>Ga0190268_10000043_pt1 | contig 40290 bp, 39 predicted proteins | sample Popmic249T_FD_133750 | JGI IMG/M metagenome (GOLD analysis project Ga0190268, IMG submission 133750) | Populus adjacent soil microbial communities from riparian zone of Blue River, Arizona, USA - 249 T | ecosystem: Environmental > Terrestrial > Soil > Riparian zone | place: USA: Arizona... | reverse complement strand
CCGCGCACCCGCGTCGGCCCAACCCTGCAGCCCAGCAGCCGGTCTCACGCGTAGTGATCTTCAAAGAACGACTGAGCCCGGCGCCAACCACGCCGTCAGGATGGAAAAGGCTCCCGGTTGCGCAGAGGTGTGGGGCAGGATGGGCGCATGAGAGTGGCGTTCCTGGGGCTCGGCGGATGGGTGCGCCGATGGCGCGGCACGTGGTCGCGGCGGGCCACGAGGTGACCGTCTGGAACCGCACGCCCAAGCCCGGCGCCGTACCTGGGGCGCGCGAGGCGAAGACCGTCGCCGAGGCCTGCGACGGCGCCCAGGTCGCGGTGACGATGCTGTTCGGGCCGGACGCCGTACGCGAGGTGCTCGGGCAGGTCCCGGAGAACGTGTTCGTCGTCGAGTCGTCCACGATCGGTCCGGCGGTGGCGCGGGAGGTGGGCGCGCGGTTCGAGCGGTTCGTGGACGCGCCGGTCGTCGGGTCGGTCCAGCCCGCGACGGACGGCACGCTCGGCGTCCTCGTCGGCGGCACGCGCGACGACTACGCCGCCGCGGAGCCGTTGCTGCACCTGTGGGGCGACCCGGCGAAGGTGCGCCACCTCGGCCCGGTCGGCGCGGGCAGCGCGATGAAGCTCGTGATCAACCTCACGCTCGGCGTCGCCATGGGCGGCGTCGGCGAGGCGTTACGGCTCGCGGGCGACCTCGGCATCGACAGGAACGACGCCCTCGACGTCGTCGCGATGGGGCCGCTCGGCATCTCGGTGAACAGCAAGCGCGCGATGCTCGAGTCGGGCGACTTCACGCCGACGGGCTTCTCACTCGACCTGATGGCGAAGGACCTCGCGCTGGCGCTCGACGCGGCGGACGGCGACCTGACGCTGACCCGCGCGGCCCTGTCCGCGGCCCGTGACGCGGTCAGCGCGGGCCACGGCACCGACGACTACTCGGCGCTCGCCGGGCACGTGGGCTACGAGGGAGCGGCGGATTCCGTATGAGGACCTGGGTCAACAACGTCACGATCGACTGCGCAGACGCCGACGCGCAGGCCGCGTTCTACGCCGCGCTGCTCGACCGCGAGGTCGTCTGGCAGGAGGGCGCCTGGGTCGTCGTGGGCCGTAAGGAGCCGAACGAGCCGCACCTCGTGTTCCAGCGCGTCGCGGAGCCGACGCCCGGCAAGGCGCGCATCCACGTCGACGTGCACACCGACGACCTCGCCTCGGCGACGCAGCGGGCGCTCGACCTCGGCGCCACGCAGGGCGAGGACGTCAGCGAGCACGGCATGTCCTGGCGGGTCATGCGCGACCCGGAGGGCAACCCGTTCTGCCTCTCGCAGCACCCTGCCTAGCGGACGTGGCCGTCGCCGGCGACGACACGGCCCGCCACGTACGCAACCGGGAGCCTTTTCCATCCTGACGGCGTGGTTGGCGCTGGGCCTGGATCGTGCCGGGCAGGAGCCCCCTTTGGCGCTGGACCACCACAAGAACGCCGGTCGAACCCGGACGAGCGGCGCCCGCGCACCCGCGCCGGCCCGACCCTGCAGCCCAGCAGCCGGTCTCACGCGTAGTGATCTTCAAAGAACAACTGAGGCCGGCGCCCACCAACGCCGTCAGGATGGAAAGGGCTCCCGGTTGCGGGCCGTGCGGGGAAAAGAGCAATCCGCACCCCCGAATCGCCCGGAGGCGGTCACGGAACGCGACGTGTCACTCGCGGTGACTGCTAGCGGATGTGGCCGTCGCCGACGACGACGTACTTGGTCGACGTCAGCTCGGGCAGGCCCATGGGGCCGCGCGCGTGGAGCTTCTGCGTGGAGATGCCGATCTCCGCGCCGTACCCGAACTCCCCGCCGTCGGTGAACCGCGTCGACGCGTTGACCATGACGGCCGCGCTGTCGACGGTCGCCACGAACCGCCTCGCCGCCGCCTGCGACGTCGTCACGATCGCCTCGGTGTGGCCTGACCCATAGCGGCGGATGTGGCGTACGGCGTCGTCCAGCGAGTCCACGACCCCGACGGCGAGGTCGAGGGAGAGGTACTCGGCGTACCAGTCGTCCTCGGTCACAGGCACGACGTCGCCGTACGCCGCCACGGCCGCGTCCCCGTGCACGGTCACGCCGGCGTCGGCGAGAGCGGCCAGAGCGCCGGGGAGGAACGACTCAGCCACCGCAGCGTGCACGAGCAGCGTCTCCGCGGCGTTGCAGACGGACGGGCGCGAGGTCTTGGCGTTGAGCGCGATGCGCAGCGCCGCGTCGAGGTCGGCGGCGGAGTCGACGTAGACGTGGCAGTTGCCCACGCCGGTCTCGATGACCGGCACGGTCGACTCCTCGACGACGCTGCGGATGAGGTCGGCGCCGCCGCGCGGGATGAGCACGTCGACGAGCCCGCGCAGCCGCATGAGCTCCTTGACGTCCTCGCGCCCCTCGGTCGCCGCAACGAGCTGGACCGCGTCCTCCGGCAGCCCCGCCGCAACGGCCGCACGGCGCAGCACCGACACGAGGCAGGCGTTGGACGACGCGGCGGACGACGAGCCGCGGAGGAGGACGGCGTTGCCGCTCTTGAGGCAGATGCCGGCGGCGTCGACGGTGACGTTGGGGCGGGCCTCGTAGATGATCCCGACGACGCCGAGCGGGACGCGGACCTGCCGCAGCTCGAGGCCGTTCGGGAGCGTCGAGCCGCGCACGACCTCCCCCACCGGATCGGGCAGTGCCGCGAGCGCGCGCAGCCCGTCGGCCATGGCCGACACCCGCGACGGCGTGAGCCGCAGCCGGTCGCGCAGCGCCTCCGAGAGAGCAGCGCCCCGCGCGAGGTCGGCGTCGTTGGCACGCACGATCTCCTCGGTCGCGGCCTCCAGCGCGGATGCCATCGCGAGCAGCGCGGCGTCCTTCTCCGCGCGCGACAGCAGGGCCGTGTCGGCGGCGGCGGCCTTGGCGCGTTCGGCGAGCGCGCGAACGTCCGTCATGCGATCGAGCGTACTTGTACGGTGGCGCCTCGGACACCGAGAGAGGAGATCGCATGGCCGGCAAGGGAGAGGTCTACAAGCGCTCCACGGGGGACTGGGCCTTCCGTGTGAAGGCGTCCAACGGGGAGATCGTCGCGACCGACGGCGGGCAGGGCTACACGCGAAGCGAGTCCGCGCGGGAGACGCTCGAGAAGCTCATGCGCGGCGACTACGACGGCGACATCACCGTCGAGGACTAGAGCCGTTTGGTCAGCTCGGTCCACACGTCGTGCTGGGCCACGGCGGTGTAGCCGAGGTGCTCGAAGAGGGCGCGGTTGCCGGGCAGCTGGTCGCGGACGCCGCAGCGCAGCTCCGTACGACCCGCTGCCCGCGCCGCGTCCTCGACGTGCCGGACGAGCGCGGAGCAGACCCCGCGTCCCTGGTACGCCGGGTCCACGGCCACCCGCCGTACGTGCAGGTGCCCCTCCTGCTCGATCAGCCGCGCCGCGCCCACCGGTACGCCGTCGAGGTACGCCACCGCCCCAGGTTGCGCCGTGAGGTGCTCGCGGACGACGTCCACGGTCTCGGCCAGCGCGCCGCTCGGCGGGGTCAGCACGTCGTAGCCGGCGAACGCCGCCTGGGTCAGCCGGTGCACCTCCTCGGCCGCCTCGGGACCGACCGTCGACACCGCGATCACAGCAGCACCAGGTCGTCGCGATGGACGACCTCCCGTTCGTACGCGGGTCCCAGCTCGGCAGCCAGCTCGCGAGTCGAACGACCGAGCAGCGTCGGCAGCTCGGCGGACGCGTAGTTGACGAGCCCACGCGCGACGACGCGCAGGTCGGGCCCGACGAGCTCGACGGGGTCCCCCGCCGCGAACTCCCCCTCCGCGCCGGTCACCCCCGCGGGCAGCAGCGAGAGCCGCCGCTCCACCACGGCGCGGACGGCGCCTTCGTCGAGCAGCAGCCGCCCCGCGGGCGTCGAGGCGTGCGCGAGCCAGAGCAGCCGCGAGCCCGCCCGCGGGCCCGCCGCAGGCACGTACGTCCCCACGTCGGCCCCCCGCGCGGCGTCCAGCAGGGCCGACGCGGCAGCCACGACGACGGCCACGCCGCTGCCCGCCGCGATGCGCGCGGCGTCGACCTTGGTGGCCATGCCGCCGGTGCCGACGCCACTCGCGGACCCGCCCGCGTCGACCGCGTCGAGGTCGGCCAGCGACGCCGACGCGAGCCGGGTGGCGCCGCCGCGGCGCGGGTCGCGGTCGTACACCGCGTCCACGTCGGAGAGCAGCACGAGCAGGTCGGCGGCGACGAGGTTGGCGACGAGCGCGGCGAGGCGGTCGTTGTCGCCGAAGCGGATCTCGGCGGTGGCGACGGCGTCGTTCTCGTTGACGACGGGCACGACGCCGAGCGCGAGGAGGCGGTCGAGGGTGCGGCGCGCGTTGAGGTAGTGGGCGCGGCGGACGACGTCCTCCGCGGTGAGCAGCACCTGGCCGACGCGGAGCCCGTGCTCCGCGAACGCCGACGCGTAGCGGTGCACGAGAGCCCCCTGCCCCACCGACGCCGCCGCCTGCAACGTCGCGAGGTCCCTCGGCCGCCGCGCCAGGCCGAGCGGGCCGAGGCCCGCGGCGATGGCGCCGGAGGAGACGAGCACGACCTCGCGGCCGTCCGTACGCAGCGCCGCCAGCGCGCCGACGAGCGCGTCCACACGGCCGCCGTCGAGGTGCCCGTCGGGGGAGGCGAGCGACGACGAGCCGACCTTCACGACCACGCGGCGCGCGGCGGCGACGGCCTCGCGGCTCATTCCTCGTCGTCCTCGTCGTACTCGCCCGGAACGCGGCGGGCCTTCTTCTCGGCGAGCCGCTCGTCGGCCGACTGCCGCGACGACGCGGCGGCGAAGCGCGGGTCCTCGCCGCGCCGGGTGCCCTGGAACGTCTCCTCCGTCGCGGGCTCCCAGTCGAACGTCCAGTCCCCGATCGTCACCTCGGCCCCCGCCTCGGCACCCGCCTTGCGCAGCGCGTCCTCGACACCGACGCGGGCGAGCCGGTCGGCGAGGTAGCCGACGGCCTCGTCGTTGTCGAAGTTGGTCTGGCGGACCCAGCGCTCGACGCGCTCGCCGCGGACGACGTACCCGCCGCCTTCCTCCCGCACGGTGAAGCCGCTGTCGTCCACGGCCCTGGGGCGCAGCACGATGCGCGTCGCCTCGGGCGGCGGCTCGGCCGCGCGGGCGGCGCGGACGGCCTCGGCGAGCGCGTACGTCAGCTGCTGCACGCCCTGGTGGGTCGCGACGGAGGTCTCGTAGACGGGCAGCCCGCGCTCGGCGACGGCGTTGTGCACGAGGTCGGCCATGTCCTGCGCGACGTCGACCTTGTTGAGGACGACGAGGCGGGGGCGGTCGGCAAGGCCGCCGTACGCCGCCAGCTCCTCCTCGATCGCGTCGATGTCCGACAGCGGGTCTCGGCCAGGCTCCTGGGTCGCGAGGTCCACGACGTGGACGAGGATCTTGCAGCGCTCCACGTGTCGCAGGAACTCCAGCCCGAGCCCCTTGCCCTGCGAAGCGCCGGGGATGAGCCCGGGTACGTCCGCCACGGTGAAGACGACGTCCCCGGCGGTGACGACGCCGAGGTTGGGCACCAGCGTCGTGAACGGGTAGTCGGCGATCTTCGGCTTGGCGGCACTCAGCACGGAGATGAGCGACGACTTGCCCGCGCTGGGGAACCCGACGAGCGCGACGTCCGCGACGGTCTTGAGCTCGAGTACGACGTCGGCGGTCTGGCCAGGCTCGCCCAGCTCGGCGAAGCCGGGCGCCTTGCGGCGGGTGGAGGCGAGGGCGGCGTTGCCGCGGCCGCCGCGGCCACCCTGCGCGACGACGTAGCGCACGCCGGTGCCCACGAGGTCGGCGAGCACCTCGCCGCCGGGCGAGCGCACGACGGTGCCGTTGGGGACCGGCAGCAGGAGGTCGTCGGCCTTGGCGCCATGCTTGTTGGAGCCCTGACCAGGGCGGCCTGAGCCTGCCTTCTGGTGCGGGTGGAAGTGGTAGTCGATCAACGTCGTCACGCCGGGGTCCACGACGAGCACGACGTCACCGCCGGAGCCGCCGTTGCCGCCGTCGGGGCCGCCCAGCGGCTTGAACTTCTCGCGGTGGATGGACGAGCAGCCGTGGCCGCCGTCGCCCGCGGCGACATGCAGCACGACGCGATCGACGAACACGGTGCTCCTAACGAAAAGGGCGGGCCCCGCGGAGTCCGCGAGCCCGCCCCTTCGGGGGTTGCGAGTCGCTACTCGGCCGGGACCACGTTGACGGTACGGCGGCCGCGCTTGCTGCCGAACTCCACCGCGCCCGCGGCGAGCGCGAACAGCGTGTCGTCCTTGCCGATGCCCACCTGGTCGCCCGGGTGGAAGTGGGTGCCGCGCTGGCGGACGAGGATCTCGCCGGCCTTGACGACCTGGCCACCGAAGCGCTTGACGCCGAGGAACTGCGGGTTGGAGTCGCGGCCGTTCCTGCTGGAGGACGCGCCCTTCTTGTGAGCCATGTCGTTACTTCCCGCTCTCGATGCCGGTGACCCGGACCTGCGTCAGCGGCTGACGGTGCCCCTGGCGCTTGTGGTAGCCGGTCTTGTTCTTGAACTTGTGGATGCGGATCTTCGGGCCCTTGGTGTGGGCCACGATCTCACCGGTGACGGACATCGCCTTGAGCGCGGTGGCGTCGGTGGTGACGGTCTCGCCGTCGACGAGGAGGAGCACGGGGAGCGTCACGGCGCCGCCGGCGGCGGTGTCGATCTTCTCGACCTCGATGACGTCGCCGACCGCGACCTTGTGCTGCTTGCCGCCGGTCTTGACGATGGCGTACACGAGTCGTGCTCCTGACGTTCGGATGGCGTGGCGAAGCGGCGCGCCGAAAGCGCACACGAAGCGACAGGGTACCCCAGCCGCCCGGGTGAGGGTCAAACGCCACTCGACGGGGCGCCGCCGCAGGCGTCCGGCGCCACTTCGTGATCTTGGCAATGTTCGGGGCGCCCGGCGGACAGATACCTTGCCAAGATCACGAAGTCCGGGCGATCTCGTACGCTCCGCGCGGGCGCGGCCACGCTCCGTAGACGCTGCCGCCGGGCATACCCGGGCAATGCGCCGTTCGGCTGAAACGGCCCGTGAGCAGCACGTAGAACGACGTTCGACCACCCGTTCTACGAGAGGAACCACACTCGTGCGCAGCATCACCCTGGCCGCCGCCGGCGTCCTGGCCGCGACGGCCGTCCTCGGCGCCGGCAGCCCCGCTCTCGCGGAGGACGTACCGGCCCCCGAGGTCCAGTGGGTCAACGGCAACGTCGTCGTCAACCCGACCGACCCCACCGCCGCGACCGTCGTCGCGCGCTACCGCTGCTACGGCGGCCCGAACCACCTCTGGGTCTCCGTGAAGCAGGGCGAGCACCTCGGCGACGAGGCTCACGCGGCCGAGCTCACGGAGCAGTACGCCGACCAGCTGCCGCCGGGCGAGGTCATCGGGCCGTTCTCGAGCTTCCTGGCGGACGCCTGGGCTGACACCAACTACCTGTTCGACCCGAACGTCGGCCCGCTCGCGCAGGCGGACTGCGACGGCGAGTGGCACACCGACCGGGTGACCGTACGGTCGGTCGACGGCTTCGACGCGCTGTCGAAGGGTGCCGCGTGGGTGCAGTTCTGCCTGTACACCGCGGGCGGCTTCGCCACGAACGAGGGCTGGCGCACCGTGAAGTCGGCCGTCGGCAAGGCGTAACACCCCCGAGGGAGGGCGCGGCTACGGTAGCCGCGTGCTGCAGGTGCTGGTCGATGCCGACAACGTCGACCCGTTCCGTACCCGCGCCCTCCTCTCCGCCCTCGCCGGTCTCGACGCGGACGTCGTCGTGGCGGGCCATCCCCGTGCCCTGGCCCGCGTCGAGTGGCCGGAGAAGGCCACTGTCGTGGAGGCGGCGGGCTGGCAGCGCGCGGACCTCGTCCTCGCGGCGGCGTACCGGCCGAGTGACGACCCGCTGGTGCTGGTCAGCGGGGACGGCGACTTCGGGCTGCTGGTCGGCAGGCACAGCGGGCCCGTGCTGGTCGTGAGCGAGGCGGCGTCGTACCGGCTGTCAGGGGCTACGGTCGTCGACCCCGCTGTCGACGGGGTCGAGCCGCTCCGGCAGTGGCTGGCCGGGGTCGGCGCCGGCGGCGAGGCGTGACGCGACGAGACCCACCACCGCCATGAACGCCCCGAACACCAGCCACCCCACGCGCCCCGCGTCCTCGACGATGAACGCCATGAGGATCGGCCCGCCCACGTCGTAGAAGACGAACCCCATGTCCCAGAGACCGAGATACCGGCCGCGGGCGTGCTCGGGCGCGATGCCGAGCGACACCGCCCAGCCGCCGGCCGCCTCCCACAGCTCGCCCGTGCACTGCACGACCGCCGCCACGACGAGCAGGCCGACGGCGGGCCACGCCGGGATGCCCGGTGTCAGCGCCATGAGGACGGCCGCGGCGGCGGTGGCGTAGCCGCTGTTGCGCAGCGCCCGCCCGCCGAGCCGCACCGACGTGAGCCGCCTGCTGAACGGCACCTGCAGCACGACGACGAGCAGGGAGTTCAGCGTGAACAGCACGCCCGCGAGCGCGGTCGGCGCGTGGGTGCGCCGGTCGATCCAGAGCGGGAAGCCGAGGATGAGCATGGCGACGTTGAGCGTGAGGATGCCGTGCAGCGCGCCGAGCGCGACGAAGCGGCGGTGGCGCAGGACGGCGCCGTAGCCCGTCCTGGGTCCTTCGGGCAGGGCGGCGCGCACCTCGCGGACGCGGAGCATCAGCAGACCCGCGACGAGGAACGTCACCGCGTCGCCGAGCACGAGGCCGACGTACGCCCCCTTGCCGCCGATCGCGAGCGCGCCCGCGACGAGCAGGCCGCCGAGCGCCCAGCCGAGGTTGCGGACGCTGCGGACGAACGCCAGCGTCGTCACCCTGTCGGCCTCGTCGGCGAGTCCCGCGGCGAGCGCCTGCAGGGCGGGGCGCGACATGTGGTCGACGACGGCGGTCGCGGACACCAGCGCGACGAACGGCCAGAAGCCGCGCACCAGGGGGTAGCAGGAGTACGCGACCGCGCGCAGGGCGTAGAGGACGAGCACGACGCGGCGCGGACCGAAGCGGTCGACGGGCGGCCCCGACGCCAGCGGGCCGAGCATGCCGACGATCCCCGCGATGGACAGGCCGACGCCGACGCGCGTCACCGGAAGGCCGGCGACGTTGACGAAGAACAGCGCGCTGACCGGCAGGAACATCGAGTTGCCGAGCGCGTCGATGACGCTGGTCGCGGCGAAGATGCGCGCGTCGCGGTCGCGCGGAACGGCGAGCAGCGCGCCGAGCCTGGTGCGCAAAGGGGGCATCGGTTCCGACAGTATCGGGGCGTGTCCACCGAGTTGCGCACCCTCGCCGAACGCCTCGCCACCGACGCCGGCGCACTGCTGCTGGAGCGGCTGCCGTACGTCCGCACCGTCGCCAGCAAGAGCACGCCGACGGACGTCGTCAGCGAGGTGGACAAGGCGTCCGAGGCCTTGATCGTGGCGGCGCTACGGCGGGAGCGTCCGGACGACGCGATCCTCGCCGAGGAGGGGACGTACGACACCGGCACGACCGGCCTGCGCTGGGTCGTGGACCCGCTCGACGGCACCGTCAACTACCTCTACCGCGGCGCGGCGTTCTGCACGTCGGTCGGCGTCGAGGACGCCTCCGGTGGTGTCGCGGGTGCGGTCTGCGACCCGCAGCGCGGCGAGCTGTTCTCGGCGCTGCGGGGCGAGGGCGCGACCCTCGGCGGCGAGCCGCTGCGCGCCAACGACGTCACCGACCTCTCGCAGGCGCTCGTCGCGACCGGCTTCTCGTACGCCGCCGCCGACCGCGCCTGGCAGGGCCGCGTCCTCGCCGAGGTGCTCCCCCACGTCCGCGACATCCGGCGCGGCGGCTCGTGCGCGCTCGACCTCTGCTCGGTCGCGGCCGGGCGGGTCGACGCGTACTACGAGCTCGGGCCGGCGCCGTGGGACGTCTGCGCGGGCTTCGTCGTCGCGGCCGAGGCGGGCGCCGTCGTGCACGTCGGCAAGGCCCCGGACGGGCGCGACCTCACCGTCGTCGCGGCGCCGGGGATCGCGGACGCGCTGCTCGAGCTGCTGCGCGACGCGGGGGCGTTCGGCTAGCTAGACGGAGTGCCGAGCATCAGGGGAAGTCGACCCAGAGGATCGTCGTGTGCGCGGACGTCGCGGGTGATGCGCCGTTGATGAAGCCGCCGATGCTCAAGGTGCCGTCGACTTCGTGGACGCCGAACGCGTCGGTGGTGACGGCGTACTCCGCGAACGCCTTGTTCGGACCCGTCATGCGGCCCGTGTCGCGCTGCCCGAACGGAAAGAAGTTGATGACCTCGCTGCCACCACAGGGGTACTGGTAGGCGCCGGTCGCGCCGGCGGGCGGAGCGCCGTCGAAGACGCAGACCCCCTGCTGGTTGACCGACTTCGGCGGACCGTAGACGTACTTCCACGAGGTGACGTAGTAGTAGAGGCTGGATGAACGCGTCGAGTGGGTCGCGCCTGCGGAGTACAGGCTGCCGGTGTTCGCGGCGGGAGTCGCCGGACCGTACTGCGACGGCTTGGGAACGTCGATGTGCGCCGCCGTGCGCGCGCCACTCGTGAGGGACGTCCGCCCGGTTCCGGGGAAGCGCAGCGTCGCCGTGACCGGCTTGCCGTCCGCGATCAGGGCGACCCAGTAACGTCCTGCGGGCAGTTCCGCGTAGGTCTCGCCGGGGTTCCCCGCAGTGCCCGTGAACAGGTCGAACGGCTGTGACGGCACCCACGCCGGTCTGGCACAGGCGCGCGTCGTGCAGTAGCCGGAGACGACCGAGGCGACGGTCGGCGTGTCGAGAATGCCGCTGTCGCCGTGCTTGCGGATCACGAACCCGCCGTAGCGTCCACCGGATGCCTTGACGGTCCGGTGCGCGGGAGTCATGCGGAAGGGCTTCCTGAGCACCAGCTCGCGGACGAAGCCGGTGGAGCCGGTCAGAGTGATCGTGCCGCGCATCTCGACGGCGGCGGGACGAGAGAGCGCGTTCGCGGGCAGCGCCGCGCCGAGAAGTGCAGCGGCGACGACGCCGCCCGCGAAACGCACTCTCATGGTCGTCCCCTGTTGCCTAGATGACCGAACCGCAGACGAAGTTCGACGGCGCGACGTAGCTGCCGTTGAAGACCCCGGCGCCGGTGCAGATCTGGTACGTGTTGCTGGTCAGGCTCCACGCGTCGAAGGTGTGCGTGAGCGTCGATGCCTGGCCCTGGGTGAGGGTGGCCGGCGTGTGGTGCACGTCGCCGTTGTTGCCACGGATGTAGCACTGGACGATGGTCGCCTGGACGGTCTGGGTGGTCGCGGCGCTGCAGCTCACCTGCACGTCGGTGCCGGTGCCCACCTGCGGCACGCTCTGCGCATAGGCCAGACACGCCTGGGAGCGGTTGTGGCCGCAGTTACCGCCCACGCTGGCGCTGGCGAGCGCGGACGTGGGAGACGCGGCGACGGCAACGACGGCCGCTGTGGCAAGGCCGACGACGCCGAGACGCATGATCTTGTGCACATCTACCTCCGTGTCGGTGATGTACCGCTGGAGCGGCAACCGGGAACGAAGTCCGACGGAGGCTTGCGTGTGCATCAAAATTCCCCCCGTGGCCTTTCACCGGTACACATTCGCGTTGGGAAGTGCGGTTCCTGTTAGCACAACGAGAAGAGACGGGCGGAGTGACGTTGCCTTTCGACTCAGGGAACTGAAACGCGCGAACGTCCTAGGCCGCGCGGCGGCGGCGGTGGGCGAAGAGCCCCGCCGCCAGGGCACCCAGCGCGGCGAGCGGCACCGTCGCCGGGAGGCCGGTCGTCGGTATGCGGTCGGGCGCGTCGGGGCCCTTCGGCTCCGTCGGCGTCTTCGGCTCGGTCGGCGTCTGCGGCGGCCGCGCGATCAGGCCGGTGAGCGGCAAGGAGTACGCGCCGCGGCCGAACGACGCGGCGTACAGCGCGTGCGTCTTCGCCTGGTACGCGAGGTCCCAGACCGGCGTCATCGGCATGCCGGCGCCGACGGCGTACCAGTTCTTGCCGAGGTTCTTGGACACGGCGGGCGTCCAGAACACGCCCACGTCGGTCGCCACGAACAGGTCGTCGCCGATCGGCAGCACCTTGTTGACGGGCGACTGCGGCAGGTCGCCGCTGATGTCGTCCCACGACACGCCCTTGTCGGTGCTGCGGAACACCGTCGAGCGGTCCTCGCCCCAGCGGAAGCCGGAGAACGTGACGTACGCGACGTCGGGGTTGCGCAGGTCGATGGCGCTGCTCGTGACGTAGTGCTTGGGCAGGTCGGGGTCCTGGCTCTCGGTCCACGACGTGACCTGCGCGGCGTTGTCGTGGGAGTACCAGACATGGCCGTCGTCGGTGCCCGCGAGCAGGAACCCGGTGTCGGCGTTGGTGACCGCGAGCGTGGAGACGGTGTTGTAGTTGCGGAACAGCGGGTTGGTCTCGGTGCTGCCCTGCTCGCCGTCGGTGAGGTCGAGGCTGATCGGCTCCCAGTTCTGTCCGTCGTTGGTGGAGCGGTGCACGATGTACGACGCCGTGTAGACGGTGCTCGGGTTGCCCGGCTCGAACTCGATCGGCGTCAGCCAGTTCTTCCGCTCGCCGATGATCTGCGTGTCGAAGCCCGACTTGGTGTTGCCGCCGTTGTTGCTGACCATGCAGGCGCCGTACTGGCTGCAGCCGTAGACGATCTCGTCGTTCTCCGGGTTGATGCGCATCTCGGTGCCGTCGCCGCCGGTGATGTCGTTCCACGACTCGGGGTCGACCTCGCCGTCGGCGTCCCACGAGCGGACGCCGCCGTTGTCCTGGAGGCCGCCGACGATCCGCTGCGGGCGCTGCTGCGAGACGTCGATGGAGAACAGCTGGTTCCACGGCATGTAGACGCCGTGCTCCCAGTTCTGGCCGTTGTCCTCGGAGATGTACATGCCGCCGTCGTTGCCGAGGTAGACGCGGTCCTCGACGTTCGGGTCCCACGCCATGCCGTGCTGGTCCGCGTGCATGCCGCCGGGCGCGCTGAAGCTCTGGCCGCCGTTGGTCGAACGCGAGAGGTTGACGCCCGTCGCGAACACGTGCTGCGGGTCCTTGGGGTCGACGTAGACGCGGCCGAACCACCAGGCGTAGACGAAGCCGCCCGTCGCCAGCGACGCGGACGGCGGCTGCGCGACCCACGTGTCGCCGCCGTCGGACGACGAGTAGAAGCCCGCGGTCGCGCCGAGCAGCGTCGAGGACAGGACGTAGACGATGCCGCCGGGGGCCGTGGCGACGCCGAGGCGGCCGATGGCGGTGTTGTTGGGCCCGAAGTGCTGGATGCCGATCGTCTCCCAGGTGCCACCGCCGTCCTCGGAGCGGTAGAGGGCCGTGCCGGGGCCGGTGTAGTCGCGCTTGTCGGGGCGGCGCAGGCGGTCCCACGCGGCGGCGTAGATGACCTGGCCGTCGGAGTCGGGCGCGATCGCGACGTCGACGATGCCGGTCGTGGCGTTGGGCGCGTCGAGGGAGACCTCCCACGTGTCGCCGCCGTCGTTGCTGACGTAGAGCCCGCGCTCGGGACCCTCCGTGAACAGCGGACCGGTCGCCGCCACCCAGATCCGCTGGGGGTTCGACGGGTCGACGACGATACGGCCTATGCGCTCCGTGCCGGCGAGGCCGACGTTCTGCCAGGTCTTGCCCTCGTCCTTCGAGCGGTAGACGCCGTCGCCGCCGTACGTCAGCGAGCCGCCGCCGGGACCCGCCTCGCCGGTGCCTGCGTAGAGGGTGCCGTCGGGCGCGACCGCCAGGGCGCCGATCGTCTGGACGTAGTCGTCGGGCCAGACCGACGTGTACGTCATGCCGGCGTCGGTCGAGTGCCAGACGCCGCCGGTGGCCGTGGCGACGTAGATGGCATTCTCGCGGAGCGGGTCGATGACGACGTCGAGCACGCGGCCGCCGATGTGCTGCGGTCCGTGCAGCTCCCACTGCGGGTCCACGGCCTGGGGCTGCGCGGCCTTGGTACGGGCCATCGTGGCGCGGGCCTGCCTGCGGGCCTTCGCGTACGCCCCGGGAGGCACGACACCCGTCTTGCCGGCGGTACGCAGCAGCGCGGCGTCGCCGGGGACCGGCTGGTCGCCGAGCTCGCCGAGCGTCGGGATGCTGTACGCGCGCTGCGGGAGCGCCTGCTGCGTCGCCTGCGTACGGCTCGGGGCCGGGGCGGTCACGGCGAGCGCGAGAGCGGTCAGGGCGGCGGCTGCGGGCAGCAGCGTGCGCGCACGGGTCACAACGGGGCTCCTGACGCGAGGGGGCTCTACTCCCCCTCCTTCGCCCGGAACGTCCCGTTTCCTCCCTGTGCGGAGGGTGGCGCGGGAGCCCGGTTTTCGTGATCTTGGCAACGTTTGCGCGCGCCGGGCTACACGAACGTTGCCAAGATCACGATTTTCGCGCTGGTCTACTCCGCGGGCGCGGCGGCGAAGCGCCACTCAGGCGGGGTCAGGTCCTCGTAGTCGGCAGCCGGCGCGGCGCCGTCCGGCGCGGCCTCCGCGGCGGGCTCCGGAGCCGGCGGCGGGTCGGCGACCGGCTCGGCCACGGCGTCGGCCACCGGCTCGGCCGGCGCCTCCACCGGCTCCTCGGCCGGGGCGCCGTTCGACTCGGCCTTCTCCGGCTTGGGGCCGCGCTTGGCCACCTGGGCCGGCGTCGGCGCGCCCTTCTGCTTGCCGCCCGTCGGGAACTCGCGGACGACCTTCACCCCGCGCCCGTTGCACTCCGGGCACTGCTCGGTGAACGCCTCGAACAGACCCTGCGAGATCCGCTTGCGCGTCATCTGCAGCAGGCCCAGCGAGGTGAGCTCGGCGACCTGGTGCTTGGTGCGGTCGCGGCCGAGGCACTCCTTGAGACGCCGCGTCACGAGCTCGCGGTTGCTCTCGAGGATCATGTCGATGAAGTCGACGACGATGATCCCGCCGATGTCGCGCAGCCTGAGCTGGCGGACGATCTCCTCGGCGGCCTCGAGGTTGTTCTTGGTGACGGTCTCCTCGAGGTTGCCGCCCTTGCCGGTGAACTTGCCGGTGTTGACGTCGACGACCGTCATGGCCTCCGTACGGTCGATCACCAGCGACCCACCGGACGGCAGCGAGACCTTGCGGTCCAGCGCCTTCGCGATCTGCTCGTCGACGCGGTACGCCTCGAAGATCGCCTTGTTGCCGCTGTGGCGTTCGAGCTTGGGGAGGAGGTCGGGGGCGAGCGTCGAGAGGTACCCCTCGATGAGCTCGAAGTCCTCGTCGCCCTCGACGATGAGCTTGGCGAAGTCCTCGTTGAAGTTGTCGCGGACGACGCGGATGACGAGATCGGGCTCGCCGTGCAGGAGCGCGGGAGCGGTCTCCTTCTTGGCCTTCTTCTCGATGACCTCCCACTGCGCCTGGAGGCGGCGCAGGTCGGCGGTGAGGTCCTCCTCGCTGGCGCCCTCGGCGGCGGTGCGGATGATGACGCCCGCGCCCTCCGGCTTGAGCGCCTTGAGCAGCGTCTTGAGCCGCGCGCGCTCGGTGTCGGGCAGCTTGCGCGAGATGCCTGTCATGGACTGCTCGGGGACGTACACCATGTAGCGGCCCGGCAGCGAGACCTGGGACGTGAGCCGCGCGCCCTTGTGGCCGATCGGGTCCTTGGTGACCTGGACGACGACCTGCTGGCCGCTCTTCAGCGCCTGCTCGATGCGCGGCGGGCGGCCCTCCAGCGCGGAGGCGTCGTAGTTGACCTCGCCGGCGTAGAGGACGGCGTTGCGGCCCTTGCCGATGTCGACGAACGCCGCCTCCATCGACGGCAGGACGTTCTGGACGCGGCCGAGGTAGACGTTGCCGGCGTACGACGTCGCGCTGGCCCGCGTGACGTAGTGCTCGACGAGGATGTCGTCCTCGAGCACGGCGATCTGGGTGGTGTCGCCGTCCTGGCGTACGAGCATGACGCGCTCGACCGACTCGCGGCGGGCGAGGAACTCCGCCTCCGACACGATCGGCGGACGCCGCCTGCTCTGGTCGCGGCCGTCGCGGCGGCGCTGGCGCTTGGCCTCCAGGCGCGTGGAGCCGCGGACGCCCTGGATCTCGGAGTTGGGCTCCTTCGGCTGGCGCGGCTCGCGGGGCGCGCGGACCTTGACCACCGTCGGTACGCCGTCCTCGACGACGGTCTCCACGGCCTCGCCGCTCCCCCTGCGGCGGCGCCGGCGGCGGCGGGTGCCGGACGGCGTGTCGCCGTCCTCGCCCTCCTCGCCCTCGGCGGGCGCCTCGGCCTGCTCCGCAGCGGCTTCCTGGGGCTCGTCGCCCTCGGCGGCACCCTCCTCGCCCGTACGTCCCTTGCCCCTGCCGCGACGGCCGCGGCGGCGGCGCTTGCGCGGCCCGCCCTCACCGTCCTCGCCCTCGGCGGGCTCCTCCTCGGCAGCCTCGGCCGCGGCGGGCTCCTCCTCCGTGGTGGCCGGCTGGTCCTTCGGGTCGAGCACGATGCGCGGCTTGCGCTGGCGGGGGGCGCGCGCGGGCGGCGCGACGGCCTCCTCCTCGTCCTCCTCGGCGACCGGGTCGGCCTCGGGGACGACCGGCGCCTGGAACATGACGACCGGAGGCGGCGGCGTACGGCGGCGGCGGCCGCCGGTCTCGGCCGGAGCCTCGGTCTCGTCGCCGGCGGGCGCCTCGGCGGGCGCGGCGGCCTTGCGGGCGCGGGTCCGCTTCGCGGGGGCCGCGGGGGCGTCGCCCTCAGGGGTCTCGGCGGCCGGCTCGGCGGGCGGTGCGGCCTTGCGGGCGCGGGTGCGCTTGGCGGGCGCGGCGGGTGCGCCCTCCAGGGCGGCCTCCGCGAGCGCGCCCTCCCCCACCGACTCGGCGGGTACGGCGGGAGCCGCGGCCTTGCGCGGCGCGCGCTTGCGGGCCGGCTTGGCGGGGGCGGGTGTCTCGGTGGTGCTGTAGTCGTCGGCCATGCCGAACGTTCCTCCGACACGTCCCGGGCGCGGATCGCGCCGCACAGAACGTGCTTCCTGTGTCGAGCCGGTGGCGTACCACCGGAAGCCTGGTCGCCCTAGTGGGCGTCCGCGACGGCGTCGGCACCCGCCGCGCGGTCAGGCGCCAGCGGATCGGCCAGGTGGCCGGCCTCGTCGAGCAGCCCTTGGGCCGATCGCGTCGCCTCTGGTGGGGCGGGCAGATCGAGCCCCGCGACTGCGCGAAGCCCCGACAGAACGTCGTCGGGCCGTACGGCGGGTGTGGTGTGCCGCACGACGAGGCTGAGTATCGCACACGCAGGTTCGAGGTCCGACGCCCGTACCTCGGCGTGTCGGACGGCGGCCCTGGCGTCGATGCGCCGCGTGCCGTCCTTCGTCTTCCGATCGACCTCCACGGACTCCGCCGCGAGGAACGCCTGGAGCGCGCTCGCGGCGACGTCCACCGGCACGCCCGGCAGCCGCACGTCCCACGCCGAGCCGTCGATCCGGTCGGGCAGCGAGCCCGTACGAGCCTCCACGCACTCCACGACGTCGAGCCCCGGCGGCAGCGAGTCGTCGACCGCCTTCGCGAACGCCTCCGGGTCGACCCGCTCGGCGAGCGACACCTCGACGTACTCGGCCTCGCTGGCCGCGCCCGTGGGCGCCGCGCCCACGTAGCTGATCTTGGGGTGCGGCGAGAACCCGGCGCTGAACGCCACCGGCGCGCCCGCGCGACGGAGGGCGCGTTCGAGCGCGCGGGCGAAGTCGCGGTGGCTGATGAACCGCAGCCGCCCGCGCTTGGCGTACCGGATGCGGACCTTCTGCACCACGGGAGGTGGCGGAGGCCCTTCGGGTACGCGCTGCTTGCCCACGCGGCGGATCGTACGCAGGAGGCCCGCGCGGAGGCGTCGAAGTCAGGTTCACGACGACGCACGGGGGACACCATGACGACGTTCGAACGGCTGCTCGCCGAGATGCCGCGCATCGCGCAGGCGGTCAACGGCTTCCACGACCCGGTCGCGGCGCATCGCGCGCTCGACGCGCTCCTCGCCTCCCTCGGCGTGACCGAGGTCGCGCTGCCGTACGACACCGACGAGACCGCCGGCCCCGGCTACCCGCTCGGGACGATGGCGACGCTGCCGGCGCGGGCCGACGCCACCGGCTGAACCGCTACGCGGGCGAGAGCGGCAGCAGCGTACGGCCGGTCGGGCCGATCTGGATGGACGTGTTCATGCCGGGGCAGACGCCGCAGTCGTAGCACGGGTTCCAGCGGCAGTCCTCGACCTCGACCGCGGTCAGCGCCTCCTGCCAGTCGGCCCAGAGCCAGTCCTTCTCCAGGCCCGAGTCGAGGTGGTCCCACGGGAGCACCTCGGTCTCGCCGCGCTCGCGCGTCGTGTACCAGTCCACGTCGATCCCGGCATCGACAGCGCACGCCATCCACCGGTCGTACGAGAAGTGCTCGCTCCACCCGTCGAACCGGCCGCCGTCCTCCCAGACCTTCCTGATCACGGCACCCACTCGGCGGTCGCCGCGGGACAGCAGCCCCTCGACGATGCCGGGCTTGCCGTCGTGGTAGCGGAACCCGATCGAACGACCCAGCGACCGGTCGGCGTTGATGGCGTCGCGCAGCAGGCGGAGACGCCGGTCGGTCGTCTCCGCGTCGAGCTGCGCCGCCCACTGGAACGGCGTGTGGGGCTTCGGCACGAACCCGCCGATCGAGACCGTGCAGCGCACGTCCCGCTGCCCCGTCGCCGCGCGCCCCGCGCGGATGACCTCGTGGGCCAGCTCGGCGATCTCCAGCACGTCCTCGTCGGTCTCCGTGGGGAGCCCGCACATGAAGTACAGCTTCACCTGCCGCCAGCCCGCGGTGTACGCCGTGGTGACGGTGCGGATCAGGTCTTCCTTGGTGACGGTCTTGTTGATGACGCGCCGCAGCCGCTCCGACCCGCCCTCGGGGGCGAATGTCAGCCCGGCCCTGCGGCCGTTGCGGGTGAGCTCGTTCGCGAGGTCGATGTTGAACGCGTCCACGCGCGTGCTCGGGAGGGACAGGGACGTCTGCGAGCCCTCGTACCTGTCGGCGAGGCCCTTCGCGATCGGGCCGATCTCGGAGTGGTCGGCGCTCGACAGCGAGAGCAGCCCGACCTCCTCGTAGCCGGTCGCGGCGAGACCGCGCTCGACCATCTCGCCGATGCCCGTGATCGACCGCTCGCGGACGGGCCGCGTGATCATCCCCGCCTGGCAGAACCGGCAGCCGCGCGTGCAGCCGCGGAAGATCTCGACGCTCATCCGCTCGTGCACGGTCTCGGCCAGCGGGACGAGCGGCTGCTTCGGGTACGGCCACTCGTCGAGGTCCATCACGGTCCGCTTCGCCACGCGGAACGGCACGCCGGCCCGGTTGGGGTGGATCCGCTTGATGCGCCCGTCGGGGAGGTACTCGACGTCGTAGAAGCGCGGGACGTACACCCCGGTGACCTCGGTCGCGAGGCGGTACAGCAGGTCCTCGCGGGATCCGCCACTCGCCTTCCACGACCGCACGACCACGGTCATCTCGAGAACGGCCTGCTCGCCGTCGCCGAGCACCGCGCAGTCCACGAAGTCCGCGATCGGCTCCGGGTTGAACGCCGCGTGCCCCCCCGCCACGACCACCGGGTCGTCGAGCCCGCGGTCGGCCGCGAGCAGCGGGATGCCGGCGAGGTCGAGGGCGTTGAGCAGATTCGTGTAGCCGAGCTCGGTGGAGAACGACACCCCGAGCAGGTCGAACGCCTTCACCGGACGGTGCGCGTCGACCGTGAACTGCGGGACGCCGTGCTCGCGCATGAGCGCTTCGAGGTCGGGCCACACGGAGTACGTGCGCTCGGCGAGCACCCCGGGCAGCTCGTTGAGCACCTCGTACAGGATCATGACGCCCTGGTTGGGCAGGCCGACCTCGTACGCGTCGGGGTACATGAGGCACCACCGGACGTCGGCGGCGTCCCAGTCCTTGAGCTGCGCGTTGAGCTCGCCGCCGACGTACTGGACGGGCTTCTGGACGCGCGGTAGCAACGGCTCGAGCCGGGGGAAGAGTGATTCCATGACAGGACCAGCGTAGTCGAGGGCGAACGCCTCCCGGCATGACGATGCGACTTCCGATCCTGGCCGCCGCGGCAGCACTGGCCTTCGCCGCGCCGTCCGCCGCTACCGCCGCAGGCTCGGCCGGAGCCTGCGTCGTCTCCGGCACGACGGTCTGTACCGGTGGTTGCCAGCAGGGATGGGAGGTGCGGGTCGTCGTGATCTCGGGCCACGCGCGCGCCTCCTGCGGCACGGGGACGACGTCCTGGTGCGCCGGCGCGGGATGCACCCGGGCGTCACTGACCACGTCGGGCGGCTCGCTCCGCTGCGAGGTCGACCCGCCGTCCACGGCGATCTGCCTCACCTACCCGACCGCACTCGGTTAGGGAATCAGCGGCACCGGCCTCCCTCGTCGGCTCGCGAGTGATTCCATGAGGTGACCAGCCCGCCGTCCACGAGGGAACCCGATGACCGCCCGCCTGAGCGCCGTCGCCCTGCTCCTCGCGTCTGCCGCCTGCGGTGGGAACGACCCCACGCCGGCCGCCTCGTCCGCGCCGCCCACCACCGCCCCCGCGACGACCCCGGCACCCACGACGACCACGTCGGCCACGGCCCCGCCGGCCGACGCGACCGCGGGCGACATGGACGGCGACCGCAAGCCCGACACCGTGACGATCGTCGAGTCCGGGAAGGACCGGACGGCCTCGACGTGGCGCTGGGGCCTACGCGTCGCGCTGACCGGCGGCGGCACCAAGACGCTGTGGAACGACTACGGCGTCGAGTCCCAGGAGGGGCAGTCCGTCACCGGCTTCGCCGACCTCGACGAGGACGGGAGGCTGGAGGTCGTCGTCCAGGCCGGGTCGACGGCGACGTCGGCGGGCCAGGTGATCGCCACGCTGGTCGACGGCGAGCTGGTCTGGCTGACGCTCCGCGGCGAGCGCTTCACTGTCGAAGAGTCGGAGGTGCCCGAGGAGCGCGGCTTCGGCTGCGCGGACGTGGTGCCGGGCAGCCCTGGCCGCGAGCTCGTGGTCATCACGATCGACGAGACCGCGACCGAGCACCAGGGCGCCCGTGAGGCGTACGCGCTGCGCCGCGGCGAGCTCACGAGGGTCGGCAGGGACACCGCGACGTGGGCCGCGGCGGAGACGCCCCCGACCGGCTACGTCCTGGACCGCTGCGGCCTCGGCGTCGACTGACCGTGTACGGCACCCTGCGATCGGTGCGTCTCGTTCCGGCGGCCCTCGTCCTCGCGCTCACCGCCTGCTCCGACGGCGTCTCGCCGCCCGACGCCTGACGGCCTCGCCCGCACCGGCGACCGCGGCGCCGGCGACGACCCGCTCCGGCCCGACGCCCTCGCCGAGCCGCGCCGTGACGATCGACGCCGCGGGCAGGCTGCGCGGCGATCTCGACGACAAGGCGGACGTGGTCGGCTGCGGGGACATCGAGGCGCACGCACAACCTTCCTGACCGCTCGCGCGTCCAACGCGCATGACGGTCACGATGGCTGCCGTGGACGACCTCGCGGCGCTGTACGCCGCGCACTACGGCTCCCTCGTACGCCTCGCCGCATTGCTGCTCGACGACACGGCGGGGTGCGAGGACGTGGTGCAGGACGCGTACGTCCGCGTCCACGGCCGGCGCATGGACGACCCGGACAAGGCGCTGGCGTACCTGCGGCAGACCGTCGTCAACCTGGCCCGCTCCACCCTGCGCCGCCGCCTCGTCGCGCGCCGCCTCACACCCAGGCCGGAGCGCACGGACGTCGAGGACGCGGCGTACGCCACCGTCGAGCGCGACGCGCTCGTCCAGGCGCTCCGCGCGCTGCCCCGCCGCGAACGCGAGGCCGTCGTGCTGCGCCACGTCGCCGACCTCACCGAGGTCCAGACGGCGAACGTCATGGGGTGCTCGGTCGGGTCGGTCAAGGGATACACCTCGCGCGGGCTGGCCAGGCTCGGCACTCACCTGAAGGAGCAGGCATGACCCCGGACGAGTTCCGCGAGCGGGCCGCGACCGCGGTCGAGCCGCTGCAGCCGAGCCCCGCGTCGTACGAGTGGCTGCGCGCCAACGTCGCGCGCCGCCGCGTCCGCACCCGCCTCGTGACCGCCGCCGCGGCGGCCGCGGTCGTCGGCCTCGCGGGCGCCGGGTACGCCGCCCTGCCGCACGGCGACAGCGCCGCCCGGCCGCACACCGGCGCGACGCAGCTCATGACCCGCGACACCGGCCCGACGGTCTCCCCGTCGCCGGAGCGGACCATGATCGGCCCGAAGCCGTACACCCGGCCGACCGTCGCCATGGACCTCGACGGCGACGGCAAGGTGGACACCGCGCGCATCGTCGAGGAGCCGGGCCGGTGGGGCGTCGAGGTCGAGCGTACGGAGCGCGGCAAGGCGACCGTGTGGATGCCGGGGCTCCTCGGCAGGTACGCGCACGCGATCGTCGCCAGCACCAACGTCGACGACGACTACCGGGCCGAGGTCGTGGTCGACGTCAGCGACGACCCGGCGCTCGAGGAGCTCGTCGTCCTCATCCCCGTCGGGATGCGGGACCTCGTCTGGCTGGCCGAGGCCGACGGCGCCGTCGCGATCCTCCGGCAGGGCACCGACGGCGAGGTCCGGCACTCGTACGGCTGCGCCGACGAGCGGGACGCCGGCCTCGGCCGCGTCGTGATCCGCCAGACCAAGCACGTCCGCGGCGACGCCCGCCACGTCTACACGGTCGTGAACGGGCGCCTCCGCTTCGTCCGCGACGTGCCGGGCACCGACCTGCCGCTGCCAGAGAGCAACTGCTCGGTCTGACGGGTCAGCGCGCGGCGTCCTCCAGCGGGATGTCGTAGCCGGCGGCACGGGCGTGGCCGGCGATGGCCTGGCCCGACCTCGGGTACGCGTGCTCCGGGTCGTGCGGCCACGGCGCCCGCCACTCGGCCCACGGCAGCACGACCTCCTCCCCGTCGCGCGTCACCGCGGCGAGAGCGCCACCGCCCCTGTGGCGCAGCGCCGCGACGTCGGCCCACGCGAGGTGCCGCGACGAGCGCACCCTGTGCACGGAGATGCCGCGCTCGTCGACGACGGTGCGGATCCGCAGGTACGTCACCAGCGCACCGAGGCCGAGGGGCACGCCGAGCAGCCACAGCGGGTGGTGCCGTGCCAGGTTCAGCGCGTTGACGACCAGTCCGGCGCTGACGACGTGCAGCACCCACGGCGCGCGCAGCGTCACGTCCGCGACGCCCGCCGCATCGCCACCAGCCCGGCCACCGTCGCGCCGGTGAGGCCGAGCGTCATGTCGCCGATCGTGTCGCGGTACGCCGTCACCGACTCCTCGGTTTTGAGGATGAACGCGCCGTACTCCCCGACCTCCCACACCAGCGCCGTCGTCGCGCCGAAGCCGACGCAGAGCCCGAGCGTCACCCACGGCCCGCAGCGCCGGGCGATAGGCAACCCGACGGCGAGCGTGAGCACCGCCCAGTTTCCGAGGTGGCACGCGTCGTCGAACCACGTGACCGAGTCGTACAGGTCGAGCGCGTTGCCCGCGAGGTCGACGACGAACGGCGCCACGAGCAGCGCGTCGGTGACGCCCGGGTAGTCGAAACGGCGCCCCCCCGCGAGCCAGACCAGCGGCACGATCGCGGCGGCCAGCGGGTAGAGCACGGCGCGCGCCGTCATCGCCTTGTCGGCGAACCGCTCCCAGTCGAGGTGCGTCAGCGCGAACAGCACCAGCGCGACGAGCACGACCTTCAACGCCACCGCGACGACGACCGACCTGCGCATGCCGGGGAGCGTACGCGGCGGTCCCGGCGCGGATCTCCGCCTGCTGTCCCGGCCACATCCGTTCTTTGAAGATCACCACGCTCGAGGGGGGCGGGCCGGCTGCAGAGAACGAGGGGGGACCGGGCTGGAGCGTACGCGGCGGTCCCGCCCCGAACGGGGACCGGGATCGCTCGCATCGCTGCCTCTCAGGAGCGATCTGCGAAACCCAGCCCTGCTGCGCCGAGCCCAGACGGCTCGCGACGGGCCGCGTTCCGCAGACCCCTCCTACGGCGTCGGGACCATCGACCCAGGCACCAGGGTCCAGCCCTTCGCCAGCTTGAGGATGTACGTCAGCTTCGTGCCTGCCAGCATGCCCGGCAGGATCTCGCCGTCCTCGTCGTACAGCACGATGTGCGTGAAGTTGCCCGCGCCCTCGCCGGTGGCGACGTTGACGGCCGAGCCGGAGTCGCCGTTGAGGCCGGCGCCGTACCAGGCGAACGCCTTGCCGTTGACCGCGTCCCACACCGGCGCGACGCCCGCGCGCGGCGTGCCGCCGGTGCCGACGACGAGGCCGTGGCCGAAGTGCTTGACGACGGTCGGCGCGGTCGACGTGTAGACGCCCGTCGGCCCGCCCCACACCGGCATGGTCGGGTTCATCCACGACGCGTACTGCGGGTAGATCGAGATCATCGCGAAGTCCTCGCCGACGCCGTTGTCGCGGCTCAGCACGAACTTGCCGATGTGGTAGAACCCCGGCGCGCCCTGGCCGGCCGGCGGCACGACGTACGCCGTCACGTCGGGGTACGCGCCGATGGCGTCCTTGGCGGCGCAGTGCCCGGCGGTGCCGAGGCCGTACGTGCTCCGCTTCTTGAAGACGAAGTTGGCCGTGCACCACGCGAAGCCGACCGGGTCGGTCGTGACGGTCACGAGCCACGTGCCGGGCCGGATGCCGGTCGAGGCCATGCCGACCGCCTGCGGCGCGGGGACGCCCGCGGGCAGCCGTACGCCCTGCCTGCCGGCCGCCATGACCCTGCGGTGGAACGCCGCGTCGTACCACGCGGGTCCGTCCGTGGACACCGGCACGGCCCAGCCGTCGCCGAAACGCTCGGCGCCGGGGACCGGCGGGCGCGTCGCGGCGGGCGCGGGCAAGGCGGTCAACGACAGCGCGCCGGCCGCGAGGGCCAGCGTCGCGCGGGCGAACACTGCTGGGCGCATGGCTCCGGCTCCTTCGGTCAGCCATCTGGTCGCCAGCCGTTATCCCCGCGACCCGGCGCCGGATGCCGAAATGTGCCGGTACGTCCCGCTTCTCTGACCCCGGGGTCAGTCCCAGGAGTTGGAACGCATCTTCACGTTGCAGAGCAGGCCGATGGCCATGAAGTTCGCGAACATCGCCGACCCGCCGTACGACACGAACGGCAGCGGCAGCCCCGTGACCGGCATGATCCCGAGCGTCATCCCGATGTTGACGAACGACTGGAACGCGAACCACGACACGACCCCCGCGGCCACCAGCGTCCCGAACATGTCGCCGGCGTTCACGGCTATTCGGGTGCCTCGCCAGAGCACGACGCCGAGCAGCAGCAGGATCGTGCCCGCGCCGACGAAGCCGAGCTCCTCCCCCGCCACCGTGAACACGAAGTCGGTCTGCTGCTCGGGGATGAACTCGCCGTTGGTCTGCGTCCCCTGGAACAGCCCCTTGCCGGTCACGCGTCCCGACCCGATCGCGATCTTGGCCTGGTTGACGTTGTAGCCGGTGTCGCGCGCGTCGGCCTCCGGGTTGGCGAACGACGTCAGCCGCGCCTCCTGGTAGTCCTCCAGCATGTGGAAGTGGAGGATCCCCCACCCCGACAGCACGCCGAGGATGACGAGCCCCGCGACCCAGCGCCGTGGCGCCCCGGACACCGCGAGCACGCCGAGGATCGTGAAGACGAACACCATCATCGTGCCGAGGTCGGGCTGCAGCATGATCAGCCCCATCGGCACCGCCGCCATCGCGAGGACGAGCAGCACGTCGCCGTCGCGCGGGTCTGCCTCGTTGTCGCGCTTCTCGCCGAGGATCATCGCCATGCCGACGACGAGCGCGACCTTCGCGAACTCCGACGGCTGCACCTGGAACCCGCCGCCGATGACGATCCACGACCGCGCGTTGTTGATGACCGACCCGAGCGGCGAGAGCACCGCGACGAGGCCGATGGTCGAGGCGATGTAGACGATCGGCGCGTACGCCCGCAGCATCCGGTAGTCGACGAGCGCCGCGATCGCGCCGAGCGCGAGGCCGATGAGGACGTTGAGGACGTGCCGCTTGAGGAACGCCCTCGGGTCGCCACCCGCCGCCTCCATCGCGGCCCTCGTAGCCGACCAGACGAGCACCGCGCCGATGCCCGACAGCGCGACCGCGCAGAACAGGACGACCCAGTCGAGGCGGCGCAGGGGCGACTCGCGGTGGAACGCCTTCTCGCGGAACGACTCGCGGTCGTTCAGCGCGACGGGCGAGACCCGCGGCGTCGACCAGTCGGCCTGCTGCTGCGCGCCGGTCACGCGTACGACCCCCGCCTGCGGTCGGTCTGGGCCGGCAGCGCGCGGGTGTCCGGCGGCGAGGACGGGCGCGTGCGCGCCGGCAGCCGCGGCTTGCGGATCGTGCCGTCGGCGGCGAAGCGCGGGAGGCCGTTCGGCGGCAGGCCCCCGGAGTACGCCGCCTTGTGGCCCTCGAGCCCGTAGATGCCGTCCCAGATCTGGCGTACGGCGGGCGCCGCGACGCTGCCACCGGTGCCGGCCTGCTCGACCATGACGACGACGGCGTACCGCGGGTCGCCTACCGGCCCGAACGACGCGAACCACGACGTGTCGTGCTTCCCCTGGACCTCGGCGGTGCCGGTCTTGCCGCCGATCGGGACGCTGCCGTACGGGTACCCGAGGAACGCCCCCCGCGCCGTGCCCTCCGTCGGCACGGCGGCGAGGGAGTTGCGGATGTAGTCGAGCGTGCGCGGCTGCACGGTCGGGTTGGGGCCCTTGGTCAGCTCGCGGACGACCTTCGGCTTGATCTCGCGGACGACCTTGCCGTCGGGGCCGACGACCGCCTTCGCGACGCGCGGCGAGTAGAGGGTGCCGCCGTTGGCGAGGGCGGCGTACGCCATCGCCATCTGCAGCGGCGTGACGAGGACGTCGCCCTGGCCGACGTAGTCGTTGGCGGCGGAGCCGAGGCGGTAACGCCAGCCCTCCTCGCAGTTCTCCCGCGCGATCGCCTGCTGGTACGGCGTCTGCGTCGGGTTGGTCATGAGCTTGCAGTAGTAGTCCTTGTTGGTCTCCCACGACTTGCGGATCGACGCGCGGTCGCGGATCAGCCCGCCGCGCTCGTCCGGGAGGTCGAGCCCGGTCGGGGTGCCGAACCCGAAGTCGCGCGCCATCTTCTGGAGGACCTCGCGCGGCTTCTTGTCCTGCTCGATGAGCGCCTGGTCGGCGTACCACTGGTCCATCGCGAACTGGTAGTAGACCGTGTCGCACGACTTCACCAGCGTCGTGTAGAGGCTGATCGGTCCCTCGCCGCGGCCCTCGAAGTTGCTCTTCGACGAGTTGCCGACCTTCAGCGCGCCGGGGCAGTTGAAGATGCCGCCGAGCGGCGCGTTGCCCGCCTCGACCGCCGCCGCCGTCGACACCAGCTTGAACGTCGAGCCCGGCGCGAACAGGCCCTGCACCGCGCGCGAGACCAGCGGGTCGTTCGCCTTCTCGCCGAACAGGCGCGTGAACTCCTTCTGCGGGATCCGCGTCTGGAACCGCGCCGGGTCGAACGTCGGGCTGCTCGCCAGCGCGACGAGCCGCCCGGTCTTCACGTCGACCACGACCGCGGCGCCGCTGGGGGCCTTGCGGACGCCGTTCTTGTCGGGGGTCCTGCGCGCGAACGCCATCCAGTCGTCGAGCGCCTTCTCCGCGGAGCGCTGCACGACGAGGTCGAGCGAGAGGACGAGGTCGTTGCCGGGCACGGGCTCGCGGGTGTCGAGGACGCCGGTGACGCGGCCCTTGCTGTTGACCGCGACCGTCTGGAGGCCGGCCACGCCCTTGAGGTCGCGGTCGTACACCTCCTCGACGCCGCCCCGGCCGACGAGGTCGCTGGGGTCGTACCCCTTCTTGTACTTGCCCTTGCCGATCTCGTCGGCGTTGATGCGGCCGAGGTAGCCGAAGACGTGCGAGGCGAGGTCCTTGTGCGGGTACGAGCGGACCGCGACCGCCTTCGCCTCGATCCCGGGGAAGTCCTCGCGGTGCTCCATGATCTTGTACGCGACCTCCGGCGGCACGTCCTGCGCGACCGGCACCGGCTGGAGCGGGGAGCCGTTGTTGCAGACCGTGATGCCCTTCTCGCGCCGCTCCTTCGTGGACGGGCAGGGCTCGACCTCGTGCTTGAGCTGCGTGACCGGCACCTTGATCAGCTTGGAGAGCCGCTTGAGGACCGCGAGGCCGCCGTCCTCCTGCTTGAGCAGCTCCGCGTAGCTCGCGCTGACGACGAGGCTGGTGCGGTTGGTGACGAGCGGGCGGCCCATGTCGTCGAGGATCCGGCCGCGCGTGGCGCGCTCGGCGATCGTGCCGCGGCCGTTGTTGGCGGCGATGGTCTCGTACTGCTCGCCCGCCATGACCTGGAGGTACCAGAGCCGCGCGAACAGCGTCCCGAACAGGCTCAGCACCAGCAGCTGCAGCACCGCGAGGCGGAGGCGGGAACGGTGGCTCATGAGGTGGCGGGGCCTCCACGCAACGCCGTGACGGCGGCGAACACGAACGGTGTCAGCACCACATCGTAGAAGGACGTCAAGAGCAGCGACCGTACGACGGGGTCCTCGTCGATCCGCGGGTCGCCGACCAGCGCGCCGATGCCGGCGTACGCCATCACCGCCACCGCCGTCATGGCGCCCACGACGAGCATCGGGGTGAACGTCGAGAGCCGGTCGAAGTAGGAGCGGATGACGCCGGAGGCGTAGCCGACGACGCAGAGGATGAGCGCGAGCAGGCCGAGCGTGTGGCTGCCGAGCAGGTCCTCGACCAGCCCGATCCCGAAGCCCGCGCCCATGCCCGCGCCGGGGCCGTCGGCGAGCGCGAAGCAGACGACCGTGACCAGCACGAGGTCCGGCTTGGCGCCGAGGAACGACAGCCGCGCGACGACCGTGACCTGCAGCAGCAGAGCGGTGAACAGGCTCAGCACCAGCACCGCCACCCGGTTAGCGGGCATGCGCCGCCCCCCGACCATTGCGCAACCCGGTTGCGTTTTGCGTCTTCTCCCCGCACGGGGCGCAACCCGGTTGCGTACGTGGCGGGGTCACGGGGTCCTCGACGGGGACGGGGGGCCGAACGTGCGCGGCGGCGTGCTCGGCGACGGGCTCGCGCTCGGCATGACGCACGGCGTACCGCTCGGGGTCGGCGACGGCGACGGCGACGGGGTCGCGGTCGGGCAGGCCGGCGGCGTCGGCGACGGCGTAGGGGTGGGCGACGGCGGGGCGGTGAGGAGGACGGCGTTGCGCGGGTCCTTGCGCGGCGGCTGCACGACCACCGCGACGACGTCGAGCGCCGTGAAGCGCACGAACGGCTTCACCGTCACCGTCCGCGTGAGCACCGAACGCTCCCTGCTCACGCTCTCCACGACGCCGATCGGCACGCCGGCGACGATGCCGCCCTGGACGCCCTGGCTGACGATCGCCTCGCCCTTGGTGACCTTCGCGGTCGGTTCGAGGAGCTGCATCTCCATCGGCTTGACGCCGTTGCCGGTGACCGGGCCGCTGGTGCCGTGCGCGGCGAGCCGGCCGACGACCGTGAACTCCGGGTCCGCCGCGAGCAGCACCTGCGCCGTGAACGGCGCCACCTCGATGACCTTCCCCACGAGCCCGTCGGCGTTGACGACGGTCTGGTCGTTCTTGATGCCGTCGCGCGAGCCGCAGTCGACGGTCGCGGTCCACTCGAAGTTGTCGGCGCCGACGGCGACCACGCGGCAGCGGACGGTCTTGTAGCCGCCGCGGGTGGTGAGGCCGTTGAGGCGGCGCAGCTCGTCGTTCTCGCGGCGCAGGTCGTCGACCTGGTGCAGCTGGTTCTTGAGGTCGGCGTTCTCCGCCTGGAGGTCCTTGACCTCGTCGTTGAGGCCGCCGAGGTCGCCGAGGGTCGCGAGGGCGTTGCCGATGGGGCGTACGACCCCCGTCACCGCCCGCTGCACGGGCCCGAAGACCGTCGCCGCCGCGGAACGCAGCCCGCGCAGCGCGGTGCCGTCCCCTGCCCGGTAGTCGATCGTGATGAGCGTGAACGACGTGAGGATGAGCAGGGCGAGGACGACCCGCGTACGGCGCGAGTCCCGATACATCTACGCCGTACCTCCTGACCCACCGGCCTGCTGCGCGACGCCCAGCGCGGCGCCTCGCCGCGTTGTCGTCGTCGCCGGCAGCACCACTGCCGGCTCCTCCTTCGCCTTGCGATCCACCGCCCTGACCGCCGCTCGCGACGGCCATGGGCCAGGACGCACGGCGACTAGTGGCGCGGCGAGGAGATCAGGACCTGGCGCAGCGCCTCGAACTCCTCGACGCACTTGCCGGACCCCATGGCCACCGAGTGGAGGGGGTTGTCGGTGATGTGGATCGGCATGCCGGTCTCGTGCTTCAGCCGCTCGTCGAGGCCCTTGAGCAGCGCGCCGCCGCCGGTGAGCACGATGCCGCGGTCCATGACGTCGCCGGAGAGCTCCGGCGGGCACTTGTCGAGCGTCGTCTTGACGGCGTCGACGATGGCGTTGACCGGCTCCTCGATGGCCTTGCGGATCTCCTCGGCGCTGACGACGATCGTCTTCGGCAGGCCGGAGACGAGGTCGCGGCCGCGGATCTCCGCGTGCGGCTCGTCCGGCGCGGGGAACGCCGAGCCGATCGCCATCTTGATCTCTTCCGCGGTGCGCTCGCCCAGCATGAGCGAGTACTCCTTCTTCACGTAGCTGATGATCGAGGAGTCCAGCTCGTCGCCGCCGACGCGGATCGACTGGCTGGTCACGATGCCGCCGAGGGAGATGACCGCGACCTCGGTGGTGCCGCCGCCGATGTCGACGACCATGTTGCCGGTGGGCTCGTGCACGGGGAGCCCGGCGCCGATCGCGGCGGCCATCGGCTCCTCGATGATGTAGACCTTGCGCGCGCCCGCCTGGTAGCCGGCCTGCTCGACGGCCCGCTGCTCCACACCGGTGATGCCCGACGGCACGCAGACGACGACCCGCGGCTTGGCGAAGTGGCGCCTGCGGTGCACCTTCTGGATGAAGTAGCGCAGCATCCGCTCGGTCGTCTCGAAGTCGGCGATGACGCCGTCCTTGAGGGGCCGGATCGCCACGATGTTGCCAGGCGTACGGCCGATCATCCGCTTCGCCTCGGTACCGACGGCGAGGATGCCCTTGTTGTTCGTGTTGATCGCGACGACGGACGGCTCGTTGAGGACGATGCCGCGGCCGCGGACGTAGACGAGGGTGTTCGCGGTGCCGAGGTCGACGGCCATGTCTCGACCGAGGAACGACAAGCTGCTGGCTGCCATGGAGAAAAAAGGACCTTCCAGGGGGAACGCGGCGAGCGCCGACCCGGGGATCGTAACCGAGGCTGTCGACTTACCGGTAATGCGGACAAGCCGGGTCTTCGAGTCGTAACGTCGCACGCATGAGCGACTACGAGGAGTTGCGCGCGGAGATCGCCGCGCTGCGTGCCCAGGTCAGCGCGCTGGCCGGCAGGAACGGCGTTGCGGCGCCCGCCGAGGACGAGGACGAGGCGGTGAGCCGCCGCGGCCTCCTCGGCAAGCTGGCCGGCGCCGCCGTAGCGGGGGCCGGGCTGTCGATGCTCGGCGCCGCGCCCGCGGAGGCCACCGCCGGCTACATGCGCTTCGGCGAGACCAACGACGCCGGCGCCGACCAGACGACCCTCAAGTCGTCGAACACCGGCACCACGCTCGACGTGTGGCAGCAGGGCACCGGCATCTGCCTCGGCGCCGACATCACGCACACCACGTCGACCAACCCGGTGTTCTGGGCCCGGCACAACGGCTACGGCAACGTCATCGACGCCGCCGTCCTCAACTCCAGCAGCCAGGCGGCGTGCATCTCGGGCTGGTCCAGCATCGGCACCGGCGTCGTGGGCACCGGCTACAACGGCGTGCGCGGCGAGTCCACCAACGGGATCGGCGTGCACGCCACCGACGCCGCCGGCGGCCGCGGCCTGAGCGCGTACAGCAACACCGGCGACGCGATCACCGGCTACAGCAACGGCGGCTACGGCGCGTGGCTGACCGGCGCGAAGGCACCGTTGAAGCTGGAGCCGCACGGCAGCGACGGGCCGCCCCTGGGCGGCAGCCACGCGCGCGGCGAGGTCATGGTCGACGTCAACGGCACCGTCTGGGTCTGCCTCACCGGCGGCAGCCCGGGCACCTGGGTCCGTCCGGGCTTCAACCCGCTCGTCAAGCGCCTCGTCTCCTCGGGCACGACGACCGGCTCGTACGCCGCCGCGCAGAAGAAGGACGTCACCGCCACCGGCGTCCCCGCGGGCGTCACGGCCGTCGCGCTGAACATCACCGCCACGTCCACCGGCAGCGGCTCGGTGACCGTGTACCCGTACGGCGCCGCGCGGCCCGGCGTCGCGCACCTCGCGGTCAACCCGCAGTACCGCTGGACCGGCTTCGCGATCGTCCAGCTCGGCGCGGGCAACAAGTTCTCGGTCTACAACTCGTCCGGCACGACCAAGATGTCGATCGACCTGGCCGGGTTCTTCGCCTAGAGGCTCGGGAAGAAGATCCCGATCTCGCGCTGGGCCGACTCGGGCGAGTCCGAGCCGTGGACGAGGTTCTGGCCGATCTCGAGCGCGTAGTCGCCGCGCAGGCTGCCCGGCGCCGACTTCACGGGGTCGGTGACACCCATGAGCGTGCGGACTGCCTCGACCGCGCGCGGCCCCTCGACGACCAGCGCCACCAGCGGACCGCCGGTGATGAACTCGACGAGCTCGCCGAAGAACGGCCGCTCGCGGTGCTCGCCGTAGTGCTCCTCGGCGGTCTCGCGGGCGAGCGTACGCAGCTCGAGCGCGACGAGCGTGAGGCCCTTGCGCTCCAGGCGCGTCACCACCTCGCCGACGAGGCCGCGGCGTACGCCGTCGGGCTTGACCAGGACAAGAGTGCGTTCAGACATGGGGCCGGACTCTAGCTGGTCCCGCGGTTACTGGTGAGTAGCGACAAGCGCCGAGCAGGAACTGGTGAACGACGACGTCGCTACTCACCAGTAACTTCCGCCCCGCACGGCGCTGCGCGCGGCGGCAGCCGGGGGGTCAGGTGACGAGGAGGGTGCGGGCGGCGCCGACGGTGTAGAGCGAGCCCGTCACCACGACGCCGGCGCCGTCGCCGGCCTCGTCGGCCAGTCCCACCGCGGCGTCGATCGCGTCGAGCAGCGACGGCTCCACGACGACACGGTCGGCGCCGAACACGTCGACCGCCAGCCGCGCCAGCTCGTCCGCCGGCAGCGCGCGCGGCGACGCGACGGCCGTCACGACGACGTCGTGCAGCACCGGCTCCAGCAGCGTCAGCATCGCGCGTGCGTCCTTGTCGGCCAGCACGCCGACGACCCCGACCAGCCGGTCGAACGCGAACGCCTCGTCCAGCGCCGCCACCAGCGCCTCGACGCCGGAAGGGTTGTGCGCGCCGTCGAGGACGACGGTCGGCGAGCGGCGTACGACCTCCAGCCGCCCCGGCGAGTCCGCCAGCGCGAAGCCCGCCCGTACGCCCTCCAGATCGAGAGCGCGAGCACCACCCCCGAGGAACGCCTCCACCGCGGCCAGCGCGCAGGCCGCGTTGGACGCCTGGTGCGCGCCGTGCAGCGGCACGAACACGTCCTCGTACGTCCCCCCGAGACCCTCGATGGTCAGGAGCTGCCCACCGAGCGCGACCGCGCGCGACGTGACGCCGAAGTGCATGCCCTCGACGGCGAGCTCGGCGCCGACCTCGGCGACCCGCCGGACGATGACCTCGGCCGCCTCGACCGTCTGCACGCCGGAGACGACCTTCGCGCCTGCATGGATGATGCCGGCCTTCTCGACCGCCACCTCCCCCACCGTCGAGCCGAGCTCGGGGTGGTCGAGGCCGACCGGCGTGATGACGGCGGTGCCGGCGTGGACGACGTTCGTCGCGTCCCACAGCCCGCCCATGCCGACCTCGACGACCGCGACGTCCACGGGCGCGTCCGCGAACGCCGCGAACGCCATCGCCGTCAGCGTCTCGAAGTACGTCACCCGCCGCCCCGACTTCTCGTCCACCAGCGGGAGGTACGGCGCCACGTCGTCGTAGGCGCGCGCGAACGCCTCCTCGTCCAGCGGCACCCCGTCGACCGCGATGCGCTCGCGGACCGTCGACAGATGGGGGGACGTGTACCGACCAGGCCGCAGCCCGAAGCCCCGCAGCAGGGCGTCGACCATCCGTGTCGTGGACGTCTTGCCGTTGGTGCCCGTCAGGTGGATCGACGGGTACGACCGCTGCGGCTGACCCAGCACGTCCATGAGCAGCGTGATCCGGTCGAGGTCGGGCACCATCGCCGTGACCTCGTCCTTGCCGGGGACGCGGTCGGCGAGGGCGCGTTCGACGCGGTCGAAGTCGCTCACGAAGGGAGCGCGTCGAGCAGCGAACGCAGCCGGGCCAGCTCGCCCTCGGCGTCGGCGAGCCGCGCGCGCGTCTCCGCGACCACGGCCGGCGGCGCCTTGTCGGTGAACGACGCGTTGCCGAGCTTGCCGGACAGCTTCTTCGCCTCGGTCTCGTGGCCCGCGATGGCCTTGGTCAACCGCGCGCGCTCGGCCGCGACGTCGATCGCACCCGACAGGTCGAACGACACCTCGACGCCCGCCGACGTCACCGTGGACCACCCCTCGCCCGCCGCCGAAGCGAGGTCGAGCCGCGCGAGCGACGCGATCGCGGGACCGTACGCCGCCACGAACGTCTCGTCGGCCGTCACCACCGCGGGCAGCTTGGCGCCGGGCTTGACCTGCTGCTCGGATCGGAACCGCCGCACCTCGGTGACGATCGCGCGCAGCCGCTCGATCTCCGCCTCCGCCGCGGGGTCGTGCCGGGTGTCGTCCACGACCGGCCACGGCGCGACGACGACGGAGTCGCCGCCGGTCAGCGTCGGCCACAGCGCGTCCGTGACGAACGGCACCAGTGGGTGCAGCAGCCGCAGCAGGCTGTCGAACACGTGGCCCAGCACCGCGCGCGTCGCGTCGGCCGCGGGGCCGCCGCCGGCGATCGGCAGCTTGGCCAGCTCGATGTACCAGTCGCAGACGTCGTCCCACGCGAAGTGGTACAGCGCCTGCGCGAGCGCGCCGAACTCGTACGACTCGTACGCCTCGTCGACCGTCGCGACGAGGTGCTGCAGCCGCGACAGGATCCACCGGTCGGCGCCGGACAGCTCCGACTCGGGCGGCAACGAGGCAGGCACGACGGCGCCTGACATCAGCGCGAAGCGGGTGGCGTTCCAGAGCTTGTTGCAGAAGTTGCGCGCGCCCTCGGTCCACTCCTCGGAGATGGCCGCGTCGGAGCCGGGGTTGGCGCCGCGGGCGAGCGCGAAGCGGAGCGCGTCGGCGCCGTAGCGGTCCATGAACTCCAGGGGGTCGATGACGTTCCCCTTGGACTTGGACATCTTCTGGCCCTTGCCGTCGCGGACCAGGCCGGTGATGGCGACGGTGCGGAACGGCACGTCGGGCATCGCGTAGATCCCGAACATCATCATCCGCGCGACCCAGAAGAAGATGATGTCGTAGCCCGTGAGCAGGACGTCGGTCGGGTAGAAGCGCGCGAGGTCCTCGGTCTCGTCCGGCCAGCCCAGCGTCGAGAACGGCCACAGTGCGGACGAGAACCACGTGTCGAGGACGTCCTCGTCCTGCGTGAGGTCGGTCATCCCGCACTCGGGGCACGACGTGGGGTCGTCGGGCGTGCAGATCGTGTGGCCGTGCTCGCAGTACCAGACGGGGATGCGGTGCCCCCACCAGAGCTGGCGGCTGATGCACCAGTCGTGCATGTTGTCGACCCAGTCGAAGTACGTCTTCTCCCACATCTTGGGCACGAGCTGCGTGCGCCCCTCGCGCACCGCGTCGCCCGCCGCCTTGGCCAGCGGCCCGACCTTGACGAACCATTGCAGCGACAGCCGCGGCTCCACCACGGTGCCGCAGCGCTGGCAGTGGCCGACGGCGTGGACGTACGGCCGCCGCTCGGCCACGACCAGCCCCTCGGCGGCGAGCGCCTCGCGCACGGCGGTCCGCGCCTCGAAGCGGTCCATGCCCCTGAACGCCTCGGGAACGGTGTCGTTGAGCGTGCCGTCGGGGTGCAGGATGTTGACGGCTTCGAGGCCGTGGCGCTGCGCGATGGCGAAGTCGTTGGGGTCGTGCGCGGGAGTGACCTTGACCGCGCCGGTGCCGAACTCCGGGTCCACGTGCTCGTCGGCGACGACGGGGATCTCGCGACCGACCAGCGGCAGCGTGATCGTCGTGCCGACGAGCTCGCGGTAGCGCTCGTCGTCCGGGTGCACCGCGATGCCCGTGTCGCCGAGCATCGTCTCGACGCGCGTCGTCGCGACGGTGATGGGACCGTACGCGATCGACACCAGCTCGCCCTCGCGGTCCTTGTGCTCGACCTCGATGTCGGACAGCGCGGTGAGGCAGCGCGGGCACCAGTTGATGATGCGTTCGGCGCGGTAGATGAGGCCGTCGTCGTACAGCCGCGTGAAGATCGTGCGGACGGCGCGCGAGAGCCCGTCGTCCATCGTGAACCGCTCGCGCGTCCAGTCGACGCCGTCGCCGAGGCGGCGCATCTGCCCGAGGATCTTGCCGCCGTACTCCGACTTCCACTGCCACACCCGGTCGACGAACGCGTCGCGGCCGAGGTCGTGCCGGCTGAACCCCTCGCTGCGCATGGTGCGCTCGACGACGTTCTGCGTGGCGATGCCGGCGTGGTCCATGCCGGGCAGCCACAGGGAGTTGTAGCCCTGCATGCGGCGGCGGCGGGTCAGCGCGTCCATGAGCGTGTGCTGGAACGCGTGGCCCATGTGCAGCGAGCCGGTGACGTTGGGCGGGGGGATGACGATGGTGTACGCCGGCTTGTCGCCGTCGGGGGCCACCGTGAAGTAGCCGCGGGCTACCCAGGACTCGTACAGCTGCCCCTCGACCTCGTGGGGCAGGTACTCCTTCGGCAGCTCCGCGTTCGGCATGGCGGGGAGTCTACGGACTCAAGGCCGCCGCTCTCCTGCCGATTCACCTGTGGGGGTCCGCGCAGCGTGCCGGGCCGTAGAGGGGGTTCGGCATGGGCCGGTTCGGCCGCGGCGACGACGCGCCACGCGTCGTGGGGTTCGACTTCGGGGCGCCGCCACCGGCGCCGTCGGCGTACGTGCCCGACGAGAGCACGCCGCCGCCCGCCCCGCCGCCGACGCCCCCGGTGTCGGAGTACGCCGCTCCCCCTGTCTACGCGACCGCGCCGCCGTACCAGCCGTCGTACGCCCCGCAGGAGCCGCAGTACTCGGCGCCGGTGCAGACGATGCCGATGGCGTACGTCCCGCCGGGCTACGCCATGCCGCAGCCGATGCCGGCACCCGTGCCGGAGGTGAAGACGCGCAGCGGCATCCGCCGCGAGCTGACGATCCTCGGCGTGCTGCTCGGGCTCATCGCCGCGCTCGGCGTCGCCCAGCGCATCGCCAACCGCGACGACGACAAGGCGCCGGCCGTGGCGCAGGTCAAGGCCGCGCCGCCGAGCCTCGCGCCGCAGCTCGAGGACCTCAACGCGCCGCCGAGCGTCGGCGGCGAGCCGCGGATGGGCGGCTTCTACACGCACGCCCTGGCGCGCTCGATCCGCAAGATCCTGCCGAACAACGGCCGCCACTCCGAGATCGAGGACTACGGCAGTGGCGAGTACCCGACCTACCTGCTCATCGGCGGTGAGCTGTCCCAGGGAGACGCCAGGCGGATCTTCGACTTCTACCTCGGCCAGCTCGGCACGACGCGGTACGGGCCCCGGCGGATGTACGCGGGCAACGTCCTCTGCGCGCGCTATGACGCCGGCGAGACGCACGGCTCTGTCTGCACGTGGGCCACGAAGGTCTCCGACGGCATCGTGTTCGGGTACACGCAGCGCGACCCGGCCAAGCTGGCTCGTGTCACCGTCCAGGCCCGCCGCGACCTCGAGCGCGGCCGCTAGACCGGTCGGTACGCCGCCATCGGGCGGCGGCGTCGTTCCGCGGGGGCGGGGGCGTCGAGTGCCTTGGCGTGCGCCAGGAGGGCGTACAGGCCGTCCATCGCCTCGTCGGTGGTGACGTCGTAGTCCACGACGACGCTCGGCGGCGCGCCGAGGTGCTCCAAGACCTCGTGACCGCCCTCGAGCGGGACGAACGCCACCATCGGCTGCCCGAACCCCGGGTCGAACGTGTGCCCCGGCTCCAGCGGCTCCAGCGTCGTCGCGCGGACGCCCGCCAGATGACCCAGCAGCTGCCCAGCCGCGCGGTGCCCGCTGTCGGGGACGTCGAGCGCGACCAGCTCCGCGTGCGCCCACTTCGCCATGCCGTGCGTGTGGAGCGTGACCGTACGGCCGTCCTCGGACCACGACGCGTGGATCGAGACGTGCCGCTTCGGGTCGAACGGCTTCGCCCTGCCCGGCTTGCCGAAGTGCTTCGTCCACTCCCTGGCGGTCCAGACACGTTCCGCGGTGAGGTCGACGACCGGCCCGTCACCCCACGCGACGAGCGCCGAGACCGCGCCCGTCGCGAACGCGATGGCGTCCGGGTACAGCGCGTCCTCGCGGTCCAGCTCGACGGTGACGGCCTGCTTGTAGAGGTGCGGCGTCGGGTACGCGCGCTTGGGGATCGGCGGCTCACGTTCGAACGCCAGCGTCCGCAGCACCTCCAGCAGCGGGTCGCCCTTCGGCACGGGGCGCGCGGCCAGGCGCCACGCCTTCGGGTCGAGCGCGGGGACGCCGGCGTCGCGCAGCAGCGACGGCGGCGGGTCGTCCGCGCGGGCGGTGAAGACGGCGTACGAGGCGTGGGCGTCCATCGCCCCCGACGCTACCTGCCCGGTGGGAGGATGCGCGGCGTGAGACGTTCCCCGGCCGCCGTCGTCCTGCTGCTCGCGCTCACCGCGTGCGAGTCGCAGTCGCTGACGCCGAGGACCGAGACCCGCGAGGTCGAGCGGGTCACGGCCGAGATCGTCGCCGCGCCGCCGGGGGTGAAGGCCAGGGACGGCGGGCCGTACTGCGTGCTGGAGGAGCGTACGGGCGGCGAGTACGGCAAGCCGCGCTACGTCGTCCGCGTCACGATCGCGAACCGCCTCGCGGTGCCGCCGAAGGACGCGGCGCGGAAGGTGTTCTTCGAGCTGTCGGTCGACGCGGGCGGCCGCCGCTTCGACGGCCTGCTGTCGACGGAGACCGTACGGGACCACGACCAGTCGAACCTGAGCTTCGTCCCGCCGTCCCGCCTGGGCTCCAACTTCAGCAGCCTGGAGATGTCGGCGCAGGACTGGGCCGCGACCCAGGAGGTAGCGGGCGACCTGGAAGCCTGCCGCCTGAGCATCGTCGACCCGGACGAAGGCGCGAAGGCCCTGGGCGGCCGCGTGGTCCAGGTCAACGAGACCCGCGAGTGGCAGATCATGAGCGAGGACGGCACCCTCCGCTCAGCCGGCCTGGCATAGAGCGGGCGGGGTTTCAAGGACCCGGCCGGAGGCCACCCGGGGTGGGCACGGGTCGGCGTACCGGTCCGGCGACTAAGGGAGCTTGCGGAACTAGCCGGACCGGTACGCCGACCCGGGCTCTCTCGCAGAAAAAACTAAGCAGACTTCTCGCGACGCTCCCGCTTGGGCGTCTCCCGCGGCACGAGCGTAGGAAGCACCTTGTCGAGCACCGTCTCGCGGGTGATGACGCAGCGCGCGACGTCCTTGCGGGACGGGATGTCGTACATCACGGAGAGAAGGACCTCCTCCATGATCGCCCGCAGCCCGCGGGCGCCTGTGCCGCGCAGGATCGCCTGGTCGGCCACAGCCTCCAAGGCGTCCTCGCTGAACTCCAGCTCGACCCCGTCGAGCTCGAACAGCTTGCGGTACTGCTTGACGAGCGCGTTGCGCGGCTCGGTGAGGATGCGGATCAACGCCGTGCGGTCGAGGTTGTGCACGGAGGAGATGACGGGCAGGCGGCCGATGAACTCGGGGATCATGCCGTACTTGAGCAGGTCCTCCGGCATGACCTCGCCGAACACGTCGTTGGCGTCGACCTCGCCCTTGCTGTGCAGGATCGCGCCGAAGCCGATCGACTTCTTGCCGATACGGCCCTCGATGATCTTGTCGAGGCCGGCGAACGCGCCGCCGACGATGAAGAGCACGTTGGTGGTGTCGATCTGGATGAACTCCTGGTGCGGGTGCTTGCGCCCGCCCTGCGGCGGCACCGACGCGGTGGTGCCTTCGAGGATCTTCAGGAGGGCCTGCTGTACGCCTTCGCCGGAGACGTCGCGGGTGATCGACGGGTTCTCGCTCTTGCGGGCGATCTTGTCGACCTCGTCGATGTAGATGATCCCCGTCTCGGCCTTCTTGACGTCGTAGTCGGCGGCCTGGATGAGCTT
>Ga0190268_10000042_pt1 | contig 40504 bp, 41 predicted proteins | sample Popmic249T_FD_133750 | JGI IMG/M metagenome (GOLD analysis project Ga0190268, IMG submission 133750) | Populus adjacent soil microbial communities from riparian zone of Blue River, Arizona, USA - 249 T | ecosystem: Environmental > Terrestrial > Soil > Riparian zone | place: USA: Arizona... | reverse complement strand
GGTGCCGATGTGGCCGCTGCACACCTGGCTGCCCGACGCGCACACCGAGGCGCCGACGATCGGCTCGGTCCTGCTGGCCGGCATCCTGCTGAAGATGGGGACGTACGGCTTCGTCCGCATCGCCATGCCGATCCTGCCGACGGCTGCCAAGGAGTACGCGCCGTGGATCGGCATCCTGGCGGTGATCGCGATCATCTACGGCTCCCTGTGCTGTCTGGCACAGAAGGAGATCAAGCGGATGATCGCGTTCTCCTCGGTCGGACACATGGGCTTCGTCATGCTCGGCATCGCGACGATGACCGAGACCGGCATCAACGCCGCGCTGTTCGGCAACATCGCGCACGGCGTCATCACCGGCATGCTGTTCTTCATCGTCGGCTCGGTGAAGGAGCGTTACCACACCGGTGACATCGCGGAGATCGGCGGTGGCATGCTCGCCAAGACGCCGTACCTCGGGTCGCTGCTGACGTTCGTGGCGATCGCGTCTCTGGGCCTGCCAGGGCTGGCCGGCTTCTGGGGTGAGATGTTCGCGCTGCTCGCCGCGTGGAACCCCGCCGAGGGCCTCAACCGGCCGCTCTTCTACGCCCTCGCCGTGGGTGGCGCGATCGGCACCGTGCTCACCGCGGGCTACTTCCTCTGGCTGCTGCAGCGCGTCAACCTCGGCGTCGTTCCCGAGCGCTGGAAGAACGAGCGCTTCAGCGACGTCCTCGGCATCGAGCTCGGCGCGTGGGCGCCGCTGCTGGTCCTCATCGTGGCGTTCGGCGTCTACCCGAAGTTCGTCTTCGGGATCACCGACATCGCGGTCAAGGGCCTGCTCGCGGGCATGGGCATGGGTGAAGCCGGGGCCGGCGTCGGAGCTGGTCACTAGCCATGCTGCAGTCCATCGACTACTACGCGATCCTGCCGGAGCTGATCCTCGGCGGGGCGCTGCTGCTCGTCCTGATCGTGGACCTGTTCCTGCCGCGGGACCGCAAGTGGCTGGCGATGCCGCTGTCGCTGTTCGGCGTGCTCGGCTCGCTGGCCGCGACGCTGACGTTCGTCGGCAACGTCGGCGGCGACAACGCGCGGTCGACGTTCTGCACGGGTCCGACGGCCGGCTGGAGCGAGTACCCGCCGCTGGCCGACGCGCTCGCGGCCGGTGGCGACTGCTCGTTCGTCGTCGACAACTTCGCGGTGCTGTTCAAGGTCATCTTCCTGGTGTCCGCCGCGGTCGTGCTGCTCCTCTCGCTGAACTACTTCGAGGAAGGCCGCTACTACCAGGGCGAGTACTACTTCCTGCTCCTGGTGTCGTTCTTCGGGATGCTGACGATCGCGTCGAGCCGCGACCTCATCATGCTGTTCATCTCGCTGGAGCTCGTGTCGGTGCCCGGCTTCGTCATCGCGGGCTTCCGCAAGACCGACACCCGGTCGAGCGAGTCCGCGATCAAGTTCTTCCTCATCGGCGTGCTCGCCACCGCCGTCATGCTCTTCGGCATGAGCCTGGTCTACGGGCTCACCGGCTCGCTGCAGCTCGAGGTCATCGCGCGGGAGCTCGCCACCGACGCGCGGACGCCGGCGGCGCTGGCCGCGGTCGGGCTCGTCATCACCGGCTTCGCGTTCAAGGTGTCGGCGGCGCCGTTCCACTTCTGGGCGCCGGACACCTACCAGGGCGCGCCGGTCCCCGTGGCGGCGTTCCTCTCGGTCGCGTCGAAGGCCGCGGGCTTCACCGGACTCATGGCCGTCTGCTTCATCGGCTTCGCGCCGTACGCCGACGTCTGGGGCCCGCTGCTCGCCGTCCTCGCGGTCATCACGATGACGCTGGGCAACCTCGTCGCGATCCAGCAACGCCACATGGTCCGGCTGCTCGCGTACTCCTCCGTCGCGCAGGCCGGCTACATGCTGGTGCCCTTCGGCGTCGCGGCCGCCGCGGGCGGGCGGGCCGACCTGGCCGACGCGTTCGCGGCGACGCTGTCGTACATCGCGATCTACTCGATCATGAACCTCGGCGTCTTCGCCTGCGTCATCGCGGTCGCCCGCCGTACGCCGCGCAACCTCGTCGCCGACTACCGCGGGCTGGTCAAGACGTCGCCTGTGCTGGCGGTCGTGCTGGCGTTCTTCCTGTTCTGCCTCGCGGGCGCGCCTCCGGGTGTCGCGGGGCTGTTCGCGAAGTTCGTGGTCTTCCGCGCGGCGGTCGACGGTCAGGTCGTCTGGCTCGCGGTCGTCATGGCGGTCAACACGGTCATCGCGGCGTACTACTACCTCAAGCTGGCGTTCAACCTGTTCGCCGGGCTCGGGGAGCCGGCCGGTGAGGAGCCGCTCGCGCGGGTCCGGATCCCGGCCCCGATCGTGGCCGCGATCGGTCTCACCGCGGTCGCCGCGCTGGTGCTGAGCGTGTACCCGCAGGTGATGCTCGACGTGACGCCGCGCGCGGTGTTCGCGCTGGCGCCGTAGGGAACGTTCGCCGGCCTTCAGGACGTTGGAAGAGACGTGAACCACTCGCACCGCAACGGCCTCAAGACGGCCGTCATGCTCACCCTGCTCTCCGGCGTCATCCTCGTCATCGGCTCGCGCTTCGGCTCGGGCGGGCTCTGGATCGCGCTGGTGGCCGCGCTCGCCATCAACGGCGGGACGTACTTCTTCAGCGACAAGCTCGCGCTGCGCTCCATGCACGCGCGCCCGGTCAGCGAGGCCGAGGCGCCGATGCTGTACCGGATCGTCGCGGAGCTCGCGCAGGTCAACCGGATGCCGATGCCGCGGCTCTACGTGTCGCCGACGATGCAGCCGAACGCGTTCGCCACCGGCCGCTCGCCGCGCCACGCCGCCGTCTGCTGCACCGAGGGCATCCTCGCGCTGATGGACGAGCGCGAGCTGCGCGGCGTCCTCGGCCACGAGCTGGCGCACGTCGCCAACCGCGACATCCTCATCTCGTCCGTCGCCGCGGGCCTCGCGACGGTCATCATGTTCGCGGCCCGGATGGCGTGGTTCGCGCAGCTCTTCGGCGGCGGCCGTAGCGACGACGAGGAGGGCGGCGGCGGCCTCGAGACGCTGGCACTGATCATCCTCGGGCCGATGGCCGCCGGGCTCATGCAGATGGCGCTGTCGCGGTCGCGGGAGTACCAGGCCGACGCGACGGGCGCGCGCGTGACCGGCGACCCGCTGGCGCTGGCGAGCGCGCTGCGCAAGCTGCACGCCGGCGCCGAGGCGCGGCCGCTGCCCGCGACCGCCGGCCTCGCGACGACGAGCCAGCTCATGATCGCGAACCCGTTCGGCGGGCGCGTGGGCGGGCTCGGCAAGCTGTTCTCGACGCACCCGCCGATGGAGGAGCGCGTACGCCGCCTCGAAGAGATGGCGGGCGTCCGCGCGTAAGGGGTGTCTCGCCACCCGTGATCGTCGCGAGCAGCGTCCGGGATGGTGCATCGCAAGGCGGAGGAGGCCCCGATAGCAGCGCTATCGGGGCCTCCGACAACGCGGCGAGGTGCCGTGCCGGGCGCTGCGCAGCAGATCGACGGGTGGGGAGACACCCCTTAGTCTCGCGGTGTGCTGACCCGGGTCTACCGCAACGGCGTCCTCGAGGCCGAGGGGTTCGACCCGGCGCGGGTCTCCGACTACCTCGACGAGCCCGACACCGTCGTCTGGCTCGACGTCTGCCGGCCCACGCCGGGCGACCTCGCGGTCATCGCCGACGAGCTCGGCCTGCACCCGCTCGCCCGCGAGGACGCGACGGGGCGGCCGCAGCGGCCGAAGGTGGAGCCGTACGCCGGGCACCAGTTCCTCGTGGCGTACGCCGTGGCGTACGACGCGGGTACGCGGGAGCTGACGACGTCCGAGGTCGACGTCTTCTTCGACGACCGCTGGCTCGTCACCGTGCGCAAGGAGCCGGTGTTCGAGCTCGACGCGGTGCTCGCGCAGTGGGAGGCGTCGGCGGCGCTGGCGAAACACGGCACGGCGTACCTCCTCCACGGCCTCCTCGACGTCGTCGTCGAGGGGCACTTCACGGCGATCAGCGCGCTCGACGACGAGATCGAGGCGCTGGAGGAGGGGCTGTTCGGGGAGGGGTCGGGCGGGATCGAGACGCAGCGGCGGACGTTCGAGCTGCGGAAGGCGCTCGTGACGCTGCGCCGCGTCGTGCTGCCGATGCGCGAGGTGCTGAACGGCCTCATGCGCAGGGAGCGGTTCGCGATCGACGCCGAGCTGGTGCCGTACTACCAGGACCTGTACGACCACGTGCTGCGCGCCACCGAGTGGGCCGACTCGCTGCGCGACCTCATCTCGACGCTGCTGGAGACGCACCTGACGATCCAGGGGAACCGGCTCAACGAGGTCATGAAGCGGCTGACGTCGTACGCCGCCATCGTCGCGGTGCCGACGGCGGTCGCGGGCATCTACGGCATGAACACCCGCATCTACCCGGCGGCGGGGTCGGCGACGGGGTGGTGGTTCGCGCTCGGCCTGATGACCGCGATCTCCGGCTTCCTCTTCTTCTACTTCCGCCGCAAGGACTGGTTGTAGACCCCGCCGCGCGCGGTTACTGGTGAGTAGCGACGAACGCCGAGCACGAACTGGTGAGCCGCGACGTCGCTACTCACCAGTAACCTCCGGCCCCGGCCCCGAGCTAGCGGTAGTTGGTGAACTGCAGGGGGATGTCGAAGTCGCTGTCCTTGAGCAGCGCGATGACCGCCTGCAGGTCGTCCTTCTTCTTGCCGGACACGCGCAGCTGGTCGCCCTGGATCTGCGCCTGGATGCCCTTCGGGCCCTCCGCGCGGATCTTCTTCGCGATCGCCTTCGCCTTGTCGTCCTCGATGCCCTGGGCGATGTCGACGGTGAGGCGGGAGGTGTTGCCGCCGGCGGGCTGCGGCTCGCCGTGCTGCAACGCCTTGAGGGAGATCCCGCGCTTGACCAGCTTCTCCTGGAACACCTCCAGCACGGCCTTCACGCGCGAGTCGGAGTTGCTGCGGATCTCGACCTTCTCGCCCGACCACTCGATCGACGAGCCGGTGTCCTTGAAGTCGTACCGGTTGGCGATCTCCTTGGCGGCCTGGTTCAGGGCGTTGTCGACCTCCTGGCGGTCCACCTTGCTCACGATGTCGAACGACGGGTCGGCCACGGCGGTCGTGCTCCTCTCGAAAGGCGTCGGCGCCCATCCTCTCGCATCCGTTATCCTTCCCCTCGGTCCGGTTCGCCGGACGTCCAGGGAGGTTGCCCGAGTGGCCAAAGGGAGCAGGCTGTAAACCTGTCGGCATCGCCTACGGAGGTTCGAACCCTCCACCTCCCACCCGACGTACGAACGCCGCGGCCCCCGCACAGGGGGACCGCGGCGTTCGGCGTCAGAGGACCTACGCGGGGCACATCACGATCAGCGACCGCAGGGTCGCCGCGGCGTCCTTCGGGTTGACCTCGGGCTGCATGCCCATCTGGCAGCGAAGCGCGCAGACGGGGCCCCAGCCGGGCAGCGGGCCCCAGTCGGCGCAGTAGACGCTGGCGTTCGCGGGGCTCGCCGAGGCGAACGACGCGGCCGCCGCGGCGGCGAGCAGGAGAGCGGTGGTACGGCGCATGGTGAGGGGATCCTTCGCTAGTCGGTGAACAGGCAGGGAGGGAGCTGGCCGCGGACGTCGGGCTCGTCCGGGTCGACGTGCGGGTCGGCGCTCGCCGCGCACGTCACGGTGCAGACGGGCCCGTAGCCGGAGCCCTCGATGCCGAGGACGTCGGCGCAGTAGAGGCCGGCGTTCGCCGCGGGAGCGGACGCGAGGGCGCCACCCGCGAGCACCAGCGCGACCGCGAGGCGGCGCATCAGGCGTCCTCGTCCATGCACGAGGGACGGCCGGGGTCGACGGCCGGGTCGCGCGAGGGGTCGACGGACGGGTCGTACTGCCTCGCGCAGGACACCGTGCAGAACGGCGCCTGGCCGGTGCCGGGGATCCCGTAGAGCTCGTCACAGTAGATGCCCGCGGACGCGGCGGGGGCCAGCGTGCCGGCGAGGCCGGCGAGCAGCAGGAACAGGGTCGTACGGCGCATGAGGGGTTGGGCCTTCCGGTTGAGGGGGGTTCGTCCGGAATTGTGACGGACACCGGCGTGGCAGGAAAGGTCCGGCAGGCCTCCGGGCTACGTTTTCCACAACCCACCCCCGAGCACGGGTTGTACGTCATCCTCGAAGGGCGGGGGACGCCCCTGCGTGACGGCTGGGCCGTACGGCCCAGCCCGGTTACGCCGGTCGCGGGCTCATCCCCGCGTCCCAGCGTGCCGTATACCCGTGCAGGGGTGTGTCCTGTTCGACCCTGCCCAGGAACGGAGGCGCGCATGTCGGACGAAGCCGCGCGCTCCGCCCTGCGCGCAGCCAGCGGCGCCCGCGGGGCGTACGCCCTGTCGTTCGGGCTGCTCGTCGGCGGCGTCTCGCTGACGCTGGGGCCGGTCGCGGCGCTCGACCCGCTGCGCACCGGCGTCCAGCTCTGGCCCGCGGTCATCGCCGTGCTGACGCTGCTGCTCAGCGCGTCGGCGATCACGCTGCAGTTCCGCCGCCAGGGCCACACGCTGTCCATGACCGAGATCCCTGTGGCGATCGGGCTGTTCGCGGTGTCGCCGCTCGCGCTCATCGTCGCCAAGGCGGCCGGCCACGCGCTCGACGGGGTACGCCGCCGCCTCCCGGTGCACAAGGCCGTCTTCAACGTCTCCCTCGTCATCTTCCAGGTGCCCGTCGCGGTGCTGGTGTTCCGCGTCGTCGTCGGCGACGACGCGATAGGCCCCCGGGCGTGGCTGGCGGCGTTCGCCGCGGTGCAGACCGCCAACTTCATCTCCGCCGCCGCGATCTTCGCGGTCATCGGCATCACGCAGGCGCAGGTCGACCGGACCGAGCTCGACGTCGCCGTCGGCAAGTGGTTCGTCGTCAGCCTCGTCGAGACGTCGCTCGCTCTGGTCGCCGTCGAGGCACTGCGCGAGCAGCCACTGACCGGCTGGCTGCTCGTCGTGGTGGCGTTGCTGCTGCTGTCGTTCACGCGGGCGTACGCCTCGCTGCGCGACCGTAACGACGAGCTCGCCGCCGTCTACGACTTCGGCCGCAGCGTCGCCGAGCCGGAGGACACCGAGGAGCTGCCGGCGTTCGTGGCCGACAAGGTCCGCGCGCTGCTGCGCGCCGAGCGCGCCGACGTGCTGCTGGCGTACGACGGCGGGCTCACCTGCTGGCGCGCCGACGACGACGGCGTCGGCGTCGTTCCCGTCGACGCCGCCGCGTGGCCGTGGCGCGAGGTGCTCGCGACCGGCGCGCCGGTGCTCGGGCCGCGCGGCCGCGACGCCGTGGCGGTCCCGCTGCGCGGCGAGAACGGGATGGTCGGCATGCTCGCGGCGTACGACCGCATGGGCAACGTCCGGCGGTTCGCGCGCGTGGACGTCCAGCTGCTCGAAGCCCTTGCGGCCCAGGCAGGCGCGACGCTGGAGAGCGCCCGCCTCGTCGAGCGGCTGCGCCACGAGGCCAACCACGACTCGCTCACGGGGCTCGCCAACTGGACCGGGCTGCGTACGTACGCCGACGAGGCCATGCAGGGCGGCGGCCCCGTCGCGCTGGTGCTCATGGACCTCGACCGGTTCAAGGACGTCAACGACACCCTCGGCCACCACAACGGCGACGTGCTGCTCCTCGAGCTCAGCGAACGCCTCGCGGCCTACTGCGGCGACCGCCGCCGTGTCGGGCGGCTCGGCGGCGACGAGTTCGCCGTCGTCCTCAGCGAGGGCGACGACGCCGAGTCCGCGGCGCGGGTCGCGCGCGAGCTGCTCGAGATCGTCGCCGTGCCCGTCGTCCTCGACGGCGTCCGCATCGTCATGGCGGCGAGCATCGGCATCGCCGTCCACCCCGAGCACGGCGTCGACGCCGCGTCGTTGCTGCAGCGGGCCGACGTCGCGATGTACGCCGCGAAGACCGGCCACCTCGGCGTCGCGATGTACCAGCCGACAGAGGACCACGTCTCCGCCCGCCGGCTCGTGCTTGCCGGTGAGCTGCGGCGGGCGATCGACGACGGGACGCTGTTCGTGGCGTACCAGCCGAAGGCGTCGCTCGAGGACGGCCGCATCCTCGGCGCCGAGGCACTGCTGCGCTGGCACCACCGCGAGCTCGGCTTCGTCGCGCCGGACGAGTTCATCCCGCTCGCCGAGCGGACCGGGCTCATCGTGCCGCTGACGACGTACGTCCTCGACCGCGCGCTGCGCCAGTGCGCCACGTGGACGCGCGAGGGGCTCGACGTCGGCGTCGCCGTCAACATCAGCGTCCGCAACCTCCTCGACAGCGACCTCCCCGACGAGATCGGGGCGCTGCTCGTACGGCACGGCGTCGAGCCGCGCAGGCTGACGCTGGAGATCACCGAGTCGTCGGTCATGGCCGACCCCGCGCGCGCCATCGACGTCCTCGAACGCCTCTCCCGCATCGGCATCCGCCTGTCCGTCGACGACTTCGGGACCGGCTACTCGTCGCTGACGTACCTCAAGCGTCTGCCCGTCGACGAGGTCAAGATCGACAAGTCGTTCGTGCTGTCGATGGCGACCGACGTGGGCGACGCGGCGATCGTGCGTTCGATCATCGACCTCGGCGTCAGCCTCGGCCTCACCGTCGTCGCGGAGGGCGTCGAGGACACCCCGACGTGGGAGCGCCTCACCGACCTCGGCTGCGACATCATCCAGGGCTACGGCCTGTGCCGTCCGGTGCCCGCGCAGGAGGTCACCGAGTGGCTGCACGCCTGGGATCCCGCGACCGCTGTGCGGCGTTCGTCCCGGCCTGTCACGGAGCTCGCGCCGCGGCGGCGGCTGGCGAGGGGGCAGGACACGTAACGGTGTGCGCGGCGCGCCCGGCATCGGGTAACCTGCGTCCTGCTCGACGCCCCCTTAGCTCAGTCGGCAGAGCGTCTCCATGGTAAGGAGAAGGTCTACGGTTCGATTCCGTAAGGGGGCTCCACCACTCTCGTAACCTTGACCATGAGCAGGCCATGTTCAAGGTTGTCGCGCAACCTTGACCATGGATGTCGTGGCGGCGCCTCCGTGACGCGCCGTCGGTAACGAGTTCGGGTCCGGCCGCGCGAGCAGGTATCGTGTCGGCGTTCTCTGCGGCGGAGTAGCTCAGTCTGGCAGAGCAAGCGGCTCATAATCGCTGTGTCGCCGGTTCAAGTCCGGCCTCCGCTACCAACGCGCACGTCCCGCCTCCGCGACTCACGGAGGAGGACTTAGTACCATCACTCTAGCCTTCAACCCTAGGGTGGTCGTGGTATCTCCTCGTGCGGCGCGCGGTCTGCCGCCGCGGCTCGCCCAGCGCGACAACGCCGTCGTGCGCCCGCGCGACGCCGCCGACGTCTACGTCAACCCGCACGCCGAGTTCGCGCGGCTCGTCGACAACGGGCTGTTGCTGCGCGTGGCTCCTGGCAGCTACGCGATCGTTCCGCGGCCGTGGGTCGGCCGGGTCTGGCGTCCCGATCTGGCGGCGGTCGCGCTCGGCATCGCACAGGCCGACTACGGCCGCGACGCCGTCGCGCTGACGAACGTCAGCGCCGCACGCCACCACGGCGCGATCCCGCGTGCGCTGGCGACGGCGACCGTGGCGGTTCCCACCCAGCGGCCGCCGTTGCGCGTCGGCGACGGCACTGTCCACTTCACCCAGCGCACCGTCGCGCGGATCGACGTCGAGGCGGTCGAGACGGAGATCACCGCGGGTTGGGTGACGACGGTCGAGCAGACGCTGCTCGACCTGGCGGCGCGCCCCACGTTCGGCGGGGTCGAGCCCGGGCAGGCAGACGAGGCGATCCGGGTGCTCGCCGCGCGCGCCGACTGGGACCGCGTCACCGCGCTCGCGCGTCCGCAGCACAAGCTGAAGGCGATGGCGTACGCCCAGCGCGTCGCCGAGGCGTCCTGACGTGCTCGACCCGCGCGAGCTCAGGGAGGTCGCGGAACGCTTCGGTGTCGCGGAGGACCAGGTACGCCGCGACCACCTCGTCAGCCATGTCCTGGCGGCGGTCTCACGCCTCGCCCCGGCCGCCGTCTTCTTCGGCGGTACGGCGCTCGCGCGGACTCACCTGCCCGCCGGCCGGCTGTCGGAAGACGTCGACCTCTACGCCGCGCGGCGTCGCGACGTCGCGCGGGCACTCACGACGGGCATCCCGTCGGCGCTCCGCAGGGAGTTCCCGCGCCTGGCCTGGGACCCGGCGCCGGAGGACGTGGCGGACAACGGCACGGCGCTTCTCCTCGCCGAGCGCGTGCCGCCAGTTCGGTTGCAGGTGCTCGACGGCACCGGGTACGCCCTCTGGCCCACCGAGCGCAGGTCCGTGGACACGCGCTACGCGGACGTGCCGGCCGCGACTCTGACCGTCCCTACGCGAGCGTCGTTCGTCGGGATGAAGCTCTGGGCCTGGGGTGACCGGCGCGCCGCCCGCGACCTCTACGACCTGTGGTCGCTCGCGACGATCGGCGCGGTCGACGCCGACGCGGTCGCTGCCTACGAGGCCGCCGTGGGCTACCGGCCGCCGCTGTCGGTCTTCGACCGCGTGCCGGACGCGGAGGAGTGGCGTACGGCGCTGGCGCACCAGACCGCGGTCCTGCCGGACGTCGCTGGGGCCGTCGCCGCCGTCCGGGCCGCGCTCACCGCTGTCTGAGCGCCTTGGACAGGCCCGTACGCGCTCGGCTATCCTCTGCGGGTTGCCCGTCCGCAAACCTGAGAGAGGCTCCGCGCAGTGGCCGCCACCGACGTACGTCCGAAGATCACGCTGGCCTGCACGGAGTGCAAGCACCGCAACTACATCACCAGGAAGAACCGCCGCAACGACCCGGACCGCCTGGAGATGAAGAAGTTCTGCCCCAACTGCCGGACGCACCAGCCGCACCGCGAGACGCGCTAGGCGCCCACGGCACCCGAGACAAGGCCGGTCCCGAGCACGACGGACCGGCCTTCGTCGTTCCCGGAGCAGAATCCATCCGTGGACTGGGACGCCTACATCGCCGCGGGGCTGTACGACCCCGCCGCGCCCAGCGCCGCTGACCGCCGCGACCTCATCGAGTTCCTCGTCGCCGAGGGCTGCACGCTCGACGAGATGGTCGCCGCGCACGAGCGCGGCAGGCTCTTCGGCCTCGCGGGCGACAGGAAGGTACGCCCTGGCCGCGAGGAGCTCACGCTCCGCGAAGCCGCCGCGATCACCGGCACCGACCTGGACCTCGTCGTCAGGCTCTGGCAGGCGTACGGCCTCCCGATCGTCGACCCCGACACCAAGGTCGCGAGTCGCGCGGACGTCGAGACGCTGCCCCTGTTCGCCGCCATCGCCGAGCTCCTCGGCGACGATGCCGCGCTCAACCTGGCCCGCGTCGCGGGCGCGAGCGTCGCGAGGTTCGCCGAGGCCGTCTCCGCGGCGATGCGCAGCTCGGTGCGCGAGCTCGCGCTCGACACGAGCGGCAGCGAGACGGCGACCGCCAAGTCGTACGCCGGCCTGGCCGAGCTGACGCCGCAGGTCGGCCGCATGCTCGACGTGCTCCTGCGCCACCACCTCGAGGCGGCCCGCAGGCAGTTCGAGCAGTCCGACAGCAACGACGTCGCGCTGCTCGGGCAGATCCGCGCCGCGGTGGCGTTCGCTGACGTCAGCGGCTTCACGGCGCTGTCGCAGGTCTCCACGAGCGCCGAGCTGGCGGCGATGCTGACCCGCTTCGAACGCACCGCCACCGCGCTGGTCACCGAGGCCGACGGCCGTGTCGTGAAGTTCATCGGCGACGCCGTCATGTACGTCACCGCGCAGCCGGCCACGGCGGTCGACGTCGCCCAGCGCCTCGTCGGCGCAGCCGACCATCCCGTCAGGGCCGGCGTCGCGTACGGCCTCCTGCTGGCCCAGGACGGCGACTTCTTCGGCCCGCCGGTCAACCTCGCCGCCCGCCTGGTCACCGTTGCCGAGCCCGGTCAGGTCCTCGTGGACGGCGCCGCGCGGGACCGCCTGCCCGGCAGCACAGCCACCACCGCGCTGCCGCCGAAGACCCTGCGCGGCATCGCCGACGACGTGACTCCGTACGTCGTGGGGTAGCGTCGCCGCGTCGCCGACATGTGAGGGAGAACGAGCAGTGGGACGACTGGACGACCGGGTGGCGATCGTCACCGGAGCGGGTCGCGGCATCGGCCGCGCGACCGCCGTACGACTGGCCAGCGAGGGCGCGATCGTCGTGGTCAACGACGTCGACTCCGAGCCGGCCCACGAGACCGTGGACATCATCAAGGCGGCGGGCGGCACCGCGAGCGCCGGCCTCCAGAACACCGTCGACGCGGCGCAGGCCGAGGACCTGGTGACGACGACCATCGACCAGTACGGCAAGGTCGACGTCGTCATCAACAACGCCGGCACGACCCGCGACAAGACGTTCCACAACCTCGACGACGACCTGTTCGACTTCGTGTTCGACGTCAACTTCAAGACGTCGTTCCACGTGTCGCTCGCGGCCGTCAAGCACATGCGCGCGGCGGGCAAGGCGGAGCTCGAGCGCGACGGCAGGCCGGCCTACAACCGCAAGATCGTCAACACCTCCAGCGTCGCGGCGATCCTCGGCAACCCCGGCCAGTTCAACTACACCGCCGCCAAGGGCGCGCTCATCGCGACGACCCGCACGCTGGCGCTCGAGCTCGGCCGCTTCGGCATCAACGTCAACGCCGTCGCGCCCGGCTTCGTCGACACCCGCCTGACGCAGGCGAAGGAGCAGGGCGACGGGACGTACGGCATCCCCGACGCCGCCCGCAACATCGCCATCTCGATGATCCCCCTCGGCCGCCCGGGCCAGCCCGAGGACATCGCGGCGGTGCATGCGTTCCTCGCCAGCTCCGACAGCGACTTCGTGTCCGGCGTGACGATCCCCGTCGCCGGCGGCCAGCTGGGGACGATGTAGCCATGCCTCTCAACCGCGACTACATCGGGCGCTCGTTCCCGGCCAGCGAGCCGTACGAGGTCTCCCGCGTCAAGATCAAGGACTTCGCGTACGCGATCGGCGACCCCAGCCCCGCGTACCTCGACATCGAGGCGGCGAAGGCGCTCGGCTACCCCGACGTCATCGCGCCGCCGACGTTCGCGATCGTGGTGTCGTTCGGGATGGGCGCGCACGTCGTCGGTGCCCCCGACCTCGGCCTCAACTATGCGCTCGTCGTCCACGGCGAGCAGTCGTTCCAGTACTCACGGCCGATCCACGCGGGCGACGTCCTCGTCGGCACGCCGACGATCACCGACATCCGCGACGCCGGCCGCAACGAGTTGCTCACCTGGGAGGCCGTCATCACGACGACTGAGGGCGAGCACGTCTGCACGGCCGTCAACACTCTCGTCTCGCGTGGAACGGCGGTGTCCGCATGACCCTCCGCTACGACGACGTCAACGTCGGCGACACGATCCCGGCGCGCGACTTCAGCGTGCAGCGCATCAACCTCGTCATGTACTGCGGGGCCTCGGGCGACTTCAACGTCATCCACTGGAACGAGCGCATCGCGAAGATGGTCGGCCTGCCCGACGTCATCGCGCACGGCATGTTCACGATGGCCGAGGCGGGGCGCGTCGTCACCGACTGGTGCGGCGACCCTGGTGCGGTCGAGGAGTACAAGGTCCGCTTCTCCAAGCCGGTCGTCGTCCCCGACGACGACAAGGGCGCGACGCTCACCGTCTCCGGCGAGGTCACCGAGAAGCTCGACGGCAACCGCGTCGTCGTCACCCTGACCGCCACGGCCGCGGACTCGGCCGTGCTCCAGGGCGCGCGGGCGACCGTACGCCTGACGTGACAGACGCGCCGCCCGAGGTGGCCGCGCTGGCCGGACGCCGCGCGGCCGCCAGGGCGGCGAAGGACTACGCCGCCTCCGACGCGCTCCGCGACGAGATCGCGGCGCTCGGCTGGACCGTCCGTGACAGCGCGGACGGCCAGGTGCTGGCGCAGAAGCCGCCGTACGACGTGTCCGAGCGCGTCACCGACCTGCCGGACCACTCGGCGTCGGAGGACACCCGCGACGTCACCGTCGCGATCGTCGCCGACGGCTGGCCTGACGACGTACGCCGCTGCGTCGCCTCGGTCCGCGCGCACACGCACGCGCACGTCCTCGTCCTCGACGCGGGCCTCGGCTACGACGACCCCGACGCCGAGGTGCTGCACCTCGTCACCGATCCGGGCTGGGCCGCCGCGCGCACGGCTCTCCTGCGCGCCGACACGGCCCGCATCCACCTCACGCTCGACCCGTCCATGGAGCTGACCGGCGACGCCGTGGCGCCGGTCGTCAGGGCGTTCGACGATCCCGAGGTCGTCGTCGCCGGCGGCTGGGGCGTCACGGCGAGCGCCGACATGACGGAGTTCACCGACGCGGAGCCGGGCGACGTCGATGCCGTGCTCGGCTACCTGTTCGCCGTACGCCGCTCCGCCGCGCTCGCGACGCCGCCGCACCCGAAGGCGCGCTTCTACCGCAACGCCGACATCGAGTGGTCGTACGCGCTCCGGCGAGCGGGCGGCAAGGCCGTCATGACCGAGCCGCTGCCCGTGACGCGGCACCGCCACCGCGGCTACCACGACAGCGACCCGGCGTACCGCGACAAGGAGTCGAAGAGGACGTACGACCGCTTCCTCCAGGCGTTCCGGCAGCCCCGCCCGTAGTCCGCCCCCGCCCCCACCGCCGTTCTTTGAAGATCATCACGCGTGAGACCGGCGCACGGACCGCAGAGAACGAGGGGGCCGAGGTCCCTCCGTAGTCCTTTCGGATCATTTCGGGACAGAACGCTCGACGCGTGCGCCGCCCCTGGCGATCCTCGTACGCATGCTCTCGACGCTGATCGTGGTGACCGCCCTCCTGCTCGCCGCCCTCGGCCTGCGCGCCGAGCGCCGCGGCCGCGCCCGCGAGCTCTGGCTCTGCAACCTCGTCGCGCTCGTCCTCGTCGCCCTGACGGCGTCCGCGCATGCCAGCGGCCAGATCGGCTGACGGCATCGGGCAGAATGCCCCCGTGACCCACCCCGCCCCGCCCAGGCCCTGGCTGATCGCGTACCGCGTCCTCGGCCTGCGCCTGCCACCCGAGTACCGCGCGTGGGCCGCGGCCGACACGCAGACCAAGGCGTTCCTCAACTGGCGCATCGGCCGGACCGCGCTCTGGCTCTACGCGGGCCTCGGCCTGTACTACGTCATCCAGTCGCGCATGCACGAGCCGCCGACCAGCGCGAAGCTGCTCCAGGCGTTCTTCATCATCTCCGCGCTGGCGCTGCTGTCGAGCAAGAACACCCTCGTCCGCAAGACGCTGCGCTGGCAGCGCGTCGACAGGCACGGGCGGCCGGTCGCACCGAAGCGGCTCGCGATCCTCGAGAACCGCGAGGCGATCGTGGCGGGCACCGCGTTCGTCGTGCTGCTCGCGTCGGGGATGGCGGTCTACGCGTACGGCCTGCGCCCCACCGGGATCCAGGCCATCAAGTGCCGGACCCCCAACGGCGAGACGATGGACAGGATCCGGGCCGGGTTGAAGACCCAGGAGACGAAGATCACGCTCGCCCGGTCGATCCCGTACGGCGATGCGACCGCGATCGTGGCGTACCACGCCACCGGCACCGAGAAGGAGACCATCGCGTTCTGGATCATGCAGGGCGACCAGCTCTTCGAGGTGAACGAGGCCGAGGCGATCAAGAGGAGCCCGACGAAGTTCGAACCGCTCCCGAGAAGGGACGACCGGATCGTCGCCGAGGCGTTCCTCCGGGCCTACACCTGCCTGACCAAGGTGCGCCCGCTCAAGCAGTGAGCACGGCCGCCATGCGCTCGACGCCGCGGCGCAGGTCGTCGTCGCCGAGGGCGTACGACAGCCGCGCGTAGCCCGGCGCCCCGAACGCCTCGCCCGGCACGACCGCGACCTCCGCCTCGTCGAGCAGCAGCTCGGCGATCTCGGCGCTCGTGCGCGGCGTACGCCCCCTGATCTCCTTGCCGAGCAGCCCCTTGACGCAGGGGAACGCGTAGAACGCGCCGAGCGGCTCGGGGCACTGCACGCCGTCGATGGCGTTGAGCATCGAGTGGATGACCTGGCGCCGGCGGTCGAACGCCGCGCGCATCTCCGCCACCGCGTCCAACGGCCCGGTGACGGCCGCGAGGGCGGCGGCCTGGGCGACGTTGGAGACGTTGCTGGTGGCGTGCGACTGGAGGTTGGTGGCGGCCTTGATCACGTCGAGCGGTCCGGCCATCCAGCCGACCCGCCAGCCGGTTATCGAGTACGTCTTCGCGACGCCGTTGAGCACGACGCAGGTCTCGGCGAGCTCGGGCACGACGACCGGCATGGAGACGTGCTCCGCGGCGCCGTACGTGAGGTGCTCGTAGATCTCGTCGGTGACGACCCAGATGCCGTGTTCCACCGCCCACCTGCCGATGGCCTCGACCTGCTCGGGCGGGTACACCGCGCCGGTCGGGTTGGACGGCGAGCAGAACAGCAGCAGCTTGGTCTTGTCCGTCCGGGCCGCCTCGAGCTGCTCGACGGACGCGAGGTAGCCGGTCTCCTCGCTCGTCTCCACGACGACCGGCGTGCCGCCGGCGAGCGCGATCGACTCGGGGTACGTCGTCCAGTACGGCGCCGGGAGCAGCGCCTCGTCGCCGGGGTCGAGCAGCGTCGCGAACGTGTTGTAGACGGCCTGCTTGCCGCCGTTCGTCACGAGCACCTGCTCGGCGGTGACGTCGTAGCCGGAGTCGCGCTTGGTCTTGTCCGCGATGGCCGAACGCAGCTCGGGCAGGCCAGGCGTCGGCGTGTACTTGTGGAAGCGCGGGTTGGCGCACGCCTGCGCCGCCGCCTCGACGATGTGCGCGGGGGTCGGGAAGTCCGGCTCGCCCGCCCCGAAGCCGATCACGTCACGGCCCGCGGCCTTGAGCGACTTGGCCTTGGCATCGACCGCCAGCGTCGCCGACTCCGCGATGGCACCGACCCTGCGAGAGATACGAGGCATGGAGGTAACCCTACGGCCCGAATAGAGTCCAACCCCATGATGGACGTCGACCCGGAGGTCGTTCGCGCCTGCCAACGTGGCGAGGCCGGGGCTCTCGACGCCCTGGTCCGGGCCACGTACGCCGACGTCTACGCGCTGGCGTACCGGCTGGTACGCGACCGCGACGAGGCGGCCGACGTGACGCAGGAGGTGTTCGTGCGCGTGATGCGCTCCGTCGTGGGCTTCCGTGGGGAGTCGGCGTTCGGCACCTGGCTGCACCGCGTCACCGTCAACACCGCGCTCACGTCGCTGCGCAAGCGGTCCCGCCGTGCGCTCCCTGGCCGCGAGGCGTTCGGGATGCCGGGGGACGAGGCCGTCGGCCTCGTCGACACCGACGCGGGGCCCGAGGAGCGCGCCGAGCGCGCCGAGCTGCTCGCCCGCGCCGAGGCCGCCGTCGCCGCCCTGCCCGAGTCGTCGCGGACGATCGTCGTCCTGCGCGACGTCGAGGGCCTGTCCACCGCCGAGGTGGCCGCGCAGACCGGGCTGTCCGAGACGGCCGTCAAGGTCCGCCTCTTCCGCGCCCGCGAACGCCTCCGCGCCTCGCTCGCCGACGCTTCCGTCACCCCTCTTCCCCGCCGTACCAGAAGGGGCACCGCATGAGTGCCAGCCGTCCCGCCGCGCTTCCCCCGCGCTGCGCCTCCACCCGTGCCGACCTGCCTGGCCTCGACGGCCACGAGCTGTCGACCCGCCGCGCCACCGAGCTGCGCGCGCACCTCGCCGAGTGCCCCGAGTGCGCCGAGCTGGCGTCGTCGTTCCGGACCGTGCGCCGTACGCTCGCCGACCTCCACCACGTCAACGCCGCCCCGCCCGAGGGGCTCCTCGAGTCGATCCTCGAGCGCGCCGAGGCGCCGTCCGTCCGCGAGAAGGCGGCCGTGCTCGGCCGCGGCGCGGTCAGCGGTGCCCGGCCCAAGGTCATCGCAGCCGGGGCAGGCATCGGCGCCGTCGCCACCGTCGGCGCGGGCCTCGTCGCGTGGCGCGTGCTGCGCAGCCGCCGCGCCGCCGCGTAGGCCTGTCCGACCCGCGCCGCTCGCTCGTCCGGTTTTCGTGATCTTGGCGACGTTCGTGCTGCCCGGGCAGCACAGACGTTGCCAAGATCACGGGATCGGGGTCGGAGGGAGGGGACAATCCGGGCGCCCCGGTCGTTGGGCGAGCAGTAACGCCGGTTGGTTCCTGACCGCTGCTCACGTACACTGCACCGTCTGGGTGAAGGCTGCCCCTGCTCCGGCTTGCCCGGGAACGGGGTGACCGAGCCCGGAAGGGCAGTAGCTCAACTGGTCAGAGTTCCGGTCTCCAAAACCGGCGGTTGGGGGTTCGAGTCCCTCCTGCCCTGCGAGACGACCACGATGGTGAGGACGTACGAGTGAGCAGCGACAGCGGTAGCGGCCTGGCGACGTTCGACGACGAGCCGACCGCCGAGCCCGCCGCGGCTGCCGGCGGCAAGGGTGCGAAGAAGCCCCCGAAGGACCGTCGCGGCCTCGGCCGGATCCCGCGTCTCTACCGCGAGGTCGCGGCCGAGATGCGCAAGGTCATCTGGCCGACCCGCCGCGAGCTGCTGGCGTACTCCAGCGTCGTGCTCGTGTTCGTCACCGCGATGGTGCTGCTCGTCGCTGGGCTCGACTTCGGGTTCACCCAGGCGGTGCTGAAGGTCTTCGGCTGATCCACCGTCCGAGCCCGGCCCCACCCGACTGAAGGAAGCGTTCATCCTTGTCCGAGAACACCGCCACTCCCGAGCAGGACCTGCCCGCGGCGTACGGCGAGACCACCGTCGACCGCGCCGAGGAGGCCGCCGAGACCGCGGGCACCCCGGCCGAGCCGGTCGAGGAGCGCGGCACGGAGGAGTCCTCGGAGCCCGTCGCGCTCGACGAGGACGCGCCCGTCGCGGCGCCTGAGGCCGCCAATGCCGGCGCCGACGAGGACGTCGCCGAGGGCGTGGCGCTGGCCGAGGCCGACGACGCCGACACCGACGTTGTCGTGCCCAGCGAGACCCCCGCGCCGACCGTCGACGAGACCCCCGCCGACGAGCCGATGCCTGAGCCCGAGCCCACGCCTGAGCCTGCGCCTGAGCCGGAGGCGGCGGAGGAGACGGCCCCCGAGCCCGAGGCGACGCCCGAGTCCGAGGCCGCCCCTGAGCCCGTGGCCGAGGCGCCGTCGCGCGCGGCGCTGGAGTCGCCGTTCGCGCAGTCGGTCATGGACGCCACGCAGGCACCCGCCGAGCCGGTCGCGCCGCCCGCGTCCGCCGGTGCCGGCGAGGAGCCGAGCGTCGCCGACCTGCTCGCCGCCGTTCCCGCGGCCGGCGAGCCGAACGCCTCCGGCGACATCGCCCCCGAGGAGGTGCCCGCCGCCCCCGTGGCCGAGGCCGATGACGACGACGAGGACCTCGCCGCCGTCATCGAGAACGCCCCCGGCGACTGGTACGTCGTGCACTCCTACGCGGGCTACGAGAACAAGGTCAAGACCAACCTCGAGTCGCGGATCACCTCGCTCAACATGGAGGACTACATCTTCCAGATCGAGGTCCCGACCGAGGAGGTCACGCAGGTCAAGGGCGGCAAGCGGCAGACCGTTCAGCAGAAGGTCTTCCCCGGCTACCTGCTGGTCCGCATGGAGCTCACCGACGAGTCGTGGTCGGCGGTCCGCAACACGCCGGGCGTCACCGGCTTCGTGGGCCAGACCTCGCGCCCGTCGCCGCTGACCAAGGCCGAGGTGCTGCGCATCCTGGCCCCGGTCAAGGAGAAGAAGGTCGTCGTCCCGAGCAAGGTCGACTTCGAGGTCGGAGAGTCGGTGACGGTGATGGACGGGCCGTTCGCGACGCTGCCCGCCACCATCAGCGAGATCAACACCGACCACCAGAAGCTCAAGGTGCTGGTCTCCATCTTCGGCCGGGAGACCCCGGTCGAGCTGTCGTACAACCAGGTCTCGAAGATCTAAGGACTGTCATGCCTCCCAAGAAGAAGCTCGCGGCGATCATCAAGCTCCAGATCAACGCGGGCGCCGCGACTCCCGCGCCGCCGGTCGGCCCCGCGCTCGGCCAGCACGGCGTGAACATCATGGAGTTCTGCAAGCAGTACAACGCGCAGACCGAGAGCCAGCGGGGCATGGTCGTTCCCGTCGAGATCTCGGTGTTCGAGGACCGGTCGTTCACGTTCATCACGAAGACCCCGCCGGCCGCGAAGCTCCTGCTCAAGGCCGCCGGCGTCGAGAAGGGCTCGGGCGAGCCGCACAAGACCAAGGTCGCGACCGTGACGGCCGACCAGGTCCGCGAGATCGCGCAGACCAAGATGCCCGACCTCAACGCCAACGACATCGCCGCCGCCGAGCAGATCGTCCGCGGCACCGCCCGTTCCATGGGCATCACGGTCCGGGACTAGCCCGGGCCGGTGGGAGGGCGCGAACGCGCCCGCCTGACCACGACGAAGGAGACGTACGACATGACACAGCGCAGCAAGGCGTACCGCAAGGTCGCGGACCTCATCGAGCCCGACCGCATCTACACGCCCCTCGAGGCGTCGAAGCTCGTCAAGCAGACCGTGACGACGAAGTTCGACCCGACCGTCGAGGTGGCCATCCGGCTCGGCGTCGACCCCCGCAAGGCGGACCAGATGGTCCGCGGCACCGTCAGCCTGCCGCACGGCACCGGCAAGACGGCGCGCGTGGTCGTGTTCGCGACCGGTGACAAGGCCGCCGAGGCCGAGGCCGCCGGCGCCGACGTCGTGGGCAGCGACGACCTCATCGAGCGCGTCCAGGGCGGCTACGTCGACTTCGAGGCCGCCATCGCGACGCCCGACCTCATGGGCAAGGTCGGCAAGATCGCCCGCATCCTCGGCCCCCGCGGCCTCATGCCCAACCCGAAGACCGGCACCGTCACGCAGGACGTCGCGAAGGCCGTCGCCGACATCAAGGGCGGCAAGATCAACTACCGCGTCGACAAGCAGGGCAACCTGCACCTGGTGATCGGCAAGGCGTCGTTCTCCGAGCAGCAGCTGGTCGAGAACTACGCCGCCGCGCTCGACGAGGTCGTCCGCGCCAAGCCCTCGTCGGCGAAGGGCAAGTACCTCAAGAAGATCACGTTCACGACGACGATGGGCCCGGGCATCCCGGTCGACCCGAACCGCCAGCGCAACCTCATGGAGGACGCGACCGCGTAGGTCGCCACGACGACGGGGGACGGCCGTGGCCGCCTGTACGGAATGCGGTACGACCCTGCCACGGAGCGCGACGGCGTGCCCGCAGTGCGGTACGCCGGTCGCGCGACGGGTGACGAAGGCGGCCGCGAAGCCCGCGGCGAAGCCGGCGAAGAAGGCCGCGGCCAAGCCGGCCGAGCCGGCCAAGCCCGCGAAGAAGGCCGCCGCCAAGCCCGCCGCGAAGCGCGCCGCCAAGGCCGTCGCGCCCGAGCCTCCCGCCGAGCCGGTCGCGGACGTCGCCGCGCCGTCGCAACGCCGCCGTCCCGCGCTGGCCGCCGACGGCTCCGCCGCCCGCCGCCGCGCGCTGCAGGGCACGCTGCCCAGCCCCGTCCCACCGCCGGTCGCGGAGCCCGCTGCCGGCTCCGACGTCGTCGGCGAGGCAGCGGAGCGCGACCCGTACGACACGTTCGTCCCGTCGCGGCCGTCCCGCCTGGTCGACTCGCCGGCCGTCGCGGAGGACGGCGGCGAGCCTCCGCGTTTCGCCGTCCGCGTGCTGAGCGGCGACTGGCTCGCGGCGGTCCGCGACGCGGCCCCGGCCGTGGTCACGGTGCTCGTCCTCGCCGCACTCGCCACCGTCGCCGTGATGACCGCGACCCGGCCGGGCTCCGACGAGCTCCTCGTCGAGGGGACCGGTGCCGGCCGCTGGCTGCGCTACGTCTGCGTGGCAGTGGGGCTCGCGTTCGGCTCTCCGCTGTCGATGTCGATGTCCGGCGGCGAAGAAAGCTTCTTCCCCGGGGACTACTCGCTGGGCTTCGTCCCGCTGACGGTGACGTTCGCCGCGCTGGCCGTGCTCTGGCTGCGCGTACGGGCCGGGATGCGCGCCGGCCGGTTCTCCGACTGGCTCGCCGACGGCGTACGGACGGCGGCCGTGTTCGCGTTCGCCCTCGCCGTCGTCTCGGTGCTCGGCCGCTGGTCCGTCACGGAGACGCGGCCAGGGTTCGACGACTCCGGGTTCGACGACCCCGGGTTCGAGGGCAGCTTCGGCGTCGCCGAGGAGACCACGACGACGTCGTTCTCGGTGTGGCCGCCGAAGGTCTTCTTCTGGGCGTTCCTCGCGGCGCTCGCCGTCGTCGCGCTCGCGCACCTGACGCGGTCGTGGCCGTCCCGGTGGGCGGCCTGGGGCGTCGTCGTACGCGGCGCGCTCGTCGGGGTGGGTGCCGGTGTCGCCCTGAGCTTCGTTGCCGCGCTCGTGCTCGCGTACGCGAACGCCGACCGCGTCGACGCGTCCGCCTCGGACGTGACGGGAGCGCTGCCGGCGCTGCTCGCGTACCTGCCCAACCTGGGCACAGCGGCGTTCGGCGTCGTCAGCGGCGGGCGGCTCGGCGCCAGCTACGGCGAACAGGCCAGCGTCACGCTCTGGTCCTCGTGGCTGCCCGACGGGTACCTGCTCCTGTTCGTCATCCCCGTGCTCGCGGTCGCGGCGGGCGCCCGCTACGTCACCCGTCGTTCCGGGCTGCCGCCGGCCGAGTCGGCGCGGGCGTGCGCGCGGATGGCGTTGCCGGCGGGGCTGGCCTGGGGCGTCCTTGCCATCGCCGGGTCGGCCCACACCTCGGTGGTCTTCGGCGGGGGCCGTACCGGGCCGCGGCTGTGGGACGCGCTGCTGGTGGCGCTCTGGTTCGGCGTGCTCGGGTGGCTGGCCGGGCGTGCGCTGGCCGGGCGCCAGGCGCCCGCGTTTGACCAGCCGGACACGCCGCCCGTACCCTGACCCGAGCCACAGACCGCCGGTCGCTGCCCGCCTGGGCAGCCGAAGGCCCCGACTCGTCGGGCGGCCCGCGCAGGTGAACGTACGGACGTCATCCCGACGCCTCACGCTCTCCTGCGTGGGGCGTTCCTCGTTTCTGGGCCGGACCCCGGCCGAACGCAGGAACGAAGGAGGCACATGGCGAGGCCAGACAAGGCCGCGTCGGTCGCCGAGATCACCGAGGCCTTCACGGGCGCGGGTGCTGCCGTCATCACGGAGTACCGCGGCCTGACGGTGTCCGAGATGAAGGAGCTGCGTCGCTCGCTCGGCGAGAACACGCAGTACGCCGTCGTCAAGAACACGCTGACCAAGATCGCGGCCAAGCAGGCCGGGCTCGAGCTGGACGCGCTGCTCGAGGGCCCGACGGCCATCGCGTTCATCAAGGGTGACCCGGTCGAGGCGGCCAAGGGTCTGCGTGACTTCGCGAAGACGCACCCGCTCCTGGTCATCAAGGGCGGTGTCCTCGACGACAAGGCGCTCACGGCCGACGAGATCCGCAAGCTCGCCGACCTGGAGTCGCGCGAGACCCTGCTCGCCAAGCTGGCCGGCGCGATGAACGCGTCCCTCCAGCAGGCGGTCAGCCTGTTCGCGGCCCCGCTGTCGCAGACGGCCCGCCTCGCGGCGGCCCTGCGCGACAAGGTCGCGGCGGAGGGTCCGGCGACGCCGGCCGAGGAGACCGCTACCGAGGCTCCGGCCGAGGCGGCTGCCCCCGAGGCCGCCGAGGTGAGCGAGACGACCGACAGCGAGACCAGCACCGAGAGCAACGACACCCCGGCGACCGAGGCCCCCGCGGCCGAGGCTGCCGAGGTGCCCGAAGCCGCGGCGGACGAGTCCGGCCCCGCGGGCGATGCCGAGGCGGAGACCCCCTCTGCCGAGGCGACCGACGACACGCCCGCTGAGGGCTAACCCCGAAAGGAACCACCTGATGGCGAAGCTCAGCACTGACGAGCTGCTCGAGGCGTTCAAGGAGATGACGCTGATCGAGCTGTCCGAGTTCGTGAAGCAGTTCGAGGACACGTTCGGCGTCACCGCCGCGGCTCCGGTCGCGGTCGCCGCGGCCCCGGCCGCCGGTGGCGGTGGCGGCGAGGCCGCCGCGTCCGAGGAGCAGGACGAGTTCGACGTGATCCTCGAGGACGCGGGCGACAAGAAGATCCAGGTCATCAAGGAGGTGCGTGCCCTCACGAGCCTCGGTCTGAAGGAGGCCAAGGACCTCGTCGACGGCGCGCCCAAGCCCGTCCTGGAGAAGGTCGCCAAGGACGCGGCCGAGAAGGCCAAGGCCGCCCTCGAGGGCGCCGGCGCCAAGGTCACCCTCAAGTAGTTCATCGCAACGCCCGACGGGCGGCCGCTCCCGAGAGGGGACGGCCGCCCGTTCGGTTTCCTACGCCACCGCGAACGGCACGAACGCGAGGGCGAGAGCGATGCTCGCGAGTGAGCCGACGAGCACGTACTCCGTGATCTGGTCGACGTCGCCGGACGCGGCCCGCACCTCCGCGAACCGCAGCACGCCCTTCGCTGACACGACCAGCGTCGCCGCGGTCGGCTCGCCCGCGACGGCGAGCCCGAAGACGAGCACGCGCTCCAGCGACCCGATCACGCGCCCGCCGCCAGGGGGGTTCCGCGGCTGCTCCGAGCTCGGCGCAGCGGCCAGCAGCAGGCGGACCAGCGTGTTCGCCGCCGTCAGCAGGAACGCCACCGCTCCGCCGACGAACGCGACCCGCTCGGCGTCCGCCCCGAGCGTTCCTGGCAAGGACGCCGCCCATCGGTCGAACGCCGACTCGCCCGTGGTCACCCAGACTGCCGACGTCGCCATCCGCAACGCCAGCGCCGCGAGGAGGCCGGCGAGGACGTAGGCGGCGCGGCGTCCGACGGCGTTGCGCGCGGCGATCCACAGCAGTGCCTCGACGACCACCGACGCCACCAGGACCGACGTCGCCCGCCAGGACATGCCGACCGCGAGCCCTCCTGCCATGGCACATCCGGCGGCGGCCACGGCCGCGGCGGCCATCCGACGGGCCTGTCGCCGTGTTCCGAGCAACGCGTCGAGGACGGCGATGCTGAACAGCGCGACGCCGAGGACGTTCATCGTGATCCCCCGTTCCGTGACCGCAGGACCTTACCTGGGCTGCTCCGGGAGGAGGTACCAATGCAGGAGCGCGGCGCGGGCGTACATGATCGCGCCCGCGCCTGATCGTTGGACTCGCTGGGACACGGCGGAGGGTGACACCTCTTCCGCCTCGGCGATCTCCTGCACCTGCCAGCCGACCAGCAGGCGCTGGAGGATACGGCGGTCCCTGGCGTCCATACCGCTGACGAGGTGGTCGCGGGTCGTGAGGAACGCGTTGATGGCCGCGATGCGCTGGTCGAGGGGGATCTCGACGTCGCTCCTCGTCCGCCCATCGGGGACGTCGTCCGGCGCCGCGGCGGCGACCCAGGTACGGAGCGTGCTCGGCACGTGCCGACGGCGTGCGCCTCCCGCGACGTGGTCGATCGCGTCCCTGGCGAGCCACCACGCCTGCCCGTCCTGACGGCGGAACGCACCCCCGGGCTCGTCGTCGACCCAGGTGACCGCGCCGATCCCGATGCCGAACCGCACGTCGAAGGGCGGCGGCATGCTCACGCGCACGAGGAGGGTGGCATCGAGAGCCGCCATGAGGTTGTCGTACGTCCCCTGGAACTCGTCGCCGACGGTCGGAGTCAAGGGGTCAGCGGCGGTCCACGTGACGTTCGCGAGCAACAGGGCCGCCCGGAGCGTCTGCTGGAGGGCCGCCCGGTCCACCGCCCGCCGCGACCCGACCAAGTCGCCGATGACCGCGACCCGCCAGTGAAGGTCAGGGCTTAACATGCCCGCAGTTAAGCATATGACTTAATTACTGCCTAGTTAAGGCAGGCCCTTACGTCAACGCGCTCATGGCCCCAGAGCCTCCCGCACCGCCGCCGGCACGCGGTCAGCACGCATGGCGTCTGGCGGCGGAATCTCTTACTGTGACCTGCGTCACACTCCGCGTTCGCCGGGTTCGTCCCGGTAGTTCGCGGTACCCACGCCGAGGAGACCAGCTTGGGCGTCGAGATCAAGGTCGAGGGCCTGACCAAGTCCTTCGGCCGCCAGACGATCTTCGAGGACGTCTCGCTGACCATCCCGGCCGGCGAGATCTCCGTCATGCTCGGCCCGTCCGGCACCGGCAAGTCGGTCTTCCTCAAGCACCTCGTGGGCCTGCTCAAGCCCAACCGCGGCCACATCTACGTGGGTGGCAAGGACGTCCCGAACATCCCCGAGAAGGAGCTGTACGCCGTCCGCAAGCTGTTCGGGGTGCTGTTCCAGGACGGCGCGCTGTTCGGCTCCATGACGCTGTTCGACAACGTCGCGTTCCCTCTTCGCGAGCACACGAAGAAGAGCGAGAGCGAGATCAAGAAGATCGTCATGGAGAAGATGGAGATGGTGGGTCTCCTCGGCGCCGAGGGGAAGCTGCCGGGCGAGATCTCGGGCGGCATGCGCAAGCGCGCGGGGCTGGCGCGGGCGCTGGTGCTGGACCCGGAGATCATCCTGTTCGACGAGCCGGACTCGGGCCTCGACCCGGTGCGCGTGGCGTACCTCAACCAGCTCATCGTGGATCTGAACGCCCAGATCGGCGCGACGTTCCTCATCGTCACCCACGACATCAACACCGCGCGCACGGTGCCCGACAACATCGGGCTGCTGTTCCGCCGCAAGCTGGTGATGTTCGGCCACCGCGACGAGCTGCTGTCGAGCGACGAGCCGGTCGTACGCCAGTTCCTCAACGGCCGCAGGCAGGGCCCGATCGGCATGGCCGAGGAGAAGGACGCCGCCGCGCTCGCCGCCGAGGCCGACGAGGGGTTCGAGGCGCCGGACCTGCCGCCGATCGAGCCGCAGCTGCTGCCGACCGACGGCCTGATCCGCAAGTCGATGCGCAGCCCGCACGGCAGCCACGCGTTCCTCCTGGAGGAGCGCCAGCAGAAGACCCCGGCAGGCGCATCGCGATGAGTGTGGTCACGGGCGCGCTCCAGCAGACGGGGAGCATGTTCGCGCTGTTCCTGGACACCATCCGCATGATCTTCAAGCGGCCGTTCCAGTGGCGCGAGCTCATCAACCAGGCGTGGTTCATCGCCGGTGTCTGCATCGTGCCGACGATGCTCGTGTCGATCCCGTTCGGCATGGTCATCTCGCTGCAGGTCGGCAACCTCTCGCGCCAGCTCGGCGCGCAGTCGTACGTCGGCTCCGCCTCCGTCCTCGCGATCGTCCGCGAGGCGGCGCCTGTCGCCACGGCGCTGCTCATCGCCGGCGCCGGCGGCTCGGCGATCTGCGCCGACCTCGGCTCCCGGCGCATCCGCGACGAGATCGACGCGATGGAGGTGCTCGCGGTCTCGCCGATCCAGCGCCTCGTCGTGCCGCGCGTGCTCGCCGCGATGATCGTGGCGTTCTTCCTCAACGGCCTGGTGTCGTTCGTCGGCATCGCCGGCGGCTACTTCTTCAACGTCATCGTGCAGAACGGCACACCAGGGGCCTACTTGGCGAGCTTCGGCACCCTCTCGCAGACGATGGACCTGTGGGTCTCCGAGGGGAAAGCGCTGATCTTCGGCCTGATCGCCGCCCTGGTGGCGGCGTACAAGGGGCTCAACGCGAAGGGCGGACCGAAGGGCGTCGGCGACGCCGTCAACCAGAGCGTCGTCATCACGTTCATGCTGCTGTTCCTGGTGAACTTCGTCATCACGACGCTGTACTTCCAACTCGTCCCGCAGAAGTTCTCATGAGCACCGTCCCCCCGGTCCTCAGCCGCCCGGCGCGCGTCGTCACGACCGCCGGCAACCGGCTCGTCGTCAACCCGCTCGGCGACCTCGGCGCGCAGCTGGCGTTCTACGGCGCCTGCCTCGGCTGGATCCCGAAGACGTTCGTCCACTACCGCAAGGAGTGGCTGCGGCTGCTCGCCGAGGTGAGCCTCGGCTCCGGCGCGCTGCTCGTCGGCGGCGGCACGGTCGGCGTCATCTTCTTCCTCAGTTTCTTCACCGGTACGCAGGTCGGTCTCGAGGGCTTCAAGGGCCTGCAGCTGATCGGCGCGGAGGCGTTCTCCGGGTTCGTCAGCGCGTTCGGCAACACCCGCGAGATCACGCCGCTCATCGCCGGCATCACGCTGGCCGCGCAGGTCGGCTGCGGCTTCACCGCGCAGCTCGGCGCCATGCGCATCAGCGAGGAGGTCGACGCGCTCGAGGTGATGGGTGTGCCGTCGATCCCGTTCCTCGTGACCACGCGGATGATCGCGGCGTTCATCGCGGTCATCCCGCTCTACCTCGTCAGCCTGTTCTCGTCGTTCCTCGCGACGAGGCTCGTCGTCGTGCAGCTGTTCGGGCAGAGCGCGGGCACGTACGACTACTACTTCAAGAAGTTCCTGCCGCCGATCGACGTCTTCTACTCGCTCGGCAAGGCGATGATCTTCGCGGTGCTCGTGACGCTGGTGCACTGCTACTACGGCTACACCGCGCGCGGCGGACCCGAGGGCGTCGGCGTGGCCGTCGGCAAGGCGATCCGTACGTCGATCGTCTGCATCGTCATCATCAACTTCTTCCTCAGCCTCGCGTTCTGGGGCGCCACCGACACCGTCCGGATCGCGGGGTAGCGCGATGCGGACAGCGACGTGGCGAAGGGTCGTCCAGGGCCTGGTGTTCATGGTCGTCATCGCCATGCTCGTCGGGCTGACGGTGCTGAAGTTCCAGCGCAGGATCTTCAGCCCCGACGAGGTCTCCGCGACCCTTGTGGTGGACACCGCCGGCACGCAGCTCGGCATGGACGCCGACGTGAAGATCCGCGGCATCGCCGTCGGCCGCGTCGCCGAGCAGACCTCCGACGGCGAGGACGCGACGCTCCACCTCAAGATCCGTACCGACAAGGTCGGCTTCGTGCCGCGCAACGTCGTCGCGCGGCTGCTGCCCAAGACGCTGTTCGGCGAGAAGTACGTCGACCTGGTCATCCCGGAGTCGGGCGCCGCGGCCGAGCCGCTCCGCGACGGCGACACGATCCAGCAGGACAAGAGCCACGAGGCCGTCGAGGTCGAACGCGTTCTCGCCGACCTGTTCCCGCTGCTGCGCGCGCTGGAGCCGGAGAAGCTCAACGCCGCGCTCACCGCGATCGCCGAGGGGCTCGAAGGCCGCGGCAACGAGCTCGGCCAGGGCCTGGCCAACCTCGACGCGTACCTGCGCGAGATCAACCCCAAGCTGCCCACGATCCAGGCCGACCTGTCGGGTCTCGCCGACCTCGCGGAGTCGCTGGAGGAGAACGCCGACGACATCCTCCGCATCGCGCGCAACTCGATCACGAGCGGCCGCACGCTGACGTCGAAGGAGGACACGCTCGCGGCGTTCCTCCGCGGTCTCACCGGCTTCACCGACGAGGTGCGCGAGCTGCTGACCGTCAACGGCGACAACCTCATCTACCTCGCCGACGCGTCGCGGCGGACGCTCGCCACGGTCTACCCGAAGCGCCACCTGCTGCCGGGCACCGTCAAGGGTCTCAACGAGACGCTGACCAAGCTCAACGCCGCGCTCAACCACGGCCCCGCGCTGTCCATCCGGCTGGAACCGGTCGACAGCCGCGGCGGCTACTTCGTGCCGTGCAAGTACCCCACTCCCGACTACCAGGGCGGTTGCCCGATCGGCGTCGGCCAGCCGCCGCCCGCGCCTGCAGACGCGCCCGCGCTGCCGACGATCCCCGGCGCCGCGCCCGCCGGCGCGCCGGGCAGCCCGGAGGAGCGCGACACCGTACGCCAGCTGCTCGCCCCCGACATGGGCGTCACGCCGCCCGAGGTCTCCGACCTCGCGGTGCTGATCCTCACGCCGCTGCTCCGCGGGACGTTGGTGACCACCTCATGAAGATCGGGGCGTCCCTCACCAAGCTGGTGATCTTCGCGGTCATCACGTCGTTCGCGACGATGATCCTGTACTACACGATCGGCAACATCCGTCCGGGCGAGTCGTACACGACGTACCGGGCGGCGTTCACCGACGTCACCGGCCTGCTGCCCGGCGACGACATCCGCGTCGCCGGCGTCCAGGTCGGGCGCATCACGTCGGCGAAGGTGGTGGACCACCACGCGGTCGTGACGTTCGCGCTGGAGTCCGACGTGCGCATCACGACGGCGGCCACCGCGCGCGTGCGCTACAAGAACCTCCTCGGCCAGCGCTACGTCGCCCTGACGCTGTCGAGCCAGGGCGAGGAGCTGCCCAAGGGCGCGACGATCCCGCTCGGCCAGACGCAGCCCGCGCTCGACCTGACGGTGCTGTTCAACGGCTTCAAGCCGCTGTTCAAGGCGCTGTCGCCGGCCGACGTCAACAAGCTCGCCACCGAGGTCGTCGCGACGCTGCAGGGTGAGGGCGGCACCGTCGACCAGCTGCTCGCCTCCACGTCGTCGCTCACCAACACGCTCGCCACCCGCGACGCCGCGATCGGCCGCGTCATCACGAACCTGTCCGCCGTCATGGCGACCGTCGCCGACCGCGACGACACGCTCGGCCAGCTCATCAGCGAGCTGCAGCGGTTCACGACCGGCCTGGCCGGCGACCGCGACGCGATCGGCGGCTCCATCGAGAGCATCGACCGGCTCGCGGCGTCGACCGTACGGCTGCTCCGCGAGTCGCGCCCCGCCCTCGACAAGGACCTCGCGCACCTCAACACCGTGCTCGCCACCCTCGACGCGAAGAAGAACGTTCTCGACCAGGCGGTCAAGCGCCTTCCCGACGCGCTGACCGCGCTGACCCGCGGGCAGTCGTACGGCTCCTGGCTGAACCTCTACGTCTGCACCCTCGAAGTCACGATCGACGGCCAGACCGTCGTCGAGCGCCAAGAGCCGGAACCGGGGTGTTAGCGCCATGACTCCCCTCTCTCCTGGCCTGCTGCGCGACGACCGGCACGACGCCGGCGGCGTTGTCGTCGTGGCGCGCAGCTTCACTGCGCACTCCTCCTCCGCCTTGCCGGCCCCGCGCCGGACGCCGCTCGCGACGGCCGCGAGAGGGGAGGCATGGCGCGCATGACCCCCTTCCGCGAACGCAACCCGATCCCGATCGCGATCGGCGGCATCGTCGTCATCGCGCTGCTGCTGTTCGGGTCGTTCAACCTCACGAAGATCCCGCTGCCGTTCCTCGGCAAGAAGACGACGTACTCTGCGGCGTTCTCTCAGGCCGCTGGACTGCAGCGCGAGAACGAGGTCCGCGTCGCCGGCGTCCGCGTCGGCAGCGTCACCGAGGTCGAGCTCGACATCGAGAACAAGCAGGTCCTCGTGACGTTCCGCGTCGACGACGGCGTCGAGCTCGGCCCCGACACCAAGGCGGCGGTCAAGCTCAAGACGCTGCTCGGCACGAAGTACCTCGAGCTCACCTCCGCCGGCGAGGGCGCGCTGGAGCCGGGCAGCACGATCCCCCTGGCGCGCACGTCGGTGCCGTTCCAGATCTACGAGGCGTTCAACGAGTTCAGCGACCAGCTCGAGGAGATCGACACGGTCAAGCTGGCGCAGTCGCTCGACGTGCTCGCGGAGACGTTCAGCGACTCGAAGGGCAACGCCCGCTCGGCGCTGACCGGCCTGTCCGCGCTGTCGAAGACGATCGCGACGCGCGACGCCGAGCTGCGCACGCTGCTCGCCGGCACCAAGAAGGTCACCGCCGCGCTGGCCGCGCGCGACGAGGAGCTGACCAAGCTCATCGCCGACGCCGACCTCGTCATGCGCGTGGTCCTCCAGCGCCGTGACGCGATCTCCGCGCTGCTGCGCGACACCTCGCTGCTCGCGAAGGAGCTGACCTCGCTGGTGCGCGACAACCGCGCCACCCTCGATCCGCTGCTCGACAACCTGCACAGCGTCGTCAACGTCCTCAAGAACAACCTCTCGTCACTGGACAAGTCGGTGAAGGCGCTGGGCCCGTTCGCGCGGTACGCCACCAACGCCACCGGCAACGGCACGTGGCTCGACGTCTACTCGGAGAACCTCGTCATCCCCGACGCGGTCCTCTGCCAGGTGGGCGCATGCGACTGACGACCACGGTCCAGAAGGCCATCGCGTTCTTCGTGACGATGATCGTCGTCGTCGGCGGTCTCACCGTCATGTTCCGCGGCGGCGAGAGCGACGTCATCCGCGTCACGGCGCGCTTCCCGCAGGCGGTCGGCCTGTACCCCGGGTCCAGCGTCCGCGTGCTCGGCGTGCCGGTCGGCACCGTACGCACCATCACCCCCGAGGGCGCCAACGTCACCGTCGTCATGGAGGTGCCTGCGGAGACGCCGATCCCCGCCGACGTGACCGCCGTCATCATCCCGCCGTCGCTCGTCAGCGACCGCTACGTGGAGTTCACCCCGGTGTACGACGGCGGCGCCCGGCTCGCCGACGGCGCCGTCCTCGGCCCCGACCAGACGATGACGCCGGTCGAGCTGGACGAGATCCTCGGCAGCCTCGACTCGTTCCTCGTCGCGCTCGGCCCCGAGGGCGCCAACAAGGACGGCTCGCTCAGCCGTCTCGTCGACATCGGCGCGAAGACGCTAGGCAAGGGCGGCGGCAAGGACTTCAACGACACCATCGTCAACCTGTCGACGGCGATCCGCACTCTCGCCGACAACCGCGGCGACCTCACCGGCGTCATCACCAACCTCGCGTCGTTCACCGACACGCTGGCGCGCAACGACACGCAGATCCGCACGCTCACCGGCAACCTCGCGCGCGCCACGCAGTTCCTCGCGAGCGAGCGGACCGCGCTGGCGCAGGCGCTGAAGAACCTCGCGATCGCGCTCGGCGAGATCGCGAGCCTCGTCCGCGGCCACAAGGCCGACCTCAGCGCCGACGTGCAGACGCTGGCGAAGGTGACGAGCATCGTGGTCAAGCACCGCGAGAGCCTCATCGAGGCGCTCGAGGTCCTGCCGCTCGGCGCCGCGAACATCGCCAGCACCGTCAACACCGAGCGCCGCACGCTCGACATCCGCAACAACAACCACCAGGCCGACGACCCGTACTCCATCGTCGTCTGCCAGGTGCTCGCGCCGATCCTGAACATCGACTGCCCCGACCCACCCCCTGGCCCCGCGAGCACCACCGGGAAGGCCGCGCCGAAGGGCACCGCGCCCAAGACCGGCGTCCAGGTCGAGCGGGTCACCGACCTGCTGTCGCCGCTCGCGCTGATCGGAGGGTCGTCGTGACCCGCCGCCGGCTCCCGCTGCTGCTCGCCGCGCTGACGTTCGTCGCGTCGACCGGCTGCGACGGCATCTTCGGCGTCGACCTGCCCGGCGGCGCCGCGAAGGGCCCGACGTACCACGTGACGGTCGTCTTCGACGACGTGCTCGACCTCGTTCCGCAGTCCGCCGTGCGGGTCGACGACGTCGCGGTCGGCGACGTCGAGAAGATCACGCTGGACCCGGGGACGTTCAAGGCCAACGTCCTGCTCCGCATCAAGAAGTCGGTGACGCTGCCGCGCAACGCAGTCGCCCAGGTCCGCCAGACCAGCCTCCTCGGCGAGAAGTTCGTCGAGCTGTCGCCGCCGATCGGGGAGCCTGCCGAGGGCGTGCTCGCCGACGGCGACACCATCGCGTCGGAACGCAGCACGCGGACGCCCGAGGTCGAGGAGGTGTTCACGGCGCTGTCCGCGCTGCTCAACGGCGGCGGCATCGGCAACCTGCAGACCATCGCCGTCGAGCTGTCCGCGGCGCTGTCGGGCCGCGAGGCGACGGTGCGCTCCGCGCTGCGCAACATCACCGAGCTCGTCACCGCGCTCGACCAGCGCAAGAACGACATCGTCCGCGCGATCGACTCCATGGACCGGCTGACGAAGACGCTCGCGACGCAGCGGCAGACCATCGCCGACGCGCTCGACACGTTCACCCCGGCGCTGACCGTCCTCGCCGACCAGCGCGCCGAGCTGACCAAGCTGCTGACACATGTCGCGCAACTGAGCAAGGTCGGCACCCGCGTCGTCGACGCCAGCCGCGCCGACACCGTCGCCACGTTGGAGCTGCTCGCGCCGATCCTCGACAAGGTCGTCGCGGCGCGTACCGACCTGTCCAAGGCGCTCGACCAGGTGCTGCTGCTGACGAAGCTGATCCCGCGCGCGATCCCCGGCGACTACCTGCAGCTGTACGTCGAGATCTTCCTCAACCCCGAGGACATCGGCGCCACGGCCGTCGGCACCGTCCAGAACGCCACCGGCGGCAAGAAGCCCAAGGCCGCGCCGAAGACGCCCGCGCCCACGCCGCTGCCCCCCGACGGCGGCACCCTCGACTGGCTGATCGGGAGGGGGCTCTCGTGATCAGGCGCACCGTCAAGATCCAGCTCGCGGCGTTCGTGGGGATCTTCGTCCTCGGCATCCTGTACGCCGGCTTCTCGCTCGTCGGCCTCGACGCGATCCGCAGGCCGTACGTCGTCACCGCCGACTTCGCCGCGTCCGGCGGCATCTTCACCGGCGCGGAGGTGACGTACCGCGGCGTCCGCGTCGGTGTGGTCGGCGACATGACGCTCACGCAGGACGGCGTCCTCGTCGACCTCAAGATCGACCGCGACGAGAAGATCCCCGCCGACGGCACCACGGCGATCGTGCAGAACAAGTCGGCCGTCGGCGAGCAGTACGTCGACCTGCGCCCCACGTCGGCGTCGGGCCCGTTCTTCCGCAACGGCGACACCATCGAGCGCTCGCGGACGCAGCTGCCCGTGCAGATCTCGAAGGTGCTCGTCGACCTCGACCGCCTCGTCAACAGCATCGACAAGGAGAACCTCACGCTGCTCGTCGACGAGCTCGGTGACGCGTTCCGCGGGGCGGGCCCGTCGATCACGACGCTCATCGACGCAGGCAACGAGCTCACGCTCGCGATGCAGGAGATCCTCCCTGAGACGTTCCAGCTCATCGACGAGGGCAAGCAGGTCCTCGACACGGCGCGGGCGACGGCGCCGGAGTTCCGGCAGTTCGCGCAGGGGCTCGCCGACCTGTCCGAGACGCTGCGCGAGTCGGACCCCGACATCCGCAGACTGTTCGAGAACGGCATCCGCGCGGCCGACGAGCTCGTCGGCCTCATCGAGCCCAACCAGCAGGCCATCGCCGTCCTCCTCGGCGACCTCGTCACGATCAACCGCATCGGCACCGCGCGCCTCGCCGGCACCCGCCAGACGATGCTCGCGCTGCCCGAGCTGGTGAAGCGCGTACCCCTCGCGCTCATCGACGGGCAGCTCCGTAACGGACTCGTCATCCAGGACGAGCCGATCGGGTGCACGTACGGCACCGAGGAGAAGCTGCCGCGCGACCGCAAGGCGGGGCCCGCCGACACGACCCGCAACTGCAACCCCGCCGAGGGCGGCAAGCGGACGTCGTGCTGGGCGACGCCGAGCGACGAGATGAAGCGCTGCACCGATGCCCAGACCGGCGGCGCCGAGATCGGCGCGCTGTCGACCGGTTACGGCCCGCTGACGCTGGCGTCCGACGGCTCGCTCGCCACCGTAGGCTGGGAGGGCGGACAGCAGGAGGTCCTCGGCGACGAGGCCTGGCTCGGGCTGCTGCTCGCGCCGCTCCAGTAGCCGACCAGAGGATCTTCGCGTGACCGACCCGACGTGCCCCCCGGTGAGCGACGCGCCGCCGCGCGAGCCCGAGGCGACGCCCGTCGCGGCCGACGTGCCCGCGGAGGAGCCGCTCGGTACGCCCCCCGCGGCACCCGAGCCCGTCACGCCCGAGCCCGTCACACCCGAGCCCTTCACACCCGAGCCCGTCACACCCGAGCCCGTCACACCCGAGCCGGTCGTCCCGGCGACGCCCGAGCCGCCGCCCGTCGCGCCGCCTACCGAGCCGGTCGCGCCGACGGCCCCCGAGCCCATCACCCCTGTCCCGACCGCGCCCGAGCCCGCCCCCGCGCCACCCACCGAGCCGGTCACCCCGGCCGAGCCGGCCGAGCCCGCGGCGGTCACGGCACCGCCGGTGGCGGAGCCCGCCGAGCCCGTCGTCGCCGAGCCCGTCGTCGATCCCGTACGCCGCGCCAGCCGCCGCGGCCTCCTGCTCGGCGCGATCTCGGCGGGCGTTCTCGCGCTGCTGCTCGCCGCGGCGTTGACGGCCACGGGCCCCATCGCCGCCGAACGCCGTGAGGACCGGGCCGACGACCGCCGCGCGGCCGCCGTACGCCAGGCCGGCCAGCTCGCCCTCAACCTCGTGTCGATCAACTACCAGACCCTCGACGAGGACCTGAAGCGGATCTCGGAGAGCACGACCGGCAAGGCGCGCGAGGAGTTCGACGAGAAGATCCTGGAGAACGAGTCGTACAAGGACCTCGTCGTCGACAACCAGGCCGTCATCACGAGCAAGATCCAGCGCGTCGGCATCGAGCCGTGCGGCACCGACGACGAGGCGTGCCGGCGCGGGGACCGCGCGACGGTGCTCGTCTTCCTCGACCAGGAGTCGAAGAACAAGCTCCGCACCACCCCCCGCGTCGACCGCAACCGCGTCCTGCTCACGCTGGTCCGCCAGGGGGAGAAGTGGCTCGTCAGCGAGGTCAAGGTCCTCTAGCGGCCGCCCTCCCGCGCAACCGGGTTGCACCCCGTGTGGGGAAAAGACGCAGAACGCACCCCGATGCCGAGCCTCGCCTCCCGCGCGGGTCGGCTCCCCGGGGAACGATCACCTGTGTCCCTTGCCGTACGGCCTCTGGTCGCTGAGCGGACACAGGTGATCAGAACGCGGGGCAACACGGGAGTCACATGCCGGTGGACGCTCTTCCGTGACGCCCACCCGCCTGTCTCACGCGTGGTGATCTTCACAGAACGGCCGCGGCCCGCCCGCGGGGCCGAGCGCGAGAACGCTTGCCGGGGATCTTGACTACGGCACGGCGCGCGCGCATGCTACGTAGCGACTGTGGACATCAGCATCGGGTTCGGTTCGACAGCGGTCTAGCGCCTCGCTAGACTGCCCTTTTGCGCTGTCCACCCTCTGGTCGCTTCATATGGCGGTAGCCGACCTGGAGGGCAACTCGTGTGCCCACGCAACTGCTCCATCCAGGCTCGGAAGGACGATCGTTGGCCCCCAAGGCAGACTCCGCCCGTATCTCTTTCGCCAAGATCAAGGAACCCCTTGAGGTTCCGAACCTCCTCGCTCTCCAGGTCGAGTCCTTCGACTGGCTGGTCGGCAACGAGGCGTGGCGCTCTCGCGTCGCCCAGGCTCAGGCCGACGGCGTCACCACTGTTCCCTCGGAGTCGGGTCTCGAGGAGATCCTCGCCGAGATCAGCCCGATCAAGGACTTCAGCGACTCGATGTCGCTGGAGTTCCGCGACCCGCGCTTCGAGCCTGCCAAGTACTCCGTCGAGGAGTGCAAGGACAAGGACATGACGTTCTCCGCGCCGATGTTCGTCACGGCGGAGTTCACCAACCACGGCACCGGCGAGATCAAGAGCCAGACCGTGTTCATGGGCGACTTCCCGTTGATGACGCCCAAGGGCACGTTCGTCATCAACGGCACCGAGCGCGTCGTCGTGTCCCAGCTCGTCCGCAGCCCCGGCGTCTACTTCGACAAGACGATCGACAAGACGTCCGACAAGGACGTCTACGGCTGCAAGGTCATCCCGAGCCGCGGCGCGTGGCTGGAGTTCGAGGTCGACAAGCGCGACACCGTCGGCGTACGCATCGACCGCAAGCGCCGCCAGTCGGTCACCGTCCTGCTCAAGGCCCTCGGCTGGGACGACGCGAAGATCCTCGAGCGCTTCGGCGACTACGAGTCGATGCGCGTCACGCTCGAGAAGGACCACACGACGGGCCAGGAGGACGCGCTCCTCGACATCTACCGCAAGCTGCGCCCGGGCGAGCCGCCGACGCGCGAGTCCGCGCAGACGCTGCTCGACAACCTCTTCTTCAACCCGAAGCGCTACGACCTCGCGAAGGTCGGCCGCTACAAGGTCAACAAGAAGCTGTCGCTCGAGCAGCCGCTGACGCAGGGCACGCTCACCGAGGACGACATCATCGGGACGATCGAGTACATCGTCCGCCTCCACGCCGGCGAGAACGGCTACGAGACCGATGACATCGACCACTTCGGCAACCGCCGCCTCCGCACGGTCGGCGAGCTCATCCAGAACCAGGTGCGTCTCGGCCTGGCCCGCATGGAGCGCGTCGTGCGTGAGCGCATGACGACGCAGGACGTCGAGGCGATCACGCCGCAGACGCTCATCAACATCCGGCCCGTCGTGGCGAGCATCAAGGAGTTCTTCGGAACGTCCCAGCTCAGCCAGTTCATGGACCAGACCAACCCGCTCGCGGGCCTGACCCACAAGCGCCGCCTGTCCGCGCTGGGCCCCGGTGGTCTGTCCCGTGAGCGCGCCGGCTTCGAGGTCCGCGACGTCCACCCGTCGCACTACGGCCGCATGTGCCCGATCGAGACGCCGGAAGGCCCGAACATCGGCCTGATCGGCTCGCTGTCGACCTACGCGCGCGTCAACCCGTACGGCTTCGTCGAGACGCCGTACCGCAAGGTCGTCAAGGGCAAGGTCTCCGACACGGTCGACTACCTGACCGCGGACGAGGAGGACCGGCACGTCATCGCCCAGGCGAACGAGCCGATCGACGCCAAGGGCAACTTCCTCAACGCCAAGGTGCTCGTCCGCCGCAAGGGCGGCGAGGTCGACTTCATCGAGCCGAACGACGTCGACTACATGGACGTCTCCCCGCGCCAGATGGTGTCGGTGGCGACGGCGATGATCCCGTTCCTCGAGCACGACGACGCCAACCGTGCGCTCATGGGCTCGAACATGCAGCGCCAGAGCGTTCCGCTGCTCCGCAGCGAGGCGCCGCTGGTCGGCACCGGCATGGAGGCCCGCGCGGCCAAGGACGCCGGCGACGTCGTCGTGGCCGACAAGGCCGGCGTGGTCGAGGAGCTCTCCGCCGACTACATCCAGGTCATGGCCGACGACGGGACGCGGCAGACGTACCGGCTGCACAAGTTCCGCCGCTCCAACCAGGGCACCTGCATCAACCAGAAGCCGATCGTCGAGGAGGGCGCGCGGATCGAGGCCGGCGACGTCATCGCCGACGGCCCCTGCACCGACAACGGTGAGATGGCGCTCGGCAAGAACCTGCTGGTCGCGTTCATGCCGTGGGAGGGCCACAACTACGAGGACGCGATCATCCTGTCGCAGCGCCTCGTGCAGGACGACGTCATGACCTCGATCCACATCGAGGAGCACGAGGTCGACGCCCGCGACACCAAGCTCGGCGCCGAGGAGATCACCAGGGACATCCCGAACGTCTCCGAGGAGGTCCTCGCGGACCTCGACGAGCGCGGCATCATCCGCATCGGTGCCGAGGTCACGCCGGGCGACGTCCTCGTCGGCAAGGTCACGCCCAAGGGCGAGACCGAGCTGACGCCCGAGGAGCGGCTGCTCCGCGCGATCTTCGGCGAGAAGGCGCGCGAGGTCCGCGACACCTCCCTCAAGGTCCCGCACGGCGAGTCCGGCAAGGTCATCGGCGTCCGCGTGTTCTCGCGCGAGGACGGCGACGAGCTGCCCCCGGGCGTCAACGAGCTGGTCCGCGTCTACGTCGCCCAGAAGCGCAAGATCACCGACGGCGACAAGCTCGCCGGGCGCCACGGCAACAAGGGCGTCATCGCGAAGATCCTGCCGCAGGAGGACATGCCGTTCCTCGAGGACGGCACGCCCGTCGACATCGTCCTCAACCCGCTCGGCGTCCCCGGCCGCATGAACGTCGGCCAGGTCCTCGAGACGCACCTCGGCTGGGTCGCCAAGACCGGCTGGGCGGTGGACGGCAAGCCCGACTGGGCCGGCCGCCTGCCCAAGGACGCGTTCAAGGGCGAGCCCGGCCAGAACGTCGCGACGCCGGTCTTCGACGGCGCCCGCGAGGAGGAGATCACCGGTCTGCTCGGCTCCACCAACCCCAACCGCGACGGCCTCCAGCTCATCGGGTCGTCCGGCAAGGCCAACCTGTTCGACGGCCGTACCGGGGAGCCGTTCCGCGAGCCGATCTCGGTGGGCTACATCTACATCCTGAAGCTCCTCCACCTGGTCGACGACAAGATCCACGCGCGCTCCACCGGCCCGTACTCGATGATCACGCAGCAGCCGCTGGGTGGTAAGGCGCAGTTCGGTGGCCAGCGCTTCGGTGAGATGGAGGTCTGGGCCCTGGAGGCGTACGGCGCCGCCTACGCCCTGCAGGAGCTCCTCACCATCAAGTCCGACGACGTGCTCGGCCGCGTGAAGGTCTACGAGGCCATCGTCAAGGGCGAGAACATCCCCGAGCCGGGCATCCCCGAGTCGTTCAAGGTCCTCATCAAGGAGATGCAGTCGCTCTGCCTCAACGTCGAGGTGCTCAGCAGCGACGGCATGCAGATCGAGATGCGGGACACCGACGAGGACGTCTTCCGCGCGGCAGAAGAGCTGGGCATCGACCTCTCGCGTCGTGAGCCGAGCTCGGTCGAGGAGGTCTGAGGCAACCAGCTAGTCCCGGCCCTCAGACCTGACACCAGAGAGAAGGAACTGTGCTCGACGTCAACTTCTTCGACGAGCTTCGCATCGGCCTGGCCACCGCTGACGACATCCGCCAGTGGTCGCACGGCGAGGTCAAGAAGCCCGAGACCATCAACTACCGCACCCTCAAGCCGGAGAAGGACGGGCTCTTCTGCGAGAAGATCTTCGGCCCGACCCGCGACTGGGAG
>Ga0190268_10000041_pt1 | contig 41216 bp, 54 predicted proteins | sample Popmic249T_FD_133750 | JGI IMG/M metagenome (GOLD analysis project Ga0190268, IMG submission 133750) | Populus adjacent soil microbial communities from riparian zone of Blue River, Arizona, USA - 249 T | ecosystem: Environmental > Terrestrial > Soil > Riparian zone | place: USA: Arizona... | reverse complement strand
GCCCGCGCACCCGCGTCGGCCCAACCCTGCAGCCCAGCAGCCGGTCTCACGCGTAGTGATCTTCAAAGAACGACTGAGCCCGGCGCCAACCACGCCGTCAGGATGGAAAAGGCTCCGGGTTGCACCCCGTGCGGGGAAAAGAAGCAATGCGCACCCGAGTTGCCCGGAGGTGGTCATGGGAACGCGACGTGTCACTCGCGGTGACCAGCCAGCCTGTTTCGCCAGGCGCTATCAGTACGGCGGGCAGTTCCAGACGCGTTCGCCGGCGACGAACGTGTCTCCGGACGTCGCGACGTACACCGGCCGCGACGGGTCGGGGAACACCGCGTGCAGCGGTCCCAGGGCGTTCGCGCAGACCAGCGGGTCTATGGGCTTCTTCGTCGCCTCGAGGAGGGACAGGAGGTCACGCACGGGGTCGAAGATCGGGTCGTCGGAGCCGGCGCTGGTGACGTAGCCGCAGGGGGTGTGCTCCGAGCTGCTCCAGAAGCCGGTGGGGTCCCAGTACTTCGTCGGCGAGCCCCACGGGATGTACTCGGCGCAGAGGTACACGGGCACGCCGGGGGTGGCGGCGTACGACACGATCGTCGGCTTGACGACGATGACGTCGGTGCCCGAGCCGGCGGTCGACGCGGCGTCCATGCCTGCGTGTGTCGGGTGGCCGACCTGCACGGTGCACTTGAGCCGCCCGTCGACGCCGGTCAGCGGCCCGCCCGCCAGCAGGCCCGTGCGCACGCCGGGGAACGTCACGTCGGTCGTCGCGGCCAGCGTGCAGACGTCGGAGTACACGTCGACCACGACGGGCTCCTCGGCACGCCCCGCCGTCGGCAGCAGGAGCGGCAGGAGAGCGAGCAGCGCGGCGGTCTTCCTCATCGCGGCCTCACGGGAACGTAGGGGAGTCGATAGAACCGCGTGCGCGGCGTTCGCGCCAGGCCCCCGCACGAGTCCGTACGTCAGTCGACGGGCATCGGCGCGGACGCGAGGTGCAGCCTCGTGTACGCCAGCGCCTCGGCGAGGTCCGCCTCGCGGTCCGCGCGCGACTCGGCGCGGCGGGTGTTGACCTCCACGACGATCGTGCCCTCGAACGACGTCCTGGCGAGCTGCTCGAGCAACTCCGCGCAGGGCTGCGTACCGCGGCCGGGGATGAGGTGCTCGTCGCGCGGCGTGCCCATGCCGTCGGCGAGGTGGACGTGCACGAGCCGGTCCCCCATGTCGCGCGCCATGGCGATCGCGTCGCTCTGGGAGACGGACGTGTGCGACAGGTCGAGCGTCGTGTGCCGGTACTCGTCGAGCGTGACGTCCCAGTCGGGGGCGTACGGCACCACGGCCCGCCCGCGGGCACGCAGCGGGAACATGTTCTCGACCGCGAACCGTACGTCGGTCTCGCCGGCCATCCGGTCGATGCCGGCGACGAAGTCGCGCGCGTAGTCGCGCTGCCAGCGGAACGGCGGGTGCACGACGACGGTCTTCGCGCCGAGCGTCTCGCCGACCGTACGAGCGCGTTCGAGCTTCGCCCACGGGTCGGTGCCCCACACGCGCTGCGTGATGAGCAGGCACGGCGCGTGCACCGCGAGGATCGGGATCTGGTGGTAGTCCGAGAGCCGCCGCAGCGCGTCGACGTCCTGGCTGACCGGGTCGGTCCAGACCATGACCTCGACCCCGTCGTAGCCCAGGCGGGCCGCGATCTCGAACGCCGCCGCCGTGCTCTCCGGGTAGGTCGACGCCGTGGACAGCGCGACCTTCGCCGACGGCACGTGGACGACCATGTGCTCACTCTAAGGTGGGCGAATGGTGCAGCTGGACTTCCCGCGCGAGTGGTTCTCCTTCACGAACCCCGACGACCCCGACGAGATGTTCCGCTGCGACGTGACGTGGCTCATGTCGTCGTGGACGTGCATCTTCGGCAACGGCTGCCACGGCATCCTGCGCACCCGCCCCGACGACGGCTGCTGCTCGCACGGCGCGTTCTTCTCCGACAAGGAGGACCAGCGGCGGGTCAAGCGGATGGCGAAGGAGCTCAACGACGACGACTGGCAGTTCCGCGCGGAGGGCCGGCGCAACGGCATCACCGAGGAGGACGACGGCCGCACGCGGACGCGGGTCTTCGACGGCGCCTGCGTGTTCCTCAACCGGCCCGGCTTCGCCGGCGGCGCGGGCTGCGCGCTGCACCGCATGGCCTGGCGCACCGAACGCCACCCGCTCGAGACCAAGCCGGACGTCTGCTGGCAGCTGCCGATCCTCCGTACGCAGGAGTGGGAGGAACGCCTCGACGAGACCAAGGTGCTCGTCACGACGATCACGGAGTTCGACCGGCGCGGCTGGGGCGAGGGCGGCCACGACCTGCACTGGTACTGCACGGAGACGTCCGAGGCGCACGTCGGCAAGGAGCTGCTGTACGAGTCGTACGGACCCGAGCTCGCCGCGATGATGGGCGACGCGGCGTACGCCGTCGTCAAGGCACACTGCGACGCCCGTCGCGCGGCCGGCCTCGTGGCGGTTCATCCCGCTTCCGCAACCTGACGCACGGTTCGTGCGTCTTGGAGCGCAAGGACCTCGTCGACACCGGCCGTCGGGGTCTGGGCGCCGGGCGACGCGACGCCGTTCGCGGCAGGGACGTTCGAGGGCGCGTTCGACGGGCGGCTCGCGATCGGGCTCGCGCGTTAGGGTCGCTTCCCATGAGCACGCTCGTACTGCTGCGGCACGGCCAGAGCACCTGGAACCAGGAGAACAGGTTCACCGGCTGGGTCGACGTCGACCTCACCGCGCAAGGTGAGGAGGAGGCGCGCCGCGGCGGCGTCCTGCTCCGCGAAGCCGGCATCGAGCCGGACGTGCTGCACACGTCGTTGCAGCGCCGCGCGATCCGTACCGCGACGCTCGCGCTGGAGCAGACCGACCGGCTCTGGATCCCCGTACGCCGCTCCTGGCGGCTCAACGAGCGCCACTACGGCGCCCTGCAGGGGAAGGACAAGACGCAGGTGCGCGAGGAGTTCGGGGACGAGCAGTTCATGCTGTGGCGGCGGTCGTACGACACCCCGCCGCCCCCTGTCGACCTGGCCGACGACAACCACCCCGCCAACGACCCGCGTTACGCCGACCTGCCCCCCGACGTGCTGCCCGCGACCGAGTGCCTGAAGGACGTACTCGAACGCATGCTGCCGTACTGGGCCGACGCGATCGTGCCCGACCTGCGCGCGGGTCGTACCGTCCTCGTCGCCGCGCACGGCAACAGCCTGCGCGCGCTCGTGAAGCACCTCGACGGCATGTCCGACGACGCGATCGTCGGCCTCAACGTGCCCACCGGCATCCCGCTGCGCTACGTCCTCGACGACGCGCTGCGGCCGACGGCACAGGTCGATCCGGAGTTCGGCGTCAGCGGGACGTACCTCGACGCCGACGCCGCGCGCACCGCGATCGCCGGGGTGGCGAGCCAGGGCAAGCACTGAGCCGGAAGGGGACGCTCTATGGCTGGACCCAACGCGAAGCTCGACGTCAGCAAGGCCGGTCTGGAGCTGATCGCCGGCTTCGAGGGGTGGCGGGCCGACCTGTACGAGGACGTCGCCGGACACTGCACGATCGGCTACGGCCACCTCGTGCACCAGGGCAACATCACGGCGGCCGACAGGAAGGGGCCGTTCGGCAAGGGCATCACCAAGGAGCAGGGCATGGCGCTGCTGCACAAGGACGCCCAGCGGATGGTGCAGGCGGTCCGCGACTGCGTGACGGTGCCGCTGGCGCAGAACCAGTTCGACGCGCTGGTGTCGTTCGCGTTCAACGTCGGCGCCGGGGCGTTGCGCGGCAGCACGCTCGTCAAGCGGATCAACGCGGGCGAACGCGACGTCGGCGGCGAGTTCGCGAAGTGGAACAAGGCCGGCGGCAAGGTCTACGCGGGCCTGACCCGGCGGCGCGCGGCGGAGGCGGCGATGTTCAGCGGCGGGACGCCGGCCAAGCCCGCCAAGCCCGCCAAGCCCGCGGGAGGCAGCGGGTGGCTGACGCGCGTGCTGAGCGAGGGCGACCGCGGAGCCGACGTCACGGAGCTGCAGCGCCGCCTCGGCATCGGCGCGGACGGCGTCTTCGGCCCGCTGACGGACAAGGCGGTGCGGGCGTTCCAGCAGAAGAACGGCCTCGTCGCCGACGGCAAGGTCGGGCCTAAGACGGCCGCGAAGCTCTAGTGTCCCGAGTCAGAAGTTCGGCGGCAGGATCCTGAGGTCCGGCGTGCCGCTGGCAAGGCCGCAGGGAGCTCGGATAGCAGCGCTATCCGGGCGACCGAGAACGCCGCCAGGGGTGCGCTGGGGCCAGGAGCCGTCGTCGAACTTCTGACTCGGGACACTAACCTGCGGCGCATGACGCAGAGCGAGGCGTTGCGGGCCGTGCAGGCGCCGTTGAAGCAGCAGTACCGCGACGACCCGTCGAGCGCGGTCGTCACCCTCCGCGCCGAGGGCGCGCTCGGCGAGGGCGTGTCGTGCTCCGTGCAGACGGGGGCCGCGCTGACCGAGGCGGGCCTGCATCCGGCGACCGGCGGCGACGGGTCGTACGCCTGCTCCGGCGACATGCTGCTCCAGGCGCTCGTCGCGTGCGCGGGCGTGACGATGCGCGCCGTCGCGACAGCACTCGACATCCCGCTCGCCGAGGGCACGGTGCGCGCCGAGGGCGACCTCGACTTCCGCGGCACGCTCGGCGTCGACCGCGAGGCGCCTGTGGGGTTCCGCGAGATCCGGCTGACGTTCGACGTGGACGTGCCTGCGGAGAGCCGCGACAAGCTGCTGGAGCTGACCGAGCGGTACTGCGTCGTGCTGCAGACGCTGCGTTCCGGGCCGTCGGTCTCGGCGGCGTACTCCTAGGGCTCGCCGCCGAAGATCGGCCGGGCGGGCGCGCCGCCCTCCGCTGCCTGCTTCGCGCGCCACTCCTCCTCGCGCCGGATCGACTCCGCGAACCCGAGCCGCAGTGCCGCGTCGAACGTCCCGTCCGCGTACTCCAGGACGCAGCCCAGCAGCCGGTCGATCTCCTCGGGCGTCACCGACGCGAGCGGCACGTGGCCGACGAGGTAGATGTCGCCGAGCCGGTCGCAGGAGAAGTGCACGCCGTACGTCCGCGCGTTGCGCTGCAGCAGGAAGCCGTACGTCCCGCCGTCGTTCGACTCGGGCTTGCGCATGAAGAACGCCTCGACCAGCAGCGTGTGGTCGCCGACGACGAGCCAGGTCATCGTCGCGAGCTTGTGCTGGCCCGCGAGCTTGACGAGGAACGCACCCTCCTCGACGCGCTCGTACTCCAGCCCCAGGCCGTCGAGCGCCTCGTCGATCACCTTGTCGAGCCGCGCTACCTCGGCGGCGTCGCGGCCGATGACGTGCCCGAGACCGCTCACGCGTTGACCGCCGGCTTCGTCGCGGCGAGCGACGCGATGGCGTCGCGGTAGACCTGCAACGTCCCCGCGGCCGTCGCGGCCCAGCCGAAGCGCTCGGCGTGCTGGCGCGCCCCGGCCGACAGCCGCGCGCGTTCGGCCGGGTCGTCGACGATCCGGCGCAGCACGGTCGCCCACTCGGCGGGGTCGTGGCCGCTGACGAGCAGACCGCTCTCGCCGTGCCGTACGGCGGTCCGCAGGCCCCCGACCGCGGCCGCGACGGCGGGCGTGCCACAGGCCTGGGCTTCGAGCGCGACGAGGCCGAACGACTCGTTGTACGACGGCACCACGACCGCCTCCGCCGCGCGGTAGTACGCGACGAGACGGTCGGGCTCGACCGGAGGCTCGCGGCGTACGACGTCGGTCAGGTCCAGGTGGCGGGCGAGCGCGTCGAGACGTTCGGGGTCGCGGGTGCCGGTGCCCGAGGGGCCGCCGACGACCGCGACGCGCAGCCGCGAACGCAGCGAGGGGTCGCGGCGTACGAGCTCCGCGGCAGCGCGGATGAGGACGTCCGGCGCCTTGAGCGGCTGGATGCGGCCGACGAACAGCAGCAGGACGTCGTCGTCGGTGAGGCCGAGCAGCCTCTTGGCGGCGTTGCGATCGCCCGGCGTGTAGCGCTCGAGGTCGACGCCGGGCGCGACGGTCGCGATGCGGGCGGGGTCGGCGGCGTAAAGGTCGCGCAACTGGGCCGCCTCGTCCGCCGTGGAGGCGACGAGCCGGTCGGCGGCCTCGACGACCTGCGCCTCGCCGATCTCGCGCGCCGTCGGCTCCGGGTCGTCGTCGTCGGCGAGGGCGGCGTTCTTGACCTTGGCGAGCGTGTGGAACGAGTGCACCAGCGGCACGCCCCAGCGCTCCTTGGCGAGCCAGCCGACCTGGCCGGACAGCCAGTAGTGCGAGTGCACGACGTCGTAGTGGCCCGGGTCGTTGACCGCCTCTGCTCGCAACACCCCCGAGGCGAACGCGCAGAGCTGCGAGGGGAGGTCGTTCTTCGACAGGCCCTCGAACGGACCCGCCGTGACGTGCCGCACCGTGATGCCGGGCTCGAGCTCCACGACGGGGTCGAGGCTGCTGCTCGTCGTGCGCGTGAAGATGTCGACCTCGATGCCCATCGCGGCGAGGCGGCGGGAGAGCTCGACGATGTAGACGTTCATGCCGCCGGCGTCGCCGGTGCCCGGCTGGTCGAGCGGTGACGTGTGGACGGAGATCGTCGCCACCCGCCGCAGGTCGCGCGGGAACGGCCTGACTGTCACGCGCGGACCTCCCTCGTCGGACGAGCCATTGTCGCCGAACGGCGCCAACACGCGCCGCCCGCGTACCCTTCCCGCTCGTGGACGACAGCAACGCCCCGCACGGCGACCTGGCACCGCTCGCGTTCCTCCTCGGGACCTGGCGCGGCGAGGGGGTGGGCGGCTACCCGACGATGGAGTCGTTCCGGTACGGCGAGGAGGTCACGTTCCGGCACAACGGGAAGCCGTTCCTCGCGTACACCCAGAAGACGTGGTCGCTCGACGACGGCAGGCCGTTGCACTCGGAGACCGGCTACTGGCGCCCGCAGCCGGACAACGGCGTCGAGGTCGTCCTCGCGCACCCGACCGGGGTCGTGGAGATCTACTACGGGCGGGTGGCGTTCCACCGCATCGAGCTCGCCACGGACCTCGTCGCGCGGACGACGAGCGCCAAAGAGGTCACGGCGCTCACCCGGCTGTTCGGGCTGGTGGAGGGGCGGCTGATGTACGCCGTCGACATGGCCGCCGTGGGCCAGCCCCTGCAGTCCCACCTCTCCGCCACGCTCGACCGCGTGGCGGAGTAGGCCCCCACACACGAACGCAACCGGGTTGCGGCCCGTGCAAACGGCGCCGTGCCCGCGTTCCTTGAAGATCACGACGCTCGAGACCGGCGTACGGACTGCAGAGAACGAGCGTGCCGGGCGTCACGAACCCAGCCAAGATCACGCAAAACGGCCGCCCCGCGTGAGACCGCCACGCGACCACACCCCCGCGCAAGCAGGGTCGGGGCGTCCGGCGGCGAACGACGAGTAATGCGCCGCTTCGCCCCCCGCACCGTCGCCCTGCTCGCCGCCCTGGCCGTCGCCGTCACGGTGGCGCCGTCCGACGCCGCCCGCAGGGGCACGAGGGCGACCGACGACTTCACCGCGAAGACGCCGTTGCAGACGGCGGGCCTGCCGGACCTCGACCGCCTCGACCCGGTGCGCTACTCGTACAAGGACGCGATCCGCCAGAGCGTCCAGGTGAAGGCGCGCGACGGCATCAACATGATCTGGGTCGACATCATCCGGCCGAAGACGGCCAAGGGAGTCAAGGTCCCGACGATCATGATGGCGTCGCCGTACTTCAACACCCTGGGCCGCGGGTTCAAGGAGCAGTGCAAGACCCCGCACCAGTCGCCGCCCGGCGGCCTCCCGACCTCCCCCGGCGCGCCCGGCCTCAGCGGCTGCGCGGCGCACCAGACGCCGTACCCGGAGTGGTACGACGAGTACTTCGTGCCGCGCGGCTACGCGTTCGCCGCGATGGACCTGCGCGGGACGCGCAACACCTCTGGCTGCCAGACCTACGGCGACCGCGACGAGGTGTTCGACGCCGTCGACACGGTCGACTGGATCGCGTCGCAGTCGTGGAGCAACGGCAAGGTCGGCATGACCGGCGGCTCGTACGACGGCACGATCGCGATGGGCGCCGCCGCCGAGCAGCCGATCTCCGGCAAGCACAAGAGCGCCCTCGCCGCGGTCATCCCGATCCGCGCGATCGACGCCTGGTACGACTACCACTTCATGAACGGCGTGCAGTCCGACGGGCACCGCACGACGCCCGCGCTGTTCACCGCCGCGCTGGCCGCCGCCGACACCCCGAACTCCGGCACCGACGACCCGCTGTTCGCCGCGCACCTCGCGGAGCGGAAGGCGTGCATCGCGACGTTCGGGGCGCTGACCGACGCGGGCTACGCGGCGCCGTACCAGAGTGCCAACAGCGACTTCTGGAAGGAGCGCGACTTCCGCAAGGACGCGAAGAAGGTCCGCGCGGCGACGTTCTGGATCCACGGCCTGTTCGACTTCAACGTCAAGACCAACAACGCCGGCAACATGTGGCTGTCGCTGCCGAAGTCGCTGCCCAAGAAGCTGTGGCTGATGAACGCCGACCACGCCGACCCGCGCTGCGCCACCGACGAGTCGTGCGCGCACGGCGGCCACGTCGTGCCGTACCCGTTCGCCGACAAGTTCATCGAGGCCAACCACCGCTGGTGGCTGCAGTACCTCAAGGGCAAGTCCGCGGGCGCGCTGTCGCCGCGGGTCGAGGTGCAGCAGGCCAACGGCCGCTGGGCAGGGTCGTCCACGTGGCCCGTGTCGAAGTCCGACCTCGTGCTGTACCCGGCGGAGCGCGGCAAGCTCGTCACGCGTCCCGCCGGCGAGGGCGCCGAGCTGCAGTGGAACGACAACCCGTCGGGTCAGGGCGCGCCGGAGCAGCAGGTGTTCACGACGGCGAAGTTCACGAAGGCCACGAGGCTGTCGGGCCAGTTCGAGTTCGCGTTGAAGTACGCCGCGCTCGGCCCCGACACGACGATCGCCGTGCGCATCGACGACCTCGGCCCGGACGGCGAGGTGACCGCGAGCCCGGACGACAAGATGTACGACGGCGACGACGACGGCATCGTCACCGTGACGTACGCCTGGCTGCACTCCCTGGTGCGCAAGTCCATCAAGCCGCGCGGCCCGTCCACGCCGGTCCTCGGCGAGCCGCTGACGCCCGGCACCGCCGTCGTCTCGCGCTTCCCGTCGCTCTACACGGACTACGTCGTGGCCAAGGGCCACCGGCTCCGCTTCACGTTCTCGAACTCCATCGGCGGCAGCGTCCCGTCCAACGCCGGCGGCGTCGTGACCATGTACACCGGCCCCAAGGCGAGCAGCATCAGGATTCCCGTGGTTCGCTGACACCCGTGGACGTCGGGTTCGTGGGTCTCGGCGTCATGGGCCTGCCCATGGCGCGTCATCTGGTCAACGCCGGTCATCGCGTCGTGGTCTCGTCGCGGTCGCCCGGCCCGGTCGCGCGCGCGGTGTCGTACGGCGCGGTCGACGGCGGGTCCGCGCTCGGCGTCGCCGAGGCGTCGTCCGTGATCGTGATCTGCGTGCCGTCGTCGCCGGACGTCGTCGCGGTGGTCGCGTCGATGCTGCCGGCGCTCGGCCCCGGCAAGACGGTCGTGGACTGCTCGACGATCGACCCCGACGTCGAACGTACGCAGCACGCGCTCGTCACGGAGACCGGCGCCGCCTACCTCGACGCGCCGGTCAGCGGCGGCTCGGTGGGCGCGGAGAACGGGACGTTGACGCTGATGGTCGGCGGCTCGTCTGACGTCCTGGACGACGCGCGGCCCGCGCTGGAGGCGTTCTCCAGGCTCATCGTCCACGTCGGCGGGCCGGGCATGGGGCAGGTCGTCAAGCTCTGCAACAACCTCCTCTACGCCGCGCAGATGCAGGCGACGGCGGAGGCGTTCGCACTGGCGCGCGCGTCGGGCGCCGACCCCGCGTCGATGCTCGAGGTGCTGCTGCACTCGACGGGCGACTGCACCGCCGTACGGACGCGGGTGCCCGTCCCAGGTCTGCAGCCGGACTCGCCGGCGTCGAACGACTGGCAGCCGGGCTTCATGGCCGACCTCATGGCGAAGGACCTCGACCTCGCGCTGGCGTACGCCTCCCGCACCGGCGTGACGCTGGGGACGACGGCACTGGTGCGGGAGACGTTGCGGCGCGCGCAGGAGGCGGGGTACGGGCGCGAGGACTTCTCCGCGCTCGCCAAGGTCGTGTCGTGATCTTCCTGACCGTGACGATCGGCAGCACCGTACGCGCGGAGGCGTGGTCGAGCGACGGGGTCCGGGGAAGCTGCCAGATGGGGTACGAGGTCTCGCCGCGGGCGTGGTGGTCGGCGGTCGAGTCCACGGTCGGCACCCTCGCCATCGACCGCGCCGAGGTGGTCGCGATCGGCTGCGCGGGCGACCCGTCGCCGCAGGTGCTGCTCGCGCGCGACGGGGAGCCGCTCGAGGTCGTGCCCGCGGGGATGTCGCTGGCGCCGTACCGGCGGGTCGGGTGGGTCGTCAGCGCGCGGGACTTCGTGGCGTCGCTGATGACCGGACGGCTCGCGACCGACCCGACGATGGCGTCGGCGGCGGGGTTCTTCGGCCCCGACGGACACCTGCTGCCCGACGCCGTCGCGGCCGCCGACGCCGACCCCGCGTGGCTGCCTCCGCAACGCGGCTCGACCGAGGTGCTCGGCGACCTGCTGCTGCCCGCCGCGCGCCGGCTCGGGCTGGTGTCGCGCATCCCTGTCGTGACCGGCGCGACGTCGTTCGCGTGCACCGTCGAGGGCATCGGCGCGCTGCCCGTCGCGCCGCTCGTGACGCCCGTGCCCGCAGGCTTCCGGGTGGCCGTCCCGGTCGAGCCGCCCGCGCCCGCGCCGCCGCCCGGGGTGACGCTGGTCGCGGGCGGGCGGTCGTACCAGGTCTACGACGCCACGGTCGCCTCGGCCGTGGACGTCGCGACGCTCGTACGGCAGCTCGCGCCGGACGCGAAGTTCCTCTACGCGGGCGCCCCCAGTGACCGCCGCTGGCCCGTCGAGGTCGCGACGCTGACGGGACTGCCGGTGGCGCACCGGCGGTGGACGACGCCCGACGTCGGGCTCGCGATGCTCGTCGCGACCGGTGCGGGACAGCACCTCGACCGCGACGTGATCAACGAGGTGTCGTACGTCGACGAGCCCCGGCTCGCATGACCGACCCGCCCGTCTGGCCCGGCGACCACGACGCCGTCCGCGCGCTGTGGCCGCTGGAGCCGGGGATCGCGTACGTCAACCACGGCGCGTTCGGCGCGACGCCGACGCCGGTGCTGGAGGAGCAGGCACGGTGGCGCGCGCGGCTGGAGGCGCAGCCGTTCGACTTCCTGTTCCGGCGGTACGAGTCGTACGTCGCGTCGGCGCGGACGGCTGTCGCGGCGTTCCTCGGCGCTGACGCTGCGGGCCTGGCCTTCGTGCCGAACGCCACCACGGGTGTCGCGACGGTGCTGGCGTCGCTGCGGATCGGGCCAGGCGACCGGGTGGTGGTGACGGACCACGTGTACCCGGCGGTGGCGCTGGCGCTGGCCGCGCGGGGCGCGGAGACCGTCGTGGTGCCGCTGGACCTGGACGCGCCGGATCTCGCGGCGGTGATCCTCGGCGCCGTGGACGAGCGGACGCGGCTCGTCGTCGTGGACGCGATCACGTCGGTGACGGCGCTGGTGCTGCCGGTGCCGTCGATCGTGGCCGGCTGCCGCGCGCTGGGCGTCCCGTGCCTCGTCGATGCCGCGCACGCGCCCGGGCACCTGCCGGTGGACCTGCGCGCGCTCGACCCCGACTACTGGACCGGCAACCTGCACAAGTGGGTCTGCGCGCCGAAGGGCGCCGGGGTGCTGTACGTCCGCGCGGCGCTGCGCGAGGACGTACACCCGCTCGTGCCGTCGCACGGCTCCGGGCTCGGGTTCCACGCGGAGTTCGACTGGTGCGGGACGCACGACCCGACGGCGTGGCTGTCGGCGCCGGCCGCCCTGGCGCTGCTGGAGTCGCTCGGCGCCGAGACCGTGCGGACGTACTGCGTGGCGCTGGCCCGCTGGGCGGGATCGGTCGTCGCCGCGTCGGGCGCGGCGTCGCTGCCGGCGCCGCCCGAACATCACGAGCGCATGGTGCTGCTCGACGCGGAGCTGCCGACGTACGACGCGGCGATGGCGCTGCGCGACCGGCTCTGGGAGTCGGACCGCGTCGAGGTCGGGTCGACAGGCTGGCGCGGACGCGGCTGGCTGCGCCTGTCCACAGCCCCCTACAACTCGTCCACAGATTTCCTCCGGCTTCGTTCCGCCCTCCTTCGGCATGGCACCGTGGAGGCATGACTCGGGTACGCGGCAAGGTCGTCGTCCTCACGGGCGCGAGCGCGGGCATCGGCCGGGAGACGGCCGTCCGCCTCGCGCGGCGTGGCGCGACCGTCGTCGGTGCCGCGCGCGACCTGGCCAGGCTGGAGCGCGTCGCGGAGGAGGCCCCGGGGTTCGAGCCGGTGCGCTGCGACGTGTCGGTCGCGGCCGACCGTTCGGCGCTCATCGCCGGCGTGCTCGAGCGGCACGGCCGCATCGACGCCCTGGTCAACAACGCCGGTCTCGGCTGGCAGGGGCTGACCGAGGAGATGCCGCTGGAGCGGGTCGAGGAGCTCTTCGCGGTCAACGTCACCGGGCTCGTCGACCTCTGCCGGCTCGCGCTGCCGTCCATGCTCGCGGCGGGGCGCGGGGACATCGTCAACGTCTCGTCGATGGCGGGGCACGTGGCGTTCCCGCCGTTCTCCGTCTACTGCGCGACCAAGCACGCCGTCAACGGCTTCACCGACGCGCTGCGCCGCGAGGTGTGGCTGCGCGGCGTCAAGGTCCACCTGATCCTGCCGGGGCCGATCGAGACCGAGTGGCTGCCCCGGTCGCAGGGGTTCTCGCCGCTGCCCGGAGCGGACGAGAACCGGTTCGGCGGCTTCCCCGCCTGGTGGGTCGCCGCCGCCATCGAACGCTGCCTGACCCGGCCGTTCCCCCGCACCGCGCGGCAGTCCCGCGGGTGTTCGGTGCGGGGCGGGTCGTGCAGGTGGCGGGCGTACGCCAGGCCGTCGACGTGACGACGGCGTGGGGGGCTCGGTCGTACGCCGCCAGGTCCCGTCACGACGCCGCCGTCCTGGCCGGCGGCGTCGGGGGCGAGACCGGGCCCGACGAGGGAAGGGGGTGATGCGGCTGGTGCGCGATCACCTGACCGGAGCGTGAGCCGCGGCCACCCTCCGCCGGGCGGGCGCCCGCTCGGCGAGGAGACCCGGGGCACCACGCACCCCAACCGGCTGCGACGGGTGGACCGGTGGCTCGTCGCGCTGCACGGGGCCCGGCTGCGGCGGGCGGCGGACCCGCTCGTGGTCGACCTCGGGTACGGCCGGCATCCGGTCACGACGCTGGAGCTGGCCGACCGGCTGGCCGAGGCACGGCCCGACGCCGAGGTGGTCGGCGTCGAGATCGTGCGCGACCGCGTCGAGGCCGCGCTGCCGTACGCGCGGGAGCGGCTGTCGTTCGTCCGCGGCGGGTTCAACCTGCCGCTCGGCGGGCGTCGCCCGGTGGTGGTCCGGGCGATGAACGTCCTGCGGCAGTACGACGAGCCCGCCGCCGCCGAGGCGTGGACGCTGCTGCGCGCGCAGCTGGACGACGACGGCGTCCTCGTCGAGGGCACGTGCGACGAGGTGGGCCGCCGCGCGGCGTGGGTGGCGCTCGACAAGGGCGGGCCGCGCACGTTGACGTTCGCCGCGCGTACGGACGCGCTGGACCGGCCCGGCGACCTGGCCGAACGGCTGCCCAAAGCGCTCATCCACCGCAACGTGCCGGGCGAGCGCGTGCACGCGTTCCTCGTCGCGTGGGACCGCGCCTGGCTGCGGGCGGGCGACGTGCTGCCCCGGCAGCGCTGGGCCGACGCCGCCGCCGCCCTGGTGGACGAGGGCTGGCGGGTCGCACGCAACCCTGCCCGCTGGCGGCTCGGCGAGCTGACCGTCGCCTGGCGCGACGTCGCCCCCGCCGGCTCGCCGCCGGACCCGCCGGCCGGCCCGGCATCCGGCTGACCGCCCGGACCGCGCAGACCGCGCGGACCGCACGGAAGATCCCTGGCGCACCCCCGCTAGGCCGCCGACGACCCCCTCTTCCTGGCCGGCGCGGCGGCCGCGGACACCGGGCCGATCTCGATCCCTGCGCCGCAGAGGACGCACACGAGCTCGATGCACTCCTCCGGGTGGTCGGCGCAGTCGAACCGTTCGAACGCCGCGTCGGCGGCGCACTCGCTGCACCAGCGGGTGACGTTCATGTCGGCTGCCTCTCAGTGGGTCGTTCGCGGACTTCTCCACTGTGCAACGGGGGTGTGACAAAAATCGGGAGGCGGGGGCGGGGCGTGTCGAAATCGGGCGCCGTCTAGGCTCGGAGACCATGGACGCCGACGAACTGCTCGTCGACAACGGCAAGCGGCAGATGACGCTCAACGAGCTTGCCCGCCTGCAGCCCGGCATGGACCGGCTCATGGCCGAGATCGCCGAACGCGCCCGCCGCCTCTACTACGCCGCCACCGCCGGCAACTGGCCCGCCGCCGCGTACTTCTGCCGCACGCTGACGAAGCACCTCAAGGAGAGCGCGTTCAGCCGCCCGAAGTACGCCGAGGCGATGGAGGAGTTCCTCGAGACCGACTACGCCCCGTTGCGCGACGCCGTCAACGACCGCGACGCGGCGGCGTTCGCCCAAGCCTGGGACGCCCTCGTGGAGCGCATCAACCACTGGCACAGGGAGTTCGGCGTCGGCTACCTCGTCTACAAGACCCCCGACACCCCGCCGCCCGACCTGGACCTCGGTCCCCGCCAGGTCTAACCCGGCAGTACGGCCTCGATCGCCGTCCGCAGCGCCGGGTCGTCCGGCTGCACGCCGGGACGGAAGCGGCCCACGACCTCACCGTCGGGCGAGACGAGGAACTTCTCGAAGTTCCACAGCACGTCGGGCCCGTGCTCGTCGTCGAGCGAGAACGACGTCAGCTCGGCGAACAGCGGGTGCTGCTCCTCGCCCTTGACGTCGACCTTGGCGAGCAGCGGGAACGTCACGCCGTACGTCGTCGAGCAGAACTCCGCGATCTCCTCCGCGGTGCCGGGCTCCTGCCCCTTGAACTGGTTGCAGGGCACGCCGATCACGGTGAAGCCCCGGTCGGCGAGCTCCGAGTGCAGCGCCTCCAGACCCGTGTACTGCGGGGTCAGGCCGCACTTCGAGGCGACGTTGACGACGAGCGCGGCCTTGCCACCTGCCAGATCCCCGAACGTCGTCAGCTCACCGGAGAGGGTCTCGACCTTGATGTCGTGCACAGTCACGGAAGTCAGCCTTTCGCCGCATGGATTGGGACAGATTGTGCCCACGCGGCGCGTTCTCAGACCAATCGAGGCATGCTCAACGGTCATGACCACCATGAACGACGTCCGCGCCGCCGCCGAGCGCATCCACGGCCAGGTGCACCGCACCCCCACGCTGCGCCAGCCTTCGCTCGGCGAGGCGACCGGCGTGCCCGGCCTCTGGATGAAGGCGGAGCTGTTCCAGAAGACCGGCAGCTTCAAGGTCCGCGGCGTCCTCAACACCGTCCTCGCGATGTCGGAGGAGGACCGCGCGAAGGGCCTCGTCACGATGTCGGCCGGCAACCACGCCGCCGCCCTCGCGTACGCCGCCCGCATGGTCGGCACCACGGCCGTCGTCGTCATGCCGCACACCGCCAACCCAGGCAAGATCGCGGCGACGGAGTCGTACGGCGGCGAGGTCGTCCTCACCGACGGCGCGCTCATCGACCGGCTGAACGAGATCCGTGCCGAGACGGGCAGGACGCTCGTCCACCCGTTCGACGATCCCAGCGTCATCGCCGGCGCAGGCACGGTCGGGCTGGAGATCCTCGACGACGTCCCTGACGCGGACGTCGTCGTCGTGCAGGCAGGCGGCGGCGGGATGCTCGCGGGCGTCGCCACGGTCGTGAAGCACCTCAGGCCGCAGGCCCGCGTCTACGGCGTCGAGCCCGAAGGTGCCGACGCCGTCACGCAGGGCCTCGAAGCCGGCGCGCCCGTGCACATCAAGCCGGTCAGCGTCGCGGACGCGCTCTGCGCGCCGTTCACCGGCGTGGCCAACCTGCCTCTGATCACGCAATACGTCGACGAGGTCGTGCTCGTCACCGAGCGGGACATCCTCGACGCGCTCCGGCTGACGATCGAGCGGACGAAGTACGCCGTCGAGCCGGCCGGCGCGACGGGCGTCGCCGCCCTCCTCGCGAAGGCGGTTCCGCTGCAACCGGAGGACACCGTGGTCGTCATCGCCAGCGGCGGCAACGTCGACGCCGCCACCCTCGCCAGGCTGCTCACCTCATGACCGCGATGACCGTCGAACGCCACCTCGCGATCCTCCGCCACGAGGCCGGGGCCCTTGCCGAGGCCGCCCGTCGCGGGCTGGACGCCAAGGTCCCCTCCTGTCCCGACTGGGACGTCAGGAGCCTGGTCGACCACGTCGCGCACGCGTACCGCTGGGTGACCCGCATCGTCAGCACGCACGCCGATGCCGAGGTCACCGACGACGAGGTCCCGCCGGGCACCGCCGACGACCCGATAGCGGCGTACGAGGAGGCCCTCGCCGAGCTGGTCGAGACGATCGCCGGCGAGGACCCGGACGCGTTCTGCTGGAACTGGTCCGAGCAGGACCTCAGGGTGGCGTTCTGGGCGAGACGGATGGCGAACGAGACGGCGGTCCACCGCTGGGACGCGCAGCTCGCGCACGGCACACCGCAGCCGATCGACGGCGAGATCGCGGCCGACGGCGTCGCCGAGATGCTCGAGATGATCCTGCCGCGCCACCTGGTACGGCTGCCGCAGGAGGGCCTGCGCGGGACGTTCCGGGTGGAGGCCACCGACATCGGCACGGTGTGGGGCGGGCGGCTGCACCCCGACCACGTCGAGCGCGTCTCCGACCCCCGCAAGGCGGACGCCACGATCAAGGGCACGGCGAGCGACCTCGTGCTGGCGTTCTGGGGCAGGGAGGTCCCGATCGAGGCGACCGGCGACGAGCGCATCACCGGGCTGCTGCTGGAGTGAGCCGTTCGGCGCAACGGCGTTCGGGCACTGGGCCTGACCCGTCCGGGCTCGCTCGTCCGGGGGTCGCGACCACCGTCGCGCGCCACCGAAACTCAAGCCATGACGAACGACTGCCACCTCCTCCGCGAGCTCGACGCGTGGTTCTCCCTGGCGATGGACATGCTGGAGACCGAGCCCGCCGTGCTCCGCGACGTGATGCTGCTCGTCGGCGGCGCGAGCCGCGTCGAGGACGTCGCCTCGGTCACCTCCGCGGACTGCGAGGAGGTCGCCGACCACATGCTCGTCTACCCGCCGACGGCGGGCGGGCGCTCGCTGCCGTTGACGCCCGGGTTCCTCGAGGGGACCGGCCTGTGCGCCACGGACTTCCCCGAGGCGCGCGACGACGCGGCGGCCGACGCGGAGGCGATCCACGACGCGATCGCGATGATCGACGCGGCGCTGACGCGGCTCACCGGGTTCGTCCGGCCGACCGGCGCCGAACGGCTCCGCGAGCTGCGTATGCACGCGTGGCGGCACGAGCTCGGCGACCACGTCGGCGTCCTCGCCCGCTGCTACGGCCGCGAGCTCACCGACCTCCTGGACAGCGGCGGCACCTGCCCGATGACGCGCGCGGACCGCGACGTCGCGAACCTCGTCCCGATGCAGCGCCGCGTGGCGGTGGCCGTCTAGGGGCGAGAGCGCTCCGACGCCGGCGACGGCGACGACGCCTGGGAAGGGACGTCGGCCTCCGGCGCGAGGCCGAGGTCGGGGAGGCCCATGTCGGGTACGGCGGTCAGCAGGTCGCGGACGCCCCGTCGCGTGACCGCCGTACCGGCCACCCGCACCGAACGCAGCGCCGGGTGCGCGGCCAGCGCGGCAAGCCCGTCGTCGGTCAGCGCGGTCCCCGTGAGGTCCACCTCGGTCAGCGCCGGCAGCTCCAGCAGCGCTGGCACGACCTCGTCGCCGAGGGTCGTACGCGCGACGTCGAGCCGCCGCAGGTACGGCAGTCCCGCCAGCCCCGCGACACCCGAAGCGGTGACGCGCGTGCCGTCGATGACCAGCTCGCGCAACGCCGTCAGCGCGGCGAGCGACGCCAGACCCTCGTCGCCCACGTCGGTGTCGTCGACCCACACCGACTCGAGCGACTGGCACGGCTCGAGCCACGGCAGCGCGAGGTCGTCGATGCCGGTGCCGGACAGCCGTACCTTGACCAGCGCGGGCGCCCGCGACAGCGGTACGACGGCGGCGCTCGTGAGGTCCGTACCGGACAGGTCGAGCAGCCGCAGCGCGGTCAGCCGCGCGAGCGCGGTCGTCACGGAGGGGTCGATCGCGAGGCCGTTGAGGAACACCTCGCGCAGGCCCGGCACGGAGCCCAGCAAGGCGAGCCCGGAGGGTGCGACGCCGGCGTACGCGAGCGCCACCCAGTGCAGCAGCGGCAGCTCGGCCAGCGCGGCCAGCGACGTCTCGGAGACCGACGTCGCGGCGAGGTCGAGCATCTCCAGCCTGGGGAGACGGGTCAGATACGGGATGCCGTTCTCGACGCCGGAGTGGTCGAGGTCGAGGCGGCGCAGCAGCGGGAAGTCGAGCGTCGCGAGCGCGTCGTCGCCGGCCCGCGCGCCGCCGAGGCGCAGCTCGGTGAGGTTGACCAGCGGCCGCAACGCCGCCACGTCCTCGTCGGCCACGCCGCTGCCGTCGAGGTCGAGCTCGGAGAGCCAGCAGAACCGTGCCAGCCGCCGCGCGTCGCCATCCTTGAGGGTCGCGCCGCCCACGCCCACGCGTACGAACGGCTCGATGGGCAGCCCGTCGAGGAACTCCAGCGACGCGCCCTTCCGGCGCTCCCCCACGAACGCCAGCCGCGCGTCGTCGGGCACCGTGACGTCGCCGACCGCGCGGGCGAGCTGGCGCCAGCGGCCGGCGCTCTCGTCCCAGCGCTGGACGTCGCCGACGGGCCGGCCGGCAGGGAACGGCAGCAGAACCATCCCGTGATTCTGCGGGCCTCAGGGCCGTCGCGGAGGCGTTTTGGCTAACTCAGCGCGACAGCCTGCTCACGATCTTTTCGTGGCCCGCCTCGCGGGCGAAGTCGGCCGCCGTACGGCCGTCCTCGGTGGCGATCGACGGGTCCGCGCCGCCCGCGAGCAGGGCCTCGACGGCGGCCTCGTCGCCGTTCTGCGCGGAGGCGTGGAGGGGCACGAAGCCGCCCTCCTGCCGCGCGTTGACGTCCGCGCCGGCCTCGACGAGCAGGCGTACGCACTCGGTGTCCCCGCCCGCGGCCGCGCTGTGCAGCGGCTGGACCCTCATGGGGTTGCTCGCCACGGCGTTGACGGGCGCGCCGCGGTCGAGCAGGAGCCGTACGGCCTCCGGGTGCCGGAAGAACGCCGCCAGGTGCAGCGCCGTGAACCCGTCCTCCGCCACGGCCCCCACGTCGCCGAGCAGCGCCCCGAGGCGCTCCGTGTCTCCGACGGCCGCGGCCTCGAACGCCGTCTCCGGCGCCCTCGTCGCGAGGATCTCGTCGCGCGCCGCGTCGTCGCCCCTGTACACCGCCTGCAGCAGGTCGCTCATGCCTCAGGACGCTACCCGGAACGCGCACCACTCCTCATGCGCGGCGTCGGTCACCCAGACGGCCTTGACGTCGTCGTACGGCACCGGCAGCGGCCCGCCCGCGACGCCCCGGCCGTCGACCAGCGTGATCGGCGCCACCCGCACGAAAGAGCCGTCCTTGCGCACGACCTCCACGAGGTACTCGCCGTCGTGGCCCCAGTCCTCGACGGCGACGTGGACGTACGGCGCCGCGCCGCCCGACACGGACGCGTGCCCGACGACGGCGCGCGCCTCGTCCAGCATCGCGCCGGCCGCGACCGGTGGCGGCGGCGGGTCGGGACGTACGACGACGCCGACGGCGATCACGGCGGCGGCCACCGCGAGCCCGATGACCCGGGGCGCCAGCCGTTGCCGCAGGGACGGGCGGGCAGGTCGTACGGCGCGCAGCACCCGCGACTCGAACCCCGCCGGCGGCTCGGCCTCCGGCGAGCCTGTCCAGAGCGTGTCCGTCACCCGCGCCAGCGACTCGACCTCCGCGCGGCACTCCGCGCACGCGGCGAGGTGCCCGGCGACGGCCGCGCGGTCGGCGCCGTCGAGCGTGCCGAGGACGTACTCGGCGGCGTTCTCCCTCACGTGGGCGCACGTCACGACGTGCTCCCCTCGGCCGCCAGCGACTCGCGCAGCTTGATCATCGCCGCGCGGATGCGGGTCTTGGCCGTGCCGAGCGGGATCGACTCGTACGTCCCCACCTCGGCCGCCGTCTGCCCCAGGAACGCCGCCCGCACCAGCGCCCGCCGCTGCGGGTCGGGGAGGTCGCGGATGGCGGCGCGGACGCGGCGTACGTCCTCGTCGACCAGCGCCGCCTCTGCCGGGCCGTCGGCCTCCGACGGCAGCGCGAGCGCGACGAGGACCGCGGGGTCGGCGGGCTCGGCGCGGCGCAGGCGCAGGGCGTCGATGGCGAGGTTGCGGGTGATGGTCAGCAGCCACGTGGCGACGGGCGCCCGGCGGGCGTCGTACGCCTCCGCGTGCCGCCACAGCCGCACGAACGCCTCCTGTGCCACGTCCTCCGCCGCCCCGGCGTCGCCGAGGACCGTGCGGGCGAGGCCGTAGACGCGGCGCTGGTAGCGGCGGATGAGCGCGGTCATCGCGTCCTCGTCGCCCGCGGCGACGCCGGCGAGCAGGCTCTCGTCGCTCGGGGACCCCACGGCGGGAGTACGGCCTGCGCTCATCACGGGATTGCCAATCCCCTGTAACGCCGCCCCCGTAGTCCCCGATGACGCCACCGGGAGGTACACACCATGCGCAACAGCATCGTTCCGCTCGCCCTTGCCGTCACGCTCGCCGCCTGCGGCGGCGGGGACGACGCGGGCAGCCCCACTGCCGGAGAGCAGACGACCAGCGCCCCGTCGGCCCCCGCGGCCGCGCCGGTCACGCTCGAGGGCACCGTCGAGGACAAGGGGACCGGGGACGCGAGCGGCGGCACGCTCGCGCTGGACCTCGGTGACTCGTACTTCGCGCCGACGTACGTCAAGGGCGCGCCCGGCGGCACCGTCAAGGTCACGCTGACGAACTCCGGCGCCATGCCGCACACGTTCACGATCGACAAGCCGAAGGTCGACGTGCAGGTCGACGCCGGCAAGAACGGCACCGCCGCCGTCACGCTCCCCGCGTCGGGGGCGCTGGCGTTCTACTGCAAGTTCCACAAGGCGGCGGGCATGCAGGGCGCGTTCTTCGACAAGCCCGGCGCCACGGTCGCCGGCGGGTCGGGCAGCGCGGGCGAGGGCTACCAGAAGTAGGCCCCGGCCGCGCACACCACGACGAAGGCCGGGCGCCTGTGAGCGCCCGGCCTCGTCGTCGTCGTTCAGCGTGCGGTCAGGACGTGCCGCTCCGGGCGATGACGGCGTCGTTCGCGAGCTTGGTCGGCTCGATGACGAGCGACCGGTTGCCGACGTACGCCGCGGCGTTGCTGCCGGCGCCCACGGCGCTGGTCGTGAACTGGCCGAACACCTTGAGCGTGTGCGGGCCGCTGCCGGCGTTGAGGCGGACCCAGTTGAACGCGTTCGCCGACTTGGTGTCGATGTAGTCGCGCGACCCGTCGATCCCGTCCTCGGGGTCCTCGCGGTCGGTCACGGTGCGCTCATGCAGCCGGTCGCAGAACGTCACCTTGTCGGCATCCGTGCCGTTGCCGTTGCCCGCGGGGTCCTGAGGCGGGTTGCTGACGTCCTCGATCGGGACGATCTTGCCGTCGAGCTCGACCCAGATCCGCACCGCGCCGCGCGCGTTGGCGGTCTGCGTCACGCCGCCGGTGGTGGAGCCGGGGATGACGACGTCGGTGAGGATCGAGCACTCGGCCGAGACCGAGATGAGCAGGTCCTCGGGCTTCGAGGTCTTGAACGTCGCCGACATCAGCTCCTCGACGCCGTTGACGGCGATGGACTTCACCTTGGAGCCGGCGGCCACGGCCTTGTTGGCCGGCATGCCGCTGCCCGCGGCGAGGCCCTGGCTGGCGAGGTAGCCGCCTGCCGCGGCCGCGGCGATGCCCGCCGCCACCCACGTACGCGAACGCTTGGTGAGCATGTGGTTCCTTCCGTAGGGGTGCTGGGATCGACCACGACGAAGGCCGGGCGCCGAAGCGCCCGGCCTCGTCGTGAGGGGGATGTGCCGGGTCGTGCTTAGCCGAGCTCGGTGACGGCCTCGCCCACGGCGGCCTTGACCGGCTCGAGGACGAGCGTGCGGTTGCCGATCGCGGCCTCGGCCACGGCACCGGCGGTCGCGGTGGTGTTCCAGGTCGCGACGACCTCGATCTTGTGGACGTTGTCCGACGTGCCCGGGTAGTTGGTGCCGACGTTCAGCGCCAGCCAGTTGAAGCCGTTCGCCGTACGGGTGTCGAGGTACTGACGGAGCGAGTCCTCACCGTCGTCGTTGCCGTTGACCGGGTCCTGGCTGTCGGTCCACTGCTGCTCCTGCGCGCGGTTGCAGAAGACGACCTCGCCGGAGCCGGGCGCGTCGGTCGCGACGGGCACCGTGATGCCGTCGATGCGGACGCTGTAGGTGATCTCGCCGAACGCGCGCTCGGTCTGGCCGTTCGCGGAGTTGGTGACCTCGGTGAGGATCGCGCACTCGGAGGTGACGCCGATGATCAGGTCAGTAGGGTTGTTGATCTTGACGGTCTCGCTGAGGACGACCTTGGACTCGTTGGCGCCGACGACCTCGATCGCGGAACCAGACGCGGCGACCTTGTTGGCCGGCGTCCCAGCAGCGTTCGACCCCTGCGCGAGCGTCACCGCGACGAGACCGAAGGCGATGGCCCCGGCGGCGATGGCACGCGGACGAACTGCGGACATTCTTGCTCCTCCCATGGGTAGGACCGCGCCCGTCCCTGGACGCGCATCCGTATGACTGGCCGCGTGTACCCCGTGGGCAGATCGGGCAAACCCGACAGATCGGAAAAAGTTTCCGAAGGTCACCTCAGCCGCCCCACACGGCTTTGGGAGGGGGATTCGTCCCTTTCCTGCCTAGGTCCTGCTTCCGGCTGGGGGTAACTTTCTGTGCCGAACGGGCTACATAGCGGGGCCGCCGCCGGCCTTGAGCTGGTCCAGCGTGGCGCCCACGCAGTCGGCCCCCTTCTCTCCGCCCTGGTTGCCGCCGGCGTACTCCTTGACGAAGTCGGCGAGCCGCGGGTCGTCCACCGTGTCGGCCTTCAGCTGGAGGCCCCAGGTGGAGGCGACGACCTTGCTGGGCAGCCCCTGGAACGGCGAGATCAGGACGTACTCCGGCTTGAGCCCCTGCAGCCGCGAGAGGCGCTGGACCTCGTCCTGGCTCAGCGCGGGGTCGTACGTGACCCAGATCGCGCCGTGCTCCATGGAGTGGACGGCGTTCTCCTCGGGGACCTGCTCGGTGTAGACGGCGCAGCGCAGCCAGACCGGCGAGTGCTCACCGCCCACGGGCGGCGTCTGGGGGTACGTCACGTCGGTCGTCACGTGCTTGTGCGACAGGTCCTCGAACACCTCGACGCCCTGGATGCTGGGCGGGTCGGTCTTGTCGCCGGAGCAGGCGACGACGGCGAGGAGGGCTACGGCGGCGGCGAGGGCTCGGGTCATGCGGCGGGACGTTACGCCCGGTTCCTTACGCTTTCCTGAACGCCCGCGCGCCCAGTGCCGCACCTCCCACGACGAGGGCGCCACCGGAGAGGGCGTCTACGGCGCGGAGCGTACGGTCGCCGACCCGCCGCCGCAGCACTCGCATCCCGGCGACGAGCAGCGCGTGCCACGCGAGGCTGCCCACGCCGACGCCGAGGACGAGCAGCGCGGCGGCCGCGGCCGTGCGATCGTCGCCCGCCGCCGACGCCGCCCCGAACACCGCCGCCCACGACGCGATCGTCAGCGGGTTGGAGGCGGTGGCGACGAGGCCGGTGCGCAGTGCCGCGCGCGGCGACACCGTCTCCTCCGGCGTCTCGGCGCCGAGCCGGACGCGGAACGCCGTTCGCAGCGTCCGCGCACCGAGGAGCACCAGCACCGCGCCGCCGACGATCCCGAGCGCGAGCCGCAGCACCGGCACCGTGAGCAACGGCGCCACGCCGGCCGCGCCCAGGGCGGCGTACAGCAGGTCGACGATCGCCGCGCCGAGGCCGATGCCGAAGCCGCTCGCGAAGCCCGCGCGCAGCGTCGTCCGCGCGCAGAGGAGCCAGACCGGACCGACCTGCGCGGCGACGAAGAAGCCGAGCGCGGTCCCTGTCCAGAAGGCGGCGATCATGGTGCAGGGTCCCGCCGGAAGGTGTTGCGCGCCAGGCGTTTTCAGTCGTTCAGGAACGGCGTGACCAGCTCGCGCAGCGCGCGCCGGTGGGTGAAGAGCCCGCCCGGTGAGTCGAAGACGTGGAGCCGCGCGTTGGGCAGCGCGGCGGCGAGCTCACGGGCGATCTGCGCGGGGTGCGTGTCGTCGCCCTCCTGCCCGACGACGAGGCACCGCGCGGGTACGCCGGAGAGCGCGACGCGGTCAGGCACGGGCCGCGTCGTGGCGAGCGCGCGGAGCAGCCCGGCGACGCCGGGACCGGAGAGCTGGGCGGCGCGGTCGCGGAGGTACGTCGCCACGCCGGGCGAGTCCCGCAGCTCCCGCGGCAGCTCCGCCGCGAGCAGCTCCACGACGGCGTCGAGGTCGCCCTCCTCGATGCGCCGCGCGACCTCGCCGAGCCGCCGCGTCGCGATGTCCGCGCGCGGCCGGTCGATGATCGCCGGCAGGAAGAGGACGCAGCGTTCGAAGCGTTCGGGGTCGCCGGCGAGGATGCCGAGGATCGCCGCCGCGCCCATCGACATGCCCACCGCGCGGGTCGCGCCGGCGGCGTCGGCGACGGCGCGCAGATCCTCGACGATGGCGTCGTACGACCAGTCGCCGTCCTCCGGCACGCCGCTCGCGCCGTGCCCGCGGAAGTCGAAGAACACCCGCGTCCCCGCGACACCGGAGCCGAGGGTGCGGGTCTCCGGGATGGTGCCGCCGAGGCCCGCGGCGAACACCGTGACGGGGTCGCCCGCGCCCGAGCGGACGACGTGCAGCCGTACGCCGCCGGTGGACGGAATGCCCGTCTGATGGTGTTCGCGCTCGTCATACGCCACGATGCGCACTAGGCAACCACACAGGGAGGGGCAGCCGTGCTCTGGATCGTGCTCATCGTGATCGCGGTGCTCGTGATCTTCTTCGTCGTCCTCTACAACAAGCTCGTCCGCCTGCGTAACCGCGTCGACGAGGCGTGGGCGCAGATCGACGTGCAGCTGCGGCGGCGCTACGACCTCATCCCCAACCTCGTGGAGACCGTCAAGGGGTACGCCGCGCACGAGCGCGCGACCCTCGAGGCCGTCACCGCGGCGCGCGGCGCGGCGCAGAGCCTCAACGCGCAGGGCGCCTCCCCCGCCGCCATCGCGCAGGCAGAGGGCGCGCTGACCAACGCGCTGCGCGGGCTGCTCGCGGTCGCCGAGGCGTACCCCGACCTCAAGGCCAACCAGAACTTCGCGCAGCTCCAGGAGGAGCTCACCACGACCGAGAACAAGATCTCCTTCGCGCGCCAGCACTACAACGACACCGTCCGCCAGAACAACACCGCCGTCGAGACGATCCCGACGTCGTTCGTGGCGCCGATGGCCAACGTCTCCAAGCGCGACTACTTCGAGCTCGACCCGACCGACCCGTCGCGCGGCCCGGTCCAGGTCGATTTCTAGGGCGGGTAGTTGTACGACGCGATAGCGCGCAACCGCAGGAACTCCTGGTTCCTCGTCGCCGCGGGCTTCGTCCTGCTGCTCGTCGTCGCGGAGGCGTTCAACCTCTACATCGGCGGCGGCCCGACCGGGCTCGTCGTCGCGGTCGTCGTCGCGGGCTGGGGCACCGTGATGTCGTACTACTACTCCGACAAGCTCGCGCTCGCGATCACCGGCGCGCGCGAGGTCACGCAGGAGCAGGCGCCGCAGCTCTACAACGTCGTGCACGAGATGACGATCGCCGCCGGCCTGCCGATGCCGCGCGTGATGATCGTGGTCGACGACGCGCCGAACGCGTTCGCCACCGGCCGCGACCCCGAGCACGCCGTCGTCGCGGTGACCACAGGGCTGCTCAACCGGCTCAACCGCGAGGAGCTCCAGGGCGTCATCGGCCACGAGGTCAGCCACGTCCTCAACCGCGACACCCGCGTCACGACGCTCGTCGTCGCGATCTGCGGCGCGATCGTCGTGCTGTGCGACCTGTTCTGGCGGTTCTCGTTCTTCGGCAGCCGCCGGCGCAGGGGCTCGTCCGAGAACAACGGCCTGGCCGCGATCCTGCTGATCCTCGGCATCGTCGCGCTCGTGCTCGCGCCGCTCGGCGCCGCGATGATCCAGGCCGCGGTGTCGCGCAAGCGCGAGGAGCTGGCCGACTCGACGGCGGTGTCGTTGACGCGCAACCCGGCGGGGCTGCGTTCGGCGCTGGAGAAGCTGCTCGAGGACACCGCGATCGTCCGCAAGACCTCGCGCGCGACCGCGCACCTCTGGATCGAGTCGCCGCTCGACCGCGAGCACAACGGGTCGTGGCTGAACAACATGTTCGACACGCACCCGCCGCTGCGGAAGCGCATCGAGATGCTCGCCGCGATGGAGAACGCCGGACCTTGAGCCGACCCGTACCCCCTGTCGAACGACTCCGCGACGGCCTCTGGTCGGTCCCCGTCGTCCTGCCCGACAACCCCCTCGGCTTCACGCTCGTCTACCTCTTCGAGACGCCGTCGGGTCCCGTCATCGTCGACAACGGCTGGGACGACCCGCGCGCGTGGAAGGCGCTGCAGGACGGCGTGCGGGAGACGGGCTTTGCCGTCGCCGACGTCTACGGCGTCCTCGTCACGCACGTCCACCCCGACCACCACGGCCTGTCGGCGAAGGTGCGTGCGGAGTCCGGCGCGTGGATCGCCATGCACCCCGAGGACGCGGAGGTGGTGACGCGGTGGCGTACGAGCGCCGACACCTGGCTGCTCGAGACCGCCGCCGTGCTGCTCACCGCAGGGGCGCCCGAGGACGCGCTCGCGGCACTGCCGGACTTCACCGGCATCGGCGCGCGGCAGCGCGAGCTGCCGGCGCTGCCGACGCGGCTGTTCGCGGACGGCGACGTGGTGGACGTACCAGGCTGGGACGTCCGCGCGATCTGGACGCCGGGACACTCGCCCGGGCACACGTGCTTCTTCGTCGACGGGCTGCTGCTCGCCGGCGACCACGTCATGCCCAAGATCAGCCCGCACATCGGGCTGTACGACGAGGAGTCCGGCGCCGACCCGCTGGGCGACTACCTGGCGTCGTTGCGGAAGGTGCGTACCGAGCCGGTGACGTCGGTGCTGCCCGCGCACGTGGGGCGCTTCGACGACATGGTGCCGCGCATCGACGAGCTCGCCGCGCACCACGAGGAGCGGCTCGCGGAGATCGTGGCCTCTCTGGCGGCAGGGCCGCTGACCACGTGGGACATCGCGTCGTCCATGGGGTGGAACCGCGCCTGGGACGACATCGCGCCGTTCATGAAGCGGGTCGCCCTCGGGGAGGCGGTGGCGCACCTGCGGCACCTGGAGCGCAGGGGGCTCGTCGAACGCGTTCCCGGGGCGTGGCCTGCGTCGTACCGGCTTGTCGCTACGCCTGCTGGCTGAGGCGATGCGCCAGATCCTGGCGCGCCTTCACGTACTTGGTCTTGCGGGCGAGCAGGCGGTCGCGCCAGGACGCCTGGGCCGCGCGCTGAGCCAGCAGCTCCTCGCGGCGGCGGCGGCGTTCGGCCAGCTCCTCCTTGCTCATGCGGAATGTCCTGCCCAGGCCATCCGAGACCTATGGGCGACATTGGCCTTACGCGGCGGACTTCTCCGTGAGGGCGGCGACGGCGAGGGCGCGGGCGAACGCCGTACGGCCCAGCTCGGAGGCCGTGACGGAGGCGAGCAGGTCGACGACGTACTCGTCGCCCATCTCGTCCAGCAGCGGCGCGAGGTAGTCGGCGGCCTTGATCGCGAGGAGCAGCGCGGAGTCCCCGGAACGCCGGGTGCGGGCGATCTCGGACATGCGCTCATGGAGGAGGTGCTCCAGGGCGAGCACCTCGTGACGGGAGAGCGTCTTGAGCTCGTCGTCACGCAGGATCATCGCGGTCAGCATGTCTGGGGTCCTCTCGGTGCTGGGCCCCCTGCTAACGATCAAGGTGGCCGTCAGGTGACGGTCTGCGGCGCCACCTCGGCGTTGGTCTCCTGCTCGGCCGGGTCCCTGCGGAGACGGACCTGGACCGTACGGCCGACGACGCGGACGTCGTACGCCGGCTGCGGGTGCGTCGCCGGGCCGCTCACGACCGCGCCGTCCGTCAGCGCGAACGTCGACCCGTGCCACGGGCACGTCACGCACTCGTCCTCGACGCTGCCCTGCTCGAGCGGCCCCCCGAGGTGCGAGCAGGTCGCCGCGAGGACGCGGACCGTCGAGCCGATGCGGTAGACGAGCAGGTCCTCGCCGCCGACCGTGCGGCGTACGGGCCGGCGCATCGGCAGGTCGCGGAGGTTGCCGACGTCGGTCCAGTCCTCGACGCCGGCGTGGTCGGCGTTGCGGTCGGCGCCGACGGCGTTGCGGAACGCGAGGTGCCCGCCGAGGTACCCGCCCGCGCCCGCCAGCGCCGTGGCGGCCGTGCTGAGTGCCACGCCTCTCCTGTGGTGGCCGTGGCGGCGGCTCAGCCAGGAGGCGGCGTAGAGGACGGTGGCGGTGCCGTTGGCGACGGCGTGGACCGCGCCGAGGCGCTTCGGCTTGGTGGCCTCGCCGAGAGCCAGCCAGTCGGCGGCGCCGGAGGCGGCAGTGGGTCCTGCGGCGAGCACACCCGCGGCGATGAGTCTCTGGCTCGCGCGTCGCGTCTCCTCGCCGCCGACGAGGTCGAGCGCGGCGGCGCTGGTCCAGCAGCCGATCGCGACGTCGGTGAGCATCGGGTGCAGCGGGTGGCCGAGCCACGTGCCGTGCAGGACGTCACGCGCCTTGCCCGTCGGGAGCGCGCGGCTCCAGAACCCCTCGACGGCGCGGGCCAGCCCGTCGAGAGCGGGCAGGCGTTCGAGACGGTCGGCCTGGTAGCGCAGCTTCATGTCCCGGGGACTGCCCGCCCAGAAAAATGTCACACCCCCTCCGTAGCCTCTCTCCCATGACCTGATGACTCGCTCGTGACGGGGGAACGCCGTGGTACCGACCACCTGGACCGCACTGCTGCTGCTCGTCGTCGCCGTGCTGCCCGGCGCGATGTTCACGTTCGGCTTCGAGCGGCAGGTGAGCGCGTACGGCGCGACGCTCGCCGACCGCGTGCTGCGCTTCGTCGCGGTGTCGGTGGTGTTCGACCTGCTGTACGCGTGGCCGGCGTACCTCGCGTACCAGGCCTGGCTCGACGGCGAGCCGGTCGGCGCGGGCCAGTTCGCGGTGGCATGGCTCGGCGTCGCCGCGACGACAGGCGTCCCGGCCGGAGTCGGCTGGGCGCTCGGTGGGCTGTACAGCACGCGCCGAGCGCGAGACGGATGGGAGTGGATCCGGCGGTGGCTCCCACCGGAGCGGGAGAAACGCCTGCTCGACCTCGCTCTGGGTGCGACACCGGCACCCCGCGCCTGGGATGACCTCTTCTCACACCGCCCGACGGCGTACCTGCGAATCCTGTGCACCAACGGCAGGTGGGTCGGCGGCGCGTTCGGCGAGGCGTCGTACGCGGGCGGGTTCCCCAACGAGGCAGACCTGGTCATCGAGGAGGCGTGGCCGATCGACGCCGACGGCATGTTCGGGGAGGAGCCCTTTGGCTACGCTCTCTACGTGCCGTCGGCCTCGATCGCGCACGTCGAGGTCGTCGCAAGGGCCGGACGGGAGGAGGAGTCATGACGTACCCCGAAGGGGACAGGCCAAGCGGCTGGCGTCGACTCTGGCGGTCCAAGGGCGGCTACAGCGGCGCGTTCCCGATCTCGGTCCTCGGACCGCCGCCGAAGACGCCCAGCGGCACGTCCGCGGTCAGCCGGCCGGAGCAGCCCGAGAAGAAGGCGTCGTAGCGCGGCCCGCTCAGCCGACCGGCTCGCCCGGCAGCGGGAACCACCGCAGGTGCTCGAAGTCCGCGGACACCGGCTCCGGCGCGGGCACCGCGACGTGCTCCACCGCCGTCTCGTCGAGAATGCGCCGCGCCTCCGTCAGGTAGCCGGCCAGCGCCGACTCCGGCTCCGTGCTGTGCCTGCGCGGGTACGCGAACCGCCCGCCGTCGTACGACACGTCATGCAGCGACATCGGCGCCTTCGCCGCCCCGCGGACGTGCTGCCACACGCCGGTGTGCGGCTCGAACGAGTAGTGCGGCAGCAGCTTCCACCCCTCCGACGCGACGAGGTGGACGGCGTCGAGGACGTACTGGAAGACGGTGTCGGTGATGAAGTAGTTGAAGTTCACGCGCACCCAGCCCGGCTTGATCCCCTCGCAGCCGCGGGTGATCTCGCGCTCGAACTCGTGCGACCTGTCCAGGTCGATGCCGAGCAGCCGGTGCCCGTACGGCCCCGCGCACGAGCAGCCGCCGCGCGCCTGGATCCCGAACAGGTCGTTCAGCACCGCGACCACGAAGTTGTGGTGCAGGTACCGCCCCTGCCCGAACCGCACGACGAACGACACGATCGACAGCCGCTCGGCGTCGAGGTTGCCGAGGATCTCGATCGCCGGGTTCGCGCGCCACGACTCGACGGCGCGTTCGATGAACGCCGCCTCCCGCTCGCGGATCGTGTCGACGCCCACCGCCTGCTTGAGCTGGAAGACGAGTCCCGCGCGGATCGAGTCGACGATCGCCGGCGTCCCGCCCTCCTCGCGGCACTCGACGTCGTCGAGGTAGCGGTGCTCCAGCGGGTTGACGTACGACACCGTGCCGCCGCCCGGCACGGTCGGCACGCGGTTCGTGAACAGCGACCGCCTCGCCACCAGCACCCCCGGCGTGCCGGGCCCGCCGATGAACTTGTGGGGCGACAGGAAGATCGCGTCGAGGTCGCCGTCGGCCATGTCGATGTCGACGTACGGCGCCGCGGCCGCGTAGTCCCAGAACGACAGCGCGCCGTTGGCGTGCAGCAGGTCCGCGACGGCACGGGTGTCGGTGACGATGCCGGTGACGTTGCTGGCCGCGGAGAACGAGCCGATCTTCAACGGCCGGCCGGCGTACTCCGCGAGCCGCGCCGCGAGGTCGTCGAGGTCGACGTGGCCGTTGGCGTCCTCGTGGATGACGACGACGTCGGCGATGGACTCGCGCCACGGCAGCTCGTTGGAGTGGTGCTCGTACGGCCCGATGAACACGACGGGCCGCTCGGCCGCGGGGATCGCGGCGCGCAACCCGTACTTGTCGTCGAGAGCCGCCGGGATGCGCAGCCCGAGGACGTGCACCATCTTGTCGATCGCGGCCGTCGAACCGGAGCCGCAGAACAGCACCGCGTGCGTCTCCCGCGACGCTCCCACGGCGGCGGAGATGATCTCGCGCGCCTCCTCGCGGAACCGCGTGGTCTGCCGCCCGGTGCCGGAGGTCTCGGTGTGCGTGTTCGCGTAGCGAGGGAGGACCTCGTTGCGCACGAACTCCTCGATGAACGCCAGCGACCGCCCGGAGGCCGTGTAGTCGGCGTACGTCACGCGGCGAGGCCCGTACGGCCCCTCCATGACCTCGTCGTCCCCGATGACGGCGGCGCGGATCTCGTCGAGGAGCACGGAGGTGACGCTACCGCCGTCAGTCGTCCGCGTCGTCGTCGAGGCGGAAGCCGACCTTCATGCCGACCTGGAAGTGGGCGGGCGCGCCGTCGACCACCTGGCCGCGGATCTCGGTCACCTCGAACCAGTCGAGGTTGCGCAACGTGCGCGCAGCGCGGGCCAGCCCGTTGCGGATCGCGGCGTCGACGCCCTCGGGCGACGTGCCGACGATCTCGACCTTCTTGTACGTCCGGTCAGCCATGACGCTCCCTCAGTCGCGGACCTTGTAGACGACGCGCGCGGCGACGAACCCCAGGATCACCGCGAGCAACGGCAGCACCACCTGGCGCAGCAGCCACGTGGCCGCGAGACCGGCGAGCATGACGGCGCCGGCCACCAGCACGAACGTCACGATCGCCGGGATCAACGCGCTCTTCGGCTGCTCGGCCATGCCATCAGCGTAGAGCGCTACGGCCGCGCGCTGGGCACGATCGCGTCGATGGCGGCGAGGTCGTCGTCGGTGGGCTCCCAGAGCCCCGCGTCGGCGTTCGCGTGCACCTGCTCGGCGCGCGTGGCACCCGCGATGACGGACGAGACGGCGGGCTGGGCGGCGAGACCGCCGATGGCGACGTGCAGCAGCGTGACGCCGCGCTCGGCGGCGAGCTTCTCGAGGGCCTCGACGCGGTCGTACGTCTCGTCGGTGAGCAGCTTCTCGGCCCGCGCCGTGTTGCCGCCGAGACGGGTCCCCGCGGGCAGCGGGGCGCCGCGGCGGTACTTGCCGGTGAGGACGCCGTTGGCAAGCGGGAAGTACGGCAGCTGGCCGATGCCGTAGTGCTCGCAGGCGGGGATGACCTCGGCCTCGGCGCCGCGTTCGAGCAGGGAGTAGTGGTTCTGCGCGGAGACGAACCGCTCGCGGTCGTCGCTCGTCGCGGCCCAGTCGGCGTCGGCGATCTGCCAGCCGCTGAAGTTCGAGGAGCCGATGTAGCGCACGAGCCCCTCGCGGACGAGGTCGTCGAGCGCCGCCATCGTCTCGTCGATCGGGGTCACGCCGTCCGGCTCGTGGTACTGGTACAGGTCGATCCAGTCGGTACGCAGCCGCCGCAGCGAGTCGCGGACGGCCTTGCGGATGTACCGCCGCGATCCCCGCGCCTCGGGCCCGGCGTCGGGCATGGCCATGCCGAACTTCGTCGCGAGCACGACCTGCTCGCGGCGCGAGCCGAGGGTCTCGCCGATGAGCTCCTCGCTGCCTCCGCCCCCGCCGTAGATGTCGGCGGTGTCGAACAGCGTGATCCCCCGCTCGATCGCCGCGTCGATGACCGCGCGGGCGTCGTCGTCGGAGGTCCGCGAGCGGAAGTTGTTGCAGCCGAGGCCGACCACGGAGACGGTCAGGCCGGAGTCGCCGAGCTGGCGGTAGCGCATCTCGTTCATGAAAAGACCCTACGTCGGGCGAACCGAACCGCCCCCTCCGCGGTCTACACAGGTGCACCCGGTCCCCAGCCCCGGGTCGCGGGGGAGGCTCGCGCGCGCCCGCAAGGGCGCCGCGCGACCCCTTCGCCCGCGGCGACACCTTCGCGACGCTGGGTCGTTGAGGGAGTACGGCCCTGGGGGGGTCGGGTCGAACAGGAGGTCTCACGTGCGCCGTGCGCTCGTCGCCGCGCTCCTCGCCGCTGCCCTGGTCACGCCCGGCGCGTACGGCGGCCCGCCCAAGCCGCAGCTCGTCGACCCGCGCGGCGACACCTCGATCCCCTCACACGACATCGTGTCCGGGCGGCTGTCCAGCTTCCTGTCCCGAGGCCGGCCGCACCTGCGCGTGGAGCTGACGCTCGCGGCGGCGCCCGCCGTGCCGATCGAGCACCTCTTCGGCTTCACGAACGGCTGCGACGAGCTCGTCTTCCGCTACACGTGGACGGGGACGTCCGCGACGTCCGCGGCGGCGATCGACCAGTGGAACTACTGCTACCGCTTCGAACGGCGCATGCCGGACGCGACGTTCCCCGTCGCGTTCTCGGTGCGCGGGACGACGCTGACCTGGCAGATGCCGTACGAGCACGGCATCAAGCGTGGCAGCAAGCTCATCTACCTGTTCGGGGCGAGCTGCGTGCAGATGACCTGCGTCAACTTCGCCGCGCCGGTGACCGACTCGGCGAAAGAGTGGCAGCCGTACGTCGTCGGCAGCGACCTCCCGCGCCGGTGAAGCGGACCATGCTCGCCGCGCTCGCGGCCCTGGCACTCGCCACGCCGGGCGTCCAGGCCGCGCCCGCGCCCCAGGTGACCGACCCTGCGGGCGACTGGTACGTCCCGTCGCAGGACGTCGTCTCCGGCCGGATCTCGAGCGTGCTGATCCGCGGCGTGCCGCACCTGCGCGGCGAGCTGCGGCTCTCGGCGCCGCCCGCGATCGGCGTGCCGTCGACCTACGACCTGACGTTCCGGATCAGGTGCACGTACTACAGCTTCGCCCTGGCCTGGGACGGCATGACTCCGAGTGGCGCGGCGTTCGACCACTGGGACTGGTGCTACGAGGATCCCGAGCCCTACGGCGGCCCGGAGGGCAAGCTCCCCGTGACGTTCTCGGTGAGGGGGTCCACGCTGACTTTCCTGACGCCGTACGTCGCGGGGATCCGGCGCGGTCAGCGCGTGACGCGCTTCGGGATCTCGGCATGTCCCCAATACATGTGCGGGGTCTCGACGCGGGCCCCTGACGTGGACGTCCGCACCGGTGACCTGGCCGGCAGCAACGCCTCGTACGTCGTCGGCAGCGACCTCCCGCGCCGATGACGACCCGCCGCGCGTTCCTCGCGCTCCTCCTCGCCGCCGCTCTCAACGCGCCCGGCGCCGGCGCCGCGAGCGCCCCTCAGATCCGCGACGTCACCGGCGACTGGGTCCTCGGCGGGCAGGACATTGTCTGGGCGCGGGTCTCGGACGTCCTCGTCGACGGCGTACCCCACCTGCGCGCCGAGCTGCGGCTGGCCTCGGCACCCGTCGAGGAGCTGCAGAACCACTACGTGGTCGACGTCGTCCACCAGTGCAGGAAGTTCCGCTTCCACGGGTACGTCGGCCAGCTGGACCCGGAGCCGATCACGGGGGTGTTCACCAGGGAGGCGTACTGCTTCGGGAACGACGACGACCCCGGGGCGCAGGCGCGCTACCCGATGACCGTCAGCCTGCGCGGTACGACGGTCACCTGGGTCGCGCCGTACCCCGAGGGGATCCGGCGGGGCTCGCGGCTCACACGGTTCTTCGCGGCGGCGTGCAGCGTCACCCCCGACCCCCTGACGTTCGACGTGTCCGACAGCTACCCCCCTGGTCCGGTGGGCGCCCAGGACGGCGACCACGCGGCCGCCCCGAAGGCCGTCCACGTCGTCGGCAGCGACCTCCCGCGCCGATGACGACCCGCCGCGCGTTCCTCGCGCTCCTCCTCGCCCCCGCCCTGGCGGCGCCCGGTGCCGGTGCCGCCCCGCCCGCGCCGCAGCTCCGCGACGTCACCGGCGACTGGGTGCTCGAGGGGCAGGACATCGTCTGGGCGCGCGTCTCGGACGTCCTCGTCGGCGGCGTGCCGCACCTGCGCGCCGAGCTGAAGCTGGTGGCGCCGCCGCTCGCCGACGCGCAGAACCACTACTTCGTCGAGTTCGTCCATCGATGCAGCACGCTGCAGTTCCACGCCTACGTCGGGCACCTCGACCCCGAGCCGGTGACGGCGCAGTTCGAGCGCAAGCCGTACTGCTACACGCTCGACGAGGACCCGGAACCGAACGCGAGCTATCCGGTCACGGTCACGCTGCGCGGCTCGACGATGACATGGGCCGCGCCGTACGCCGACGGCATGAAGCGGGGGTCGGTGCTGTCGCGGTTCACCGCGTCGGCGTTCAGCGTCACCGACGGCGTCGTGTACGACCCCGGCGACTCCCCGGAGGGCATCCCCGATCCGCGACCACTGCACCTGGAGGAGGGCGACAAGGCGTCCGCCCCGGAAGCGATCCACGTCGTGGGCAGCGACCTGCCCCGCCGATGACGACCCGACGCGCGCTCGCCGCTCTCCTCCTCGCCACCGCGCTCGCCGCGCCCGGCGCCGATGCCGCCCCGCCCGCGCCGCAGCTGCGCGACCCCGCCGGCGACTGGATGCTCCCCTGGCAGGACATCGTGGCGGGCCGCTTCTCCAGCGTGCTCGTGAAGGGCGTCCCGTACCTCCGCGGCGAGCTCACCCTCACCGCGCCGCCCGACGGCGTGCACAACTACTACTTCCTCACGTTCGTCCACGGGTGCCACAAGTTCCAGTTCAGCGCGTTCGTCGGCCCCGACTCGCCGTGGCCGCCGTCGAGCCATCTGGAGAAGCGGCCGTACTGCTTCACCGGAGGCTTGGAGGAGGCCGAGGCGTCGTACGCCGCGACGGTCAGCATCCGCGGGTCCACCGTGACGTGGCTGGCGCGGTACGTCGGCGGCGTACGCCGGGGCTCGACGCTGTCGAGGTTCACCGCTGAGGCGTTCACGACCGCCGGCGGCACCACCGCGCACGACGTCGACGTCGACCTGGGCGACCGCGCGGAAGGCAGCACGCGCGTCTACGTCGTCGGCAGCGACCTGCCGCGCCGGTAGGCCTCGGCCAGCGCGGCGTTCGCGCCGGCGGGGATCGGCACCGCGCCGCCGAGCGCCTCGGCTCCCCAGATCGCGTGCGCGCCGCGTTCGACGACGAGCGCGACGTGCACCGCGTCCCACGGCGACGTTCCGACCGTCACCAGCCCGTGCGACGCGAGGAGAACGGCGCCCCTGTCGCCCAGCAGCGCGGCCGCGCCGTTCGCCAGCGCATCGGACCCGCTGGGCGCGTACGGCGCGCACGGCACGTCGCCGCCGACGTAGATGGCGAACTCGTCCACCGCCGCGGGGATCGGCCGGCGCGCGCAGGCGAACATCGTCGCGTGCACCGGGTGCGCGTGGACCACGCCGCCGACCTCGGGGTACGCCCTGTACACCGCGAGGTGCAGCGCGAGCTCGCTCGACGGCGCGCGGGTGCCGGAGAGGACGTTGCCGTCGAGGTCGAGCAGGACCGTGTCGTCCTTCTCGCCCGCGGCGGTGATGACCACGCTGCCGTCGCGCATACGCCCGGACACGTTGCCCGCCGTGCCCGCGGAGAGGCCGAGGGAGAGCAGCGCGCGGGCGGCGTTGAGCACCTCGGTACGCATTTCCGCCTCCGGACAGCACGAAGCCCCCGGGAGCACCGGGGGCTTCGTACGCTATCGAGGTCGAGCTAGCCGATCTTCTCGGCGGCCTTGTCGACGGCCTTCGCGGTCGCCTTGGCGGCCTTGGTGGCCGACGTGGTGGCGGCCTTGGCCTGCGACTTCGCGATCTTGATCTGCGCCTCGGCCTGCTCGGTGGCCGAGCTGCGGCGGATCGAGCGGACCAGCTTCTGGCCGCGCTCGACGAGGTCGCCGTAGGTCTCGAACGCCTTGCCGGTCACGGTGGTGACGCCGCCCTCGACGTCGCCGCGCAGGCCCTTGACGAGGGTCGGCAGCTTGCCGGGGACCTCGACGACGAACGCGCGCGTCTTCGGCAGGATCGTCGTCGCCTGGGCGACGAGCTGCGTCGGCAGCTCCTTGATGTTCTCCACCGCGAGGTCGCCGGCGCCGACGACGGCGTACAGCGGCTTGCGGGCTTCGGTCTTCAGCGCCATGGGGAATCTCCTTCGGTGGTGGTACGCGTCCCGGTCGGCTCTCGATCCGGGCGCGGGCGTGCGGGGTTGGTACGGCGAGAGGAGGGAGGTCTAGCCGGGTGAGGGCTCGCGTGACCGCGCTCCCTCCTCCCGCCGGTCAGTGGGGTCAGCCGCTACCGTCCGCGGTGGGCTGGGTCGCCGCGGCCTTGCGCGGCTTCGCGGGCTTGCTCGCCTTGGCCGCCGGCTTGGCCGGCTTCGCCTTCGGCGCGGGCTCGGCGGACGCCTCGGCCGGATCGGCCTCGGGCGTCTGGCGCACGCCGTCGTTCTCCTTGCGGAACGAGTCGTAGATCTCGAGCAGCACCTGCTTCTGCCGCTCGTTGATCCACTCGTCGCGGAGGATCGCGCCGGGGACGTCGGTGTCGGCGTCGCGCTCCTCGAGGATGCCCGCCTGGACGTACAGCGCCTCGGCCGAGATCCGCAGCGCCTTCGCGATCTGCTGGAGGATCTCCGCGCTCGGCTTCCGGAGGCCGCGCTCGATCTGGCTGAGGTACGGGTTGCTGACGTTGGCGAGCCGGGCGAGCTGACGCAGCGAGATGGACGACGCCTGCCGCTGTTCGCGGATGAAGTCGCCGAGCTCCCTGACCTTCAGCGTTGCCACGTACCCACCGTACGACACGAGTGCTAGCAATTGCAAGCAGGCGTGCTAGCGCCCGTACGATCTATCCGTGCGCCTCCTTCTCGCGGCTCTCCTCCTGCCGCTCGCCGCGTGCTCCTCGCCCGGCGGCGACGCGCGTCCCGCGCTCGACATCGTCCGCGACGCCGGCCGGCGGACCGCCGAGGCCGGCTCGGCGCGAATCGGCGCGCGGGTCGACGGCGGCGTGGTCACGATGACGATGAGCGGGGTCGCCGCGCTCGACGACGTCACGAGCGCGATGGCCACGACGTTTACCGCCCCGACCGGGGAGACGCTGACGACGCTGGAGACCCGGCTGCTCGGTGACGTCATGTACGTGCGGACGTCGGACGACCCCGGCGGGAAGCCGTGGGTGCGGTACGAGATCGACGCGCTCGCCGAGGTCGGCACGACCACCGACGAGGTGTCCCAGGCGCGCCAGAACGACCCACGGCAGGTCCTGCCGATCCTCGCGGCGGCGTACGGCAACGTCCGCACCGAGGGCGAGGAAGAGATGCGCGGCGAGCCGGCGACGCGGTACCGCGCGCAGTTCGACCTGGCGAAGGCACGCGCCGCCGAGCCGGACGCCGACGCAAGGGCGGCCGTCGACCGCCTCGTCGAGTCGCTCGGCGCCCCGACGCTGTCCGCGACCGTGTGGCTGGACCGCGCCGGCCGCCTGCGCAGGCTGGAGTACCAGCACGACCCCTCACGGTCCGGGCAGGCGCCACCGGGGAGCGGCCTGATCACGACGACGTACGAGCTGCACGACTTCGGCGTCGACGTCGTCGTCGTGGCCCCGCCCACCGCCCAGACGACGCGCTTCCCGTAGCCGCACCTCCCTGTCGGCGCGGCGGACGCACCTCGTACGATCGCCCCATGCGCCTGCGAACCGCCGCTCTCGCCCTGCTCCTCCCGCTCGCCGCGTGCGGCTCTCCCGATGCCCTCACGCAGTCGGCGGTGGAGATCCTCCGCGCGGCCGGCACGAAGACCGTCGAGACCGGCTCCGCGCGGATGGAGATGCGTTCCGAGGGGTCCGGCTTCTCGATGACCGGCTCGGGGGTCTCCGCCCTCCGGGAGGTCAAGGGCGTCATGACCATGACGATCTCGGCCGCCGGTCAGAGCACGGAGATGGAGACGCGGCTCCTCGGCGACGTCATGTACCTGCGGATGCCGGGCGCGCCCGGCGGCAAGCCGTGGGTGAAGTTCGACCTCGACGAGCTGTCGACGATGTCCGGCATCGACCTCGCCGCGCTGTCCCAGGCCCGCCAGAACGACCCGACGCAGGCGCTGTCGTACTTCGCCGGCGTGTCCGACGACGTCCGCGAGGACGGCGAGGAGGAGGTCCGCGGGGAGAAGACGACGCGGTACAAGGCGACGTTCGACCTCACGAAGGCCCGCGACACCGAGGCGAAGGCCGAGGCGAAGGCGAACATCGACAAGCTCATCCAGACCCTCGGCACCTCGACCATGCCCGCGACCGTGTGGATCGACGACGCGGGGCGGATGCGCAAGATGACGTACGAGCTCGACCTGTCGAAGGCGCCGCAGGGCCTCGGCGGTGGCGGCGTGATGACGACGACGTTCGAGATGTACGACTTCGGCGTCGAGGTCGACGTCGCCCCGCCCCCGGCGAACGAGACGGCCGACGGCGCCGACCTGATCCGCCAGCAGCAGGGCGGCTAGCCCAACAGCACCCGGCCGGACAGGCGCGACCCCGCCCCGCCCCTAAAGGATCACTGTGTCCCTCGCCGTACGGCGCTCTGGCCGCTGAGGAGACACAGGTGATCGACAAGGCGGGCGGGAGGCCTGCGCACGGTCAGCGTTTCGTGCACGGAACGCCGCACTGTCAGCGTTCCATCGATGAAACGCCGCACCGAACGGTCGGGGGTTCAGCCGAAGAGGCCGGGCACCGCGCGGACCTCGCCCACGCGGACGCCGCCGCCGAGCACCTCGGGCGAGGCGATCGCGTCGAGCTCGCCCTCGTCGCCGGTCACGCCGAGCGCACGCAGCGCCGCGACCATGACCGGCGGGCGGGCCCGCTGGGTGCCGTCGTCGATCTTCAACGCCACCGCCGTCCCGTCGGGCAGCGCGGCGGCGTAGACGCCCTCGGCGCCGTCCTTGGCGATGATGCCCGGCACGGCCGCGACCAGCCGCGAGACGTCGCGCCCCGTGCCGCCCATGAGCAGCGGCTGGTTGCGGATCGCCTGCGCGACAAGCGCTTCGGGGGATCCTTCGGCGGCCGTCGCGATGCGGCCGAACGCCCGCGCGAGACCCACCAGGGTCAGCGCGAAGATCGGCGCGCCGCAGCCGTCGACGCCGATGCCCGCCACCGGCTCGCCCGAAAGCTCCTCGACGACCGCGCGCAGGTGGACCTGCAGCGGGTGCGCGGGGTCGCGGTAGCCGTCCGTCGGCCAGCCCTGCGCGGCGCAGGCAGCGAGGAACGACGCGTGCTTGCCGGAGCAGTTGTGCTGGATGCGGGTCTTGCCGCCGCCGTGCTGGACGACCGCGTGCATCGCCTCGACGTCGATGGGGAAGTCGGGCGGCGTGGCGAGCTCGCTCTCCGCGACGCCCGCGCGGGACAGCAGGTCGCGGACGACCTCGATGTGCATCGGCTCGCCCGAGTGGCTGGCCGTCGCGACGGCGACGTGGGTGTCGTCGAGGCCGTACTTCTCCGCGATGCCGAGCCGCAGTACGCCGGCGGCCTGCATGGGCTTGTTCGACGAACGCGGGTAGATCGGGACGTCCACGTCACCCACGGCGAACGCCACGGAGCCGTCCGGGCGCAGTGCGACGACGGACCCTGAGTGACGGCTCTCCACGAACCCGGAACGGACGACTTCAGCGACGATGGCCATAGGAGCGCGAACCTACCCGGCCGCGAGCCCGCTACCCCCGCCGAGCTGCGCGCACATCTCCACGAACGCATCCACGACCACCGGGTCGAACTGCGTGCCGCCGCAGCGTTCGATCTCCTCGACGGCGTAGTCGAACGGCAGCGCCCGGCGATAAGGGCGGTCCGACGTCATCGCGTCGAACGTGTTGCACACCGAGAAGATCCGCGCGCCGATCGGGATCCCCTCGCCGGCGAGGCCGTCGGGGTACCCGCGGCCGTCCCAGCGCTCGTGGTGGCAGCGGATGACCTCG
>Ga0190268_10000040_pt1 | contig 41828 bp, 46 predicted proteins | sample Popmic249T_FD_133750 | JGI IMG/M metagenome (GOLD analysis project Ga0190268, IMG submission 133750) | Populus adjacent soil microbial communities from riparian zone of Blue River, Arizona, USA - 249 T | ecosystem: Environmental > Terrestrial > Soil > Riparian zone | place: USA: Arizona... | reverse complement strand
GCGCCGCCGGCACACCAGCCTCGGCATGCTCAGCCCCGCCGACTACGAAGCGCTACACACCGCCGCCGAACCAGCGGCATGATCACCACACCCGACGTGTCCGGAGAACCGGGTCAGGCTCCCTGCTCGTCTGCGACGAGAACGCAGAGTAGGGGGGCTAGATCCTCTGGGAGTACAACTTCTTGAACTCGGGCCTCATAGAAGCCCCCTAAAGCCCGTGTAGAGAGGCCCAGTGAGCTTGCATTCTGCTCGAGATGAGCCAGTACCTGTCCGGCCTCGATAAGAACATAGGACCAGCCTCTATTGCCGTACTTGCCGCACACTCTGTCCATCTGTGCCGTAATCACAATGACAGCAGCTCCGGCCGCTAGCGCAGTCGCGAGTGAATCGTCGCGGACGAAGCAGGAAAGGAGCCGAGCGTAGTCGACGTGCTTGTAGGCGGTCACGGTGGCCGACCAGTGGTTGACCCAGCTTACTGTCGAGACGCCACCCGATTGGGTCACCGCCCAAAGGTAAATCGGCCACATGGCCCCGGCGGACGAGAATTCAAGATGCCCGTCCGAACGCGGTCGCATGACCCGGGCGGCCAGCGACAACGTCCGGCGACCAAGCTCGTCACTGTCGCGTACGTGCGCGGATGACAGGTCGAGAGAATTGCGTCGGTGAGATGTAAGGTTGCCAGGCAAGTCCGTCCAAACTCGTGGATCGTGGCTCCCGGAGCTGTATCCATCGAGAGTCCAAACCGGCAACGCATACGCCTGTTCGGCGGTCATATTAGCGGGAAACACAGGAGGGTTCGATGCGATGGCGGTGCACCACCATCGCCACATACTTGACGCGTCTACGAGGCCACCGACATCGCAGAGGGCCTCGATCAGATCGGATAATCTGGCGGCGGGGAGTTGGCTTGATTGGCTGAGCTCGTAAAGTAAACTCCGACCATCGCACGACATCAAGAAGCCCAAGACCTGGCGGAGTTCAGCGGCAGAATCTGCTCGCACACGAACTGAGCCGCCCTGACATACAACTCTGACGTCTAAGCCATCAGCAAATACGGCACCGAAAAGAAATGGGTGGCGCGGTGTGTTCACGCCTTTCAGGCGCCCCGGTACGTCTACTCGGAAAGCGCGGGAGCGGGTGCAGCGTCGTCGATGACGAGCGGGCTGTCTGCGCCCCTACACATGCTGCCCTGGGAACCTGAATTGTTACTTCCAGAGTTACAGGTGAGTCCGCGCGCATCCTCGATCTGCTTGGCCTTCTCGACGATGATGTCCATGTCCGCTCCCTCGTTGGCGACCTTCGCTAGACAGTAGCCCCGGCGATCCGGTATCGGCAAGGCCGACGGGGTGTTACTGATCGTGATCGGAGCCTTGCGCTCGCCCGCTACGTGCTAACGCTCGACTTGTTGAGCAGTCGCCACCGTGCGCGTACGGTTGATGCGACGGGGGTAACTGATGTCGATGCCAAGCCTGGCCGCCGGGTTCTCTGAGTCGGTCATGCGGCACGCTCGCCACTCCGCGAGCACGCCCCCACGCGAGGGTCACGCTGTCGGCCCGGTGCCCAGCGACCTGACTGAGGATCGACTGCGGGACTGGTGGCGACTCCTCCGCCGGGACGGGCGAGGCCGCAAGAGATGAGTCTCTCGATGGACGTCAAGGCGACACAAAGATCGGAAGAGGACGACATCGCAGGCTGACGCATTGCCAGGACCTGACACTACGAGCACCGTATCGGTCTCGGGACAACGGGAATGATCAGCTGAGTTGCTGTGTGCCACGGCCTCGGGTACCAGCGCCGCGCGAGGCGGCACGCACGTCAGCGTCGTGCGATGCGTGCTGGGTCTTGCTGGCCTCGACCGCATTCGCGACTCTCCGCGCTCACATTGCGCTCACATGTGAGCGCAGACGGCCCCGGATCGGGCCGACGAGTCGGGACTCGATTTCGCAAAGCCGAGGTCAGGCGGGGTGTCGCCTACTGGCTCGGACTATCCCGGATGGCTCTCAGAGCCCCTGCTCATGCGATCGACGGGCCTCAGAGGGCCAGGGCCGTGCTACGCCCGTACAGGTCATCGAGTACCGCAGCAGTCTCGTGGAGCTGCTCCGGGAAGAGGTGGCCGTAGGTGTCCATCGTCTCGACGATCGACTTGTGGCCGAGGCGGGCTTGGATGACCTTCGGGTGCAGCCCGGCGGCGATGAGTGACGACGCGTAGGTGTGCCGGAGCGCGTGCATACCGTACTCGTGCGGCAGGCCGGCGCGGCGAAGGGCGGGCTTCCAGACGGAGTCGTTGAACGAGCCGCGGCGCCAGACCTCGCCGCGCGGGTTGGTGAAGAGCACGCCGTCCTCGCCGGTGCCGTACTGCTCGATGTGCGCCGCGAGCGCGTCGACGACGAACGCCGGGAGCGGGAGGAGGCGACGCGACGACGGCGTCTTGAGTCGCTCGCTGATGACGGGCGCGCCGCCGCCGGCCGGTGTCTTGGCCTGCGCCTCGACCCACAGCTCACGGCGGAGGAAGTTCACTGCGCGCAGGCGGACGCCGAGGATCTCGCCCTGGCGCATGCCGGTGCCGACGCCGAGGGCGAGGATCGCGTAGTGGTCGGGCCGCGCCTCGCGCAGCAGCGCGGTGACCTGCTCGGGCGTGAGGATCGACAGCTTCGACGGCGGGATCGCCGGGAGGTTGATCTTGTAGCAGGGCGTCGCGGTGAGCAGCCGGTCGTACACGGCGGAGCGCAGCATCATGGCGAGCAGCGCGTAGATGTGGCGGACGGTGCGCGGTGCGAGCCCCTTGTTGACCAGGGTGCCGACGAAGGCGTTGATGTCCGAGCGCCGCAGCGACGACATGGCGCGGCCGCCGAGGTGGGGGAGCACCTGGCACTTCAAGTAGGTCCGGTAGCCGGCCATCGTGTTGTGCTCGACGCGCAGCGACGCGAGCCAGGTCGGCGCGTACTCGGCGAGGGTCATCCTCGCGTCGCCGCGGAACACGTAGGTGCCATCGAGCGCCGCGACCTGGGCGCGCGCGAGCGCCTGCTCGGCGAGCTTCAAGGTCGGGAAGCGCTTGCGGACCATGCGCCCGTCGACACGGTACGTAATCTCGTACGAGACACCGCGGCCGTGGGCTACCTTGCGAGGACGAGCCATGGGACCTCCTGTGACATCCGTGTGACAACGGACCCCACGTGGTCCCGCAAAGTACCTCTGACCTGCGGCAACTCTTGAGGGTCGCGACCCTCGTAACGCCCCGGCTTACAGGCCGGCTCGTTCGCCCCACCTCTCCGGACCGTGCTCGGAGAGGCTGGTTCCGCAGGTCAGAGGCCCTTTCGCGGGTCCGCCGTCATGCCGGCCCGTTGCCACGTTCGCCGATCACTTACAGGCGGGTCCGGCAGTCGATCACCTTCAGTGCCGGTGACGGCGCGTAGTCGAGCGCCGCGGCGGCCCTGCGCGTCGTCGGCGAGGCGTGCGCGACCGCCGCGTCGGCCGGTGCGAAGCGGGCTAACGTCCGTGCAGGAGGAGCGATGTCGTACGAGCGGATCAGCATCGACCACGCGAAGATGGGCGGGCTGCCCTGCATCCGCGACCTGCGGATGCCGGTGAGCACCGTGATCGGGCAGCTCGCCGCGGGGCGCACGCACGCCGACATCCTGGCGACTTCCCGATCTCGAAGAGGCCGACATCGTGGCGGCGCTGGAGTACGCGGCGGCGGCGGTGCAGGAGCGTGAGCTGCCGCTGGCGGCGCACGGGTGAGCTTGCTCCTCGACGCGAACCTGTCGCACCGGATCGCTGTCCTGCGCGTGGGGATTCGACGCGATTCATGTGCGCGACTACGGGTGGCTCGACCGTCTAAGGACGGCGTACCGCAGGCCAAGCGGCGGCCCCCGGCTCAACGAACGCCCCGAAGGCCGGGCGGGTCTAGAGGTCGATCACGTCGACGAGGTCGTGGATCGCCCGGAAGTCGGCGCCGTTGCGGGTGTAGAGCGGGAGGTCGGCGGCGCAGGCCGTTGCCGCGATGAGGAGGTCGACCGCGCGCGCGCCGCGCGCCTTACGGCCGGCTGCGACGACGGCGGCGTAGATCCGCCCGTACGCCCGGGCGGCTTCCGCGTCGAAGGGGAGGGGGTCGAACGCTGCTTCGGCGCGTTGGAGCCGGTCCTGGCGGCGAGCACGTTCGTCGCTGTCGGTGGTGGCGTGAGGTCCGGCGGCGAGTTCGGCCATGGTGATCGCGCTGACCGCGACTTCGAGCGGAAGTCGTGCCGGGTCGATGTTCTCGAGGTCGATCACGACGGAGGTGTCGATGATCCCGCGCGGCGTGCGTACGGCGTCAGGCACGAGGAGCGGCATCCTGGGTGGCGACGGCGTCAAGGTCGGCGCGGAACCTCTCGACGTCGATGCCAGGAGCGTGGCGGAAGAGGGCGACGGCGGTGTCGGCATGGACGAAGCGGTGCCGGCGTAGCGGTGTGAGCTCGCCGACCGGCACGCCGTTGCGCGTCACGACGAAGGTCTCGCCCTGGTCGAGCTGACGCATGATCTCGCCGCTCTCGTTGCGCAGCTCGCGCTGCGTGATCTCCCGAGACATGACCGTACTGTAGCACGCCGTGCTACGCGACGACAGCGACAGCTGCCGGGCCGAGGACCGGTGAGGGCTTTCTCCGCAGCGGTGAACAAGCGAGGTCAGTGAAGAAGCAAGCGGGACCAACGGGTTCGTCGTGGCTCCGACGCTTCGAGCGTTGCCGTCAGACTGCGACGTGTCCCGTACTGGCTGTCAATGCCACTGGCAGGAACAAGCCCCCTGGCTCACAGGCCGGCTCGTTCGCGCCACCTCTCCGGATCGTGCTCGGAGAGGCTGTTCGGCAGGTCAGAGGCTCTTACGCCGCGGACGACAGCCGGGCTTCCAGCCGTCTGAGGTAGTCGTGCGCCTCATCCGCCACGTCCATCGCGGCCGGAGCTTCCACGCCGCGCGCGAGGCGAACGATCCGTTCCAGCTGCCGCGGTAGCCCGAACTCCGCCGCCGCCTCTGCGGCATGCCGCAGTCGCGCGAGCGCTTCCTCGCGTTCGCCGACTCGGACCAGCGCGTCGATCCGGGTGATCGCGTACATCGTTCGCCACTGCGGTGCCTCCCGCCCGAGATCGATCGCGGCGACACGCCGGTCGTGCTCGTCGACGTCGGCGAGGGTCACCGTGCCCATCTCGACACGGCCGCGTAGTGCGACCTCGTTGACGGTCAGCTCGCTGAACATCGGCGTGTGGTGAGGCATGACATCGAGGGCGATCCGCGCCTGGGTCAGCCACGACTGGTGTTCCCGCCCGTCACCGAGGGCTCCGTACAGCCTGCTGCGTAGCTGCGCCCCGCATCCGCGCGCCCATGGCACCGTCGTGCCTTCCGCGGCGGCGAACAGGCGCTCGGCGGCGACATGTCGATCGGCTTTGCGCAGCTCCTGGGCCGCCCAGACTGTCGCGTACGCCTCGAGTTCGAGGTCCCCTGACTCGCGAGCGGCCCGGGCCGCCCGCCAGTCCCAGTCCACCGCACGGTCGAGGTGCTGCTGCGGCAGCACGTCGCCCAGCAGGATGCCGTACTCGACGGCCGCCTCCGCGAGCAGCGCTCGGGTTGCGGGATCGGCGCTCTGTCGCCGCGCGGCCCGGAGCAGGCCCGGCAGCACGGCACCCAACGTTCGAGTGCCGGCTGCGGGTTGCCCTACGAGCCGCAAGGTCGCGGCCGCCCTGACGGTCTGCTGCGTCGCGAGGGCGCCGTGCCATGTCGTGCCCGCCCTGGTGGTGACGCCGAGCGCCTCCGGCGCGACGCCGAGGCGTTCCGCGAACGAACGGCGCTCGGCGACGTCGTCGACACGCTGCGCCCCGGACAGAATCTTCGACAGTTTCGGAGCCGAGATCCCCAGCCGTGCCGCCAGTTCCTTGCGCAGGATGCGGTGCGAGCGCTGGTAGCCGAGGAGTACCGCCGCGACAGCGTCGCTCTCGACGGGTTCGCCGTGCGGGGGTGGAACGACCAGTGCGGTCTCGACAGGCGCGCCGTACCAGCAGAAGAGGCACCGGCCGTCGCCGCCGCGGACCGTGTCACGTCCGCATCCCTCGCATCGAGCCACCATGCCTGCCCCCGAAATGACGACGTTTTCACGATACGCGACCGCTGTCATTCGGTGTTGCGATGGCCGCAACTCCCATTCCTCTCCGGCGACGCTTGATCGACGCTGGAGCCATGGGTGGTCAGGACAAGATCGATCTGCTACGGCAGTTGTTGATCTCGCAGGGAGTGGCCTTGACGACGGCGGCGATCACGGAGACCGTGAAAGTCGTCATGAAGTGGCGTGGCCGCGGACGGCACACGTGAAGCACGGGGGAATGCCATGTACGCCGAGCTGTCGCATGTCGACGTCGAATCCGATGTCGTCTCCATCTCCATTGCCGGAGCGGGCGTGATCCGGATGCACGCCCTCCGGGGTCGCGACTCCGTCGCAAGGATCGCCGCCCGCGACGGATGGTGCGCGTACGAGGCACCATTGCCGCGGATCGTTGCCGCGCTCGCGCGCCGCGGCCGGGGGACGGTGATCGTCGTAGGCGCCAACACCGGCTACTACGCGCTTCTCTGCGCCGCCCACGGCAGGCCGGTCTGGGCGTACGAGGCCCACGCCTGGACCGCTGAGGCCTTGCTGCGCAACGTCTCAGCGAGCGGGCTGGACGACCTGGTCACCGTCAGCGCCGTGGCTGTCGCCGACCATGTCGGCACGGTACTGCTGCATACGCCGTTCCCCACGACCCCGGATGTCGAATGCTCGCACAGCCTCAACGGAGCATTCCGGGAGAACGCCGAGTCGTCCCGCGTGCCCTCGACCACGTTGGACCATGAGTGGTGCGCCGCCGGGCGGCCACCCGTCGAGCTTCTCCTCGTCGACGTCGAATCAGCCGACCACCTCGTTCTGGCGGGCGCGCGTGACCTCATCGAAGCCCAGCGCCCGGCGATAGTCGTCGAGGTGTTGCCGGAGTCGGATCTTTCCGCCTTGAACGAGGCGATAGCCGAAATGAGGCTGGTCGGCGCGCGGATCGATGATCAGGGCGTGACCCGCTATCGCAGGCTCGGAGCATGGGCGCTGTCCCAGCGCGAGCACGTGTTCCTCCCCGAGGAGCGATTCTCGGAGATCACGTCGGCACTGCGCCGAGAATGGCTCCGGTGATGTACGCGGCGCTGCACAGGTGTTCCGCACGTGGCCAGTGCTCGTGGCCGAGGTACCCGGCCGCGCGACACGTCGACGATGTCGAGGCATGGGGTCGTTCCCACGCGTCTCACGACTCCGACGGGTGCGGAGTGCCCACGAGGTCGCCGTACAACTCACGGTCGCGTCGCGACCGCGGCGGCTGACGACGGGTACGCCAGCGTCAGCCGCACGGCCTCCGTCGTATTACAAGGTGCAGCCGCGCGCCGTGATGCAGGCATCGACCTCGGACCCGCACGTGAGCGAGAAGGTCGGGCCCTGGCACAGGTCCTTCAGCGTGGGGGCGGCGCCAACGACGCGGGTGAGCTCGACCGTCGTCAGCTCGGCGAGCGTCTCCTTCTTGAGCGTGAGCTTGGACATCATGTGCCTTTCGAGGGGTGAGGGGCGTTCTGTCCTGCCAGGATCGTGGTTCGCCGCCAGGACGTCGAGCCCCGCTACGGTGGCACGGTGGCCGGCGACCAGGGACCCGCTTACGGGCGGGTGACCAGGACGCTGCACTGGCTGACGGTGGCGGCGATGGCGGCGCAGTTCACGGTCGGGTACGCACTCGACGTCGGCGGCGGACGCGGCAGGGGGCGCGGTCGCGGCGGCGAGTCGGGACGCGGGCGCGGCCGGGGTGGCGAGGGCCTCGACATCGGAGACGACGGTCTCCTCACCGTGCACGTGGCGCTCGGACTCACGGTGCTCGCGCTCGCGCTCGTACGGCTCTGGTGGCGCAGGCGGACGACGCTTCCGCCATGGGCACCGGCACTGACGCCCGGCGAGCGCACACTCGCGCACTGGACGGAGCGCACGCTCTACACACTGATGTTCGCGATCCCGCTGAGCGGGCTGTGGCTGGTGCTCGTCTCCGACGACGTCATCGCGGTCCACGTCGCGTCGCACGTCGCGTTCTTCGTGGCGTTCGCGGCACACGTCGGGCTGGTCGCCAGGCGCCGGCTGCTGCGCCGCATGCTCTGACCGGCTCCCCTGTGGGCGCGACGAGACGGCCGTCACGACGCACGGCTCGGGACCTATGCTCCGACGGTGGACAACGTCCCGCGTGACGACCGCGCCCTCGGCAGGCTGCTCGACGCCGCCGAGGACGCCTCTCCGGTGGAGGCAGTCGAGGCGGTGACGCGGGAGCTCGCGGACGCGCTGGGCGCGACGCGGGTGTCGTTCCTCATCGCGGACCTCTCCGGGCGGTCGCTGGTCCGCCTCGCGTACGCCACCAGCTCGCGCGACGGCGGCGACCGGCACGACGACGAGGAGACGGCCGAGGAGCTGCCGTTCGACGGCGGTCCGAGGGAGCAGGCGATCCGCGACCAGGCGGTCCACGTCGGCCCGCCCAAGCCGGGCACCGACGGCTGGACGGTCTACGCCCCGGTGACCGAACGCGGCGAGGCGCTGGGGCTGCTCGAGATGCTGCTGCCCACCGAGCCGACCGACGACGTCCTCGGTGACATCGTCCGCACCGCGCACGTCCTCGCGTTCGTCGTCATCGCGAACCGCCGGCACACGGACCTGTTCGAGTGGGGGCAGCGCAGCACCGCGTTCACGCTGCCGGCGGAGATCCAGCGCCGCCTGCTGCCGTCGGCGTTCACCTGCGAGGCCGGGTCGTTCACGCTCTCCGCGTGGCTGGAGCCGGCGGCGAGCGTCGGCGGTGACACGTTCGACTACAGCGTCGGCCGCGACCTGCTGCACCTGTCGGTGACCGACGCGATGGGCCACGGCGCGGCCAGCGCGCTGACGGCGACGCTCTGCGTGGCCAGCATGCGCAACACCCGCCGCCATGGCGAGTCCCTGCTCGACCAGGCCGCCGCAGCGAACGAGGCCCTGGTCGCGCACACGGAGGGCCTCGAGATCGAGGGGTTCGTGACCGGCGTGCTGGGCCGCCTCGACCTGACGACGGGAACGCTCACGCTGGTGAACGCAGGCCACGTCGCGCCCTACCTGTCGCGCGCCGGGAGCGTCACGCCGGTGGAGCTGCCGGCGTGCCTGCCGCTGGGCGTGCTGGGCGACGCGACGTACGAGGAGCACACGCTCGGCCTGGAGCCCGGCGACCGGCTGGTCTTCGTGACCGACGGCATGCTCGAACGCCGCGCCGCCGTCATCGACCTCGTCGCCGAGATCACCGCGACCCGCGACCTGCACCCGCGGGAGACGACGCGCCGCCTCGCCGACGCGGTGCTCGCCGCGACAGGCCCGGTGCTCGCCGACGACGCGACGCTGCTCGTCCTCGACTGGCATGGCGACCACGGCACGCGCGGCGGCGACCGGCACACCATCGGCGGGGCCGACGCGACCTGACCGCTCCTGTACGGCGGCAGCGGAGCCCCCTACGATCCGAGTCCGGTTCGCCCTGCTACGTCCACCGCCGAAAGGTCCCCTCACATGACCAGCCGCAAGCTCACCCTCCGCCGCGAGCAGCTCGCCGAGTTGACGACCGACGACCTCTCGGACGTCGTCGCGGGCGCGACCACCGCCAACACGAAGGAATGCCCGGACTACACGTACTACTGCATCACCGGCTACGCGATGTGCCGGTCTACCAGGCTCGTCTGCGCGTAGCGCTCCCGCGCGGAGCGTGACGCGCTCCGCGGGCGCTCGTTGGGCACGGTATGCGTGCCTCGCTCCGTGTCGTCCTCGCCGCCGCTGCCACGCTGGCCGCGGTCCAGCCCGCCGTCGCGGCGCCGCACGCGCACGCCCGCGCGACGGTGCAGCGGTGGTTCGCCGTCAGCGCGACGGGCGTCAACTGGGAGCGCGTCGAGCTGACGTTCAAGCACACGAGGGGCGCGGTCGCGACGGGCACGTCGGGCGCCGTCAGCGGCGAGAGCTTCGACGCCTGCGTGTACTCGTGGACGCACCTCGCGTACTTCTACGGCTGCGGCACGCCGACCTCGATGACGTACGACATCCCGGCGACGGGCGCGGCGGGCCGCGTGAAGTTCACGCTGCGCGACACCTGGCGGCCAGGTACGGCGGTCGTCGACCTCACGCTCACCGACGCGGGGGCGCCGCCCGAGGTGGCGTACGACCTCGCTCCGTACGGCTCGGGCGCGTCGCCGAGCGTCACGACGTCGCGCCTGGCCACGGCGAAGGGCACGGTCCGCATCACGACGAGGTCGGGGAAGCGCACGGTCACGCGGACGATCGCGGTGCCGAGCGTGCCGGTGCGCGTCGCGGAGCGTGTGCTGCTCTCCGCCGGCGCCGGCGTCTAGAACCCCCTAGACCGGGCGGAACCCCGAGCAGAGCACGCGCAGCCAGCCGATCCGGCCGTCGCGCTCCGACAGGTACGCCTGCTGCTCGACGAGGTGCGCGCCGTCGCCGTTGCGCACCCGGAGCCGGTATCCGGCGCGCTCGCGGTCGGCGAACGCGTCGGTCTCGACGGCCAGCAGCTCCTCGATGACGTCGCCGTCGTCGAACCACACCCGCAGCGTCTCGACGACGCCGTCCGGGCCGGTCGCCTCCCAGCCGCGGCCTGGCGTGAGGCCGCGGAAGTCGACCTCGGGGTGCAGCAGGTCTCGGACCCGCGCCTCGTCCTTCGCGGCGACGGCGCGGGCGAACGCCGCGCCGAGGGGCTCGGTCATGCCCGCAGGACGGCGAGACCGTCGATGTACACCGGCTTGGAGTCCATGGTCACGAGCGTGATGGTGGCATCAGTGCGGAGGTACGACCAGCTGATCCCCCACATCTTCCGGTACGTCGTCTTCGCCGCGTTGGTCGAGATCTCGGTGCCCACCTCCCCGTTGACGAGCACGCGGACCTTGCCGCAGCCGGGGCAGGTGCGCGCGACGAGCCCGACCCCGCGTCCCGCGATGCCGCGCAGCGTCAGGGTCCGGCCCGGAGTGCGCGCGAACGTGTACGTGCCGCCGTAGAAGTTCGCGCTGGTGTGCCGCGTCCACCCCGCGGAGGGCGTCAGCAGGGCGTCGTCGAGTGGCGCGGCGGTGCACTGGCCACTCTGCCAGGCGCCGAGGTTGCCGAGGTCGTCGCGCGCGCGGAAGCTCACGCAGTACGTGTAGCCGCGCCGCAGCGCGATGGTGAACGACGTCGCGGTCGTCCCCTGCGCGGAGTCGCGGTAGCGGTACGCCCCGAAGGTGCCGTCGTAGCGCGCGACGCGGTAGCGGACGTCGTACGAGCCGACGCCGCTGACGTCCTGGCCCCCCCAGCGGAACTCCGCGCCCGGGGCGGTCGTGAACCGCTCGAGGTGCGTCCACCACACGGCGGGGGCGGTGAGGTCGCGGTGCCAGTGCACCCAGACCGCCATGCTCTCGTTGCCGGCCTCGTCCGTGGCGGCGATCCGCAGGCTGTGCTGGCCCTCCACGAGGGAGCCGGCCGTCCACGGCGACGAGCAGGGACCCTCCGACCGCAGGAGCGGGGAGTGACGTAGGCAGCGGAACGTCAGCACGGCGTCGGGACGTTCCGGGTCTGTCGCGCTGAACGTCACGGTCGCGGTGTCGTCACGCGTCGCCGCCGGCGGCGCGGACTCCACGGTCACGACGGGCGCCACGGTGTCCTCGGCGGCCTGCGCGGCGGCCGGGGACGCGCCTCCGGCGACGGCGAGCATGGACAGCACGGCGACGACCACCGCGCCGCGGGTGCGGCGTACGTTCACGGGATTCCCCCCAGGAGTGGGCACCGGCGACGGGTGCGCCTCTCACGGTAGGTGCCCGGCGCGGGTCGCGGGGGCGTTTCCGGAAGTGGCGGTCTCGCGCGCTTCGGTGGCGTTCTGGCACCCTGTCCGGCATGGCGAGCTGGGCCGAGGTCGAACGCGCCGTGCCTGACCTCGCCCGCGAGGTGCGGGCGAGGTTCACGGCCGGCAAGCACAGCACGATGGCGACGTTGCGCAGCGACGGGTCGCCGCGGATCAGCGGCACGGAGGTCGAGTTCTCCGACGACGGGGAGCTGCGGATCGGCAGCATGGCGAACGCCCTCAAGGCGCGTGACCTGCTCCGCGACGGCCGCGTCGCGCTGCACTCGCCGACGTCCGACCCCGGTGGGGACGGCAGTTCGTGGGCGGGCGAGGGGAAGCTCGCCGGCACGGCCGTCGAGGAGCCGTCGGAGGACGGGTCGCACCGGTTCCGGATCGACGTCGCGGAGGTAGTTCTCACCCGCCTGGGTGACGTTCCCGACCATCTGGTGGTCGAGTCCTGGCACGGTGACGACCGCGGGTACGTCCGCCGCGAGCGCCGTTGAGAGGACTTCCCCATGCGCAGGGTGCTGCTGGTCGTGCTGGTGACGCTGGGCGGCGTCCTCGTCGGCGGGCCCGCGGAGGCGGCCGGGCCGCTCCAGATCGTCTGGGTCAACTACGACCCTGCGGGCCAGGACGACGGGACGAACGCCAGCGTCAACAAGGAGTACGTCACCATCAAGAACACCGCCACGTCGACGACCCGCTGCCTCACCGGCTGGAAGGTGCGAGACGTGCGCGGGAACATGTACACGTTCGGCCGGTTCTGCCTCGCCGCGGGCAAGTCGGTCCACCTGCACACCGGCGTCGGCGCCGACAGCGCGACCCGCCGGTTCTGGGGCCGCGACTGGCACCTCTGGGACAACGCCGGCGACACGGCGTACCTGCGCAACGCCTCCGGGACGCTGATGGACTCCTGCAGGTGGGGGAACGGCATCGGCTACATCCGGTGCTGACCGGCGCTACAGTTCCGCCCCATTTGTGCCGATAGGGACGGGGCAGGGGGTGTTCGTGGGGGTTGGGAGCGTGTGGCGTGCCGATCTGCCCGCGATGCCGGCAGCAGGCGGTGACCCTGCTGCGCCCGCGTCACGACGTGCTGCTCTGCCCACCGTGCTGGGACCTGCTGCTGCTCGTCGCGGCGGGGGACGCCGACGAGGTCGACGCGCGCTGACCTAACGCCAGGCGGCGGCGTACAGCAGCGTCTCGGTCGCGTCGGCGAGGGTGCCGTACGACGGGATGTCGACCCGCTCCTGGACCAGCACGTCGCGGACGTGGTCGGGCACGCGGCAGAGCGCCAGCGCGCAGCCCTGGAGGCGGCAGCGTACGGACGTGTGGTTGAGCACGCCGATGCCGGCCTGGTCGATCTTGGACACGAGGGCGAGGTCGAGCAGCAGCGCCTGCGGGCGCGTCGCCAGCATCGCGCCGATGCGGTGCTGGAACGACGGGCAGTTCCGCGCCGTGACGGGACCGGCGACGCCGACCAGGGTGAGGTCGCCGTACGTCGTCGGTGTCAGCTCCAGCGGCACGTTCGCTCCTCCCGTACGCGGGGTCAGTCGGTTCGGGCTCCTGTCTGTTTTGCCCGATCCACGGGCAATGCCACCTCCTCCACGAAAGTCTCACGTGGCGGTCACTACGCTGGCGTGCATGTCCCGGCTTCGCCTGGCGCCGCGCGCCGCCGAGCTGACGGCCGGCTTCGCGGCGATCCGGCGCGAGCTCGGGCTGCCGGAGACGTTCCCCTCGGTGGTGCTGGCCGAGGCGTCCGCGGCGGCCGCCGCGGGCCCGGGTGGCGGGGCTCGGCCCGACCGTACGGACGTCCCGCTCGTCACCATCGACCCGCCCGGCAGCAGGGACCTCGACCAGGCGTACTTCGCCGAACGCCGCGGCGCCGGCTACCGGGTGTCCTACGCGATCGCCGACCCGGGGGCGTTCTTCGCGCCCGGCGGCGCGCTGGACGCGGAGTCCCGGGCGCGCGGGGTGACGCTGTACGCGCCGGACCGGCGGGTGCCGCTGTACCCGGAGGAGCTGAGCGAGGGCGCGGCGTCGCTGCTCGCGGGGTCGGACCGCGCGGCGGTGCTGTGGACGTTCGACCTCGACGCGTCAGCGGCCGTCGAGTCGGTGCGAGTGGAGCGGGCAACCGTACGCAGCCGCGCCCAGCTCGACTACCCGGCGGTGCAGCGCGCGCTCGACGACGGCACCGCGGAGGAGCCGCTGGTGCTGCTCCGCGAGGTCGGCCTGCTGCGTCAGGAGGCGGAGGTCGCGCGCGGGGGCGTCTCGCTGCCGACGCCGGCGCAGGAGATCGTGACGTCCAATGGGGGGTACGACCTGGCGTTCGTCGCGCCGCTGCCGGTGGAGAGCTGGAACGCGCAGGTCTCGCTGCTCACAGGCATGGCCGCCGCGCGGATCATGCTCGACGGCGGGGTCGGGCTGCTCCGGACGATGCCGCCGCCGGACCCCCGGTCGGTGGAGACCCTGCGGCGCAGCGCTGTCGCGCTGGCCTGTGAGTGGCCGGAGGGGATGGCGTACCCGGCGTTCGTCCGGACGCTGGACCCGGCGGCGCCGGCGCATGCCGCGCTGCTGACGGTGACGACGACGCTGCTGCGGGGAGCGGGGTACGCGGCGTTCGACGGCGCGCCGCCGGAGGTCTCGGAGCACAGCGCGATCGCGGCGCCGTACGCGCACGCCACGGCGCCGCTGCGGCGGCTGGCCGACCGCTTCGTGTCGGAGGTGGTGCTCGCGCTGTCGTCGGGGTCGCCGGTGCCTGACTGGTGCCGCGCGTCGCTGCCCGAGCTGCCGGGCCTGATGGCGGCCGCCGACCGGCGGGAGCGGGAGCTCGACCGCGCGGTGCTCGACTACCTCGAGGCGGCGGTGCTGGCGCGGCGGGTGGGGGAGACGTTCGAGGCGGTGGTCACCGACACCGACGACAAGGGCGGCATGGTGCAGGTCGCGGACCCCGCGGTGCGGGCGCGGCTGATGGGATCGGCGCCGCTGGGGGAGAAGGTGCGGGTGCGGCTTCGGGAGGCCGACGTCGCGTCGCGGCGGGTGGTGTTCGAGCCCGCTTAGGTCTCGCCGCCGTACTCGGACTTGTAGCGCACGAACTCCGGCATCCGCCAGGCCAGCAGCGCCGCGCCCACGAGGCAGGCGATGCCGCCGCTGACGATGGAGAACTGCGCGCCGCGCCAGCGCGCGACGGCGCCGGCCTCGACGTTGCCGAGGAGCGGGCCGCTGGCGACGTTCGCCAGCTCGATGCCGGCGAGGCGGCCGCGGATGGCGTCGGGGATGGTCTGGTTCCAGATCGTGGAGCGGAACGTCGCGCTGACGAAGTCGCCCGCGCCCGCGACGGCGAGCAGCGGCATGGCGACCCAGAGTGACGTCGCGAAGCCGAACGCCGTGATCGCGACGCCCCACATGACCACCGACCAGAGGATCGCGACGCCGTGGCGGCGGACGCGGCGTACCCAGCCGCTGGTGGCGGTGGCGAGGAGGGCGCCGGCGTACGGCGCGCCGTTCAGCAGCCCGAGGACGGTCGCGGGCTCGAGGCCGTGGTGCGCGAACCGCTCGAACGCCAGCGCCGGGAACACCGCCGTCGGCATCCCGAAGATCATGGCGTTGAAGTCGATGAGGTACGTCCCCATGAGGACCGGCCTGCTGCGGGCGTAGCGGAACCCCTCGATCACACCCTTCAGGCTCGGCCGCTCGGCGTCGTCGGGTGGCGGCGTCGCCTTCATCGCGGCGATCGTGACGAGCGAGAACGCGAACGTCGCGATGTCCAGCGCGTACGTCGCCCGCAGGCCGAGTGCCGCGACGATGAGGCCGCCGGTGGCGGGGCCGCCGACGGCACCGAGGTTGACGTAGAGGCTGTGCAGCGCGGTCGCGGCGGGGAGCTGCTCCTTGGTGACGAGGCGCGGCATCAGTGCCCACAGCGACGGGCGGCCGAGACCGTCGAGTGCCGCGGCGAACGCCGCGAGGGCGTACAGCGGCCAGACGCGCGGCTCGCCGACGGCGACGTTGAGGAACAGGCCGAGGGGCACGAGCATGAGCAGCGCCTCGGTGACGAGCACCAGCTTGCGGCGGTCCACCGCGTCGGCGAGCGCGCCGCCGACGAACGCCATCGTCAGCAGCGGCACCAGCTCGCAGAGCGCCATGAGGCCGACGAGGAACGTCGAGCGGGTCAGCTCGTAGACCTGGAACTGCAGGGCGACGTAGGTGATCTGCGAGCCGAGGAACGACACGACCTGGCCGGTCCACAGCAGCCGGAACTCCCGCGACGTGCGCAGCGGCGAGAAGTCGATGGCGAGGCCGCGCAGGAGGCCGAGGACGCCGGCCCTGCCAGGGGTGGCGGCGACCCCGGCCTCGATCGCCGACGGGTCGGTGTCGGACTGATGACCCGGGGGGTCGGCGGGGTCCGGTGGGTCTGGTGGGTCGGCGGCCATGTCGGGTCCGGAGGCTACCGGCGCGGCGACGGCCGTCCAGCGGTTTTGCGCGCGGACCGTACGATGTCGGCATGCCCGTTCTCGAACGCTGTCCCCGCTGCGGCACGCCCCGGCGCGGCGACCTGCAGGTGTGCGTCCGGTGCGAGACGCCGTTCGGTGCCACCGGCGAGGACGTCGACCTGGCGCTGCCGCGACCCGCCGCCCCGTCGCCGTCGCAGTCCCACGGCACGGTCATGGTGGCGTTGCTGAGCGGGTTCGTGCTGCTGGCGTTCCTGCTGTGGCTGTCGGTACGGGGCGTGGGGCCGTTCACGGCGAAGGTCGTGTCGTCGGAGACGGCGGGCGACAAGGCGCGGGTGACGGTGTCGGTGACGAACGAAGGCAGCAAGCCGGGTCACGGCAAGTGCCGGATCCAGCGGGTGTCGGGGACGGGGGACCAGCAGCCGCCGTTCCAGTTCCTGTCGCAGCGGGTACCGGGCAAGAGCACGATCACCGAGACCGTCGAGGTGCCGCTCGACCCCGGCGTCAAGACCGGCGCCATCGCCTGCTGAGTCGGTCGGACGGCGGCTCGTTCCTTGCAGTCCACACCGCCGGTCTCACGCGTGGTGATCTTCGAAGAACGGTGGCGGCGGGGCCGTGCGGGTCAGTCCGGAGGGAGTGCGGGAGGGGGCGCGTCGGCCGGGGGCTCCGGCGGCTCGTCCTCGGGGGGCATCTTCTTGGCGCCGAGGCGCAGCATGACGACGACCAGCGCCAGCGGCACGATGACCGTCAGCGCCTCGGGGATGCCGCCGCCGTGCGCGAGGGTGACGGGCATCAGGTGCCCAGCAGCAGCGCGACGCCCCCGAGGGTGTACGCCACCATGACCGCCAGCAGGGGGTACTGACCCTTCACCGCCGCGCGTCCCTTGAACAGCGAGATCGCCCGGTCGTGCGCGGCGATGACGCCGAGCACGTGCCCGACGACGATCGCGCCGATCTGCGTCGACGCGATGGTGCGCGCCGAGACGCGCGTGAAGTCGATGGTCCAGTCGGAGGTGCCGAACCAGTCGGCGCCGTTGGCGAACGGGTCCGACGCGAGGATCCACGCCTGCTGGCCCTCGAGGACGAGCAGCGAGAAGTAGTGCGCGATGGCGTACCCGATCGCGATGGGCACGACGGAGTGCACGAACGCCCCCGGCAGCGGCTCGCCGTCGGCGCGCGCGGGGCGGCCCGCGGCGCGGGTGGCGACGACGTACGTGACCGCCACGACCCCGCAGCAGAGGACCAGCCCGAACGTCCCCATCGGCACGGCGGCCCAGCCCGTCGCGTCGCCCGCGAGCGACGTCCACCACTGCGAGCGGGTGACGCCGTCGAACGCCGTGGAGCCGAGCAGGATGACGACGAACGCCACGAGCCCGGGCTCGGGGACGATGCCGGCCAGCCCGCCGAGGGGGTTGCGCAGGGCGAGCCGCCCGTCGGGCAGCCTGCCGAACGGCGACATCCGCCCGATGAGCGTGGAGTAGACCTCGAACGCCTCCGCGCGGGCGAACCAGCCGGCGCCGTACAGCGACGCGCCGACGAGCTGGGCGGCGCCGTAGACGACGAGGACGACGCCGAGCATCCGCGGGGCGCTGCGGTCGGGCGCGACGAGCTCGAGCCAGAGGAAGCCCGCGATGCCCGCGACGGCGGGCCAGTAGCCGAGCCGGGGCGGGAGCTCACGCAGCCCCTCCTCGGGGTCGCTGCCGGACGCGCGGGAGATGAGCAGGTGGATGGTGCGCAGCGGGCTGACGGCGCGCCAGAACGCCCCGAACAGCAGCGACACCGGCACGAGGCCGACCCAGAAGATGACGTAGAGGAAGAACGGCAGCGGGTTGCTCTCCTCGCCGGGCGCCCCGAGGAACGCCGCTCCCACCAGCACGAGCGTCGCGGCGAGCACGAGGGCCCGCAGCACCCAGAGCAGGACCGGCGAGCCGAGGAACGCCGCCACCGGGCCGGGCAGCGCGCGCCCCTTGTCCTCGCGCAGCCGCGGCGTCGGCCAGAGGAACCCCAGCGCCGCGAACGAGAGCACGACGGCGATGCCGGCGCCGTACAGCGCCATCCAGAACGGCACCGGCAGGTCGGTGCGGCCGCCGACGCCGTGCGCGAGGACCTCGATCACCGCTACCGCGCCCTGACCTGGAACAGGTGGAGCCCCGCGTCCTCGAGCTCGACCTCGACGCTGGCGGGGATGCCGGCCTCGAAGTCGATGACCGCCGGGCAGCCGGGCTTGGTGGGGGCGTGCCTGTCGTACGTGTGCAGGTGGACCTCGTCGGCGACGTCGGCGGTGACGAGGAGCCGGACGATCGACCTGAGCTTGACGTCGTACGTCTTGCGCGGCGGCGTCACCTTGCCGCCGGAGACGGTGGCGGTGATGACGGTCGCGCCCGCGGGCAGGGCCATGGGCGAGGCGCAGCCGGCCGGCCAGGACGGCGTCGCCGAGGCGGTGGGCTCCGTCGTCGCGAGCGTCGTCGTCGGCACGGACGAGGGCGTCACCGAGGGCGACTCGGATGCGCTCGGGGAGCCGTCACCGTTGCACGCCGTCACCGCGAGCAGCGCCAGCAGCGCGCCGGCCGTACCGGTCCATCTCGTCCGCACACGTCCTCCTCGGATCGACGACTCATTGTCAACGACGGGTGTGACAGGTTTCGTGCCACGATCGTTCTCGTGCGCCGTACCCTCGCCCTCGCTGCCACCATCCTGGCCCTTGCCGGGCCGGCGGCGGCGCACGCGCCCGCGACCGTACGGGTCGCGTCGCCTGCCGAGGGCGGCCGCGTCAGCGGCGACCGGGTGCGGGTCGTGCTCGTGGGGGAGGGCGGGGACGCCGCGGCGGCGTTCCGGCTGGACCTCGACGGGAAGCCGGTCGACGCCACCGGCACGGTCGGCGGGATCTTCAGCACGCTGTCCGTACGCCCCGGTGACCAGCTGGTGCTGGACGTCCCCGTGACCGAGGGGGAGCACACGCTCACCGTCACGCCGAACTTCGACCCCGACGCGCAGCAGGAGGTCGTCGTACGCCGCTTCACCGTCGGCCCCGCCGAGGGTGGCGGCGGGATGGCGCTGGTCCTCGCCGGGCTGGTCGTCGCGGGCGCGGTGGGGGCGGTCGTCGTCGTCCGGCGCAAGGCCGCCGCCCAGGACGCCGCCCAGGACACCACCACCTAGCGCGGCGGGCGCGGGGCGCCCTGGAGGCCGTCGAGGAGGCGGCCGAGGCGTTCGCGCACGGAGCGGCGCCGGGCCTGCGGCGCGGTCGCCGAGACGACGTGCTGCACGACGTCGAGGTACGAGTGCGCCGGCACCGTCAGCGACTCGTGCGCGAGCCCCCGCAGGTCGGCGTCGCCGGTCTCGATGGCGAGGACCTGGGCGCCCTTCCTGCGGGCGTACGACACGTCGTCGAGCAGGCGCTCGGGTGCGGCGGCGGGGGAGACGACGAGCAGCGTCTCCTTGGGTCGCGCCTCGCGGAGCCGCGAGAGGTCCACGGCGAGGTGCGCCGGAGCGTTCGGCGGCACCTGCCAGCGGACGAGCGTCGGCGTCAGCTCGTCGCGGCCGGCCCACGACGCCTCGTCGGTGAGGTGCGCGGCGAAGTGCCACGGCTCCTCGTCCGGCGTGCCGACGAGGAGCAGGCCACCGGCCTCGTGCGGCGCCGTGCCGAGCGCGCCGGCGAACTCCACGACCTCGTCGTCGAACGGCGTCCCCTCGAAGAGGGCACGGAGCAGCGCGGTCTCCTCGGCGTTCATGCCGCGTCGAGGGAGGCCGTACGGCGCAGGCCGCGGAGCCCCGTGGCCGCGAAGGTGAGCGTGAAGATCGTCGCGCCGGTGAGCACGATCATCGTGCCGCTGGGGACGTCGAGGTGGTAGCTGAGGTTCATGCCGGCGAACCCGCAGAACGCCCCCACCGCCGTCGACACCACGAGCATCCGCGTGAACGAGTCCGTCACCATCCGCGCCACGACCGGCGGCATGACGAGGATCGCGGCGACGAGCGTGACGCCGATGACGTTGAGGGTGACGAGGATCGCGAGCGCGAGGACCGTCGTCAGCAGCGCGTCGGTGCGCGCGACCGAGACGCCGGAGACGTCCGCGACCTCGGGGTCGAACGTCGTGAACAGCAGCGCGCGGTACCGGAAGAACACCAGCGCACCGGCCGCGACCGTGACGACGAGCACCGCGACGACGTCGGCGTCGGACAGGCCGAGGATGGAGCCGAAGAGCGCCGCGTCGAACGACTTCCCGCGGGCGCCGTACATCCGCAGCAGCGCCACGCCCAGCGCGAACGACGCCGTCGTGATGACGCCGATCGCCGCGTCGGCGCCGATCTTGCGGCGGCGCGAGACGCCGTTGATGGCCAGGGCCGAGGCGATGCCCCAGATGCCGGCGCCGACGTAGTAGTTGAACGACACGATGGTGCTCGCCGCGAACCCGCCGTAGATCGCGTGGGAGAGGCCGTGGCCGATGTACGACATCCCCTTGAGCGTGATGTAGACGCCGACCAGCCCGAGCAGCGCGCCGGACAGCGTCGCGACGAGCAGGCCGCGGGTGAAGAACGCGTACGCGAAGGGGTCGAGCAGCTCGCTCATGCCGGGGCCCCCGTGGCGGCGCGAGCGCAGCGAGCGGCGTCGCGGGGTGGGCTCATCGGTCTGCGGGGGCGGGGCGGGGCGAGGGGACCACGGGAGCGTGGGAGTACGAGTCGACCACGACCGGCATCCCGCCGTGGATCAGCACGTCCATCTTGGCGCCGAACGTCTTCTCCAGGACCTCCGGCGTCAGCACGTCGGCGGGCGCGCCGACGCCGATGACGGACGTGTGCAGGCAGACGAGGTGCGGCAGGTGGGCGGCGATGCCGTTGAGGTCGTGGGTGGTCAGGACGATGCCTATGCCCTCGTCGTTGAGCTCGGCGAGCAGGTGCAGGATCTCGTGCCGCGTCGCGACGTCGACGCCGGACGTCGGCTCGTCCATGAGCAGCAGTGTCGGGCGGCGGAGCAGCGCGCGGGCGATGAACATGCGCTGCTGCTGGCCGCCGGAGAGCTGCCTGATGTGCCGCTTGGCGAGGCCGCCGATGCCGAGCCGGTCGAGGACGCGCGCGACCTCACGGCGTTCGTCCTTCGACGGCCAGGGGAGGGCGCGGCCGGTACGCGACATGAGCACGCACTCCTCGACCGTGACGGGGAAGTTCCAGTCGACGGTCTCGAGCTGCGGGACGTACGACACCGCGACGCCCTTGGGCCGGTGCACCGTGCCGCTGGACGGCTTGACGGTGCCGAGCAGGACGCGCAGCAGCGTGGTCTTGCCCGAGCCGGACGGGCCGACGACGCCGGTGAACGTGCCGGCGTAGACGTCGAGGTTGACGTCGCGCAGGACGGGCTCGCCGTCGTAGCGGGCGCTGACGCCGTCGAGGCGGAGGAGGGTGCTCATCTCGGGGCCCCCGCGGCGGCGTGAGCGCAGCGAGCGGCGTCGTGGGGTGAGTTCATTGCGGGTACTCCGCGCGGTCTCGGTCGTGGGTCGGGAGGGGGACGGCCTTGACGGCGCTCGCGTCGCCGCCGAGCGCCTCGACCATGGTCACGAAGTTGGCGCGCATGAGGCCGAGCCAGGAGTGCTCGGGGTCGCCCGGCTTCCCCGGCAGGTCGTCGTCGCGGAGGGTGTCGACGTACCGCGCGCCCGTCGCCTTGCCGAGCTGCGCGAGGACCGGCGAGGGGAACACCTCGGAGCCGAAGATGGCGGGGACCCTCAGGTCCCTGACCTGGTCGATGAGGCGCGCGACCTCCCGCGGCGACGGCTCCTCGAACGACGACGGCTGGATCGCGCCGAGGACCCGCCAGCCGTAGTCGCGGGCGAAGTAGGCGTACCCGTCGTGGTAGGTCAGCAGGTCCTTGCGCGGCACCGTACGGCCGGCCGTCTCCATCGCCTGCGACAGCGCGTTCGCCGAGGCGGTGAACTCCGCCAGCCCGGCGTCGTACGACGCCTTCCCCTCGGGGTCGGCGGCGGCCAGCTCGTCGCGGACGACCTCGGCGTAGCGCACGGCGTACTTCGGGTCGGTCCACAGGTGCGGATTGGGCTTGCCGTCCTTCTCCGGGAACGAGAAGTCGAATATCCAGTCCTCGCGCGGCAGCACGCGGTCGCCGAGCGCGACGATCTTGGCGTCGTCCTTCTTGTTCTCGGTGGCGAGCTCGCTCGTGGGGTCCTCGAGCTTGAGGCCGTTGACGACGATGAGGCCGGCCACGCTGAGCACCTCGGCGGCGCTCGGCGGCGGCTCGAACGTGTGCGAGTTCGTGCCCTCGGGGACGAGCCCGGTCACGCGGACGCGGTCGCCGCCGACGGTCGCGACGATGCTCGTGATCGGCGCGACGGTGGTGACGACGCGCAGCCGGCCGTCGTCGGACGCGTCGGAGGGCCCGCCCGTCGCGCAGGCGGACCCGGCGAGAGCGACGGCGAGCAGCACGAGCACGCCTCGGGTCAGGGGCACGCCCCGACACTAATGCGGATGTCCCGTAGTTGCCACTGATTCGCAACAAGCCGAGGGCAGCGTCATACGACGTCCCTGCGGGGCGGGTGCTACGGGGCGTTGTCGAGCGGGTTGTTGCTGCCGTCCGGGTCGGCCGTGGCGGAGGCGCTCGCCTTCGGCGAGGGCGTCGGGCTCGGCGTCGGCGACTGGGTCGGGGACGCGGAGGCCTTCGGCTTGGTCCGCGGCTTCGGGGGCGCGGCGGCGTCGAGCACAGGCTGCACGGACTTGAGCACCTTGGGCGGCGCGGCCCGCTCGAGCATGGTGACGAGCGTGCGGGCCTGGGCGAGCACGTGGCTGGCGCCGTCGGGGTCGGTCTGGCGGAGCAGCGAGATCTCCTGAAGGAGCAGCTGCGCCGCCCGGTGGGCGACCTCGGGGTCGCCGGCGTGGTCGCTGATGAGCTGCTCGAGCGTGTCGTGCAGCTGCTGCGCGGCATCGGAGACCGACGTACGCGAGGTGCCGTTGACGGCCCTGGAGAGGTCGGCGTACTGCTGGTTGGCGGTCTGGATCGCGGCGACGTTGCTGGTCGCGCCGACGCCCGCGGGGTCGCCGGTCATCGCCCGGCCGGCGCCGAAGACCGCGACGGCGGCCGCGGCGACCGCGACGAACCGCGACACACGCCCTGCGCGCGGCGCCTTGCGGGCGCGGCGGACGGCGAGCTCGTCGTCGGCGGCGGCGTCGGCGAGGCGCTCGAGGAGGCGGTCGTGGAACGTCGCCAGCTCCAGCCGCTCCTCGTCGACCACGTCGGCGAGCAGGTCGGGCGCGCCGGCGTCGGCCGCGGCGGCGGCGATGATCATGTCGGTCTCGAGCGCGAGCCGGAAGTCGGCGACGTCCTTGAGGACCTCCTCGACCGGCACGTGGGCGTCGTGCGCCACGGCGGCGATGCGCTCGGAGTCCGTGCGGGGGGTCCGGCCCAGGGCAGCGCGCGTACGGCGACGGGGCATGTCGCCCTGCGTCTCGTCGCGGCGCCCCAGCATGGCCGTTCCTTTCGTGAGCGGGTGGTATGCCCGTTCAAGGTCTCCGTTCGGCACGTTCTGGGCTCTTCCTGCCCGTGTTACACAATTCCACCCGCAGCGGGGAGGCGTGCAAGACGGCAAGATCGGCCCTGTGGAGATGAGTTCGGCACCCGGGCGTCTTGGCCTGCTTGTCATAGGGCACGGATCGCGACGTTCCGCGGCCAACGACCTGCTCGTCGCCGTGACCGCCGCCCTGGCCGAACGCGTGCCCGCGCACGCCGTCGAGGCGGCGTTCCTCGAGATCGCCCGGCCGACCATCGCCGAGGCGTACGCCGCCCTCGTCGCGGCCGGCTGTGACCGGGTCGTCGTGCACCCGTACTTCCTCTACCCGGGCGCCCACACGACGACGGACATCCCGTCGGCGCTGGAGGCCGCGGCGGCCGAGCACGGAGCCGTGCCGTGGGTGCTGACCGAGCCGTTGAACCTCGACCCCCGGATCGTCGACGTCGTCGCCGACCGGGTCGCGACCGCGCTGGAGGCGCTGTGACCGTCATCCCCGGAGGCCAGGTCGTCACGCTGGAGGGTCTTCGCATCGGTGTCCTGGGTGGCACGGGCCCGCAGGGGAAGGGGCTCGGGCTGCGCTTCGCGATCGCGGGTCACGCGGTGGTGCTGGGGTCGCGCGACGTCACCCGGGCGTCGGAGGCCGCGGAGGAGACGCGCGCGATGCGGCCGCAGATGGAGCTCGACGTGCGGGGCGGGACCAACGAGGAGGCGGCGGCGTTCGGTGACGTCGTCGTGCTGGCGGTGCCGTACGAAGGGCATCAAGCGACCGTCACGTCCCTGGCGGCTGCGCTCGACGGCAAGATCGTCGTGGACTGCGTCAACCCGATGGCGTTCGACAAGGCGGGGGCGGTGCCGGTGGACGTACGGGAGGGGTCGGCGGCCGAGCAGACGGCGGCGCTCGCTCCGGGGGCGCGGGTGGTGTCGGCGTTCCACGACGTGTCGGCACGGCGGCTGTTCGGCACGAACTCGTCGGTCAACACCGACATCCTCGTCTGCGGCGACGACGTCGACGCGAAGACGCTGGTGATCGGGCTGGCGACGCAGGTGCCCGGCATGCGGGGGATCGACGCGGGGCCGCTGCGGCTGTCGCGCGAGCTCGAGGCGTTGACGACGGTGCTACTGGCGATCAACAAGCGCTACAAGACGCACGCGGGTGTCCGGATCACGGGTGTGTAGTCGCGGCGTCGATTTTCGTGATCTTGGCTGCGTTCGTGCTGCCCGGCCGTCACGAACGCAGCCAAGATCACGAGAAACAGGCCGGTGAGCCGGGTCTCGCGCGACGACCTGGGCTTTCCTGTCGCGGTGCCGCGGCCGGTACGCCGGGTCGTCTCGCTCGTGCCGTCGCTGACGGAGTCGGTGGCGGGGTCCGGGCTGCTCGTGGGGGCGACCGAGTGGTGCTCTCACCCGGCCGGCCTGGCGGTGGCGCGGGTCGGCGGCACGAAGAACCCGCGGGTCGCCGACGTGCTCGCCCTGGCCCCCGACCTCGTGCTCGCCAACGAGGAGGAGAACCGGCTCGAGGACGTGGCGGCGCTGCGCGAGGCGGGGGTCGCGGTGTGGGTGACCGCGCCCCGTACGGTCCCCGCCGCGCTGACCTCCCTCGGCCGCGTGCTGGCGGTCTGCGGCATCCCGTCGCCGCCCTGGTACGCCGCGGCCTGCCGCGCGTGGCCGCCGGGTCCGCCTCCGCCGGCCCGCGTCCGCGCCGTCGTGCCGATCTGGAAGAAGCCGTGGATGGCGCTGGGCCGCGACACGTTCGCGGGGGACGCGCTCGCCAGGCTGGGCGTGGCGAACGTCCTCGCCACGTCGCCGGAGCGGTACCCGCGCTTCGACCCGGACGGCCTGCCGCCGTACGACCTCGTGGTGCTGCCCGACGAGCCGTACGCGTTCGCGCCGGGCGACGAGGCGGCGTTCGGCGGGCGGCCGGCGGCGTTCGTCAGCGGGCGGCACCTGACCTGGTACGGCCCCTCGCTCGCCGAGGCACCCGGCGTGCTCGGCGCGGCGCTGCGGCTCTGATCAAGGAGCCCCGCCCGCCTGCCGACATGTCCCCGGTGCACCAGCCTCACGACGTGCCGCTCGCGCAGCCCCGTACGCGGCCGCTGTCCGCCGCCGAGCCCGCCAAGATCGTCGGCTGGCTGATCCTGGCGGGCTGGGGCGGCTTCTCCCTGTGGGCGTTCCTGCGGCGGCCACACGTCCTCTCGTTCACCGTCACGGTGCTCTGCCTGGGAGTGCTCGCGGGATTCGTCCAGGCGCACCGCTACGAGGGCACGACGTTCAGCCGCGTGTGGTTCGGCTTCTTCACCGCGGCGATAGCTGTCCTGGGCGTCCTCGCGAAGGTGCTGTCGATCGTCTTCTAGGCAGCCGGCACGCAGCCCGGCGACCGGTCGGTGTAGGTCGTCGCCCCGCCGTCGGCGAAGTCGCGGACGGCCGTGAACGCCTCTCCCGTGATGCCGCGGATCGTCCCGAACGTCGCTCCCGGCGTCGCGAGCTCGGGCAGCCAGGCGCGGGGCACCGTCCACGTCAGCGTCCCGGCTGCCGTGTCGACGCTCACGGGAATCGGTGTCGGCTGGCCGTTGCCGGCGTCGAACTCCGCGCTGACGCCGGCGTAGCCGGTCGTGTGGCGGGCCCGGACCCCGTAGTGCCGGCCGCCGAGGTACCAGCCGGCCGACCACTCCGACCACCCGAGCGACGACGGGTCGAGACCGAACGACAGCACGCTCATCCGCACGACCACCGCCGAGTCGCCGCTGGCGACGTCCAGGCCGACGATGTCGAGCGCGGGCGTGAGCGGGGTGGCGACGATGCCGTACCCGGCGTCGCCGGCGGGGTCGGCGACGAGCGGGCAGCCGGCCGCGGAGGCGGGGCTCGCGACGGTGAGGGCGAGGAGCGCGGCAAGGGCGTAGGGGACCCGGCGCATGGCGTGCCTTCCTGTGGGGGGAATGGGGCGGCACACGATAGGCCGGGCCCCCGCCCGGCGTCAGGGGGGTTCGCTATGCCGCCGGGACGCAGCTCGGCGTCTGGTCGAGGTACGTCCCGTGCGTCGCGGCCGCGTCGGCGTTGGCGAACAGTGGGCTCGTCGAGGCGGTGATCCGCTGGAACGTCGCGGTGCCCGGCGTCGCGAGCTCAGGGAACGACGTCCTGGGCAGGGTCCACGTGATCGTCGCGGCGGGCACGTCCACGGCGTAGGTGACGGGGATGCCGCTCGCGTCCGCGACGTACGTCCCGGACAGCGTGGGGCGCCGTAGCGTGACGCCGTAGTGCGGTCCCGTCGGAGCCAGCGCCCAGCCCACCGCCCACTTGACCCCGCCGCTCATGCGCGGGTCGGGGTCCAGTGACGCGACGCGCAGGACGACGACGACCGTCGTCGACCCGGACGCGATGTCGGCGCTGAGGATGTCGAGCTGGTCCGACTCCATCCCGGGGATGATCGTGGAGCGACCGTCGCCGCGCTGGTCGACGAGCAGGTTGCACGTCGTGGCGTGCGACGGCGTCGCGACCGTCAGGGCGAGGAGCGCGGCGAGAGCGTAGGGGATCCGGCGCATGGCGTGTGCCTTCCAGCTGGGAGTAGGGCGGCACACGGTAGGCGGGGCCTCATACCGGCGTAAGGGGGGTTACTCGTACGCGTGCTCCGGCGCGGGGTAGACGCCGTCGCGGACCTCCGTCGCGAACTGCTGCGCGGCGTCGGTGAGCAGGCCGCGCAGGTCGGCGTACCGCTTCACGAACCGCGGCCCCGGCGTCGGCGTCAGGCCCATGAGGTCCTGCCACACGAGCACCTGCGCGTCGCACGCCGCGCCCGCGCCGATGCCGATCGTCGGGATCGCGAGCGACGCCGTGACGCGCGCCGCGAGGTCGGCGGGCACGCACTCCAGGACGATCGCGAACGCCCCCGCCTCCTGCAGCGATTTCGCGTCGGCGAGCAGCCGCTCGCCCGCCTCGCCGCGGCCCTGGACCTTGAACCCGCCGAACGCGTTCACCGACTGCGGCGTCAGCCCGAGGTGGCCCATGACGGGTACGCCGGAGGAGACGATGGCCTCCACCTGCGGCAGCACCCGCGCGCCGCCCTCGAGCTTGACCGCGTGCGCGCGACCCTCCTGCAGGAACCGGGCCGCGTTCGAGACGGCCTGCGGCACCGACGCCTGGTACGAGCCGAACGGCATGTCCGCCACGACGAGCGCCCGCGCCGCGCCGCGCGTGACAGCGCGCACCAGCGGTACGAGGTCGTCGACCGTGACCGGCAGCGTGGAGTCGGAGCCGTACACGACCATCGCGGCGCTGTCGCCGACGAGCAGGACGGGGATACCGGCCTCGTCGAGGACCCGGGCGGTGAGGGCGTCGTACGCCGTGAGCATCGGCCAGCGCTCGCCGCGGGTCTTCGCGGCCTGGACGTCGAGGACGGTGACGCGGCGGCCGGGGGAGCCGCCGTAGAGCGTTGCGGTCATGGTGACCACCTGTCTGTCATCGAGGCTCCCGATGGAGTCCCCGTGCGCGCACAATGCTGACATGCGCGCGCCCGCTTGGGCAGTACCCGTTCTGGTCATCTCCGCGTGCGCCTCGCCGGCGAAGCCCGCCGCGGCCCCCACTCCGAGGGCCGAGATCGCCGCGACGTGGGAGGTCGAGCGGTCGGACCCCGCGAGCAGCGAGTTCGAGCTCGCGTACGTCGTCGCCGCCTGCACGGTCCTCAAGAAGCTCGGGGTCGTCGAAGAGGCGGCCCGGGTCGTCGTCACGCTCGACCTCGGCGGCCGCGAGGGGAAGGACTGCACGGAGCCGGTCCGCAAGCACCGCGTCGTACGGCTCGCCGCCCCGCTCGGCGACCGCCCGCTCTACGACGGCGGCGTCACTCCGCCCGCCCGCGTACATACCGATACGAAACGGTAGCGTATCGATATCTGGTACGGTGGACGCCATGTCCCCCGAGCAGGTCTACGCGAAGCGCTGGTGGACCCTGGGAGTGCTCTGCGTCAGCCTCCTCGTGGTCGGCCTCGACAACACGATCCTCAACGTCGCCATCCCCACGCTCCAGGACGAGCTGCACGCCACCCAGGGCGACATCGAGTGGATCATCGACAGCTACGTCCTCGTCTTCGCCGGCCTGCTGCTGACGATGGGCGCCATCGGCGACAAGTTCGGGCGGCGCAGGGCGCTGACGTACGGCCTGCTGGTGTTCGGGCTCGGCTCGGTCGTCAGCGCGTTCGCGACCTCGGCCAACGACCTCATCGCGGCCCGCGCGCTCATGGGTGTCGGCGGCGCGCTGATCATGCCGTCGACGCTGTCGATCCTCACGAACGTCTTCCCGCCCGCCGAGCGCGGCCGCGCCATCGCGATCTGGGCCGGCGTCTCCGGCCTCGGCGTCGGCATCGGCCCGATCGCCGGCGGCCTGCTGCTCGAGCACTTCTGGTGGGGGTCGGTCTTCCTCGTCAACGTCCCCGTCGTCATCGGGGCACTCGTGGCCGGGCGCTTCCTCGTGCCCGAGTCGAAGGACCAGCACGCGCCGCGCCTTGACCCGCTCGGCGCGCTGCTCTCCATCGCGGGTCTCAGCGCGATCGTGTACGCCATCATCGAGGCCCCCACCCAGGGGTGGACGTCGCCGGAGACGCTCGGCGCGGGAGCGCTCGGCATCGTCATCCTCGTGGCGTTCGTGATCAGCGAGGCGCGCAGCGACCACCCGATGCTGCCGATCGAGTTCTTCAAGAACCCTCGCTTCTCCGCGGGCTCGGGGTCGGTGACGCTGGCGTTCTTCGCGCTGTTCGGGACGACGCTGCTGCTCACGCAGTACCAGCAGATCGTCCGCGGCTACAGCGCGTTCGAGGCGGGCCTGCGGGTGCTGCCGGTGGCGGTGGCGCTGCTGGCGTTCGCGCCGAACAGCGCCAAGATGGCCGCCCGCTTCGGCACCAAGCGCGTCGTCGCGTCGGGCCTCACGCTGCTCGCGATCACGCTGGCGAGCCTGCGGCTGTTCGAGGTCGGGACGCCGTACTGGAAGCTCGGGCTCGTCTACTTCTTCATGGGCGCCGGGATGGCGCACGTCGTCGCGCCGGCCACCGAGGCGATCATGGGCGCGCTGCCGCGCAACCGGGCCGGCGTCGGCTCCGCCGTCAACGACACCACCCGCCAGGTCGGCGGCGCGCTCGGCGTCGCGATCCTGGGCAGCCTGCTGCACTCCGCGTACCTTGCGCACGTGCGCCCCGTCCTCGACGCCCTCCCCGCCGAACGCCGCGCCGAGGCCGCCGACAGCCTCGTCGAGACGATGCGCGTGGCGAGCGAGACCCTCGGGCCGAACGCCGCCGGCGTGATCCACGGCGCCAAGGTGGCGTTCACCGACGCGATGGGCACCGTGGCGCTGGTGGCCGCGGGCTTCGCGCTGCTCGGGGCGCTGGCCGTCGTGCTGTTCCTCCCCGCGCAGGGGCGCGAGGAGGTCGAGGAGCTGCACGAGCTCGGGCTCGACGCGGAGCCGGTCGGCTCATGACCGAGGCCGCCGTACGACCGCCGGGTCGCCCGCGCAGCGCGCAGGCCGACTCCGCGATCGTGGACGCGGCGCTCGCGCTGCTGGTCGAGGAGGGGTTCGACCGGCTGTCCATGGACGGCGTCGCGGCGAAGGCCGGCGTGAGCAAGGCGACGATCTACCGCCGGTGGCCGAGCAAGGAGGCGCTGGTCATCGAGGCGGTGGCACGGCGTACGGACCCGTTCGCCGACGCCCCGACGGAGGGCTCGGCGCGCGACCGGCTCGTCGCGCTGCTGCAGACCGTCCTCGCGACGTCGCGCACGACGCTCGGGAAGCTGCTGCCGTGCATGGTCGGCGCCACCGTCTCCAACCCGACGCTCGCCAGGCACTACCGCGAGCACATCCTCGACCCGCGCCGCGCGCGCATCGGCGAGATCCTGCGGTCGGGGATCGAGGCGGGCGAGCTGCGTTCCGGCATCGACGTGGACCTCGCGATCGACCAGGTGGTCGGGCCGCTGCTGTACCGCGTCGTGTTCGCCGGTGACGAGAACCCCGTGACCGACGAGCAGTGCGCGGCGTACGTCGACTCCCTGCTCACCGGCCTCGCGCCGTAGCCGGCGGGCCGGCGGGCGCCCTTCGGGGTGCGTTCTGCGCTTTTTCGCCGCACGAGACGCAACCGGGAGCCTTTTCCATCCTGACGGCGTGGTGGGCGCCGGCCTCGGTCGTTCTTTGAAGATCACTACGCGTGAGACCGGCTGCTGGGCCGCAGGGTCGGGCGACGCGGGTGGTCCAGCGCCACAGGGGCTCCTGCCCGGCACGATCCAGGCCAGCGCGAGCCAGGATGGAAAGGCTGGGTTGCGCAGAGGTCAGGCGGCGCCTTCGGGTCGCGCGGTCTCCGGTACGCCTCGTGCGGTCGGCGTGTCGACCCAGCGGTTGGTGATGGGGAGGCGGCGGTCGCGGCCGAACGCGCGCGGCGTCAGCTTCGGACCCGGCGGGTACTGCCGCCGCTTGTACTCCGCCACGTCCACCAAGCGGATCACACGGTCGACGACGGCGGCGTCGAAGCCCTGCGCCACCAGCGCGTCCCGCCCGACGTCGCGCTCGACGTAGTCGTCGAGGATGTCGTCGAGGACGTCGTACGGCGGCAGCCGGTCGGCGTCGACCTGGCCCGGCGCGAGCTCGGCGGACGGCGGCTTCTCGATCGAGGACTCGGGGATCGGCGGGTTGCCGGGCGACTGCGCGTTACGCCACCGCGCGAGCCGCCACACCATCGTCTTCGGTACGTCCTTGATGGGCGCCCAGCCGCCGGCCGAGTCGCCGTAGAGCGTCGAGAAGCCGGTCGCGAGCTCGCTCTTGTTGCCGGTCGTGAGGACGAGGTGGCCGTGCTCGTTCGACAGCCCCATGAGCAGCATGCCGCGCACCCGCGCCTGGAGGTTCTCGGCCGCGATGCCGGTCAGCTTCACCGACTCCTGGAACGCCGCCACCATCGGCTCGATCGGCACGACGACGTGCTGGGTCCCCTGGCGCGCAGCGAGGTCGGCCGCGTCGTCGAGTGACCCCGACGAGGAGTACGCGCTCGGCATCGCGACGGTGAACACGTTCTCCGCGCCGACCGCGTCGACAGCGATCGTCGCGACGAGCGCCGAGTCGATGCCGCCGGACAGCCCGAGGACGACGGTGCGAAAGCCGTTCTTGCGGATGTAGTCGCGGGTGCCTGCCAGCACCGCGCCGTACACCTCGGCCTCCTCCGAGAGCGGCTCCGCGACGGCCGGCGCGACGGCATCGGACGGGGCGGGCGGCAGAGGACCCAGCTCCACCCGCGACACCGTCAGCCGGTCGCCCTCGACCTCGGCGGAGGCCGTACGCCGCGGCGGCTCGACGTCGACGACGAGCAGCTCCTCCGCGAAGCGACCTGCCCGCGCGAGCACGACGCCGTCGGGGTCCACGACCATCGAGTCGCCGTCGAACACGAGGTCGTCCTGGCCGCCGGTCATGTTGACGTACGCGAACGTCGCGCCCGCCTCCGCGGCACGGCGGGCGACGAGGTCGTAGCGGTACGCGCTCTTCGCCTGCTCGTACGGCGAGCCGTTGACGACGAGCACGACCTCGGCACCGCCCGCACCGGCGGCCGCGACCGGGCCGCCGTCCTGCCAGAGGTCCTCGCAGATCGTCAGCCCGAGCGTCGTCCCTGCGACGTCGAGCAGCGTCACCGACTCACCGGGCGTGAAGTACCGCTCCTCGTCGAACACGCCGTAGTTGGGCAGGAAGTGCTTGTAGTAGCGCGCAGCGACGGTGCCGTGGTGGAGGACGGCGGCGGCGTTGCGCGGCCCCGCGGCGTCGCGGTCGAGGTAGCCGACGACGACGGCCATGTCGCCCGACTCCGCGGCGAGCGCGTCGAGCGCCCGCAGGTTGGCGTCGAGGAACGACTGCCGGAAGACGAGGTCCTCGATGGGGTACCCCGTCAGCGTCATCTCGGGGAACGCCAGCACCTGCGCCCCCGCGTCGCGCGCGAGCGCGGACCACGAGCGCACGAGGGCGGCGTTGCCCTCGACGTCGCCGACGGTCAGGTCGACCTGCGCCAGCGCGATGCGGAGTGCCACGCCCCGAGCCTATGCGGTCGCCAGGGCACGCCACTCGTCGTGATCTTGGCTGCGTTTCTGCGTGCCGGGCATCACGAACGCAGCCAAGATCACGATGTCCGGCGCGAGGCCGAGCGGGCGCTACGCGAGCACGTAGTAGACCCACTTCAGCTGGAACGAACGGATGTGGTACCAGTTGCCGCCGGCCGTGGCCGCCGTCCACTTCAGCGTCCGCCCCGAGAGCAGGCTCGCCGAGCCGACGCTGGGACCCCAGTACGTGCCGTACGACGCGCCGAGCGTCGCGTCCCAGTCGGTCAGCGCGCCGGCCGGGTCGTTGTAGATGAGCAGGCCGGTGTCCGGGTAGCCGCTGACCGCGCGCTCACCCGTGGCGCCGATGCGGACGGTGCCGTACTTCACGGCGGCCGGCAGCGTGAACCGGTGGTCGGTCAGCGCGACGTCGCTGATCGGGTCGGCGGGGTTGTAGCAGTAGTAGCCCGAGTAGTACGCGATGCTGCCGGTCCACGTCGACACGGCGGGCGTGCCGAGCGCGGAGCAGTCGCCCTCGAAGCTGCCGGTCATCGAGTTGTACGGCGACAGCGTCCGCGTGCCCACCTGCGCGGTGAGCTTCTTCGCCGAGACGTAGACGGTGTAGCGGCCGGTGGTGCGGGTGTTCTTCGCCGCGTCGGTCGCGGTGAACGCGTACTTGTACGTCCCCGCGGGCAGCGCGGAGCCGTCGGCGCGGCGTCCGTTCCAGACGACGGAGTGCCGGCCGGCGGACTTGGTGCCGCCGTCGATCGTGCGGACCTTGGTGCCCGCCGAGTTGTAGACGCCGAGGACGAGCCGTCCGGTCTCGCCGAGCGTCACCGCCGGCGCGAACGTGTCCTTGTAGCCGTCCTTGTACGGGTAGAACGTCGACCCGCTGCCGCTCACGGTCGCCATGCCCGGCGCCACGGTGTCGAGGCGCACGGTCTTGCTCGCGGCGCCGCCGAGGGTGCCGTTGTCGGTCGTCTTGCTGGTGGCGATCTCGACGGTGTACGTGCCGTTCGGCGCGACGGTGCCGTCGCTGCGCTTGCCGTTCCAGCCCCACGTGCGGGTGCCCGCGCCGAACGTCCCCAGCGTGCCGGGGCCGCGGACGACGGTGCCGGAGGAGTTCTTGATCTGCAGCACGACGGTCTGCGTGGTGTCGAGCGTGTACGTCACCACGGCCGCGTCGAGGAGGCCGTCGGCGTTGGGGGAGAACGGGTTCGGCGCGATCGACGTGATCGCCGGGTGCAGCGCCTGGACGGTGAACGACACCGCCGCGGACGGGTTCGCCGTGTCGCAGCGGGTGCCGGCGGCGTTGCAGATGACCGCGGTCAGCTGGTGCGCGCCCTCGCTGAGCGCGCTGGTGCCGATGCTGACGCTGAACGGCACCGTCGCGTCGTGCGGGCCGTTCGCGCCGTCGACGAGGAAGCGCACCGCGCCCACGTCGCCGGGCGTCGTGGCGGTCGCGGTGAACGACGCCGTGTTGACGAGCGAGCCGCCGGCCGGGCCGGTGATCGTCGGGACGCCGTTGTCGACGGTGACCGCGACGGTGTCGGTGCCGGTCGCGCACTCGACGGGGCCACAGTCGACGGCGGTGACGCTCTGCGCGCCGCTGAGGCCGAACGTCTCCAGCGTCGTCGTCGCGACGCCCTCGACGACGTTCGCGAACGCGGACGGGCCGTTGCTGAGCGAGAAGCGCACGCGGTCGGCCGTCGACGTCGCGCTGACGGTGACGTGGCCGGACACGGTCGCGGCGTCGGCCGGCGCGGTCAGCGAGGGGACGCTCACCGGCGCGATCTGGTCGAGTGCCGCGGCGAAGTCGATGCGGCCGTGCGCGAAGCCGTACGTGCCGGTCGTGCCGTCGGTCAGCGCCGCGGCGACGGCGGCCTGGTCGAGCGCCGGGTTGGCGGCGCGCAGCAGCGCGGCCGCGCCCGCGACGAGCGGCGCGGAGAACGACGTGCCGTCCGCGGTGTCGTACGACGCGTCGAACATCACCGACCCCGCGGTCGGCGCGGTCGAGCGGATGTTGACGCCGGGGGCGCCGAGGTCGACCCACGAGCCGAAGTTGGAGAACGACGCCCGCGACGTGCCGGTGGTCGCGCCGACCGCGACGACGCCGGAGTAGGCGGCGGGGTAGGACTGTGCCGAGACGCCGTCGTTGCCGGCGCTCGCGACGACGACCACGCCCTTGTCGATCGCGTACGCGACCGCGGCCTGCTCGGTCGCGTCGGTCGTCGAGCCGCCGAGGCTGACGTTGATGACGTCGGCGCCGTTGTCGGCCGCCCAGACGATGCCCGCGGCCTCGTCGTCGGTCGCGACCGAGCCGCCGCTGTCGGCGACCTTGACGGCGATCAGCCGGGAGTCGAAGCCGGCGCCGGCGATACCGAGGGCGTTGTCGGTGGTGGCCGCCGCGACGCCGGCCGCGAACGTGCCGTGGCCGACCGCGTCGGAGACGTTCGTGGTGCCGGTGACGACGTTGTGGCTCGCGACGACCTTGCCCGCGAGGTCGGGGTGCGCGACGTCCACGCCGCTGTCCACGATGGCGATCGCGGTGTCGGCGTTGCCCTTGCTCACGTCCCACGCGGCGGGCGCGTTGACCTCGGCGAGGTAGGGCTGCGACGCGGCGTACGACGTGTCGTCGGGCACGTAGGCGTACGACCGTGCCTGGACGGGGCTGACGTCGGTGACGCCGGGGCGGCGGGCGAGCGCGGCGGCGACCCTCGGCGCGGCCAGCGCGGGCACCTCGACGGAGACGACGCGCAGCTGCGGGATGCGGCGGGCGACCTTGGCGCCCTCGCCGCGCACGGTGGCGAGCACCGCGTCGGCGTCGGCGCCCGGCTCGAACGTAACCGCGAGGCGTACCTTGCCGTCCGCGCGCGCGTCTCGCGAGCCGGCCGCGGGCAGCGGCGCGACCCGGGGTCGGGCGCGGCCGCCCTCGGCGGCTCCTGCCGGTACGGCAGTGCCGACGAGACCGGCGGCGAGCGCCGTGCCCAGAACCATCGTGAACGTGCGCCGCATGGCGCCCCCTCCGTCATACGGCCAGATGCCGAGAATCTTGGCAGCGCGAAACCGTCCTGTCCGGCGAATGCGCGGATCAGCGGCAATCCTGGACTTGTTTCCCCCGGACGTCTGCGGGGGTACGAGGGCGCCGTGACCATGACGACGCCGCAGGCCGACCCCGCCGAGTCCCCGAAGGAACGCCGCGACCGCGAGATCGGCGAGCTGCTCCAGGAGATGCGCGTCGCGATCACCGGCGTGCAGGTGCTGTTCGCGTTCCTGCTGACGGTGCCGTTCTCGCAGCGGTTCGCGGCGCTGACCCCGGACGAGGAGAAGGTCTACTTCGCCGCGATCCTCACGGCCGCGATCTCCTCGCTGCTGCTCATCGCGCCGGCCGCCAACCACCGGCTGCTGTTCCGCGAGGGCATCAAGGAGGAGCTGCTCCAGGCCGCCAACAAGCTCGTCATCGCGGGCCTGTTCATGCTCGCCGCCGGCATCGGCCTGTCGCTCTACCTCGTGACCGCGATGGTCTTCACGACCTCGCTCGCCGTGGTCGTCGCGGCGATCGTGGCGGTCGTCACGATCTTCGCGTGGTTCGTCTTCCCCCGTCTGCTGCGCATCGACTCAGCGGACGACTGACTCCCTCGCTGATGCGCGGCGTGCCAGCTCCTCGTCGGTGAGCGTGAACGACGGGTCAGGCCTGTCCAGCCGCGCCATCCCGCGCCGCACGACCCGGTCGGCAGCCGCCGGCCAGCGGCGGGCGAAGCCGAGCGAGAGCGTCGTACGCCACGACGTCGAGATCGACCGGGGCCGCTCGGCGCAGGCGCGGACGTACGCGTCGACGACGTCGCTCATGTCGTCGGCGGGAATGAGGCCCTCGAGCGACGCGCCGGCCGCGGCGGGCACCTCGTGGATCGGCGTGCGGATGTAGCCGGGGTTGACGACGGTGACCGTGATCCGGTCGCCGTACTCGAGGCGCAGCGTGTCGGCGTACGCCGCCACCGCCCGCTTGCTCGCGGCGTACGCCGCCGCCCACGGGACGTTGGCGACCGCGAGGCCGGAAGCCGTCACGACCGCGTGCCCGCCCGACCGCACGAGCCAGGGGAGCGCCGCCGCGGTGGCGTGCCAGGTGCCCCAGAAGTTGACGTCCAGGACGCGCCGCGCCTCGGCGTCGGGCAGGTCGCCGGCGTCCTGCGCACGGCCGATGCCGGCGAGGTTGACGACGACGTCGATGCCGCCGAGCCGCGCCGCCGCCTCCTCCACGGCCGCCTTCGTGGACGACGCGTCGGTGACGTCGGCGGCGATGACGTCCGGTGCCTCCACGAGGTCGATGCCGACGACGGTCGCGCCCTGCGCGCGCAGCCCCTCCGTGATGGCGACGCCGATGCCGCCGAGCGCGCCCGTGACGACGACGCGTGCGCCGTCGACCGGGTCGGGACGGCGCAGCCGCTTGTTGCGGAACGCCAGGGCGATGGACGAGATCCACAGCGCCGCGAAGACGCCGAGGACGCTGTACGCCACCGTGGCGGGGACGGCCGAGGTGCCGGCGCGCGCCTCGCGCTGGAGCAGGCTGGTGTCGCGGCGCAGCGCGACCGTGCGCTCGGCGACGTACGGGATCTCCTCGGCGCCGATCTCCTCGTCGCGGGGGAACGCCACGGGCGCCGCGACGAGCACGTCGTCGTTGGCGAGGCGGACCATCGTCTTCCACGAGCCGCCGTACGGCACCGGGTCCTCGGTGCGCCACTCGGCGGTGTCGCCGACGCGGACCATCGTGGAGCGGACGAGGCCGCCGCCCTGCCAGGCGAAGGTCTCGAACCAGTTCGGGTTCTCCGCGACCGACGGGTCGTCGAGGGTGATCGAGACGTGCGTCATGCCCTCGCCGGCGGGCGTCGTGCGGACGACCGCGGTGGTGGTGGAGTGGTTGCGCGCGAACGGGAAGACGAGCGTCCCGACGACCGCGAGGAACGCCACCCACAGCAGCGGCGCGGGCAGGCCCGGCTTGGTGCCGCGCAGCGTACGGCCGGCTGCCGTGCCGAGGAACGCCGCCGCGACCGCGGCCACGGCCGCCACGAGGATGCCGGGGAACAGCGCGGTGTCCCACGGGTGCCTGCCCCAGACCTGCGTCCACGCCCACTCGGTCGAGAGGCCTAGCGTGACCGCGACGCCGGAGGCGAGCGCCTGTACGACGACCGCGCGCTTGCGGGTGAGCTCGTACGCGATCTCCACGAACAGCGCGGAGCCCCAGTAGAGCGCCCAGTGCGGCGTCGTGTGGTTGAGCGCGGTGCCCACGACGAGCGCGGTGAGGAGGCGGTGGATGGTGAAGTTGAGGGCGCCGTACAGCGCGCCGCCGCGCCCGAGCAGGTGCCGCGCCATGACGAGCGCGAAGCCGCTCGCGAGCGCGACGAGGATCGGGTGGTAGAGCTGCTGCCACTGCGAGACGCCGAGGTCGTACTCGAGCTGGAACGTCGTCATCCCGAGCAAGGTCGCGCCGGTGAGGATGCCAACGAGGTGCCTGCCCATGTGGGTGAGCCGGCCGCCGCCCTCGCGCAGGAGGAGCAGCAGCGCCAGCGGCCCGAACGACGCGCCGCCGATCATCGCGAGGTGCGTCGGGCCCCACATCGTGACGTCGACGCCGTACGCGCGGTGCCAGATCTCGTCGAGCGGGAACGCGCCTACGGCGCCGATGCCGAGCGCGGCGAGGACGACGGCGGCCCAGGGCGCGCGGAGGCGCTTGCCGACGAGCGCGACGTCGGCACGGGTCCACGTCGCGACCAACGTCGTGACCGCGGCGGCGAGGAGGAGGCCCTGCAGGCCGACGATGATCGCGGTGTGGCCCGGCGTGAAGATGATCTCGTCGCGGCCGTAGTCGACGTGCCACGAGACGTCCCAGTAGAAGCCGAGCGCGGCGATGAGGAGGAACGGCACCATCACCATGACGCCGGCGGCCGCGAACGGCGCCGTGCCCGTCGCCTTGCCCATCCCGTCGGCGAACCGCAGGACCGTGCGGGTGCCGCGCTGCGCGCCGGTCGGGGCCTCGCCGTGGCGGACCGCGAGGGCGCCGATCGAGAGCGCGACGAGGAGCGGAACGAGGATGTAGAGCCAGTCGGTGCCGTACCCCCAGAGGCTGTCGACGCCGCTCCCTGCGAGGGTCGTCATGCCGTCTTCACCTGCCCGATGGTGAGCTCGCCGTGGCGGTACGTCGGCTTGATGCGCGGGGCGAGGCGGTGCTGTGCGAGCTCGCTGCTCGGCACGACCTGCTTGAAGTGCTCGGCCCCAGGGATCGGGTCGGCGATGAGCGCCTCGGCGACCATGGAGTTGTACTGCCACGAGGCGTACTCGGGGGTGTTGAAGTTGAGGATGACCTCGTAGCCCCACCGCTTCGCGAAGTCCGCGACGCCCGCGATCTTGGAGTAGCGCGGCGAGTAGCACTCGACGGCGACGCCGTTCTCGCTGCTCGTCATGACGCCGCGGCCGGGGGCGTTCATGACGATGGTGTGGTTGCCGAGAGTGTGCCCCGGCGTACGCAGCAGGGCCAGGCCGGGCGCGACGAGGACCGAGCCGTCGACGACCAGCAGCCTGGACTCGTCGATGTCGGCGTAGGTCCACGGCTGGTGGAACCGCTGCTGGAACGGGTGCGCGTCCTTGACGTGCTCGAGCTCGACGCGCTGCACGATCATCTTCGCGTTGGGGAACGTCGCGGGGACCGGCGAGTCGGGGTAGCCCAGGTCGGGCTGCGGCGTCGTCGTGCCGACGAGCCGGCGGATGTCCTGCGTGTGCAGGTGGTCGAAGACGAGGTAGTCGACCTGCTCGGGGGAGATGCCGAGGCGGGCGAGGTGCTCGGTGACGGTGGCGTGGCGGACGAACAGCAGGTCCAGCGCCTTCTCCTGCGAGAGCGGGAGGCGGTCGATGGCGTGGCGGAGGTACGGCGTGTCGGTGCCGAGCTCGTAGTCGCTCGGCTCCGCGACGAGCGTCTTGGTGCGCCCGTCCTCCTGCCACTGCAACACGAACATCTGGTTGGTCATCCAGACGTACGGCAGCTTGCTGGTGCTGGCCTCCCAGAGCGCGAACTGCCGCGGGTACGGCAGCGTCACGAGGCCGCGGGTCACGACCGCGTCGAGGACGCCGGTGCCCCTGAACCACTCCTTGAACTCCGGCGCCTGCGCCTTGACGCGGCGCAGCGCGGCGGCCGGGGTCTCGTCCAGCGTCGGGAACGGCAGCCGGTCGTCGATGGACGTGAACGTGCTCGGGAGAGTGGTCGTCGTCATGGGTCCATTATGTGACACCGTTTGGTGTCACATCAAGTAGCGATACGGTGTGAACGTGGTCACATCGGCCCCCGCGTACACGATCGACGAGCTCGCGCAGCGCGTCGGGATGACGGTGCGCAACGTCCGCGCGCACCAGTCGCGCGGGCTCCTGCCGCCGCCCGAGGTGAAGGGGCGTACGGGCTACTACGACGACGACCACGTCGCGCGGCTGGAGCTCATCAAGGACATGCAGGCGGACGGGTTCAACCTGCGTGCGATCCGCGCCGCTCTCGACGCGCTGCCGGCCGGTGCGGGGCCGGAGGCACTGGCGTTCCGGCGGCGGGTCGTCGCGCCGTGGACCGACGAGGAGCCGGAGATCATGGACCGGGCCGCGCTCGTCGAGCTCATGGGCGCGGACGAGTCGGCGCTGGCCGAGGCCGTCAAGCTCGGCATCGTGCGGGTGCTCGACGAGGACCGCGTCGAGGTGCCCGCGCCGACGCTGGTCTCCGCGGGCGCCTCGGTGGTGGAGCTCGGCGTGCCGCTGCCGGACGTGCTCAAGCTGCAGCGCGAGATGAACCGCCACCTCGCGGCCGTCGCCAAGGCGTTCGTGCGGCTCTACGTCGAGTACGTGTGGCACCCGTTCGTCACGGCGGGGCAGCCCGAGGAGATGTGGCCCGGCGTGCGCGACGCGCTGGACAGGCTGCAGCCGCTGGCGGGAGAGGCGCTGCTGGCGACGTTCCGGCTGGCGATGGAGTCGGCGGTGGCGGACGCCGTGGGCACGGAGCTGGCCGGGATGACCTCTAGCGGTCGCGGCCGGCGGCGTGGCCGCTCGTGAGCGGCGGCGGCGAGCTGCTCGTCGGGCTGGCGATGCTCGTCGGGCTCGTCGGGACCGTGCTGCCGTTCCTCCCTGGCCTGCCGATCATCTGGGGCGCGGGCCTGGTGTGGGTCTTGAGCTCGGACGGGTCGGCGCGGTGGCTGGTGCTGGCGGTGCTGACCGTCCTGCTGGTCGCGGGGACGGTGGCGCACTACGCGCTGCCGGCCCGGTCGCTCGGGGGGCGCGCGCCGCGCTCGACGCTGCTGCTGGGGGCGCTCGGCGCGATCGTGGGGATGTTCGTGGTGCCCGTGGTGGGGTTTCCGCTGGGCGGCGTGGTGGGCGTTTTCCTGGCGGAGTCACGGCGTACGGGCAGCGGGCGCGAGGCGTGGGAGTCGACGCGACGGGTGCTGGTGGCGTTCGGCATCGGCATGCTCGTGGAGGTCGGCGCGGGCGTGCTGATGGTGCTGACCTGGGTCGTGGCCGCACTCGCGATCTGAGCGAAGCGGTCGCGCGGCGGGGCTGGGCCGCAGGTCCGCCAGAGGCGTCTCTCGGCGGGCTCCCTCTCGTCCTGTGAAGATCGCCACGCGTGAGGCCGACGGCTGGACTGCACAGAACGACGCCGCAACGCCGCCGTAACACGTCACGGTTACGCTCCGGACCATGGACGAGCAGCACCGGTTCGTGCTCCGCACCATGGAGGAGCGCGACATCCGCTTCATCCGCCTCTGGTTCACCGACGTGCTCGGCTTCCTCAAGTCGGTCGCGATCGCGCCGGCGGAGCTGGAGGGCGCGTTCGCCGAGGGCATCGGCTTCGACGGCAGCGCGGTCGAGGGCTTCGCCCGCGTCCACGAGAGCGACATGCTCGCCAAGCCCGACCCGGCGACGTTCCAGATCCTGCCCTGGCG
>Ga0190268_10000039_pt1 | contig 47993 bp, 59 predicted proteins | sample Popmic249T_FD_133750 | JGI IMG/M metagenome (GOLD analysis project Ga0190268, IMG submission 133750) | Populus adjacent soil microbial communities from riparian zone of Blue River, Arizona, USA - 249 T | ecosystem: Environmental > Terrestrial > Soil > Riparian zone | place: USA: Arizona... | reverse complement strand
AGTATTTGGTTCAGTAGTAAATGTATTACTACCTACAGCTACTTCAAAGAATTCATCAATCTGAGTACCAGAACTGAAGTTACTTGAAGGCCAGTTAGTATCATTAATACAAGCTACATACTGGTTGTTAGCTGAAAAACACCAACGAGCAGGACTAGTTAAGTGATTTAGACTAAATACCTTGCTAGTGCCAACCCATGATGTTACTGAGTCACCCATACAAGGGTTACAGCCTGCTGCATTAGTCCAACCACTACCATTATAAACACCAGCTGTAGGATTCCAACGGAATACGAAGATACAAGGACTTACGCCCGTACCTCCACAAACTCCTGCATCAACTGTAGTTCCGCCTTCAACATAATTCATACCTCCACCAGGAGCAGCACCTCCAACAGTACCCTCAGCTAGGGTGTGACCATTAGGAAGACCATCTGAACCTAGACCTGGCTTAGCAACTCTTTGTGTCCATGTGTGTGAAGTTACACCACTAAGACTGCCTTCGATAGCTGCGGCATAGAAATAACACTGACTTGTACATGTTGCAGCTAGTTTAGCATTAATTGGACCTGATTTACCAGCAGTTCCTGCTTTTGGCTTAAGAGCAGCCTTATCAGGAGAAGGAATTCCCTTATCTACTGAGGACTTCTTCATTCCTTCGCTGCGCTCGTTCCACAGCTTATCAGTGCTTTCCTGATCCATTGCTGGAACAGGAACACAAGCTACGTCAGTTCCAAGTGCACCAGCATTAACGCCAGGAACAATTACTCCTAGATCAGCAGCTTTCTGCTTACCTGGATTTTTTGCATTCCAGTCTGCTCCTGTAGTTACTGGACACTGTGCTGCTGGTTTATTGATAGGCACAATAGTTGATGCTTGAGCTGAGGTGGCTACAAGGCCAGCAGATCCCAGAACAAATACAGCTACTGTTGCAATGAGTTTATTAAACTGCATGTACTCTCCTTAGGTAGGCGTAGTTCGCCATTAGGTATGTTAAGTATACCACCTATAGAATCGACATGTAAGGTCTTACTCAGTATCCATCTCATGAATAGCTTTTCGAAGATCATACCTTAACTTTTGAGGAACAGTTTTACCTGTTTTCTTTTCTAAGTCTTTAGCTTTAGTTAAGGCTTCATTGGCCTTAACTACTTTTTGATCCTTCTTGTTTACCACAGATTGCGGACTGCCTGTGCATTACTTACCTTCATCTGAAGGTCCTTAATCTCTTGCCTTGAAGCTCTCCTAGCCTTAGCGGCAGCTAGTGCGGCTTTTGCATCCTTGAGATTCTGGTCTGCGTCCTTGTGGGTCATTCCACGAGCAATAGATCCGTGATGCTCTTCTTTTCTAGCCATTTTTCATTCTCCTACATTTGAACAATAAAAAGTAGACAATACTTATATAAGTATTGTCTACAAAATTGGTCAGGAACTGGTGATCGGACACCAGACTTCTAGGCTCAAATGCCTAGCGTACTAAACCTTGTCTTATACTATTCCTGAGTGCTCATGACAGGAGTCGAACCTGCATACCTCGCGGCGGTGCGTTCTAAGCGCACTGTGTATCCCATTCCACCACATGAGCGTGTTCCAAGGTGCTACGAGTCAACAGGCGCGCTTTCCTCTTTCACGTAGTCAAGTCACACTCCATACAAGTCGATAGGTATCCTTCGCTTGGCTATCCTGTCGATCAGGGCCGCTCAATGTCGGGGAAGGGCCGTACTAAATACTTCTGTGCCGCTGACATTTATTGCTCAGCTACCACCAAGGTCTATTTACTTTTTAGTTTTCTTAGGTTTAGTGTAACTAATTTCCGTTCCTGACTTAGTATGCTTAATAATCTTAATTATACCGCCAGGAAGTCGTTTCGTTTCCATTATTCCCCTACTTGAAGTGATTTCTTACTTCAGAAAGTTGAACTGCAAGTACGCTTATTGCTGTTCTCAAGTCTATTACAGCCTGAGTCAACTTGTCAAGGTCTTCAGACAACTTCTTGAACCTGGCAGCTTCCTCATTAACATAAGGCCAAGGCTGCTGAACGCCTAATCTAGCATCAGGAAGATACTGTTCATAAGGTGCAATGCCTGTTGTAGGATTCTTAGTAAAGACAGACCAAGAAGTAAATGTTCTTCCGGCACCCTTGAAAATGTCATAGGCGATCTTTACATTAATTTCAGGATCTCTCCAACGTCCACCATTGGCTTGAATCTTAGGATATTGCCAACGTCCGGACAATTGAAAAATTCCATGATCTCGCTGACCAATACTAGCAGGATCACTAGTGATGGGTGCGGTAGTTCTTGAAATAACATCAGTATCAGCACTAGATTCAGCAAATGCAACTGCCACCGCAACTACAGCCTCAGAATCCTTAGTTCCTGGGACAATAGTAGTTGGACTAAACCCAGCCTTAATGACTAGGCTTGCAACTTCATGAGGTGACAATTTCATTTCTTATCTTTCTTAGGCTTAGGATCAGGATTGGGCTTAGGTTGAGTACCCTTTTTACATAAGGCGCAACGTCCTATTACTGCATTATGCTCACAATGTCCTGTGGCTGGCATGAATTATTCTCCTAAAATTTGGTATAGTGATCAGGAATAGTATCAGCATACGTTCTGACGTTTACCTGAGCTAGACCTATCAACAAAGGCCCATTCTAACTTTAAACTACCACTAAAGCACCGGATGTAGGAATCGAACCCACTTTTCTTCTTTTGGAGAGAAGCGTAATGCCAGTATACCAATCCGATAAAGCAGGGATAGAAGGACTCGAACCTCCGACAACGCAGGGTTGGAAGCTGCTGCTCTGCCGCTGAGCTATATCCCCATGAAATTAGATCCGAGAGAAGCGTTGCAACATTGTCCTCACGAGGACTTCTCTCTGGATTGAAGATAAGTTCGTTACTTTAGTGCGCTACCGACTCGACGGCAATCTTCAATTTGATGCGGATGCATGAGTCGAACATGCGACCTCCAGCTTATGAAACTGACGAGCTACCACTGCTCTAATCCGCAATGTAATTTTACGTCCCGAATATTGGTTACGATCCAATTTTTCGGCGTTATGAGTGCCGCGTTCTAGCCAGTGAACTAATCCGGGTTGTTGAAACTAGTCTAGCATCTTCGCCTTGCGCTTGTCAACCTTACGATTGTATTTCTTTTTATTACGATGACGTGACGCTGCTGAAGAACGTCGAAGGTCAAGAAGCTGACGCATCTCTTCAGCACTCATTCTACGCTTGTAAGTTTGCATGTCAACTCCTTGTCTTCATTCTGTCCAAAAGCCTTGCGCTCATACTACCGGTACGAGGCTTGTTAAGATAGCTGTTGTTAAAATCTTTTGCGTTCAGTTTACGCTTGATACGCCTCTCAACGCATCCGATGCACAGCATGCCATACTTACCAAGTCCTGTCAACTGCCAGGTTTGATCGTTGAGCATGTAGTGTTCTGATGCCTTACCAGTATCAACACCACAGTCCAGACAGAGAAACTTTCTCCTGCTCTTGGTTGCCATGGAGATACTCTAGCAAAGCAATCTCACCAAGTCAAGTAGACCAAAGCATCTGAACCATGAAGAAAATCTGGATCTACTTCAAAAAATTCATCATCTGCCCACTCAACTACAGTCTTGCCATTATGTCCATGAATAGTAATAACATCTTCCATATTTCTATAGACTGCTACAAAAGTAGTATCAGTATTCCAGGACATAACTACTGTACCATCATCAAACTGAATACCGTTAGTAACGATACCTGTGCCAGAAATGCCGGTCTCGTCTTCTAGTCTTTTAAGGTGGAATCTTCGCAAGGGTCATCTCTTTCTGTGTACTTATCGAACAAAAGATTAAGCTCCTTTAATAAATCTTGAGCGTACTGCTTGTCTTCTTCAGACATGTCATCCCAGTCCACTACTTCATGAGGATCAGACATCTTTATTCCTCATAACCACAACAACCCAGTCAGAAGAGTCCTCTACATCAAGTAATTCTGACTCTGAATCTGAAATGTCTCTAGCACTGAATGAATAGTTAGCGGCCTCAGCCATTCTCATAATCATTTCAATATTGTCTACAGTAGCAAGGCAGTGAACTTCTTCTACTTCATCTGTAAGGCATGCCCAAATTTCTCCGCAAGCAAAACCTCTTGCGAAATCAGAGCTGTCTGTATCAAACAGAAGAAGAAACTCATCAGAGTCCATACTTAACTTAATCCCTCTATTATCATTCGATCTCATTTTAATTCACTTCCTGCAAGCATAGTGGACATTGGCCTGCTTCTACAAGCAGGGCATGTAAATTAGTTTCACAATCAATTGCTGTAGCTTCATACTGATCAATAAGCAATTGATTGTCAGCTACTTGCTTAGATGTAACGATAGCTTCTTTGAGTATTTTCTTGAAGTTTGAAAGAATTTTCTGCTCAGCTATAATCAGATCTAGGCTAGGAGCCTCAGGAATTATTTCATGCTCTGTCAGAGCATCTGAGGCGGCCTGGACACTGCCTATGCACTGCTCCAGCAACCTGATCTGATCTTGTATTTCCTGAATCTGTCTCCACAAGTTCTCTGCATCGCTAATACCTTTGGCCTGAGACTTAAGATCAAGATATTGAGATACTTGACCTACTAGAAGCTCTTGATCTTTTTTCCTGATGTTCAGTACCGTAGATGCGGCCTTGGCTTTCTTATTAGCTTTCTGTACTGCTGCAAAAATAGTAGAGACATTAGTTAATTCTCCTAGAATCCTTGCAGCAGTACTAGAACTTTCAGTCAACAAGTAAGGTGCGTCATGCTGACCAGCAAAGCTTATAGAATTTACTTCCTTTGCGCTCGGAAGGATGCCAAGCGCCTCTGTAACTTGGGTAGGTACTTGACGATTAAGCTTAGTATAGCTGGATTCTTCGCTACCATTGACAGCAATTTTATAAACACTTGAGCCTCCAACGCTTCTTTCAATAGTGACAATAGCTGTATCTGTTGTGACAGCTATCGATGCATGTTTAGTTCCTTGCATTATATTATCGGAGTTTAGAGCATTATCTGCTATAGCTCGCAATGCTCTAATTATAGCAGACTTGCCACTAGATGATGGGCCGACAATAACAGTAAATTTACCTAGCTGCAAGTTGATATCTTTTAGTGACTGGAAATTCTTACAGTGAACTGATTGGATCATTATACATTACCAACACTTACATTTGTCTAATGATTTCCTACAAGACACACAAATTACATTCATAATAACCTCCAGATACACGAATAAGACCACCCCGAAGGGTGGCCTATTTAAATTATTTAGCTTTGATGTAGCCTAAACCTTTACATCCGCCGCACTCTTTGAAAACGTTAGGAAATTTGTGAGGAACAACTCCTCGTCCGCCACAACCTAAACATTGAAGTTTTTCATCTTTTTTAGGGGTAGGATACTTATCTTTTCCTTTACCACGATTTGCATTGGGGTCAGATTTAGGTTTACGTTTTGTCATCTTACTATTATATAACCTTTACCTTGACAGCCACCACAGGGTCCTGTGAGAGTTTTACCATTCTTACAAGCTAGACAAGTAACTCGCCGACCCTTTTTGAGAATAGGATATTGAGTAGGAGCTTTTTCTGGTTTATGTGCTGGACCACTTGTTTTACTCACGTACCCCTAGCCGGATTCGAACCGACGACATTCACTTTAGAAGAGTGACGTTCTATCCGCTGAACTATAGGGGCAAGAAACCATACCTAACTTAGATTCGGTTGGCCTTACAACCGACACTATCCCTACTACCACCCTCTAAGGTTTGTATGGCAAAACAGTACACCTAGCCTGAGAGCGACATACTGTTTCTAGGAGAGGTTATGTCTCAGGGTGCCTCTCACTTGTGCGATGGTCGGATTCGAACCGGATCTCCCGGCTAATACCGGGCGCATTTACCTAAATGCTAGCCATCACTAACAGAGTGCCAGCCCTGCTTTTACCATTGCAAGAGACCCGGGACATTACCCACACCTTAATGCTGGCACATTAGGCTGATCTTGCTTGCACCCTCAGTTCCGTTTCGCTGCAACGGAACTGAGTAAACCAAACGTACGCCATGTAGGAATCGAACCTACCTCTGCGGATTAAAAGTCCGTAGCTAAACCACTCAGCTAATGGCGCATACTAATTTATCTTCGAAATACGTCTGAAACCCTGCCCCAAAAAGGTTTACGATTTTGCTTCTCTGTAACTAACCTGGCCTTCTCACGGGAGATTTCCCATTGACGATCCCATTCAGATATAGTTACACAAGGTGAAGATATCTGAATTACATTACTTGTAATCTGTAGTGCAGTAGTCGCATCCGTACAAAGTATAACAGAATCGGGAAGTATTGCAGCAAATGATCCTTCACCTGTTACTTTATCAGTGTACCAAATACATTTGGCTACTGTTTTAAAAGTTTTATGACGGACATCACAATTGTGATGTCTATATTCTTTAATCATATGGAAATTATACCAGCCCTAACACCTGTACGCAACCTGTGGCAATTAGAGCACACTAGCTCGCATTTTGCCAACTCAGCTTCTAGCTTCTGCCAGGATACTGCGCTGCGTACTAGATAGTTAATATCATTAACCTTAGTTCCTCTTACATGATCCCAATCCATAACAAACGGATGGTAGGAGATTTTGCAATCAGTACAAGGATTAGACTTTAATCTGAAAAGATATTGCTTTAGTTCTGCTTTATGTTTCAAATTTCTAGCGGTTACTCTTGCAATTTGTGCAGGCTTATCGGCTATGTAAGCTGCCTTACAGCACTGCTTACATCTAGCCTGAAGGCCATCTTTTGATTTACTAAATTTGCTAAACTGTTCAACAGCTTTGCTTTCTTTGCAAGTGCTACAAGTTTTCATTACTACCTCCATACAAGAAGTATATCAGTAGTTTTAAATTGTGTCAAGATTTAAAAGTGGATCGAGAGGGACTTGAACCCTCGACCTAAAGATTAAGAGTCTTCAGCTCTGGCCGCTGAGCTACCGATCCATTAAACTATTACGTGGGTCGCCAGGGATTCGAACCCTGACCTGGCTCGCTAAGAACGAGTAATGCAACCAATAACACCTACGACCCATGCCATAGCGCACCTGCAAGCTAGCAGGGGATTTGCACCTCAGTACGCTACTGAGAACTGATGCATCAGTTCTTTGTACCCAGTATTGGATTTGAACCAATGGCCTACGCTTTGTAAGAGCGCCGCTCTCCCCCTGAGCTAACCGGGCTTGCTGGTTGATTGTTGAGAACATTAATACCGCTCAACTTTCGGTTGAGTCTAGCATGACTCATAATCGGTTGTCAACCGCAACCTTTAAGTACAAGAATACATCAAAGTACAGTTTATCAAGTACGCCCACATGGACAAGTAACTTACTGTGTATTCTTGCTGAACGTTCTCTCAGCAGGAATCGAACCTGCATACTCATGCTTCTATACATCTACTTAGTAACAAGTTACTATTTCAATGCCGCATAAGACTCTGACTAATTCGCCAGCGACTTTTCCTGATTTGTCCATGAGAGTATGTAACGTGGAGCCACGGGGAGTCGAACCCCGATCGTCGGTATGCAAAACCGAAATACTACCCTTGTACTATAGCCCCAAAGATGTAAGGAGGCTCCGATCAAGGCGTTACTCCTGATTTCACTACCTACACCTGCATGGTAGGCCGTGCGCTCGCTTACATCAACTACTTTACATCATCTTGTTCAACTTGTCAAGCTCCTAGTCGAAGCTCTTTTGCTAGTTCAATATAACCTTTGGCTGTCTCAGCATACGCAAGAGCAAGCTCTCCACTTGTCCCTAGCCTTACAGCAGCAGCTCGTTCCAGCATACGCTCGGCAGCTTTCAATGCTTCAGATCGTGTCATGTCAGTAGCTTACAGGAGTCTGACAAGTTCGTCAAGGGCAAGTTGCATCAAGTGAGTTGACCTGGCTAATGACAGTTCCTGTCTCCCAGTTGTAAGTTACCACAGCATTGCCACTCCATTCAAGGATCTTATTGCAAGACACATCAACTGGACCATATGCCCAGGTACCTTGAACAATCTTATTGCCAGTTACTGAAGTTGCAGTAAAGGGAAGATCACCATAAACTCTTAATGAAAATCCACCACCAGCAAGAAGATTATCGTCTACAGCAACACTGAGATTTTGATTACCTTGATTAACTCCATCGTTAGGAATAAAGATAGGGGCTGTAGCTGTCCCGTCTAATACGTCCCTCTGATCAATAGTATTATGCTTGATTACAATGTTCTGACCATTTGCAGCGCCATAGGCTTGAATTCCATCAGAATGGGCGTTAGGATCGGTAGCACACAACTTCACATAACTGTCTTGAATAGTAATATTACCCCCTGCTACACGGAAACCATCAGAGAACCCTCTGACGTGCACCTTCTTAGCAGTATAGTTTTCAATACCTACAGCACCATTCCCCCAGGTTGAACAACTACTAGCCGGGCCTACAGTGCTATCTGTAATAGTAAATGCGTGGTGAGTGCTAATGTTATCATTTACTACAATTCCAGCAATCTCAGAGTTGCGGATAATTACCCCTGAAGTTCTGATATCAATGTTGCCTGATACCTTTTTACTGTCCACCACAGTATTTGGAGTAGTAATTACCAAATCACCAGAATGTACAGTCAACGCTGTCCCAGCAGGAACCCCTGTATTATTTGCTGTAGGGTACTGTCCTACAATAACTGGAGGAGTTGTAGTAGGAGTCGGTGTTGGAGTAGTAGAAGGTGAAGTAGTTACTGAAGGAGATGGTGTAGGAGAGGTGGTTATTGGAGGAGTTGTGGTTGGCGTAGGTGGAGTATGAACGGCTGGAGTATATACACCTAGAAGACTTACTTGTACAGTAACATTAGGCCAAGGATCTACTGTATTGCTAGTATTGATTCTCTTAGCCAGACGTAACTGTACAGAACTAGCAGTCCAATTACGAGTAGTAATTATTGCATTGTAATTGATTGCTTGAGCTTGAACTACATCGGGGACGACACCTAATCCGTGATTAACTGTACAATATCCTGAAGCATTTGTAGTACAAGCAGCTTTAACACCAAAAGACTTCTGTGCTACTGCTGCCTGACTATAGGCTTGGGATGGAATAAATACCAGTGCTAAGATAAATGCAGCAACGGCACTAAAGAGTACATAAAAAAACTTGCTCATGGATATGATTACCTTTCTTGTAGAAATACTTCCTACCTAGATAAATCGACCCACAAGCAAGTTTTAACGGTGTTTTCAGAAATTATCAGCCTTATCGAGATTAAGACCATACAGGTCACAACCCTTAAGTTTCACAATAATTCGGTCCCCCTTGCGATTGAACAGCGGTACAGCAGGAGTTCCTACTAGGCCTTCAGCTTCAAACCCAGGAGTTTCTGAAATATATGATAGTACCTGACGCTCTGACATAAAGGTAATAGCATTAGTTAAGGTATCCCTTAACATTACAGGCACAACATCAATTGCTAGTGAAGTAGCGATTTCCTCTACGGAGTCACGCATGAGCCACCAGCCACCGATGTGCACGTCAAAAAGAATGAAACCCTTATCTGAACGATAGTTGCCTCCACCCTTCTGAATGCCTGGCCCATAACCCTCGCCGAATAGAATTACTGGGTTACCTGCAAAAGTCTGCTCCATAAGCTCTTCAGGAAACATCTCCATAAGAGTCTTTACTAGGTCAGGTGCAAGATTAGCTCGATCAGTGCGACCACGTACTTCTACTCGATGACCATCCCAGATGATGCGAATGTTAGTACCATCAATCTTTTCAGTAAAGATCCATGGAATGTCCGCCAGCATCTTAAATTCAGGCATAGACCATTCCCACGGAATTACCTTGTTCTTGTCTGGTCCAGACGTAGCGCGCTTGAATGGTCCAGAGATCTTATGATATTCAAATACGTTCATGCTGAAAGTCTAGTCCTCCTCGTCTGGGATGTCAAGTGGAGTATATACATCATAGATCCTAAATCTTTGATAAGATCTACTGGTTGTAGGTCCGGCTTGATTCTGATAATGAGAGTGCGCAAACCTTGAACCATAAATCAAGGTAGTAGGTTCAGGTAGTTTCCAAAAAGCAAGTTGACCAATCTTCATTCCTGGAATTAGTACAATAGGTAGGGTTCCTACATTACTCAATTCTAAGGTAATCTGACCATCAAAGCCAGGATCAATAAATCCTGCGGTTGCATGAATGATCAAACCCATACGACCTAAAGAACTTTTTCCTTCAAGCCTTGAAATAATATTAGGCCCTAATGCAATTGTTTCATATGTAGAAGCTAATACAAATGCACCTGGCTCAAGCAAAAACTCAGAGCCTTTGGGTACAAAAATATCTGTAAACAAATCTGAGCAATCTTTACGTGGGTCCATATACAGATTATGTCCAGCGAAAGCATCAGCATGCATTTGCAGTTTAAATTCAGGTCCTAAAGTTACATCATAGCTGGCAGGCTGCATCAATTCAGGCCTATAAGGTTGAATGAAAATGTTATGCCTATCTACTTCTTCTTCAATTCCTCTATTAGAAATTAGCATTATTTCTGCTCTCCCCAGCTTATTTTAGTAATACCATCATCATTAAGTTTAACATCAAGATAGGTATCTTTGTAGGAATGATACAGGTTTAATTCAACTTTATTTCCAATAGGAATATACTTACGAAGTAAACCAGCTATAATGGCTTCATATACCCGCAACTTTTGATCAACAGGGTTAGGGTATTCGCTAAGAAACTCATCTAGATATACTAAGTCTTTTTGCAATTTAATCCTTTACACACTAAAGGACCCAAGTTAGAATTCTAACTTGGGTCCTAAGTAGAACCTCATCGACAGCCAGCCTAGGGATCTGTGCCGCATGGACCGACCTGGAGTTTGGTTCTAAAGTTTACTTGGTATGGCCTGCTGCTATCATCAGTGTAGCAACATCACGGCCATCTGGCAACTGCACTGATGCTAAAGTTCTTCCTAATGTAAAGAACCCATGTGACACCATTGTCACCTTAGTACCTTGAGGTAATAAAACTTTCAAATACTCTGTAGCTAGTTTGTGTCTTTTCCTATCAGCTTTTTCAGGAGCATCATACCACTGATCAGCCGGTAAAGTAATTCTAATAGAGCAGAATCCTGGCTTCTTAAGGTCTATGGGATAGACTCTGTGCCCCCAACCTAGATCAAGGTAATCAACAACAAACGTATCACCATCAGTAACTCTATTAACTATACCTTCAGCAATACGAAGATTAGCAATGTCTTCCACGATCTCTCCTATCTGTATAGGAGATTAATCGGTATTTTCACAGCCACTTTGATTTCGACTTAACGGGGTTACATACATAACAATGACCATTAACTAATGGAACACTGCAAAAAATTTTCTTTCCCTTTTTAACCATCACAAGTTTACGACATGATGCCATATATAATTTAAGTCCTTATGAGAATCTTTATATTAAAGAGCACTATGCCGGAATCGAACCGGAAAGTATAAACTCGCTTTGCAGGCGAGCGGCTAATCCATTAACCACCATAGCGCATTAGATGAGAGGTTATCTTAACTCAGACGTAAATTAGCAATCTTTCAGACAAACGTACTCTCACTGAGTTTAATGAGCGAATAAGGGGGTTCGAACCCCTGACAGAACGTTGGAAGCGTCCTATGTTACCACTACACCATATTCGCAAATAGGTACCCGACACGGAGAGTACCTGTAGTTGCCAAGCCGTGTCTGCGAGCGATATAAGGGAATCGAACCCCTATAACCTGCATGGCAAGCAGGAGCACTACCATTGTGCTAATATCGCATTTACCTTACCAATAACTTTTCCTGTCCAGTTGCACCACACACATCCGCCAGGCCTACCCTTGCAAGCTGAACATGTCTGTAACATTATCTCTTCCTCTTTTGACCTTTACCCTTACAGGATTTACATTCAATTGTTGTCGTTCCTTGCCATGTTCTACCTAAACCTTGGCAATCCTGACAAGTAGTAAGAGCCATATTAATTATAACCTAATAACTTTTCAATAAAAGTTCTTGCGCGACTGAAGGGATTCGAACCCTCGATCTCTTGATTGACAATCAAGTGCTTTAACCAGACTAAGCTACAACCGCATAGGCCACTTCTTCCAATTCTTGGAGCTATCCGGCCGGATCATCCTTAAACTGTGTGATATCTTATTTTGTCCTACTAGTGGCAGTAGGTGACTCACGCCCGAGCAACAGGATTCGAACCTGCATGCATCCATTAACCTTTCAACTGGTTCGTAGCCAGAGGGTATACGCCCGGATGGTGTAAGCAAGCATCTGGTCTACCAGGCTGTTACTTGCTTACATGTAATTGTTGGCTTGCTAACGAGATCGAGTAACCCCTGCCAATATATGCAGGTTACGGGTCCTCAGCGCACCTCGTACCTCACAGGATTGCCACATCCTGCTTCACTACCTCGCTGACAAGAATTACTTTACACTACCTAGACGATGCTGTCAACCCCTCAAACTTCCACAAGAGGAGAAACATAGAACCAAGCATTGGAATTTCCTCCAGGATACGCCATCGGTCCTTGATCTGCTACTAGCCTTCCAATGCTGGCAGAGACATTGCCAGAAGGAGAAGTTACTGGCCAAGTTGCAGCTCTGTGAACATAATGAAATGTATAAACTGCTGCAATATAATTGTTAGCAGTAAGTAAAGGTACGGGAGTATCAAATAAAATATCTTGATACCCACCAGGGACTGGTGTAAAGTCTTTACTTACTATATGAGTGTCAAGATCTCCATCCCAAAGACTAACACTATGGCCTACAGGATAGGGAGTATTAGTAGGACTAGGAGTATTGGTAGGAGTTCTCCATTGAACTCCTACACAATTTTTTGCAGTAAGAACTGTAAACATTACTCCCATATTGTATCTTGTAGATAAATCGTCTGCGTCTAACAGATTTGGTACTGGATTAGGCCAGGAAAGTGCCTCATATGCAGTTCCGCCAGACGGACCAAAATCTACCCATGATCCTGATACTCTGTGCTTGCCTGCCAGATCGGAATCGACCCATGATCCTGATACTCTTACTTTAGCTGTACTCATGCGCTTGTGTCAATCCAAATAGATCCATCAGGGACAGTTACTACTGTAGCAGGATCAGTGTCACCTGCATAAATTACTGCATCTGTATCTGCTACATATGTTGAACCATTCCATACTCTAATCAAAGGTAGCTTAGCATCTAGCGCTGTTTGCTGAGCTGTACTTACGGGCTTAGACGCATCTGATGTATTATCTACATTAGATAATCCTACCATAGCCTTATCGATACCTGATACAGTTCCTGTAAAGGTAGGTGATGCGAGATTTGCCTTTAAATTAAGAGCAGTTTGCTGTGCAGTTGATACTGGTTTTGCAGTATCAGCAGTGTTATCAACGTTACCCAAGCCTACCATTGTCTTGCTAACTCCAGAAACTGTACCAGTAAATGTAGGTGATTCTAGCGGAGCCTTGAGGTCAAGAGCGTCTTGAGTATCATCTGATATTGGCTTATCAACATCCGCAGTATTGTCAACATCAGAAAGTCCAACCATAGCTTTAGTAATACCGTTCACAGTACCAGTAAAGGTTGGAGAAGCTAAATTAGCCTTCAAGTTTAGTGCTGTTTGCTGGGCACTAGATACTGGCTTATTAGCATCTGATGTGTTATCAACATTACCTAGACCTACCATAGATTTTGAAATGCCTGAAACAGTTCCTGTAAATGTAGGGGAAGCCAATGGTGCCTTAAGATCTAATGCTGACTGAGTAGCTGTACTAACAGGCTTATTAGCATCTGATGTATTATCTACGTTTGCAAGGCCAACTGCTGCTTTATCTAGTGTAGGAGTTCCTGTAATATCAGCGTAAGCATGTGTGTGACCAACAGGAGAATAAGTTCCTGAATGTGTGTGAGCTAATGCAGCATATACAGCATCATAGTTGTGAGTGTGATCTCCAGCAGCTACCTGATTCGAACCTACGCCTACCGGCAACCTGGCTAGAGCAATTGTTCCAGACACAATATCAGCGGCTGCATGTGTATGTACTGTCGGAGCAAACTGTGTACCTAAATCAGCAATAGCTTCATCAATAGCTTCATCTACCGCAGCATCAATAGTAGGACCAACAGTATCTTCAATAGCATCAGCTACAATCTGGTCAACTGTTTCCTCAGTTACGAAACCTTGATGAGTGTGTGAAAATGATGCATAAAGACTTGATCCGCCAGGTTGAGCAGGAACTAAATCAGACATCCAGATAATTCCACCAGCAGCATCATAAGGAATAACTGTCTGAAAAATAGAATAGTCACCACTGAATCTTAGAATTACTCTATAAGTCCAGCCTATTGGAGTCCATTCAGGGTCATTAGTTGCTGGTAAGTCAACCTCAAAGCTACCTGTGGAATCAAGAGTAACTTTCACTTCACTAGGCACTACGGCAGTCTCGTCCTCTGAATGCAGAACGTAAACTTTAGAGAAGAACTGAACTGTTCCTGACTCAGGAGTACCATCTAGTTTAAGGTACTTACCCTTGACAGTAATAATTGTAGGCAATGCCATAGTAAATACCTCACAAAAGAATTAGCCAACCGATACGTGTACTTACCATATCGGTTGGCTAATTAATTTTAAATCTTCTTGTACAGATCAGTCCACTCGGGCACCTTAGCAGCAAACCTAAGAGGCATCTTAGCCTGCTCAGGTGTTCTGTCGGCCTTCTTGTTGTTACAAGGTGAACATGCTGAAATAGTGTTCTTCCAAGTGTTCTTTCCACCATGTGATCTTGGCACAATGTGGTCAATAGTAGTTGCCTTACCTGAACAAAAAGCACAAGTAAAATCATCTCGTCTCAAAACTCCAGACTTAGACCACTTCGGCTGCCTTTGGTACCTCCAAGTAGTTACAACGTACTTTAACAATCTGACAGAAATAGGTCTTATAAATGCACCTATAAACTCATCTGCTGCTTCGTGAACCTCTGCAACATTTCTGCAAATCATACGAATAGCATGGTTCAGAGAAACGGTGTGAAGGATTTGAAGATCTGCGTTTAGTACTACTACACTTCCTGTCATCACCGCTCTCCCTTCAGTCGATTTATGCGGTGCGTTCATGAGTGTATCTTACCACCCACAAACGGACCGGTCAAGAGCTATTGCACCTTAGCGGATCTGGTGCACCTTCTCAAGATACTCAATCCTTTCAGCAGGGTCCATGTAAGGCTCACTTTCAAGCCAAGACTTAAAAGCTGCACGCATCTCTGCGACGTAGCCTCGGTCAAGATCCGCCTTTGAAGACTCCTCTAGCGGACCAACACATGAACACCCAGATTCCGCAATCCAGTAGTAATACCTAGTTGCAGGCTCCTTGAAAATAGTAAAAACATTCCAGTCATAATCGTACATTCCAGTCTGCTCTACTAGTACCAAGCCAGGAAACTTAACTTCATCATAGTACTGCATTGGTTATCCTTCTCTCGATATACACGGACATTTCCTCTTCTAAGGAAAGCAGTCCTCGGAATTCCAGCTCGTATACAATCTCAGGAATGATAATTACCCAATAACCTTCTACTTCGGTACACCAAGTTTCCAAGGATTGATTGGTCAATCTTATACGTTCATATTCTTTTACATCTAAATAGACTACAGTGCTGCTATCTTTCATGATCTGTAGCTTACCAGCAGCACTGTAGTCTGTCAAATTCAGTGAGAGTGTGAACCCATAAAGCGGTGGCAAGAACCACAACGACCCTCAGCGGCAAGGAAAGGTAGTCCTCCACCAGCACGCATAAGGCTGTCAACAATATGAGGCTTAACGTCTGCATTGTTAGCTGCCTGAGTAACAGCCTGCATGAGAGAATACATAGTCATTTCATCTTCATTTACCATGTTCTTGGTAATATGAATACGCTCAGCACCAGGAATCTTGTAAGTATTGAATACTCCCTCAAGAGCCTCAGCAGCAGTACCTTCAATACTAATATCAGTCAGGGCCTGAACAGCATCAAATGAGCCCTCAAGACCAGATAATGCCTCATCGACAGCGTCCCTGGCCCATTCATAAACTGCATCACCCTTGCCAGCCGCGCCACGACGTGACCATACACTGTTTGATGAATTCATAGTATCAATGGCACCATTAGTACACCAATAGCGGAATAGATATCCATTGAATTCTGTCTGCTCATCTCCATTGAGTGAGTTCTTAATTTGAATACCTGCTGACCAAGTATCGTTATCTGTACCAGTATTGTGCATAACACGTACATGCTCAGGTACAATAAGACGAAGGTGAGTCTGCTTCAGGTTATGAACAAACTTATAATCAGCAAATACCTCGCCAGCACCATACTGCTTTTCAATAGCATTTAGGGCAATTTCTAAAAACTGTAAATTAGAATAAGGCTGAAGTGCACCACGAGTCATAGCAGCAGCCTTACGATTGCCAACTGCTAGAATCTTAAAATCCTTACCATGCAGACCTGTATTGAACTGATAGTTAAGTCCTTCAGCTACCTGCTCAGCAGGATAGTTCTGAACATAGCCCTTAGTCATATAGGCTTCACCTGCTAGGCCATAAAGAGCATCAGGAGTAAGCTGTAGTTCTGTGCCACCTACAGTAACAAAAGCGTTAATGGGTGCATCAGCTTCTGTAGCTTTAAGACCATGATTGAAATCCTCTTCAAGCCTGAATGCTACAGAATTTCCGCCCACCTCAAATTCGTAGGTCGATAGAGGCTCAGTACGGCCAAGAGTTTCACGAACGTCATCAAGTGTTAGTAGCTTGTCTTTTACATCATCAATAGTGATGCTCAAAGTAAAATCTCCTTAGTAAGGAAAGTGGGTAGGTTAAGTCTTGCGACCTGTACCTACCCACTCTATCAGAATCAGCCTACCTCGTCAACCTCGACAGGACCAGTAGATTTTTTAGCACGATCTTCTTCTAGGATCTTGACAGCAGCATCAATAAGTTTCTGACGCCACCTAGGATCGCTAACTGCTTTTTCATTAAATTTAGCAGCACCATTGAATGAGTCTCCACCCAATGACTCGTCAATTTTAATCCAGGCCCCAGCGGAAGTGATAAGCTTATTGTGCTCTAGTACTTTACGTGCTGCCCATAAGTTATCAAATCCGATTCCGTATCGGACTAGAGCCTTAGCCTCACGTTGCGGCATAGCTACCTTATTCTTAGTGCATACCATCTTTACTTCGGTCGCTACAGGTACTTCAACTTCTTCACCATAGACATTAATTACCTTACCTTTTTCTTTGGTAGTACCAATAAACTCTACCATTTGTGATGAGTAGTAAGTAAGCTTCTCTCCTCCAGGACGAGTTTTCTGAGGTGGGCCAAATCCTGGCATTCCTCCAATAGCTGCATGAAGGTGGTTGATAAAGATAGCTGAAGTGTCATGCTTAAGGAGCAATGGGTTAAGCATACCAAGGAAAGGTGACATAAGTCTTGCTAATGGGGCTACGGCAGCTTTTCCAATATCATCATCAATAACTGAGGAAGGAATTGCTGCGGCTACAGAATCCCATACTAGTAGTCTTACCTTTCCTGTCTGAATAAGGTCTCGTGTTAAATTAGCTCCGGTTTCAAAATCTTCAGGACGAAACAATGCAAAGGATGTATCGTGCACATCTAACCCTAGATTTCTTGCATAGGTCTCATCCAGTGCACACTCATAGTCCATATAAAGAATAATATCATCAGAGCCTTCTTCTAGAATAGCCTGTTGAGCTAGCCCAGCAGTTTGCAATGCAGCAGTAGTTTTACCTGACTGAGACTTACCATAGAATTGTGCGATACGTCCTACAGCTACTCCGCCACCTAAAATATCTTCAAGGCCAATGTTGTTAGTAGACAAGAACTTTGCATCCGCAACAAAACCCATGGTGTACTTGTCTGCATACTTCTTCGATGCAGCAGATAACACATCAGCTATAGATGCTTTTGCTTTTTCCTTTGGTGGCATGTATTAGTCCTTAAATGTAATAGTTACTCGGGCCTTGTCTATCATTTTAGCAACTCGATGCCAAACTGCCTCTTCCTCATCAGTGGAATCAATAGGCCACTCAGCAGCATCTAACATATCAGAAGTCATTTCAGTAACAGTTAAATATTCAATATCTTCTGTTGCAGCTAGAATAATGTTTTCAGCTATATGCTTAATTTCTGAATCAGGAATTGTTAATTTGCTCACGTATCTTCCTTAGCATCTCTTGGGCAGGAGGATTAATTTTGTAGGCTCTAAGGCGATCTAGGCGGGCTACAATGTGTCCTGCTGAGTCGCCCAGCTCACCTATGAGTGTATTGCAACGAGAGCAAATAAGTCCTCGAATACACTTACCACAAATAGGCGGCTTAGGGCAGCATGAGTGATCATGATCTACTGATAGTTTACGACTCAATCCTCTATTGCCAGTCCACGGACCACAAGTGTAGCACATTCCGCCCTGTGCTTCATAGAGCGCATCATATTCGCCTGGAGACAGATTAAAGTCTTTTAGCATTCTGTTAGAATGTGAGCTAGCTCTTAGTACTTTCTTTCTAGCTCTCAAGCATGTAACACAACGAGGGCCAGGATGAGGCAGTTTCCTAGTAGTAGAACCACAGTCTTTGCATGATTTTACTTTCGGTGCTGCCATTATCCTGACCCTCAATCGTATTAGTCGCTATGAAGTTTTAAGTATAGCAGACTCAGAGTCCCTTTAGTAGATCCTCAAGGTCTACAGCCTCATCATTACGCTTTTCACTATCACCTAGTGGTGAAGTTTCATTGCGAGGAGTTTCCTTTGGAGTATCTAGCAGATTGCTAAGACCTGCATCAAGGTTACGCTCTACACCAGCTAGATTATCATTACTGGTCTCACCAACCTGACCATTAACTACTCGCCAATTACGACGTACCTTATCCAGATCATCTAGAAGATATTCTACCTTCTTGACTGGACGACCAAGGAAGTAATCAAGATCTTGTGCCTGGTTGTCAGCAACGATTTCCTTAAATGCTTCCTTAGTAGCGTCACTTTCTTTCCACTTAACCTGAGGAGAAGAAATCATCTTGAACTTCTGGAACATCTTGTTCTCACAAGGACCAAGAATCAGATCAACATTAGAAATCTGACCACCCTCAGCCTCTTCAGCTAGGTCTACGATCTCAGCGTATTTCTGGTCAGTAAATGACCATACCTTTACTGATCCCTGAAAGTTTTTGGTAGGCTTGCTGGTACCATTAGTAGCATACTGGAAAACGTGCATTGCAAAACGACGCTTTGGCTTCTGGAACATATCTGGTTCCTCAGATGCTGCCTTGCAGGCTACGCAGTTTTTAGGATCAATTCCACGATCCTGAAGAACGTTTAAGTCGCCAGTACAAATAGGATTACTGACGAAATCGAAATCCATTTCAGTCTTGCCATCTTTGCCAGACTTGTACTGAACTACACCATTAATAAGCTTTGGTGTACGAAGATTGTGAACGAAGCCTACTTCAGGCTCCTCATAAATTGCGATACGAGCTGTTTCATCTTGATCCAGCTTAAGTCGAGGGAAATTGTCACCTGACTGCGAAACATTCTGAGCACTGAAGGACATTTTAGCCATTGTTTTTAATCTCTTTTCCTGTGTTTATCCTGAGCGAACACTTGTGGATCGCTACATCCATTCTACCACACTACTGATCTTGAATCAACCTACCATCAGGTCAAGTCTCTTTCTTAGATCCTGTCTTACTTTATCCAAACCATAGTAATGTAGCCGTATTACATCTACAGCCTCATTAGCGAATGCCTGTGAGTCTTCCAGCTTACGAAGGTCTCGGGCGCTGTTTAAGGTAGCTAGATTAGCGTCTGCGGCCTTCTCTTTGCCTGTTGCATACTCGGAGAAGGATACTTTTTTACCAGGCTGAGAAATTGCCCTGTCCCACTGCTCTTGATGCTGCATCCTGAATACACTGACTTGCCTATCCAGTTTAGCTTTAGCTCTCATTGCAGAGCTAAGCAAACTTTCCAGTGCTGTTAGATCTTGCTGAATATGTACGAAGGATTTATGAATTTCTGCGAAGTCTCCATCATCGTCAACCAGCATGACAGAAAATCTTATCTCAAGTGCATCTGCAATAAGTTTAGATAAGTCTTCGTGCAATTTATCACTCATCCAATAACACCTTGTCAACATTCCATAAGTGCAGCATGAATCTTATGTCTTCCGCTAGTTCTTCAATAGTTTCATCATTATGAAGAACTACAGATGCTAAATTCTCAATTGAAGTTGATTCTGATGCGTGCCCATCAGACACCAAACCTGGACGATCAATCCAAATAACTTGGCCGCCGTTGTTTCTTACAAAATCAACTTCATTATCGAATCTACAATCAGTAATGACATAACGAGATTCTGGATCAGCAATGTCAGGAAACCTTTTTTGAAGATTATCTACCCAGACATTATCACCGAACATCATTCTACCAACTTCGGTACCAAAGACCTGCATAATTCTTCGTACCTCAGGGATATTATTTTTAGCCCAATCCCAGCCAGCATCATCAATTAATTCTGATAGAGGGAGAGTTCCATAACCATAGCTAGCGTCAGGAATCCAAGGATCAAGAACTAGTAGGGCCTCACGCAAAGCATCAGCAAATGCAATTCTGGTAAAGCCGTACTCCTCGATCAGTACTTTAGCGGCAGTGTCCTTACCTGAGCCCTTAAGGCCAGAAAAAGCTAATAACATCAGCTACCCTTAGAAACTTTAAGATTATGAATATATGTCTTTAGGTTGGACAGCAATTCAGATGCAGAATGGTCTCCCTTGACCTGCAAGTCTTCCATACGAATAGTGACAAGAAGTTCAGCATATTTAACTAATAGATTAAATTTTTGAACTACAGTAAGGTCATAAGTATCAAAACCATTTTCAATAAGTAATTGCTGATAATCACTTTCATCAAGCTCTACATCAAACTTAACCCATCGACCAGCAGCACTTTCAGCACTACCACCACGTAGGACTCTCAATCGTCTTCCTCCATAATAAGTTCTTCATCAATAAATTCTATATATAGTCGTCCAGAGAAATCTACAATTCGGCACTGACCAGTTTGTAGGTTTATCTTCCAATCGGGGAAGTCAACAACACATCCACAAGATAATTCAATAGCCTGTCCTGCTTGATGTGCAACTCTTGGAGTCAACAAGTATTCAATCTTTTGTAGGTATCTTGTGACTTCCCCATTGCAGTTGTGGCACCTCACTGAAAATTCGTCAGAAGTCATGCAAGTAGTCTACCAGATGACTGCCCTAGAATGCAATGTCGGCACCAAGATCCTGTAGTTGCTCTTCAGCAACTGTATACTCAACCTTAGCACCACCAAGAACAAAACTGATAGCTTGTGAATGATCTTCAACAGTAAGGCCAGTAGTAGATTTCAAAACGATGCTGCCTTTAGGAGTAATCAGCTCCACTGTATTGATTCCATCTTCTTTTTCCATCAACTCTAAAAACTTAGCAAACTGATCTTTGTTAGGCATACGATCAATAGTTACTTGAAGCTGCCTAGTTTGAAGTGTAGGTAAGTATCTAGTTCCTGCACTTGACTCTTGTACTGGATCTGGTTCAACCTCAGTTCCAAGTGTAGGTAAGTATCTAGTTCCTGGATTACTGTCTTGTGTGAGAGATCCTAATACTGGACCTGATGCAATCTTGACAGTTCCATCTTCAGTAATTTCAATTTCCTTTACTGAACCCCAACGCTTACCGATGTGCCAGTCTGCTTTCATAGGAGGCCAAGAAGGTACTGGAAAGATTACTGCTGGCTGCAATGCTCGAATGACATCTACAGGATTAAGACTACGGTGCACATAAAATTCAAGAGCATCGTGAACGTTCATGAACAGCTTAACTTTATCTGTCCATCCATTCTGACGGATTACTTTCCTTGCTCTTACCATTCCGATACGTACGAAGTCTCCTGTAGCTCCACCCTGAACAGGATAGTTGAAGCAGGCACGTTCTCCACCTTCACGAATCCAGCGGCGAGAATCTTCCAATTCCCAGATAGGAATCTTGCGACCAAAGATAGTGCTAACATATCCATTAGCGTAGCCAAACTCTACCTGCTTTTCTGTCCAACGCTTAATCTTAGGAAATGCAGCAAAATACTGATTGAACAGTTCCTCAGCTTCATCCTTAGAACAGTGTAGTCTTTTAGCCAGAGCCATTGATGTCATACCGAACAATAGACCGAAACCAATAGTCTTAGCTTTTGAACGATATTCCTTTGTTACCTGATCCTTGGTAAGCTTGAACATCATCATAGCTACCTTGGTGTGAACATCTTCACCTGTTTCGAATGCTTCAATAAGTGCTGTTTCGCCAGCAAGGCCAGCTACAGCACGATATTCAGCCTGAGACAGGTCAAAACCCAGAATATAGAAATCATCTGGTGCGATAACAGAATCTCTGAAGTTAAGTTTGAAATAAGTTCCATCATTTAACTTAAGCTTATAGCTTAGTGGAGTTCCGTCATCATCTTTCAGGTTTACTGCGGGCTGATTCTGCTGGTTTGGATTAGCTGAACTGAATCGAGCTGTACGTACATAACTCTGATTCAATGATGGGTGAATCATACCATCAGGAGAATTCCCATAATCCTTTGGATATTTATCCAAAAATGAAGTCGTAAGACGCTTCAAGTTCTTCCAGTCAGAGATCTTTTTAGCAATAGGATACTGTTCAGCTAGTAAAGCTAGAGCTTCTTTTCCTGTAGACATCTTCTTGTCAGCTTTAGCTGCGCCCTTAGTGCTTGTAGTGTAGACATTGACCTTCATTCCAAGCTTGTCGTACAGGATCTCAGATAGCTGTTTAGGGCTGCCCAGATTTACGTTGAGCTTAGTTTCTGTCATACCTAGTAGGTCAGCTAGCTCTGATTGAATCTCGTCATTTAATGCTGTTGTGAAATCTTTAGCCCTATTAGAAGCTTCCTGCATGAAGAACCAATCATATCTGATTCCACAATCTTCCATATCACAAATGACATATGTAATTTCCATATCAACTTTATACATGAGTTGATCTTTTACAAGAGGATATCTCTTAAGATGATGAGCAAGACACCACAATGCGTCTTCACAGGCATAAGTAACAACCATAGAAGTTAGATCAAGCACATTGAACCTGAAAGCTTTCTTCTTCTTTTCGGTTAGGTGTTCGAATAGCTGCTCAAACTTAATCATAGTGTGACCAAAAGTTTTTTGTGTTGCACCCTTAAGGTCAAACTCCTGGAGATCTCTAAGGATATACATCTCTACTTGTGTACAAGAAAGAGTAGGAAAGTATCCTTTTGATTCTCTTACTTCTTTTCCGTATAGTGGATGATCTGACAGCATGTCTCTAAAGAATCGAGCTAGTCTCCTAAGTTCGAATCCTAGATTATGTGCTACCATAAAGCCAGTCTTGAATGAATTCCACAGAATCTCAGCGACCGATACATGATCAGTTATATTATCTGCAAAATCATGCGCCAAAGGACAATATCGCGCCCAATTAAGTGAATTGGTAAAAGAGAATCCTACAAAGAGATTTGTCTCTTGCTTAAGAGATCCACGATCATCATCTTCTCCGTGATAACCAGTTTCAATGTCGAAACCAAAAGGTACTCCTTCAGCAACTATCTTATCAAAGAGTTGCTTGAGTTCATCGACAGCACGTATTACATCATAGTTTTTAGTCACGACAGCATTAGCCATAAAAACTCCTTGTTTATTGCAGCATTGATTAAAGGAAATGCTACTAATTCCCATACATTTGTTCATCAACCTTAGACTTCAAATCATGACAATGACTACAGAGGACTTGTAAATTGTCAGGATGATGCTTACAACTGAACCTGGACTTATCTCCTCTGCGAGGAACAATATGATCACAGGTCATTTCATAGCCACGCAAGCGTACCACAGCTTCACACAGCCCACAAGATGCGCAATGAGTGTGGCGTTGCTCGCCTTCAGCTCTTGCGCAACTACATTTACGACGCGATAATTTAAATACTAATTGCCTAGCCAAAAAATATCGGTGGTGCAATCTCCAAGCTTCAAGACATGCTCCTGAATGCCATCTCTTCTGCACAGCAGATAGAGTGGAGTTACACCACCGACAATGTGATTCTTCGCCATCCCAATGAGATAAATGGCAATGTAGAGGATTAACAGTCATAGCTGTTCGGTCCTTACAGGACAGCGAACAGTAGAGCTGAAACCCAAAGGCAGAAATAATGTAATCCTTGATCAGCAAGATACATTCCAAATAAAGGAGTCTGCATCTTTGCAAATTCGCCAGACCCAATTCTATCAAGAATCCATTTAACAGGCCAACGCCTATCTAATATGGCATGAGATATTGCTGAAAAACCTATTGCAAGAACTACTCCAACAACAGTAGCTGGAATACTTAGAATGAATACAGTAATCAACAACATAGCAAGCAAGATGAGATGATAAACTACAACATGCTTTAAGATGTGTGACCAGCCCAGCCATCCAGCTTTAGTTTTATTAATTGCTACTTTATCAGTCTGAGCAAATACATGATCAGCTACTTGGTGTGCACATATTGCTACCCCAATAAAAACAGCAAACAATATTGCTGAAGTAAGCATCAGAAACCTGCGGCTGCTTCCTTGCCCAGGCGCATCCACTTCTTGTGGACATCCCTAGCCTCAGAAAGGGTCATCTCTCCCTTTGCACCAAAACTGTACCGCGCTGACCAAGCAGAAAAGATCTCATCATAAGTCATGTCCCAGGTCTGCTTCACTTCTTGCTCGCTCAAAATTTCTCCTTAGTTCTTGTTACTTAAAGTACTGGTGAAGGGATTCGAACCCTCACGCCCTTTCGGACAACGGAACTTGAACCCGTCGCGGCTGCCATTACGCCACACCAGCATGTGTTCCCTACACATCAGGCCATCTGTTTCATCCTGACCCTAAAACCGTCCACACCTCAGGAACAAATCTATCTTACCACCCATATCATCCGATGGCAAGGCTTCGAATTTGCTCTACGCTGTATCCATTGATATCGTTTGTGTAAACAATTTCCTTAATACCTGCATCAACAATCAACTTCATGCAGTTAGCACACGGCCGAGACATGCGGGTCTGGCCGCTATTACTGACTCGTGCGATGTAAATCACACTGTTACGAAGGTCAGGATAATTCTTCAACAGCTCTCGAATGATAGCAGCTTCTGCATGATCAGTAACGTTAGCCGCATCTACTTCAGGAGCATTGCGAAACTTGTTAGGAGCAAAGCCGATTACTCGACCGCCCCTAACAACTACAGCTCCATGCTTCCAACGATAATCACTGCTGGAAGCTACCTTGACGGCCTGCTTGATCCTGCTCTCATGACGACTCATGAAGCGAATCTTACTAGATCAATGTGTTCTTGTCAACTCTGCATTGTTGCAATAAGTAACAAAATACGATCCAAGATTATCAAGATACGACATAGCTACAATAGAATCCCACCAAGCGTTGTGAACAAACGCAATATGCCTAGCTTCAGCTTCTGACATAAAGGAACCAAACTCAAATGTACCTTCGTAAGGATTTAGTTCGGCGGTAGTTTGATTTACATTACTAATAGCCCATCCACCGATCAGGCTATCAACGACAGGATACCATCGACAATACAAAATCTCTGCATCTGTAATTGGATTCTGTTTAAAGTTTCGTTTTACCATAGTGAAATCAACACTTCCCATACTCCTACCTTAGCACCACTGTTGAGGCTAGAGTCTATCATAGCCAGAAGTTTCCTGCAATACTTGATCTTGGGCTCATCGTACTCCTTAGATACAGGAATGAACTTCTTAACCAAGAAGATCTTAATTCCAGTAGTAGCTGCAATATCTGTGGAATACATTCTTTTACGCACACATCTATTAATTTCCATAATAGTATCAAGTTTGTAATCGAGCCTTGAAATAATCTTAGACTTGTCTTCATCTGACATAGACTGTAAGGAAAGCATAGCTAGATTCTTTTGCCGTAAAACAAGGTAATCTGAGAAGTCATCAAGTGCTTGCTCCTCACACAATAAATCTACAGCCTTTTCTGAAGGGCTACCCTGCCATACGTGAACCTTTTTAAGTACGTCCAGCATAGCTCTGGTGTCTCCTGAAGTACGTTCTACTAGATGTTCAGCCACGGCCTTAGTCAAGCCATAAGACTTGCCCCAATTAACAAGGTCCTCATCATTGGGCTGACTACACCTGACAAACTTACCTTTGGTTCGTATAATCTCAATATGTTCTTGATAAGAAGTTCTTTTCCCCTTAACTACTATTGCTGGAGCATCTGACTGATGAGAAACAAAAACAATATAATTAGCTGTGTTGTTTTTAGTTTGAGTTAGCCATTTAGATAGCTCTGTCCAGTTGCTAACAGACTCAGAATTTCTTACGACAATGAGTCTGTTAGCGTCAGGGTTCAAGGGAAACTGGCTTGCCTTATCCCATACAGAATTAGTAGTTCTAGCATCCAGTTCAATTAGATCAGTGTCAGGTACTTGTAGTGTTGTTTTAATATCTTCAACCACTGACTCTACGAGAACTGATTGATCTCCGCAGCAATAAGTAATTTTAGGTACATTACCTTTAGCTACAAAGGTCTTCCACTGATTAAAATTCACCTGTTACCTTCCAGGAATAGTTAACTTGCTCTTGGCTGCCTGTACCCCTTCTACCAATTTCATCTGACGAAGTTCTTTGAGAAAATCATTAAGGAACTTCTGTCGAGTAACTTCAAAGTTATATTCAAAGATGATCTTAGCTTCTTCTGTTGTCATAATAGTATCAATCAAAGCTTGCACCTTCCACAAAGCAATAACTCCAGCGTCAGGGCTGATGCCTTCCTTAGCTAAACTTATTGTCTTTGCGTTATTACTTGCATTAAGAGCTTTAATCTTACTCTTTGCGGTGTCTTTATCTTCGATAAAGTCTGCCGCTGTTTGCTTTTCTGACAAGTTAACCCCTCATAATTGATTCTAATGCTGCCCTGACAGCTAGCTTAGGCCTAGCATTAGATACCGGGCTCCAAGCTGATAGTACAGCTAAAGCTACATTCTTTTTTGCAAACACTCCAAGATAATTTGGATTATAGATTTTAAATCTTTCAGTAGCAGATTCTTCAAGAATGCTAAGAATGACCCTAGCTACTCTATCATCTACTGCCTTATAAGCTTGACTGAACAGAACATAGTCACCGCTTGTAACAGATTCTAGCACAGTAAGCGCTGTAGACCTAGCTGCACTTTCATTGAACGCCTGAAGCGCTGCGTCAACCCTACCAAGGGTGCTAAGTTTACGACTATCCTCGACAGGTAGTCCCTTGTTGATAAGGATAGTTTCCAATTCTGTAGGTTTCAGTAGCCCTACAGAATACTTATGTCCCCTAGTTCTTAGGGTGCTAGGTAACTTCTTGGAACTAATGATAGAAAATCTAGCATACTTAGGAGGCTCTTCGAGAGCTTTTAGTAAGTCATTGATGGCTGCATTGCTTGCAGAATCTACATCAATAAGTGCAAACTTAATATTCTCCATAGGTTCAACACTCATGAAATCTTTTACTCGACTAGCTTCAGATACAGTTAGTCGACAGACTTCAGTAAAATCTACACGAGATACATTGTTTGTAATAGCAGCATGTGCTGCTATTAATCTTTTGCCCACAGATGCTGGACCAGTAATAATAGAAACTGGGGGTAATTGTGAGCTGAGTGCTCCAATTACCCCCTTGTGACCTACTAACATTTAGGCTGTTTCCCCTGCATTAGGATTGACGAACGTTGGACCTGCTTGAGTTATCTGCTGTGCATCATTTGGCATATCTCTAGATACCCATTGTTCTGCTTGCTCAAGAGGCTGCTCCTTTCTAGGGCGACCCCTCCTTTTAGGAGCTGGTAACTCAACAGCATCATACTCCTCTGCAAGCTGCTTGAGCAATGCCTTGCCTACCCAAACCTTTTCCTGGCCCGATTGAAGCCAGTAACCTTTTTTGGTTTTATACCCAAGAGGAGTTTCTTGAGGCTCGTCTAGAGTAGCTTCTTCGACAACTACATATTTCTTGTCTTTAAAGAGTTGATCCATTCGAGCCTTACGCGTTTCGTGCCACTTACCTGATTGCTCGGTCATTTCGCATTCACCTTTCTAACGGTTGTAACTGTGGATCACTTTCATAAGATCGGTGATTAGCTGTCCAACTAAGCGGAGTTGGCACTCTTGTAGAGCGCAATTCCTGAATATGGTAAAACACTACATGAGCCATGTTCCTGTATTCGTACTGGTCAGCATTATGCTTAGCAGCAGATCGGCAAAGTCTAACATACTTATCTACCTCTGCTGCGATCTGATCATCTATAGTCTTATAGCCCATTACATCGTAATAGCGCTCAATATCTTCTCCTGGACAATATACCTTCATGTGCTTTCCTTAGAGGTTAAGGATCTCCCACGCATCGGTTGCGTGCCAATCTGCTGTTAATTGATTGAAGTTTGGCACATCGGCGCCCAGTCCTTCGACTACAGTATAAGCATCATCATCTCCACAACGAATAGTATCTGTATAGCGGATATGAAGATGTCCATGTACAAATAGTTTAGGTTGAAGAGCATTGACTGCTTTTTGCAACCTTCTCTGGTTAGGGACAGTCTCAGGAATAGGTGAAAGCTTAATTCCTGGATTGCTCATATAAGGTTTGTCATGTGCCAAAATGACATCTACCTGTGCAGGATCGACATCATTCAAAATCTTCTCCATGGTCGCATCAGTCATTTCCTCTTCAGGAAACCATAGAGTTTCAGCAGCATCTTCTCGACAAGCCTCCATAAGCCTGTCTTGAGCTGAGTCTGCTAGTTTGAATCTGCGGTCATTGAAACGCTTTCGAGCATTTGCTTCTTCACTCTCAAGTCTATATTTCTTATCGATAGAGTAAGCACCACCCAATGCAATGAATCCTGTACCCTCCACGTTCCATGTAACTCCATTAGGAGAATACCAAATACCTGGACGAATACAATAAAACCCTTGCATAGGGTTATACTTTCTCTCTATAAGAGAGACTTTGTCATGATTTCCCGCAATGAAGACAAGGTCAATTCCTGTTCCTGTCAATGAGTTGCTGACAGAATTCAAGAACATTACTCCCTCTTCAGTATGCTCCCAATAACCAAAATCACCTACCTGATAAATCCATCGGACTCCTGCGTCAATTGCTGCTGGAATGACTCTGTTTTTAAGAAACATTGTGTTTCCGTGCGTGTCTCCCAGAAGCATAATCTTAGTCATATCATTCTTTCTGGTTTAATGTCTTAATTGTTGTTATATAATTGGAAATCTCTTTAAAATCCCAATCGTGTGCTATACAAACTTGCTTATAGATAGTTTCTGCAAGTTCATGCCAGTGATCAATGTTTTCAGCTTCAGCTTTCATGCTAATGGCTTGACTGTGATTGATCCAATGCTTGGCACACATAGTGATTATAAGAACACCTGAGTCTAGCACTTGAGTATCAAAATTGTCAAGGTAGTTGATAGGTACATTCAAATGCTCAAGTACATTGAAAAATTGTGTGCGTGCTGGGTCCAGAAAGCCTAATGGTGTTAGCGGACCACAGCATGATACTAGTCCAGGACGTTCAGTAAACTGAGTGAAAAACTCATACTCATCCTGGGTATCCAATACAGTTAGATGGCATGACATAATTCAACTCTCCAATGTTTTCAACATAACTTTCTTACATACGGATAACCATTTGTCTGCTTGGTGATCTGTCTTGACTGAAGGAAGAAGTTCCAAGCAAGCATTAAGTTTCATACCTACATCTGAATCAAGTTGTCGAACTGTCCAGTCACTTGATGCCGAAGAACAATAAATCTTCAACGCATCTGCTAGGGCAATTAAATCCGGCTCTTTTATTTCCACCTTAACTGCATCAGCCCAACGTTGTTCTAGAGTCTTAGGAGCTAAATCAGCGTCCTCTAACAAGCTAAGAGCAGCGTTGTAGTAGGAGCAGTCCTTGACTGCCGCCGTTAACGATACAGGACTATAGCTTTTAGTGCAACGAAAACAATAACAACTGTTAGTTGCATAGAAAATTCGCATAGTCTTTTCCAGGCCGCCATCAGAGTGATACATAGGAAAAGGACAATGAATCTTCCTACTTACTCCAGTGACAGCGGTTGGAACAAAAATACCAATACCAGTCAGGACATCTGTAATTTTAATTGTTGTGTTTGCCAACTCAATCCAAGATGTATTCTGACGTACTTGAATCATTAGCTTACCTCTACGGTCCTACGAGTCAGTAGCTCACGGGTGTCGATAGTAATTCCCCAACCTTGCTTATCTAGAGATTCTCCTAGCTTAGCAAAGTGGTGCCCACAAAAATCAAGAGTCTTCTTACCATTATTAACTCTGACAAATGCCTGTACTCCACAAGAGTCACACCTATCAGAAGTCGTTAATTCTTCCATCTTAAACCCCTTTCATTGGGATACTACCTTAGTAAATTTATCGGTATGCAAAATGGGAGCAGCAATTTGCTGCTCCCATTAAGATCAGATACCGGCGAAGATTCCTGCGCCAAGACCCATAATATCTCCTGGGCCGCCTCCACTTGAACGTTCCTGCGACCAGAAACTTGTTGCATAATCTACAGTAATATCAATAACTCCTGAAGTTTCACCATCTCGATTCTTAGCTACCTGCGCTCTAATGTCAGCAAATCTTGAATTATTTTCCTTCGGCTCAAGGATAGTAATAAGAATGTCAGATGATGATGATGCTTCGGAGGTTTCTGCCAGTGCTGAAGAATTATAATGTCCTACAGTCTGGGCCTCCTTCCAGGAATCACGATTAACCTGCCAAGGTGATACTACAGGAACACCACGACCATCTGCAAATGTAGTAGCTAGTTGCTTAGCTTCAATAAGGGTTGAAGCAAGCTCCTCTCGCTTTGTACTGAATCTACGATCAGCCTTGAGAAGATTGATCGAGTCAATAACAACTAGATCAACATCAAACTCTCGTTGATATTTATTAGATTTAGTTTCGCAATAAGAGATGGTAGCATTACGAGGAATTTGTACAATGACAAGCTTACCATACATTGGGTTTTTGGTGAAATCTTCAATAATGTCTGGAAGAATTCTACGTTCTTCTGGTGTTAGTCTACCATCTCGAAGAGCATGAGAGTTAATACCATGCTCAAGGCCGAACATAGGATGCTTGGAATGTCTACACAGTAGCCTACGCCTAATGGTAGGTCGCAAAGTTTCAGATGTCAGAATAATAACATTCTTATTCTGTTCAACTGCTGCGCTCCAAGGAAGCTGAGTAGAAGCTAGAGTACTTTTTCCTGAGGATGTGTATCCTGCGATAAGGTCAAGTTCCCCGTTTTGTAAACCACCAAGCTTTGCATCCAGACTTGGAATACCGAACTTAATGCCTGCTACTGTTTTAGGATTATTAATTTCTTCCCATATTTCAGCGGCTTCCTCGCGGGCATCTCCTTCGGGAGATAGTTGCATAGAAAGTTCACGATCAATATCAGCGAACTTTTCAAGTACATGAATACGAGCATCAACATGACCATAAAGGTCTTCACCTTTAGGACCTTTAGCTCCACGAGACAGAATCTCCATACCCGAAGTAATGGCTTCTGCTGTTTGTTTTTCAGCAGCAAGTTCTTTGAGTTGCTGAATACTCCATCGAAAATCTACCTCAGTTGCAGCGGACTTACTTAAAACATCATAAGTTTCTGAATACAGTGCAATCTTACCTGCATCCACGCCACGATTAGTAAGGATGTCAACAAGGGCATCCTTACTCAATACTCCACCAGCAGTATTCAGATACTTCTCAAGAAGGAGAAAGATATTCTTGTACTGAGTTTCAGGAAAATGAGAATCTGTTAGATTACTGTCAATAAGAATATTCAGTAGTGTAGTATTCTGTCCAGTAATAACAGCACCCAGAACTATCTTAGCATGTTCAAGTGCAGTACGAGCCATTAATTCTCCTTTTTAACAAAAGCTAACACTTCATCATTTTCATCCATGAAGTAGAATTTATCGTCAGGGTCTCCTGCGTGGATTGCCATTTGACCATCGCATGTAGGAAGCACTCCCATCAACACCCTACCCATGCCAGCTACTATATCATCTTCTTCAAGATCCTGCACCTTGACAGATTTCCATTCTCTCAGAATGCCTGTGCGATCCAGATCTACACTTGGGCGACGAAGATTTGGCTTTACTCTCTTGTTCTTAAATCCTGCCATTGTTTACTCCTGTTGACCCATGACCATTACTACCACGAACAGAATCATTCAATTCATCAACTTCCTCGAAGTCAGCTCGTATTACTTCTTGTATGACAAGTTGTGCTATACGATCGCCAATGCAGAAAGAATATGGCTGAGTATTAGTATTGATGAGGTTTACTTTAATTTCCCCCCGATACCCTGAATCAATTGTTCCAGGGGCATTAACAATACTAATTCCTAGTTTAGACGCTAGGCCCGAACGAGGATGGATAAGTCCTACATAACCTTCAGGAATTTCAACTGCGATGCCTGTCCCGATAAGCCTACGCTCACCTGGTTCCAGAATTCCGTATTCAATAGAATAAAGATCTGCTCCTGCATCTCCTTGCTTAGCATATGTTGGCATGGCTGCACTTGGGTGGAGCTTCTTAAACTTTACTTTTAGTAATAGCACTTATCCTCTTTCTGTAGCTGCTGTAGTCAGTGCATATTTAACAGCAGAAATTCCTGCTGTATGCAGTTGTAAAATATGCACTTCAGGTAATGCAAGTTCTTCTGCAATGAGTCTTAAATCAAGTTTCTGATAATAGTGTAAAGCTAAAACTACTTGCTCCGGAACAGGAAGTGTCTTTACTGTCTGAACAAATACTTCCACCATTTGATTAGCAAATGCAATACCTTCGGTATCAATATCTTCCTTTAGCTGCATTTCCTGATTCGATTCGCTTGTAGTATCTTGATAATTTATTTTAGCGTCTAAACTAACAGGCTTTTTAGCTAGCCTTGCATTTACCTTATGTATATCAGCTACAGACATGCCTGTTCGTTCAGACAATTCTTGAACAGGTACCCCTTCATCCTGTCCTGCTTCTTTTAATTTCTTGGCTTTACTTCTCAATGTTCTTGTTGCCCAGTCAGCGGACCTGATACTATCTCTAATAGTTCCACGAATTCGTAACCTGGCAAATGCCTTAAAATATTGTACAGCATTAGGATCGTATCCTTTTCTTGCGCAGTACGCTTCCCAGCGATCTGCTGAGTCTACTAATCCTAAATAAGCAAGAGATAACATCTCATCTTTTTCTAGTGCATGAGTTGCGGTGCGCCATTCCCTGATAGCAATGTCTTGAGCTAATTTCAAATGCTCATCAATGAGATAATCCTTAGTGTAATTCATCTGCCTGATCCTCCAACTAGTGTAAGTAATTCAAGAGGAGACAATGCAGCGAAAAGCTCACTTCTACTATCCCAGATGTGATCAATAAGTGCTTGTTCACGCTCCAGCACAGGAAGGTAACCTTCTTCCTGTGTCCCGATAGTTAAGAGATTATGTACATAGACAGATGAATGTGTTGATCCATCTCGTCTGATTCTTCCTGCTAATTGCTCCATTCGAGAGGGATTCATAATCATGTCTACATTTACTAGGTGTCTAGCAATCTGTAGGTTCAGTGACTGCTCAATAGATGTCGTTCCAATCAGTACGTGACAATCAGGATCATTCCAGAACTGCTGCTGAGCTGCGAACCTGTCAGCATTGCTTCTGTTCTCTCCCCAGATAGTTACATACTTAACTCCATGACGATCTAGTCGAGCTTGTAGTGCCCTGACATTGTTTTTGAAGTTAATAAACGTAACAACCTTCTCATCACTCAAGTCACCATCGACCAGCTTATCTTCCAGCCAGTCAAGTTTGACTGAAGTACGAGGCCTATCATCCTCGCCAAGTGCTGCAAGGCCACCACAAATCTGTGCACCATAAATAAACTTGGCAATAGCTGTAGTTCTCTTAATCTCTTCACCAGCATTATGCGCCTTGATAATTCTTAGTACGCCCTGCTTGAGTTCATTGTATTTTTCCATTTGTAATGGATAAGGCTCAAGGAATACGTTAGTAGGAATTACAGCAGGAAGATCTACATCATCAATATCTGATGCTGTACGTCTCAAAGTAAGATGAGAAATCTTTTCCTTAAATTCATCAAGATGCTGGTAACCTACTACCTTGCGTGATGTAGTAATCTTACCACTTGAGGAAGCTTCAGATACTAATTCTTTCTGAAGATATCTGCGCTCAAATGAGATAGGAGATCCTAAAACATTTCTTACATTCAATGGCTGAAGCACATTGTAAAGATCTTGTAGCCTCTTCTGAAGGGGGGTTCCTGTCAGGATAGGGATTCTTGGGGATTTGCGAGAAATTCTATTAAGTGCGTAGGAGGTAGCTGTATCTCCATTACGAAGAGGATCAACGTCATCCATAAATACAGCCTGGAAATTAAATGCTAGATCAAGAGCTTCAAGATCATTAATAACCATCTGATAACTCATAACACAAATTTCCCAAGAAGCGTCCATATATTTTTCAATACGCTTCTTTTTAACACCATCACCAACAATAACAGGACAATCAATAAGAAGTCTGTTCAGTTGAGATTCCCACTGAGGGACAGCCGCTGGTCTGCAAATGACAAGAGCCTTTGACTCTTCTAGTTCCCCCGCCTGCTTCATAAGAGCAAGATTTCCTGCGGCTTGAATTGTTTTTCCTGTACCTACAGAATCTGCAAGTAAACCTTTCTCAGCCAAGTATAGCCAGGCTACACCTACTCGCTGATGCTTACGAAAAACAACCCCGCACTGTTGACAGGCAGGGTTAGGTATTTCGTGATTAGCACAAGGAGAGCTATTAAAGTATTTCAATTCTGGTAACTTGATATCCTTTAGTGTCCTGATTTTCTTGGCTGCTTCTGCCTTTTTATGTGCTGGCAGCTTACTAGCCTCGAACAGCAACATGTGCTCCTATCATTTAGGTTTCTTTTTGGCAGAAAGCGAACGAGCCGACTCTACCACCTGCACAGCATACATAACATCCTGCTCGAATGCTGCGTATGCATCTTGTAGCAGTGTAGCATACCTATCCCAGTCAGGGGAAGGGCTAGCTAATGTTGTGGTTAAGAGTCGGCTCGTCACGTAATACCTTACCTTACTTCAGTTGTGTGATCTGGAACTAGCTTAGGCTTAGCCTCGCTCTGTGAATTGTCTACTGCCTTAAATGTATCCTGTACCAGAGATGCCCCTGATCCCAGAACAAATCCTGCGACTGTCTGAGCCCACAAACCCCATGAGTCTAGCAGTTCGTTAGCGGAACCGAAAGCTCCACCAAGATCGACGTTTGCTGCGATGTACACAGTAGCAATACCTGCGGCCCAAGCAACTAGCTGAGTAACAATTGCATTGGTGTCTCTGCCACGTAGACTACGAATAAAGTCTACAACTTTCTTGATTGGTGCGGCAAGAACTAATAGTTCTGCTCCCATTTTTACCTCCTATTAGATTTACTTTCTAGTATACAGCACACTCATTAAATTGTCTAACTATTTGATTATGTTCCTACAGCAATCCAAGCAACATCAGCGGTCCATGTGCTGGATGATCCTGTTGTATAGATAGTGAATCCTGTAGTTGTTACGTTAATTGCTCGACAAATCCAACCTACTGCACCACCCGGAGCTGTCATAAAATTAGCCATTACTGTAGGAGCCGTTGTAAATGCCTGCGGAAATACAACTGCCTGTGTCTTGGATGTTGCTGCTGGAGTAAGTACTACAGTTGCAGTTCCTCTCTGCCCTGTCAGAATAGCCATGTTACTTACTTCAGCGGTTCCAGTAAAGTTAGCTGCTCCTGATACGTCAAGAGTACCACCAACATCAAGATTGGCTGTATCGACATCAGCAAGTGTAGATGTTCCTGTTACTGCTAAGGTCGAACCTAAAGAAACAGCTCCTACAACACTCCACTGATTAGATGCTGAACGATAAATTCTTACATCAGTCGCGGAAGTTCCAGCACCTGCTCTAATTCCATCATAATCAATCTGAAGTCTTGGATTACCTTGAGCTGTTGACTTGTATTTAGCTAGTGGAACAGCTGTAGCGTCAGTTACATCAACATCAACAATAGCTGCGGGCGAAGCTACTCCAATTCCAATTCTGTTTGCAGCATCAAGAATAATATTACCAACAAATGATGCACCAGCAGAAAGTAATTGAGTCCAGGTGGTGCCGTTTTTAAAATACCTTACTTTCCCTGTATCTGTATCGTATCTACCCATACCATCATAGGTAATGGCGGGAGGCACAGCATCAGTAGCAGGGACGAATCCGATAAGGCTATCAATCTTTTCTAAGTTGTCATTAAGATCAGTTGCAACATTAACAGGCTCGCTACCATCATCAGCGGGCTTATATAAGCCTAATCTTGGGGTTGTATCTGACATCTATTTCAGCCCTCCTCAGGGATCTCTGGTTCAGCAGCATGTCTTTGCATAGCAAGAACAGCTTCAATAGGTACACAGAAACGTTCTCCTTGTTCATCTTCGAATACGTACATCGCAAACTCAGCAATATATACATCTTCTGCTGTGACCATGCTGCCATACACATAGTTGAAGGAGCCAGGAACGATAGATGCCCATCCGCCTTGATCTCTAAGTAAGACTCTGTGTACATCTGAAACTTTTACATCTATTCTGTCTACCATCTCATGTCTCCATCTTGTCATGTGTTAAATCGGTTGTAGTTCCAAGTGTAGGTAAGTATCTAGTTCCTCCTAGGGGCAGGTTACTTGACGTAGACTACAGTCAGAACAGGTTGATTACTCTGACCATCACCATTGAATCTTCCATACTGAGTCTTAGATCCAGATGTAGGCCCAAGAGCAATACCTTTAGCTGCTCCTGACTTGAAGTCGTTTCCAATACCTGTACCTAGATACACTTTACGCTTACCCGGCTTAGGCCAATCAGAACTTGTCACTCTTTGCTCATCAACTCGACTACCACTCCATGAGGATGGCCTACTTGAGTAATCGTGAGTACCAATTCTTGCAGTTCCTCCATCATTCCAGTACCAATGGTTAGCATACAATGTTACATAGCAATACTTAATAGTTGCTCCAGCGAGATCTCTTCTAATTGCAGCAGAATCAAAACCACACAATGAGCGTGCATCATTAAGCCAGTTGTCTGACCCTGAATCACCCTGTACCATGGTAGATCCGTGAGAAGATGAGTAATCTCCATTAGAACGATATGTTGCTGACCAAGTACAATTGTATGTCTTTGTATATTCAACCTTAGGCTGAGGCGGTGCTGGTTTATCTGGTGTTGGTGTAGTTCCCATAGGATCAACTCCACCATCATTAATAATGACAGTGTCAGTCAAAGGAATACCAACATCTTCTACCCATAATAATGATACAGAAGGTACAGATACTCCAGTAAGTGCATTAACTGTACAATTACCTAGCTGTCCTGCGAATGTCCACAGAATTCTGTGAAGTCCTGGCGTGAATGTTCCCGCATAGACAATCTGTGCAGCAGAGTTTACAGCAGCTCCACCTACTAGAGATGAGATAGACTGCTGTAATCTTTCAATTCCTCCAGGAGGTGGTAATGTAGGAGTGTCTTCGCCAAAATCGTATAGACGCATAACCATACGTTCGTTTGATGCACTGCTTGATTCGAATTCAGTAACTCCATAAATCATATAAGTTCTTAGTTCTTCAGCAATAAAACTTATTTCTAAGAATCCTCTGTCAATACCTACACCTGCGCCTACTACAGGAACATCATCATAGATACCAATAGCAACTACACCCTTAGATCTTGGTGTAATGATATCTTCTAGTAAGTTTTCTCCTGCAATAGTGATATCATTGGTAACAGTAATGTCCTGGAATGATCCTCTACCAAGACCATCAATTCCTGCTAGTGTTACTGTAGGATCTTCAAGATCCTTGATAAGAAGAAAGTTACCATTAGTAGCAGGGTTACCCAAAAGGCTAACTGTAGCATCTTCATCTTCAGAATAGATGCGGAAACCTTCGAAATTCATTTCTGCGCGAGCACCAGATTCCGCAGTCTTAATAGATCCAGCAAGAATAATTGCAGAACTAATCGTTCCAGCAGTAATCTTAGATGCAGTAAGGTCAGAAATATGTGCATCATCAATCAAGTTAGCAATACCTGTAACAGCTCCTGAAGGAGTTGACCTATTTCCTGCTCGGTCAACTGCAATGACTCTTACCCAGATATTTTCTGTATGATCAATATTAAATGTCTGAATAACAGGTGTTCCTGAACGGATGTTTCCAGCCTCAGCAATAATCTTACCTACTCTGGTAGTTTCATCAGGATAGAATGCTGGCCCTCCTACATGAACTTCTAGGTATGCCAAGTCTGGAGGAAGATTGAACTGTCCACCAGATGCTACTCCAAGGAAATGCTGAACCTGAATGGCTGACATACTTGATGCTACTACTGGAGGTGCAGGAGTTTCAGGAGCAATAGAATCCATAATTGCAGTAAATACAACTGGTTCTGACCACTCAGAGAAATGCTGCGGAGTAGAAGAATCTACAGCACGAACTTCCATTTCATACTCTACTCCAGGAGTTAGTTCCTGCACGAAGGTAGAAAGTTCTTCATCCCATCCTACATAAACTGATTGCCAACCTGAATTAGTAATAGGTGGAATAGTTGGCTGCGCCCAAGTGTAAAGGTCATTCCATACATAATCTCCTGCTTCATCCCAAGTGGCAGAGTAATCCGCAGCCACGTTAGGACGGTAACGTAATTCAAAGTGGTGACCATCAGTAATAGTAGATCCATCTGTATTTACAGGTAAAGTCCACTTAACTTCGGCTTGAGCACGAACAGAAATACCGTCAGAAGGATAATACACATTAGTCAAGGCACTAAGAATTACTGGAGCTTCAGGAATTGTTTTATCTCCTGGAGTTTCCAGTGTAAAGTAATTACCTGTCCAAGTAAGTACATCTCCCTCTACTCTGCTTGCTGTTGGAGGAAGTGATACATCCAGTAGATTAGATAATGTAGCTTGTTGAATGAGTGTAGCTGCGGACACAGCAGATCCAAGGGTTACTCCTGCATTACTTGCAGATGTTCCCATGTTAGCTACTTGCTGCTGTAGTCTTTCTGCCAGTAGTTCCATTCTTGACTGAAGAGTTAGCTCAGCAATAATTTCGCCATTTTCATCGACCTGGACTGCAATGCCGACAATTCTCCAAGCATTCTTAGTAGCTAATCCAGTAGAATCAATGACTTCAATTCCGATCCAGTCTCCTACATCATAATCATCAAACAATCTTTTTCCTGGTAAGTTAGGATCAACGATCAATCTCCATGAAGATTTTTCATCTGCCACCTTAGCAAGAGACGCTTGAAGAACAGTACTTAGTGATGTAAGATCTACAGCATTACCAGCTTCAATAAACATTTCTCGGCGCTGGAATTTAGAAATAGATTCTTCATCTTCCATGTAAGCATATTCACCTGCTGAATTTCTACCTACAATAGAGTTACCTACCGCAGACCTATCTCTAGTTCTTGATCGAGTTAACTGAGCATTGGCTTCATGAAGAACAATAGTATTTTCCTTATGGAAGGCTACTGTAGGATCATCTTCTTCAGAATCCCAAACCTTTTGGTAAATCTTCAGTCTGAAGTCATTTTCCATAATCCAATCACTCTGCTGGAGTTGAGTGAGATTTTCTAGCAATGTTAATAAGTTAATACCTTCAGTCACTTCAACATTAGGCTCTCCTACCCAAGATGCTCCAGCAGAGTCAACCTCATCCGTAAAGTCAGCAACTACGTAAGGAATTGTTCCACGACTTTGAGACTCAGCAAGGTAACCCTTATACAGGGCCATTACTGAGTCTACAGATGGAATAGTAGCTGTATTGATGTTTGAGATGTAGGCATACAATGGTGGTCTAACGCCCGCATTGCCCTGTAGGACTGCGGAAAAAATAACACTGACGGGAGAGGCTACCCAGGAAACATCTGCTACTCTAAATTGCTCTGTCCATACCTCTGCGTCTGGAGATACATCAAAGATAATAGTTCCATGATCTTCACGAATTCTCCAATAAGCGTGAGCATTTACATCAAATGCAAAATCATCAGCAGACACATTTGATTGATCAGATACTTCAGCTACAAGTCTACGATTGCCGCCAATATTAGCAGTATAGAACCAAGCATAATCTAGTGCCCCCGCCTGAAGGCCAAATGTAGTTCTAGCCTGTCCTTGCGGAGTTCCTTGAGGCAAAGCTTCAATTCTTGCGGAAATACCTGAGCTGACAAAATCAAATTCTCCTGCTGAAAGTGTTTTTGTAACTTCGCCAGAGCCAACAATAAGCTTGGCGCGAATTGCTGTATCGCCTTCAACTAGATCTGGAGCCAGGTCACTTTTAAGTTCTGCATCAATAAGCTGCTGGTTAACTAGAATAAGAGCTGCTTGGGCTTTAGATTTTGCTGCTTGCTTTTTATTGAGTTCAGTCTCTGCTGCTCTTTTTTCAGCTTTAGTAGAGCTTGAATCCTTTTGAATAATCTTGTAATCTGCTAGTTCAGCATTGTAGTCAGCAGTAGCATTCGCTACATCTTGAGTCTTTGCTTCTTGATCAGCAGTAAGCTGTTCGATCAAAGCAAGAATTTCCTCTTTTTGACCTTGTCGGGAAATTTCAACTCCACCAGTAATGGTAGTTGTCTTATTCCAAATAGTGGTATCAATACGGTCGCCAGAGAAACTATCCTTAAGTGTCTCTACCTTGCGAATAATATTGGGAAAGTTAGGAGGGTACACACTACCCCAGCTAAGTACTTGCCCAATACCATTACCTTGTACTGATGCGCTTCTTACCTCGGACGAATCTACAGGAACTTCAGTAGAGGCTGTGCCTAAAAACTGGAATCGAAGCTTCTTGTCAAAATAAATCTCCCACAAGTTTTCATAAGCAAACAAATCCTCTACTGGGCGTCCATTTCTCAGTAGTTTAGTGAACAAGTAGTGATCTAAATCAAAGGATACTGAAGCCATACCAACGGCACTTAATTCTTTGGAGAAAGTTGGTGGTGCCATTTCTGATGTTCTAAAGATTTCAGTTTGAAAATCTTCATGTGATCGACATACAATCTCCCAGCCTACACTACCATAAGGAACTTCCTCTACTGGTGCTAACGCACTCAGAGTAAAAGGTAAATTAGATACAGGTAGTAAGGAGCTTACTCCATAAGGAAGAATAGTAGGTACCTCTACTGCGGTACCTAGATCAAATGGAATAGTTGCTGGAAGTAGACTCATAGTCTTCAGTATCCTTTATCTTAGAGAAGCTTCGTTACGATCAAGTATGATCCTGCCTTAACGGCAGTTGCAGTTCCGTGGCTAGTGTTCTGACTGTGCTTGATAACACATTCTCCGGCGTTAGAACCAAAGCTAACAATTGCCTTTTCTTGAATTGCTACAATAATACCAACACCTGTCAGACCATAACCTACATCGGTTGTAAATGGCTGACAAGTAGAACGCATAAGAGTGTTGTTAGGGTTAGAGCTTGCAAGAGGAGGACCAAGGCACATACGAAGACCAGTAGCACCGACAGGAACTCCCCAAGTTAATTGAATGTTTCCTTGGTCTCCTGAAGCCATCATATTAAGCTCTACTCGATATCGAGTGTTTGCTTCTCCATTGAACTTTAGCTCATTATCATTGTTATAAGTAATATCATTATTGTAGCTCTGCTCAACTAGCTTATCAATAATTGTTGATTCTTGCCAAGCAGAAATGGGTAACCCATGAACTGCTCCAGGAGTTTCGTTATCGATATGTGCCTGAGGTTCAGCGAAATCTCTTGCTGAAACACTATGAACAATAGGTGCACCTTGTGGGTGAGTTTTTGCAGAAGTTCCGTCTACGCCTCTAGTAATAGTATAAGGAGTTCCTACAGTTCCTGATCCTCCAGTTACTGTAATCAGTTCTTCATTAGCAGTTTCTGGACGAATACGTAATGTAAACGGAGCTGTCGGCATTCCAGTAGTAGCACTAAGTACTAATGTAGATGTACCTGTTGACAGGCCACCTACATTTTCTACTGTTGCTGCGACTGCAACGTTTGAATAATTTCTTGCCATATAAATTCAATCTCCTTATAGAAAAGCTGCTCGATACCTAATTATAGCATTACCTGAAGCTAAACCGCTACTTGTTAACTTGACAGTATTGTTTCCTTTATCAAGCTTAAACCAAGCACGGAATCCTGAATGATCTACTCCTGCACTGACATCTACATTATCGTAGTTTCTAATTGCTTGAAAAGTATCGACATTTACATCAAGCTTATAGTCAGACTGAATTAAGGTATTAGGAGTCATCCAGATGATAGGGTCAGTTGTCAAATTCCACAGAGTAGGATTAACCAACTCTCCATTGAATTCAATTTCCATTTCTACCCAAGTTTCTACATCGCCTGGATTATTGATTACTAATTCCTCGTCAACATCAATAGCTTCTGTAGTAATTACAGGAGAATAGAAAAACGGATCAGCCAGAAGTAAATCAACACCAAAATCAGCTCTAGTCCTACCTGTCATAGTAGGGTCCATAGTTCCAGCAAGTTCTGCTTGCGCTGTGGCTTCCATCAATACAGGAGATGCAGCGTTAGTGAACCATCTTTTTGTCAAAGATATTTGCTGACCAGGCGACCAGAAAAGACTAGTAAGTGCAGACCAATTATCATTGAACTGCACTCTCTGATCATCTGCTGGTTGGTCAGTAGTTGGATCAATGCCTGCTACCCACATAGCTAAAGTAATTACTCTAGAATCAGGTGTTTTTGGTTTATACACTCGACCATGACGATGAGGTAATAAAGTATTCTCACCACGTAACTTAGGTACAGCTAGTCGCGAGCCACCGTAGGTTTTGATGGCATGGCAATACTGATTCAGCGATGTGCCGTCAATATCCCAATATTCCTGGGTTGAATTACTCACTGCAATGCCACCTCCTTAGATTAGATACTTAGTTCTGTATAGTGCTGCTCGGATAGAGTCTCCACCACGCTCAGCTACTGGGTTATTAATGATAACATCTCCAAATGTAGTTCCTGAATCAGTATTGTTAGTAACAACAGAACTTGCAGCAGGAGATAGGCTTCTAGGAGTTCTAGGTAGCTGATCATTTTGCTGAGGAATAAGGTTATCCATATTCATCATCTTCATGAGGTCAACTAAACCACCTTGGTTATATGCCCAGTGGTCGTGCGCATTCCCACCTGCGAAATTGTGCTGATTCCAGATTGCTCCAGTATAGCGATGTGGTCTACCATTGTGCAAGTTAAGATCGTTATATGGAGTAATAAGTTCCTTAGTCTTTGCTCCATAGTTAGATCTAATCCAAGCAGCAACATCTCTACGAGGAGGAAGGTCAACAGCACGGTTTAGTGAGTGATAAGATCTGTTACCAGAAAGTGTTCTTGATCCAGGTCGATAACCTGAGATCAAAGGCAATCCAGGGAATTGCTTCCTTAGAACACCCATCATCCAAGCTACTCCACCAGATCCAGTTGCCTGACCTAGCCCTCCTACGCCCTGATTTGCCCATTCATCTTTAATCATAGTATTCTCAGGGTTTACTGCGAACGGCCAAGTAACATTTCCTCCCTTAGCAAACTTATGACCACCAGAAGAGCAAGATGGGCAGTTAGCTGAATGAGCCTGTCCACCAGAAGCAAAGGCAGTAGTCTGACCATCAGGAAGAGCTTCATTAAGAGCTGCCTTATCAAGCTTACGTGTACGCAATGCTTCCATGATAGGCATACCATAATGTTCTACAGCATCAGTAGGCTGAACGAATTCACCATTGCTCAACCATGCTCTAATAGAATCTGATGTTCTAGTGCCAGCACCCCATACAGGGCCTCCAGTGGCATAACCAGGAGCACCATAACCATCTCCTCCACCCTTGACAGTAGGAGGTCTCTGATAAAGCTTGCTCGCCTCACTATTCCAAGATCTTTGGGCTTCAGTAATAGACTTACCTTCCATAAGAGCCTTCTGCATAACCTGAAGTCTCATAAGGTCAGCATAAACCTGAGCAAAGCCTTGCTTATCTGACTTAATGTCAGTATAGACGCTATCAGGCACGTCTCCATATGTTCTGATAAGTTCTTCAGTTGCCTTTTTACCTAGCCCTAGTCGTCTTGCCTCTTCTCTGAGCTTTTCAATTCTGTCCTGATGCTTCTTAGTGGCCTTATCCATAGGTGCACCAGACGCGATGTCCTGAAGATAAAGTTCACGAGTAGCCTTGGCTGCTGCTTGTAGTGCGTCTCTATTCCTTAGGCCAGCACGAGATTTAATATCCAAACTCTTACCATTAGACTTAACAGCATCTTCAAGATTAAACAATTGAGTCTGGAAGCTCTCAGCAGCTTCATTAGCACTTTCCAGCACTCCAGTTTCATGCTGAATAATATCAGAAAGTGCACGGCTTCTATCTGCTGAGCTAGCAGATGCACTTGCCATTGTGTCAAGTGCATTTGACAAGGTGCGAATCTGGTCGCCCATTTTACTTGCCTGAACAGAGTTATCTACCTGGGCCTGAGTCATTCCACCTAGACGCTGCTTATAAGTTAAGGCAGTTGTTCCAGCCTGCTCAATAACACTATTTGACTTTTCCTGAGCATTTGCTACATCGTTAATAGAGTTCTTGAAAGCAATGGCTGCATCTCTTTGTTCCTTGAAAGGCAGCGCGGCTGTAGGACCGCCAGCATCAAATGCTGCGATTCTCAATCTTTCCAGATTTGCAATTTGCTCATCTAAAGTAGTATTAACTCTAGTAAGATCCTGATCCTGGTTATTTAACGCACCAGAAACCGAGCGCAAACTTAAACCATACTGGTTGGCGCTCTCCAGAATATCTTGGAATTTTTCGTTAGTTTCTCCTAGATTATTAACATTTTCAGTATTACCTTCTTGAAGATCACCATAGGCATTTTTCAAAGCAAGGAATGCGTCCTTAGTATCTTGAACTTCTTGCCTTTGCTTAGTAAAGCTGCTAATAAGGATTCCGATACCCGCAGTTGCTGCAACAAGTGCAACGCCCCACGGACCACCAAGGAATCCTACAAGACCAGTTAGTGCACCTTTAGCTACCCCACCAGCTCCAGAAACTGCTCTTAATGTTCCTGCAAATCTGTTAGTAGGTGGAGCAGCATTTGCTGCTGCCCTTCCTGCTTGCTCAGTAGCCTTAGCCTGCTCTCTGATTACTTCAGAGCCAATACCGCCAGTACCTATTGCTCCTGGACGTGCTACAGTACTTGGAACAGTATTAGGTAGAGCTTGTTGACCACCTACAGTAGATAATCCTGCTGCTCCACGTGCGGCATCAGCAAATGCTCCAGTAAGGTTTCCCTTGTTTCTCACCATCCAAGTGAAGAAGTCCCAAAGCTTGAACAATCCAACAAATCGAGCAACTACTGATACCGCAGCAATTGCTGCTACTCCAGCAGCGATAGATCCTAGAACATTGCTGATTCCAGGAAGGCTGGCAATATTGAATAACAATTCGAAGAAATTAGCCAATACAGTAACGAATACGCTTAGAGCCTGAGTTGCTCCACTATCCAAGAACTTAGCGATAGCATCAAGCATATCTCCAAGAGCTTCTGCGATTGTTACAGCAATACCTGACTCGTTTAATTCTCTTAGAATATCCAGAATTGGAGGCAAAACCTTAGTGCGTAAAGTATCAAGCAAGTTAATCATAGTAGTAATAGTTGCTTGATCACTAGCTAGGCTAGCAATACCCTTAGCAAGGTCTCGTACCAATGCTCCAAGGGAAGTAAGAATTGGACGAATGTCACTCATCCACTGACGTAGTGGAGAATTCGCCTGTTCTTGCGCCTTTGCTACGTTTGCCCACCCTGCTGTAATTCTATCTAGAATTCTTAGATAATTTTGTCCTTCATCTACTGTACTCTGGAAGAATGAATTAACAACATTTCCAAGATTCTTAAGGATCTGCCATAGAATCTTTCCAGATTCTTGTGTTTCAGATAGGAAGTCTCCAATCGTTCCATCTGATCTAGCCTGAGCTGACCAGTCAGAGAATGCCTTTGCACCTTCTTTTAGAGATCCTGTAACCCATCGAGTGAATGGAGCTGCGGCTACAGCAATGTTTCTAAAAGCGTTAGCTAGTCCTAATCCAGCGCCACCCATGTTCTTGATGTTAATAGCATTCTCTTTTGCCAAGATAGCGAAATCACGCTTCCATGGCCCCGAGGTAACCATTTTAATACCTTCGGATGTAATCTTGCCTACTGCTTCAGCAGATTCACCTAATAGGTTTTCTAGAATGGGCAGGGTTTTGTTAAGACTATCCACATCATTTTCTACCTGCTTGAAGAATCTTTCTCCTACTACCTTCTGCATTTCTGCATACTTAGTAGTGAAATCAATAAATCCTGTAACTACCTTCTCAGTAGCTGGAGATAATTGCTCAAGGGCAAGTTTATATTTTTGAGTAGCAGTTAATGCCTTGTCAGTTCCTAGTCTTGCCTTTTCTTTAGCTTCAGCTTCTTCATCCTGCGCTTTCCTAGCATTCTTCAACACTTCAGCTAGTCCACCAAATGCTGAAGCGGTAGCTGCAATACCTGTTCCAAACGCTAAGAATAACCCTGGCCCAGCAGCCAAGAATCCTGACAGTGCACCTAGACCACTTACAAGGGCACCAGCTCCACCTACTAATGCTCCAAATCCTGCAATAAGTGCAGGCATAGCTGAAACAAGCACACCAATAAGTCCAGGCATCCTGTAAAGTTCACCAGATACTCGGCTTAGTCTTTGTAGTAACTTAGAGCTTGCTTCTGAGAAGTCATCAAATCCAGAAACAAATGACTGTACGAAGTTACCCCCGCCACCGCCAGATGCAGCAGCACGGCGTAGCTTTTCAAATACAGACGTGCCTCTTTCAGCTTCTTTGAATACACGAGACATATCAGATAAAGCAGTTAATGCCCAGAACTTGAATGCCCTACCTGAAGGAAGACCGTCAATAACTTTAAGCTCATCCTGAATTCTCTTGGATTCCTTAATAACATCTTCAGCTACTTCGTCCTTGAATAGCTTTTGAATGGCGCGCAGATTCGCCAGAGCACGAGTAGTATCAATACGAACTCTCGGCTCTGCTGTGGTATTCGATAATCTGCGCAGCTCAAATTCAAGAGCTTTCATTGACTGCTGAGCGTCCTTGATATCTACATCAAGATCAAGCTTGTCAAATCCAAGGCCACTAAGATTTACATTAAGTTCAGCAATTTTAGATGCGAATCCTTTAATGTATCTCTGGCCAGTATCAACTCCAGCACGACCAGCCAGATCTCTTAGGTTACGAAGAGTCTGGTCAAATTTAGAATCTCTTGCTAATGTCGCAGAATCGGCACCAATTCTCTTTTTAGCATTAGCAGCAAAACTAGCGCCAGATGCATCTCCTGCATTAGCAAATGCTTGACTTAATGCTTTTGTTGCTGCCTGAAGGAATTGGCTGTTTGCACCACTTCGAGAATTTTGCTCAATGCCTTTACCCATTCCGCGAGAGAATGATGTAGCAGTATCGGTTCCAGCTTTTTCTGCGACTGTTTTATTCTTACCAAGGTCTTCAATAGACTTCTTGGTTACATTAGCACTGTTCTGTTCT
>Ga0190268_10000038_pt1 | contig 49170 bp, 38 predicted proteins | sample Popmic249T_FD_133750 | JGI IMG/M metagenome (GOLD analysis project Ga0190268, IMG submission 133750) | Populus adjacent soil microbial communities from riparian zone of Blue River, Arizona, USA - 249 T | ecosystem: Environmental > Terrestrial > Soil > Riparian zone | place: USA: Arizona... | reverse complement strand
GATCCCGAGGTCCTTGGCGATCTGCGCGATCGGCTTCTCCCGCAGCCGTGCGAGCTCGACCGCTCGACGGCGGAACTCAGGCGACCTGGGTGCCGGCATACGGACTCCTCTCGGGCGACCATCTTCGCCACAAGATCAGTGTCCGGGGAAGCGGGGGCACTCCATCCTGCTCATGTGCTCTCCCGGGCTCGGCAAATGCGGACCAGCCGAGAGTGCGGCCCAGGCGGGTTCCACCGCGCGGGAGGTCAGCGTCCGGTTCACGACATCGACCGGAATCGGAAGGGGCGCCCTGAGTCCCCAGGCGCTTCTTAGAAGGCCCGAGCGCCCTGGGTTGCGCTGACGCCCCCTCTTGCGCTGTCGGCGACAACCCTAGGTTGTCAGCAAACCGGCGCACAGCAGAGGGTTGAGATGCCGAGGTCAACGGAACGAACGGTTTAGGCCGACCGCGTGAGAGGTGCTTGAAGGAGCGAAGCCGGTGCTCGGTGAGGGATGCGCGTAGGGGCACGGACCCTGTACGACTGGGCGGGCGCCCAAGGGGGCCCGTTCGGCGCCGACCCCGGGGACGGCGCCCTCCGCGACGGGTCGCGCGGCGGGCTCACAGGTCGAGCGCGAAGGTGACGGCCTGCAGAGCGGTCGTCTGGTCGGACACGGCTGAGACTTTCGCGGTGGCCGATCCGGCGGGGAGCCAGCTTGGCGCGTACCAGGTCGCGGCGTGGGTCGCGTCGGCGGTCACGGAGACGGGCAGCCCCGCACCAGGCGGGGGTTGGGCGCTCGATCGGTTGCGGTACTCGCCGCGTTGGGAGTTGTTCGGGGTGAGCGGGGTGGCGCGCTGGCAGAGCTGGGAGGGATCGGTCTCCACGCAAGTGCTGTAGCTGAGCGTCGAGCCGGAGACCTGGTAGCCGACGCGGTGCAGAAGCGCGAACGCGAAGGTGGCCGGCCGGATCGTCAGCGGCACGGTCACCACCATCGCCCGCGGCATCGGCACACCGGGTGCGGGCTCGAGGCCGGCCGGTCGCAGCGTGCTGACCTGGCCGTGGAAGCTGGCGGGTCGGCTCGCGGTCGCCCGCAGGGTCCGGCCGTACCCGCCGAGCGGTACCCGGACCTGGCAGGTGCCTTCGCCGAGCAGGAACGCCCGGTAGCGGCCGGGACGCAGCACCGTCCCGGTATCGTCCGGGACGCTCTGCCCGTTGGCGGCGACGTTGAGGTGCCGCCGGCCGAACGGGATGGGTTCGCGCGGGATAGGCCCGCCCGGCAGAGGCAGGTCGCTGGCCGGGCCGTAACGCAGCTCGGCGAAGTCGACGGCGCCGACACCCGAGAGCGGGTCGCCGGTGAGCGGTCGCAGGTAGAACCCGCGCTTGGCGCCGCATCCGGTCCAGGACCACCCGTCGTCGTACCGGGGGTGGCCATCCTCGTCGAGGGCCGCGGCCAGGTGCATCGGTACGACCGTGGCCGAGCGGGTCAGCGTGATGTCGACGTAGCTGCCGCCGCGACCTGACAGCACGAGGGCGCCGGGAGTTGGCTTCGCGGCGCTCGTTGGGGCGATGCTGGCGCAGACCAGCAGCGCGGCGGTGCACGCGGCCGCGCGCCAGGTGCGTCGCGTCATCAGTGAGTCTCCCCGTTCGGGTCGCCGGCCTGGACGCCGGAGTGAACCGGGGTTAGGGGTTCGCCTCCGACGCCGCTTCTCCTACGCGCACTCCTCGACCGGCCCAGTCGTCCCCTGCGGGCCGGTCGGGTAGGGCGTGATGCTGGTGTGGGTCATCCGGCAGCCCAGCGGGAGCATGGCCTTGGCCTTCTTGTCGTAGTAGCTGGCGTTCACCTTGATCTCGACGACGCTGTTGCCGCGGACGTACAACGCGGTGGGGTCGTAGTAGACGACGAAGTTGTCCGCTTCGGCGGCGGCGCGCAGCTCCCCGCCGCTCGAGGTGCCGTCGGCGCCTCGGCCGGGGTTGCCCTGGGCTGCGGCCGGCCGGCCGCCAGGGGCGTAGTCGGTCACGGTCACAGTCAGGTCGAGGCTCGCGGCGCAGTCGTCGGACACGAGCGCGGAGCCGGGGCCGATCCACTCGAAGGCGATGGCAGCGGACGCCTCGTTCTGCCACAGCCGCCAGGACAGGCTGCCGGGAGTGATGCTCTTGGTCTTGGGGTTGCAGACCTTGTCCTTGCCGGCCTTCATGGCGAGGTCGACGACGGCGAGGACCAGTTCCGTGGCGTCGGTTCCCGTGCCGGAGATGTGGCCGGCGTCGATGACGACCCAGCCGTCGACGGGTCCGGCGTGGACGGGAGCGACGCTGACGGCGGTGGCGGTGAGGGCGGCGGCTAGGGCCACGCGGAGGGCGGAGCGCTTCATGGGACGGGCACCTCTTTCGGGGCGTACGGAGGAAAGGTCCGCACCGGGGAACGCACTGGAGGAATGCGCGTGGCCGGCGCGGCAGGCGGAGCCTGCGGCACTTCGAGCTGAGCGGGTGAGGTCTACTCGTCGGTGATCTCGACCGGGCGGTCGATGAGCTCGGTCAGACCTTGCCGAACCTGCTCCGCGAGTACGCGGCGCTCCTCGTCGGTCGGGGCCCCGCCGTCCTTCCAGGTCGCGCGTCGGGTGTACAAGGTCAAAGCGTGTCCAGGGGAGCCGATCTCGATCACGAACACTGCCACGCGGTCGCCGTCGACGTGCTCGACGGTTTCGCGGCTAGCGACCTGAACGATGAAGCCGGAGTCGTGCCGGACCTGCTTTGGTGCTATCCGCGTGAACATCACAGACCGCCCGTAATGACGTTGGTGACGTTGGGGTTGGACAACAGGGTCGGGTACTCGACCGTGTTGAAGATACCGGTGGCTTTCGCGCCGTCGACGAAACCGGTTACCGATCCGGACGATCCGGCCGCGAACCGCTCGGACAGGCGGGACCACACCTGCAGTGCCTCCTCGGTGGTCAGCTGGTTGGGCTCGAACAGCCGTTGCGCATCGAGCCAGCGGCCGCCGTTCGTCATTTCCAGGGTGCTCTTGCCGTTCTGCTTGGCGAACGCCTCGGCGAGCGCGCGGTTGCCTGGCCCGGAGTAGAACACCGCCTCGTTCGGGCCGGTCGACACGTCGAGGTACTCGACGAGATCGAGGTAGTCATCGACGGTGCTCTTCGGCGCGCAGTCCGGGTCGAAGATGCCGGCGATGTCGTCGCAGCCACCTTGGGCGGTGCCGACCGCCGGGCCCCCGTTGTTGCCCCCGCGGTGGGCACCGGCCTGCGGCACGACGGGCTCGCAGGGCCGCATGGTGCTGGCGCCGTCGAGGTCGCAGCCACGGGTGAGCGAGGACTGCTTGGGGGTGCAGGAGTTCGCGGTGCCGCCCTTGCCGCAGCCCTTCTTGTCGTCGGCGGTAGTGCCCGTGACCGGCGCAGGCGCCGGGGCCGGTGCGGCGGCGAGGGTCAGGACGTTCTCGAGCGGGTCGATGATGATGGGCTTGAACGTGCCCGCTCCGGGCGGGACCGGGCCGGCGATGAAGATGCGCGGCGGCTTGGGCTTGGGGATGATCTGCTCGTCCCCGCAGGTCTTGCATCGCGGCTGGCCGGGCGCGGGCGGGTAGCCGGGGCCGGGCGGGCGGGTCCAGTCGTGGTTGTACCAGGCGTCGGTGTAGTACTGCGGCGTCGGGTAGCGCAGGGTGTCGTAGTACCGGGCGCTGCTCGTCCCGAAGGTGATCTTCGACGACGAGCTGGAGGCGGCCTCGTCACCGTAGATCTGGTCGCGGATCTTGTTGCCGAGCCACCACCCGCCGGCAGCGAGCCCGACGACGCCGACACCGACCGCGACCGGGATGGCCCAGGCAGGAGCGGTGACCACCGCGGCGCCGGTGCCGACCGCCGCAGCGCCGCCGGTGAGGCAGGCGGCGGGCGGGCAGTGACCGGTCGGGTCGTTGAGCGTGACCGGGTTACCCAGGCCGTAGGCGTAGCGGTTCGCGCCGCCGCCGCTCAGGCCGGACATCGGCAGGGTGTCGCGGCCGGCGAAGGTGCCGGTGGCCGGGTCGTACCAGCGGGACTGCATGTAGACCCGCTGCGCGGGGCTGGTCTGCTGCCCCTGGAATCCGCCGAACCCGGAGCTGCCGGTCGTGGACTGCACCCCGAACGGGTCGTAGGAGTGCGAGCCGTTGACCGCGCCGGTGGCCGGGTTGAGGTAGGCGGTGGTGTCGCCGTGCCCGTTGGTGATGATCGCACTGCCGCCGGTGCCGATGTTGGTCGACAGCAGCTCCCCGCCTGGTCCGCGCGCGCTCTTGGTGATGCCGACGACTACCGGTTCGGGGTCGACGCCGTCGTAGGAGTAGGAGTTCGGGCCGCGGGTCGCGACCCGGTCGAGCGAGTCGTAGCTGAACGTCGTCCCGCTGTCGGTGAGGATGCGGCCGAACGCGTCCGCGGTGAGCGTGCCCTGCGACCCGGCGACCGGTGCGCTGGCCAGGGTGCCGCGGGCCGTGTAGGTGTAGGTGCCGCCAGCCGAGTCGGAGACGAGCCGGTTGCGTTCGTCGTAGGTGTAGGTCTTGCCGGCTGCCGTGGTGCGGTTCCCGGCGTTGTCGTAGCCGTAGGTCTTGGTTCCGGCCGGGCCGGTCCAGCTGGTCAGCCGGTCGGCGAGGTCGTAGCCGTAGGTGTGCGTGCCAGCGCCGGATATCCCGGCCGGGCTGATGGTCTGGCTGGCGACGTTGCCGACGCTGTCGTAGCCGTAGCTGGTGGCCGTGGTGACCGCGCCGGTGCTCGGCGCATTGACGGTGTCGGTGGCGAGCCGGCCCTGGTTGTCGTAGGTGTAGCTGCGGGTCGCGCCACCGCTGCCGTACTGACGGGTCTTGAGCTGACCGTCGTTGAAGTAGGTCAGGGTCTGCGTGCGCCCGGTGATCGGGTCGGTGATGGTGGCGGGCAGGTCCCGCGGGTCGTAGGTGAACGAGGTGGTGCCGACCGGGTCGGTGCGGCTGGTGAGCCGCCCGTCCTCGTCGTAGCCCAGGGTGGCGTTGCCAGCCGGCCCAGTCGAGGAGGTGAGCAGTCCGCGGTCGTCGTAGCCGAAGGTCTGGTTGCCGCTGGGGTGCCCGGCGCTGATGAGCCGGCCGGCGAGGTCGTAGCCGAGCGCGCGGGTTCCCGGCGCGCCGGTGCCGGTCTCGGCGGTGAGCCGGCCGAGCGTGTCGAAGCTGCGGGCGACGCTGACGCCGCCGGGCTTGTCGACCTTGACCGGCAGGCCCCCGCCGTCGTAGCTGGTGGTCCAGGTCCGGTCGGCGACCGCGGGGTAGGCAGCGGTGACCGGCTCGGTGACCGTCTCAGGCAGGTCCCAGGGGTTGTAGGCGGTCCAGGTCGTGCGGTTGTTGCCGTCGGTGGTGCGGGTGCGGTTGCCCCAGGTGTCGTACCCGAAGGTCGTGGTGATGGTCTGCGTGCCGGTGGTCGGTTCGACCAGCGACAGCAGCCGGTTCTCCCGGTCCCAGGTGTAGGTCCGCGTCGCCGGGCTCGTCTGGCCCGGACCGCTCGCGGACGGGGTGTACGAGGTCAGGTTGCCGGCGAGGTCGTAGGTAGCGTTCTCGGTGCGGAGCAGGACGTTGGTCGGGCTGTACGCCTGCCGGGTCGTGGCGCGGCCGGCCAGGTCGAAGATCGTGCTCTGGTAGCGGCCGAGCGGGTCGGTGTGCTTGATCTCGCGGCCCGCGACGTCGCGGCCGGTCTTCCACAGGTGCCCGGCGTCGTCCTGGAGCTGGATGAGCTCGCTGACGGCGTTGTGGTTGGCGTAGCCGGTCTCGCCGCGCGGGCTGACCCGCTTGTTGGAGTTGCCCAGGTCGTCGTAGTCGAACGTGGTGGTGTAGCGGCTGGGCGTCGGGGTGCCGTTGCGTACGACGCTGACGTGGTGACGCAGCCGGTCCAGGTCGTCGTAGCCGTACTCGGTGCGCGCGCCGGTGGCGTCGACGGCGGCGGTCAGGTTGCCCTGGTCGTCGTAGCTCCAGCGGGCGACCGGGTTGGGCTGCGCCGGGTCGGGCTTGGGCTGCGTGCGCCGGACGAGCCGGCCCCGCAGGTCGACGTCGAAGGTAGTTGTGTTGCCGCGCCGGTCGATCTGGCTGGTGAGGTCACCGGCCGGGTTGTAGCCGAACGACTCGGTCGGGTTCAGGGCGGTGCCGCCCGGCGGGGTGTAGCTGGGGTAGGCGCGGCCGGTCAGCCGTCCGGCGCGGTCGTAGGTGCTGGTGATCCGGCCCTGGCCGAAGCCGCGGGTGTCGTGCTCGGTCTGCTCACCGAACGTGTTGTAGCCGAAGTACTCCAGGCGCCGGGTGCCGGCCGTGCCGGCCTGGGTCTCGTTGGTGGTGGTGCGGGCGGTGTACTGCTGGAGCTGCCCGACGGCGTCGTAGTTCCAGAACTCCTTGAAGGTGGGGTCGGGCGGGGTGACGGTGTTGCCGCGCGGGTCGGTCCGGCCGATCATCAGGCCGCGGTTGTCCCGTTCGATCGTGGTCGTCAGGTCGGTGGCGCCGTTCTCCACGGTGATGGAGGTGACGAGCCCGGAGGGGCCGTAGCCGTAGCGGGTCTCCTCGGTGCGGGTGGCGTCCGACAGCCGGCGGGTGACGACGTTGCCGGCCTGGTCGCGGACGTAACTGGTGGTGCGGTTGATCGTGGCCGCGTCGTCGACCTGGCTCGAGAGCCAGCCGGCGGCGTCGTAGGTGGAGTTGACGGTCCGTAGGTAGCCGCCGAGCTTGGTGACGGTCTCGTTGCCGGCGGGGTCGTACTGGTGCCACTCGGTGACGATGTCGCGGGTGGTGCCGTCGGTGTTGCGGTAGCCCTTGACGGTGACCGACCGCAGCCGCTGGTCGGGGTTCCAGGTGTAGTCGCGCACGACGCCGCGGGCGTCCGTGGCGGTGTCGAGCCAGCCCGCCGCGTCGTAGGTGTAGCGGGCCAGCACCACGTCGCGGGGCGCGCCGGGGGTGATCGGGTCGTCGATGAAGCCCTTGGCGGTGACCGTGGTGAGCTGGTCGTTGACGTCGTAGTCGAACTGGGTCGTTAGGCCGCGGGGGTCGGTGACGGTGGCGACGTTCTCGGCGTCGTCGTAGGTGCGGGTCGTCGTCCCGCCCTCGGGGTCGCGGACGAGCGTGAGCTGGTCGTTGTTGTCGTAGTCGTAGTGGGTAACGCGGGGCGCGTCGAAGCCACGGACGTCGGAGACGGTGACGTCGCGGATGATGCCGTTGGCGTCGGGGGTGTTGACGGTACGCAGCTGGTGGGTCTGGTTCGTGCGCTGGTTGAGCACCGGCGGGCCGTCGACCTGACCGACGATGCCGGACAGGTCGTAGGTGTAAGTGGTGGTGACGCCGCTCGGGTGGTTGGTCGGGAAGGCGGTCGTGGTGGCGAGCCGCCCGAGCTCGTCGTACCCGTAGTCGGTCCGCAGGCCGCTGCGGTCGACGACGCGGGTCAGGTCGCCGCTGCTGTTGTAGGAATAGCTGGTCGTGTTGCCGCGCGGGTCGGTCTCCGTCGCGAGCAGCCCAGCCGGTTGCGTCCCGGTGGACCCGACGGCGGCTTCGCTGCCGTTCGTGTAGGCCCAGGTCGCGGTGGTGCCGGACGGGAAGGCGGCCGTCGCCGGGGTGGACACGGTTGTGATCTGGCCGGTGCTGTCGCTGTAGACGTAGCTGACGGCGTAGGTGGCGTCGTTGGCGTTCGCCGAGCGGGCGTCCCGGAAGACGTTGATCTTGTTGTCCCGTGGGCTGCCCGGCTCGTAGATGTAGTCGTAGTAACTGGTCGCGACCAAGCCGGCGACGTCGCCGTAGGGGACGCTGCGCGAGGTGATGTTGCCGCGGTCGTCGACGGTGAGGGTGACCGTGTTGCCGTTCTCGTCTGTGATCTTGGTGAGGAAGCCGGTGGTGGTGTCGTAGCCGTACGTCTGGACCTTCCCGGCCGGGTCGGTACGCCGGATGAGCCGGCCGGTGAGGCCGTCGTAGACGTACTCGGTGTTGTGGTTCTTCGGGTCCTGGACGGTGAGGCGGTGCTCCCAGCCGCCGGTGTCCAGGTCGGTCGCTACGTCGACGCTGAGATAGGTCCAGGTCTTGCCGTTGCCGTCGGTGCGGCTGAGCACGGTCCCGTCGGTGTGGTAGGTCAGGCTGACCGGCGTGTTGCCGCGCGGCATGGTGATCTTCGACAGCCGCCCGCCGGGCCCGGCGTTCTCGTAACTCACGCAGCTGCCGCCGTCGGCGTTGTCGCGCGGGTCGCAGACCGCCCTGAGCTGGCTGCCGGTGTAGTAGTACCGCCACTCGAGCGCCTTGCCGATCGCGCCGACGGTCTGGGTCCTGACGGAGGTCACCAGGCTGCCGGTCCGGACCAGGGTGAGGGTCCGGCCGCTGGCGGTGTCGGTGACGGTCGTGACGCCCGCGCCGTTGTCCGCGAGGGTGAGCTGCCGGCCGGCCGGGTCGTTGACGGTCGTGAGGCGGCCGCCGGTGTTGAACGTGTAGGTGTTGGCGCCCTTGTCGGTGAGCGTCCAGCCGCCGCCGCTAACCGCGGCCAGCGTCGAGTAGTAGCCGTAGGAGGCGGCGAAGGTGCCGTCGGGGTTCTTGCCGTACAGGGCCTTGCGGCCGTCGGCGTGGATGACGGTGACGTTGCCGGAGGCGTCCGCGGTGGCGGACATGTCGTACAGCGTCGACCAGCCCTGACCGAACGCGCCGATCTTGGTGTCGCCGCTGTTGTAGGTGCGGGTTACCGACAGCGGCGGGCCGATGGTGGCGACCGGCGCCTCGACCGCCGAGGTGGTGAAGCTGCTGGTCGAGACGTTCACGCCGCCGCTGTCGATGCCGTACGGGTCGGCGCCGAAGTGCGCGCCAGCCGAGGTGTCGGAGACGACGGGAGTGAACCGGTACACCCAGTTCGGGTTCCGCTGGGCGCCGCCGGAGTCCTTGATGTAGGCGTGCCAGTAGTAGGTCCTGCGGTAGAACAGCCGGTTCGCGGGCGCGGTCCAGGCCGAGCTTGAGATCCAGCCGGAGTTGACGCAGGTCGCGGCGGGCGTCTCGGCGTCGGGGTTCTCGCAGATGCGGAAGTAGTACGACAGCGTGCCGCTGGCCGGGTAGGCGTCGGTGTCCGCTCCGGTCACCGAGAACGTCGGACGGTTGGTCGTGACGGCCGCCAGGTCGCCGGGGCTGTTGACCTTGCTGATCGCCGGGGCCTGGTTGCTGACGGCCATCGCGACGCCGGAGGGCACGGGGACGCCCCGGGAGGAGAAGTAGGCGACGCCCTCGTGCACCATGTCGAACACGACGATGTAGTTGCCGGGCGGCACCTTGCCGATGGTGGCGTCCAGCGTGATCGAGCCGCGCGGGTTGACCGTGGTCGGCATCGCGGTCCGGGTGCCGTTCTGGTTGACCAGGTTCCCGGCGCTGTCGTACAGGTGATAGCCGAGCTTGTACGCCCCGCCGGCCGTCCACGGGTCGTGGCCCCAGTTGGTGAGCTTGATGCGGAACTTGCCGTTCGTGGTGTTGGTGGGGTTGGTGATCCACTTGTCGAGGTCGTACTTGGCGCCTTCGGTGGAGTAGCTGAACGTGACCCTGGGAGCGCTCGTGTGGTTGGTCGGGTCGCCCTGGTGGGAGGCGAACCGCTTCCAGAAGTTGCGGTCGGTGGCGCTGCCGGGCCGCACCGTGAGGCCGTAGTTCGGCGTGCCGTGCGTCCAGTTCTGCACGGCACTGGTGATCGTCGGGGTGTTCCAGCCGGCGCCGCCGCAGGTGTCGCCCTTCGCCGAGCTGGTCGTGACGATCGGGGTGGCGTTGAACGACGGCTGCGCGGACGCCTTGATCGTCGAACCGGACCAGGCGGACGTGACGTTGTGCACCGTCCAGGACTTCGGCGTGCACGTCCAGGCGTGGGTCTCGTACAGGGCGAGGTCGGCGCCGGTGACGTAGTAGTTGGTGTAGGTCGAGTTGATGCCGGCGAAGTGCAGGTAGCTGTAGGTCGTGTTCGGGGTGGTGGTCGGCGTGCCGATCTTGATCTCGGGCTCGGTCGAGTTGTTGGCCGTGTAGCCGGTCTGTACGTAGGTGTCGTCGGCGTCGGTGAGCACGGTCTTGGTGGTCGGGTCCACCCGCACCGGGAACACCCGCGCGGGGTCGTCCAGCCAGGTCGAGTCGACCGTGACGCGCAGCGCCGTCCCGCCGCCGAACGGTACGAGGGTGTAGCTAACGCCGTCGCTGTAGGCGCCTTCGCCGGTGTCGCCGTTGATGAGCGAGTCGTACATCGAGCCGCGCGGGGTGCGGGCCCACTCCTTGCCGCCGCTGTCGCGGTAGACCACGTCGCCATCGCTGTCGACGGACGCCGTGACGCCTTGCAGGGTGAGCGGGAACGTGAACGTGCGGGGCGCCGACCGTGACTTGAGCACGATCGTCTCCTTGACGCCGTTGGCGAGCGCGACGAGCTCGAGGTCGGTCCCCGGCCGCACGTTCGTGTAGCGCGCCATGGCGCCCGACACCCAAGCGTTCGCGGACACCGCGCTGTCGAGGCGGTAGCCGACGCTGTGGGTGCTGTCGACCGTCAGCTTCGCCAGCGGTGAGCCGGTCGCGTTGGCGGCCAGGCTCAGGCCGACGCCGACGCCGCGCGGCTGGTAGGAGCCGTCGGCCGCCTGCACCAGGTTCTGGTCGACCTTCTGCCACAGGCCGAGGGCGTCGCGGTAGTGCACCGGGCCGGTGTAGGCGAAGACCGTCCGCGTCCCGTTGGCGTTCGCGAACACCGCGGTGTCGACCGTCCGCAACGTCGGCAGCTCGACGCTGGTCCCGGGGTCGTAGCCGCCGATGACCTCCGGCGGGTTCGGGACGTCCTTGAGGTCGAGGGGCTGTGGCACGTCCAGCGGCAGCGGCAGCTCGGTCTGCGGGACCGGCTCGACCGGCGCCGCCTTGCCCTTCACGGTCCCGGTCGGGGGCTGCGCGTACGCCTCGCCGGTGGCGCTCTTGCGACCTTGCGCAGCGCCGCCGCCGGACGACGGCTCGATGGGCGAGGACGCTGCCGCGCTCGCCGCGACGCCGGCCGAGCCGGAGGCGATCAGGGCGGTGGCGAGCAGACCGACCAGGACACGCGAGACGTGGCGCACTTCATCGTCCGTTCTGTCGTCGTCCCCCTGGCGGGGTAACGGTCCGAAGCAGGGGTCGCCGCAGCGACCGGGTGCATTGCCTCGCGCCGACCCGTTATCCGCGGCGAGGTTTCGCGACCGGAACGACCCGGTCGTGGTCGGCTGCGCGGCAGATGGCTGGAGCGGCGTTCGAAGGAGGAGGACGAACGACCCGGCAAAACGGAACGGAGAAATTTCTGTCGGGTATCTGACACTTCGGTCTGCCGGCAACGTGCAGCGGCGTCCGCGACCGGCGCGCCGACCGAGCCGGCCGGTGCGGAAGGACCTGTAATAGCCGGGCCGCTCAAACGTGTAACAGGGGTCAGCAAGGCGGTCGCGCACGCGCGGCCGCCATACCGTCGTTAGGCCTGGGGGGTCAGCGCGTGACCGAGCTACGGGGGATCGACCACACAGTCGGCCAGCTGCCCTGCGCCGCGTTCCTCGAAGAACACGACGAGCGGTTGCGACGCACTGTCGGGTCCGTCGCGAGTCGGTTTCGGGTCCGCCCGGAGGACCGCGAGGACCTGTACCAGGAGACGGTGGCCCGGCTGTGCGGCGCCTTCCACGGCATCGAGGACACCGAGGCGGCGTTCGAGTACACCGAGCGCATTGCCGAGCGTGTGGTCCTCGACTGGCAGCGGCGTGCGCGGGTCCGAGACCAGACCTGGCTCGGGCTAGTGCACCGCCACCACATCGCCGACCCGATCGACCCGGCCGAAGCGGCTGTCCGGCGTGCGCGGGTCAGCCGGGTACGCGGTGCCGTGCGCAACCTGCCGCCCGAGCAGCGCAAGGCGGTCGTCCTGGCCGACTTCGGGGAGCTGTCGACCGCCGACGGGGCCGCGGCCATGCAGATCACGCCGACCGCGTTCAAGGGGCTCCTGCAACGGGGCCGGGACACGTTGCGTCGTGACCTGCGGAACGCGCCCGCGGTCCTGCCGCCGCTCCACGTCTGGCGAACGAGGATCACCGCGCCGGCTCGGGCCGCCGCAACGAGCTTCGTGGGCGTCACGGCCTGGTGCGCCATGCTCGTCCACCCGCACGTCACCAGCCTCCCGCACCAAACGACGATCGCCGCCGCGCCGGCCGAAGCCGTGCACAGCGTCCCTGTACGCATCCCCGCCCCGAGGCCGACCGCCTCGCCCGCCCGACCCGCAGGCGTGCAACGGCCGCTGCCCCGCACCGGGCCCACACCGACCGGCACGCCACGCAGGCCGGGCAAGTCCGTTGTCCCCGACACGCCGCAGGTGTGCGTCGACGGCAAGCTCGTCGACGGCAAGTGCGTCGGCAGCGCCAAGATCGGCGACGAGCTGTGCCTGACCGAGGGGCAGGGCCATGACGTGACCTGCGCGAAGCAGGACCGGGTGGCGATCTGCGAAGGCGTTCCCGTCGCGCCCTACACGAGATGTGAACGGCACGGCGATCCGGAGTGGATCGTGCCCCCGCCCTAACCCCCCGAAAGGAACCCGAGGATGCGCGTCGCCCTCGTCCCCTGCCTGGCCGCTGTGCTCGTGATCGCCTCCCCGTTGCCCGCCGCGGCCGAAGAGCCCGCCGGCGTGACCCCCATCGGCCACGTCACCCTTGACATCGCGCCCAACGCCACGAACACCGGCTTCATCTACTGCATCAGCGGCTCGGTGAGCACCACCGGCCGGATCACCGGCGACTGGACCGTCCGGGTCTCCGGCATCCGCGGCACCACGCTCTACACGCCGCCGGACATCCACATCAGCTCGGCGAACTACAACAACGGCTGCCCCACCATCAGCACCGATAGGACCGCCAACGGCTTTCTGGCCATCAGCGTCAGCTACCTGGCCGTTGGTGGCAGCGTCATCGCGCACTCAAGCGGACTCGCCACCTGGACCACCATCGACGGGTACCACGCCACCAGTGTGGATCTCACCCCCTAGTCCGCGATGCGCACGAACGGGTGCAAGGCCCGGCAGGACGTGTCCCTGTCGCCACGAACTGACACGTAGGACTGTCAGACAGGCGGGGGACGCCGTGGACACCACACACGCGGGCTATGTCAGGGATGCCTACGCCGAGCGAGACAAGATCGTCCGGTCGATCGCCCGGCGGTTCGACGACGATGCTGAAGGCGTTGTCGCGGAGGCCTACGCGCAGTGCTGCGAGGCGGATGTGCGCGACGAGGACCATGCCGCACGATGGGTCGCGCGAGCCGCCACGCACCTGGCGATCGATGCCACACGCGCGCATACCGTCGCACGCCGCTACGCGCCGAAGCTCGCCGCACCCGGCACAGCGGAGAGCGCCGAGGACCGCTACCTCGAAACCGAGCTACACCGGCGGGTGGCGTCGGCCGTCGAAGCAATGCCGCCAGACCAGCGCGAAGTGATGCAGGCATACGCCGAGGGTTTCAAGAACGGCGAAATCGCGAAACGGGTCGGGCGATCGGTCTACGCCGTTAAGCACGTCATCGCCCGCAGTCTCAAGCAACTCCGGGAACAACTCCACGAAGCCGAACTTGCGCTGATCGCGTTCTGCGCTCGCCGTCGCCGAGCCACGAATGCGGCAGTCGTTGTCTCGCCGTCGATGATCGCGCTGTTGCCGGCAGCCGCCGTCGCCGTGTGCGTGGCCGTTCCCGTTGCAGGACAGCGTGCAGCCCTGATTCTGCGCCTTCACCACGACCGAATGGGACAGGCTGGCTACTCGACCGCCTACGGCGACGAGGAGAGCGCCCGGAGTCCGGGCCTCGCCATCATGGGAGCCCCGCGAGCGAACCGAGCGGCCGCGGGGTCCGACCCGTCCGATGCAGTCGCCGAGACGAGGCGTGAAGTGGCTCGGAGGATCGACGTTGCTGTCGATCGAGTGCCGCCTGCCGCCATCGAAGTCGGCCCTGAAGACCAGTCAACGTGGGCGAAACCGCGGGACGGGGCGCCGTCGCGTGCCGAGTACGAACCCGACCCGGATGACCCGGTGGGTGACCTGACGTACTGCGTCACCCACCCGGTCATCACCCCCGAACGCGTCTACTGCGAGCAACCGCCGCGCTAGGTGGGGGTCACGGGCGTCGGATCACGGAGGGCACCAGATCGGGCCAATGGTAGGCGTCCGCGCGACCTCATGACCGAGTACGCCGATGCTGTAACCGGGGACGGTGCACCATGAGGCCTGATTGCTTTGCTCCGCCGAGGCCGCCGAGATGGCTGCGAGACAGCCTGTTAGCCCAATCGCCAGAGCCAGCCCTCCGATCATGACCGTTCCACGCGCGCGCGAACCAGAAATAGCCGACATAGACGCCTCCCTTGAATAGTGTGGGAGGCACTTTCGCCCCTTGAGCTATGTGTTCGCTACACCCGTTATCGGACAATCGCGCCTTTCGGACAGGTCATGCAGTGGACGCGAATGCCTGCGTCTTCCTGTCGAATCCGGGCCTGCAACGTGCGGTTTCTCCTGTGAACTCGACCCACGGGAGGACCGCTTGCTGTTGATGACTTGTCAGTTGCTCGCACGCCCATCGCTAAGCCCAGCCATGCGTTCGCGCAGGTCAGCCTGGGTGCGGCTGTCAGTGACTAGGGGGCCCGAAGGGGTGGTCGGCTCAACGCGCCTCGCGTCGTCGAGTGCTGCCCCGCTGGATGCCACGTCGACCGGGTCGGTGCGGCGGCGATGACGGTGATCCTGACGAGGGTCGACGTGCTCCTGATGGAGACGTTGGCGGATCATCGAGTGCTGACCTCGGCGCAGGCCGCTCAAGCGGTACACCTGCCGATGTCGACGGCGAACTACCGCCTCAACCGGCTCCGCCAGGCAGGGCTGCTCACGCGCAAGCGTCCGCCAGCTCGCACCGGCACCTCACCGCTGCACTGGTGGCTGACCAACACTGGCCGCCGACGCGTGGGCGAACCCGGTCGGGTGCCCGACGCCTGGTCCTCCGACCTGTTCCTGGCGCACACGGTCGCCACCGCGGCCGTTCCGCTCGCCCTGGACCGGCATGGCCCCTCCGTCGGCCTGCACTTGCGGGCCTGGCAACGAGAGCCACGCGAAGCCTGGTCGACGGCGCAAGGCACGCAGCGGCTCACACCGGACGGCTACGCGCTCGTCAGGGTCGACGCCGAGGACGCCGAGGTGCCGCTCCTGGTCGAGGTCGACCGCGCGACGATGGCGCCCGAGCGGCTGCGGGAGAAGACCCGCCGCTACCTGCGCTACACCGCGGCCGACGCCTGGCGGGAGCGGCATGCGATGTGCCCGGTGCTGCTCGTGCTCACCACGACCGAGGACCGCGCCGCCAAGACTCTGGCCGCTGCCGCGCGGGAGCGCCAGCGCATCCTGGGCCCGACTGGCGAGCTGCTGGTCGGTGTGTGTGGGCAGGTCGAGACGATCGACCGCTCGATCACCGACCCGGTATGGCGGGCCGACCACAACGACGACGGCGACACCGCACGTGACCGGCTTCGCACGCTGACCGAAGTGCTGACGTACCGAATTCATACCGAGCGGGACGGCCGGCACCTGCCGCCCTGGGAGCAGACGTACACGCCTGCCGGAGGGCTGACGGCGGACGCGCAGTGAGCCCGCTGGCTAGCGTCGTCTACGCCCGTCTAGCGCGGGCGCTAGACGGCGGTAGCCGAACCAAGACCCGCGCCAGCCGGGCGGTCGGCTACCGGTGTATCCGCCTGTATAACGCCAGCCGTAGACGCCCTAGAAGGTCAGAGTCGACGCGCCGACGATCTACGACGGTCTACGTGCGTATAGGGCGATCCCGATACGTCGGGATACAGCCCAAGAACAGGGGGACGCGGCGATGAACCCGCTTCGCAACCCCTACATGCCAGGCGCCGGGCGGCAACCACCAGAACTTGCCGGCCGCGACGACGAGCTGACGATGTTCGATGTCGAGCTGGAGCGGGCCGCCGAGGGAATGTCGGTGCGGGGCTTCGTCCTGGTCGGGCTGCGCGGCGTGGGAAAGACGGTCCTGCTCAACGCCATGCGTGGCCGCGCGATCGACGCCGGGTGGGCCACGGCGAAGATCGAGGGCGAGTTCGGGACGCCGCTGGCCGATCCCCTCGCCACCGCGCTGACCGGCGCGTTGCGCGGGATCAGCCGCAAGGCGCGCAACCGCAGCCGGCTCGACACGGTCCAGGCCGCGCTGTCCACGCTCGGTCTTGCAGCGGGGGCCGACGGCATCCGCCTCACCGTCGACCCGGCGCAGCACCGGGCAGCCTCCAGGGCGATGCAGGTCAACCTCACCGGCCTGTTCACCGACCTGGGGCTGCTCGCGCGGGACACGGGCGCCGGTCTGGCGGTGTTCATCGACGAGCTGCAAGACGTGCCCGCCGCCGACCTCGGCGCACTGTGCGCGGCCTGCCACGAGATGGGACAGCTCGGCTACCCGGTGATCCTCGTCGGCGCCGGGCTGCCGAACCTGCCAGCCGTGCTGTCCGGAGCGCGGAGCTACGCCGAGCGACTGTTCAACTATCTGCCGATCGACAAGCTCGGCACCAAGGCTGCCCACCAGGCCCTCATCGCGCCCGCGGCGCGGCACGAGGTGGCGTTCTCCCCCGACGCCCTCGCCGCGCTCACCGCGATGACCGATCGCTACGCCTACTTCATCCAGACCTACGGCCAGGCGACGTGGGACGCCGCGCTCGGCTCACCGGTCACCGCCGAGGACGTCCGGATCGCCGAGGCCGCGGCCGAGCGCACCCTCGCGGTCGGGTTCTTCGGCGCCCGCTACTCCCGCGCCACACCGGCGGAACGCGCCTACCTGCACGCGATGGCGCGTGTCGGGGACGGCGCGGTCGCCACCAATGCCGTCGCCCGCGCGGCGGGCAGGCCGATCCGCAGCCTGTCCCCCCTGCGCGACGCGGTGATCCGCAAGGGCCTGGTCTTCAGCCCGGAACGCGGCCTCGTCGACTTCAGCGTCCCCCACTTCGCCAGGTACCTGCGCAAGCAGGACCACGACGCCCCGCCACCGCGCCGGCATGCTCGGCCGAGGACGGGGGCGGCGCGATGACCGCCGACGTCACGGTCGAAGCCCTGACGACGCTGCCGCCCGTCCTCGACGTGCCAACCGCCGGCCGCCTGCTCGGCCTGGGCAGGTCGGCCGCGTACGAGCTGGTGGAGTCCGGACAGTGGCCGACCCCGGTGCTGCGGCTCGGCCGGCGACTGCGCATCCCGACCGCCCCGCTGCTCGCGCTGCTCGGGATCAGCCCGGTCGAAAGCGCGGGTGTCGTGTCGCAGGTCGGTGGGAGAATGGACGAGTCACCAACTGCTCCCCGTGACGCCTTCTCCACCGAGAGGCACCACACATGAGCAGAGGATCGAACCGCAAGGAGCCAGGGTTGTCGCAGCGGCACGGCAAGACCTGCCCCCGCAAGTCGGGTGGCCGGCCGCGCGCGTGCGAGTGCCCCTGGGAGTACCGCCTCGACATCGACGGCGGCAGGAACAACAGGCACCAGGAACGGAAGGGAGGGTTCGCTGACAAGGAGTCGGCGAAGCGTGCCCGCGACGAGCGGGCGGCGGCGCTGCTCGGCCGACCCGGCGACGCACACCGGATGACCGTCGGGCAGTACCTCGACGTCTGGCTGGCCGGGAAGGTCCGGCTGCGCCCGACTACCCGCGAGTCGTACACCGACTACATCGAGCGGCTGCTCAAGCCCGCGATCGGGTCGGTGAAGCTCTCGGAGCTGGAGCGTGACCCGCAGATCGTGGAGCGGCTGTTCCGCGACCTGGCGGTGCGGCCCAACCGGCACGGGCGCACCATGAGCCCGGCGACGCTGCGACGGGTCCACGCGATGCTGCGTGCGGCGCTGAACAAGGCCGTCCGCACCCGGTACCTCGTGTTCAACCCGGCGCTGGCCGTCGAGCTGCCCGAGGTACCGCGTCCGAAGATCACCGTCTGGACGGCCGAGGAAACGATCGACTTCCTCGACTACCTCGACGGCGACGCGGAGCTGGGTCGCAAGCCGGAACGGCTGCGGGCGCTGTACCACCTGGCGCTTGTGACCGGGATGCGGCGTGGTGAGGTGCTGGGGCAGCGGTGGGAGGAGGACGTCGACCTCGACGCCCTGCTGACCACCGTTGCCGAGCAGCGGGTCCGGACGCGGGACGGGGTGATCGTCGGAGCGCCCAAGACGAAGGCCGGGGAACGCCCGGTGACCTTCGACGCGGGCACCGGGGCGGTCCTTGCGCAGCACCGCGCCGAGCAGGACGCCGAGCGGGCGGCCTGGGGCGCGGCGTGGACCGACACCGGCCTGGTGTTCACCAACGAGGACGGGACGGCCCTGTCGCCGGACTTCGTGTCTCGGCGGTTCCAGGCGCTGTGCCGTAAGGCGGGTGTGCCGGTGATCCGGCTGCACGACCTGCGGCACACGTCGGCGACGCTCGGGCTGCTGGCCGGAGTGTCGATCAAGGCGATCAGCGCCCGGGTCGGGCACTCCTCGTCGTGGTTCACCGCCGACCGCTACGTCCACGTCGACCACGCCGTAGCCCGGGACGCGGCCGATCGGATCGCGCAGGTGGTGTCGCTCGACAGCCGCCGTCGCGTTCCCGTCACGGACGAGGCGCCCGTCGCGGCGACGGGAGGCGGTGTGTCCACCGTGTGACCAACGGCGCCGTTTTCGCCGGTTCGGGCGCCCTCCAGGCAGCCGCTACCGAAGACCTACAACCGTAAAGGTGCAGGTCAGACGGTAGATCTGGCGGAGGCTCGGGGATTTGAACCCCGGATGGGCTGTAGACCCAAACCGCATTAGCAGTGCGGCGCCATAGACCGGACTAGGCGAAGCCTCCCTGCGGCCCCGTCGCCGGACCCGCGGCCCTCGATGATAGTCATCCGGCGGCGTACCGTACGACCCATGCGCTGGTCAGGCATCAACCACCTCGCCATGGTCACCCCGGACATGGACGCGACGGTCCGCTTCTACCAGGACGTGCTCGGCATGGACCTGGTCGGCACGCTGGGCAACGGCGACCCCAACGAGCCGTACCCGTACCGCCACTACTTCTTCCAGGTCGGCGACGAGCAGACGCTCGCGTTCTTCGAGTGGCCCGGCATCGACACGGGCGAGAAGAAGCCGGCGGGCATCCCGGCGCCGGGGCGGGAGTTCGACCACGTGTCGTTCAACGTCCCCACGGTCGAGGACCTGCTGGCGCTGCGGGCGCGGCTGCAGGAACACGGCGTCGACGTGACGCCGGTCATCGACCACACGATCTTCTACTCGGTGTACTTCGACGACCCGGTCAACGGCGCCGCGCTCGAGGCGAGTGTCTGGGTACGCGACCTCGGCAAAGTCGGCTACTGGGGCGACCCGGAGCCGACGCCGCGCGCGGCGCAGGTCGTGAAGGAACGCGACGCGGGCGCGCTCCCGCCGGGCGACCCGGGCCTGGTGTAGTCACCCGTTCGGGCCAACAGAACGCACCGCCGTACGGCCGATCACTACCTCGGCTGACGGAATCAGCCTTCGCCGTCCCAGGCCCCGAGCGGAGCACCATGAGCGTCCAGCTGCACGAAGCGTCGATCCGCCCCGCGGCGGTCCTCCCCCTCGAGGCCGCGAGCCGGATCGTGTCCGCGCTGGAGAAGCTCGACGTCTCCAAGGGCGGCGTCTGGAACGCCACCGCCGGCGTCTGGCAGCGCTACGACCGCCCGTGGGACGGCCCGCTGGGCAGTCGCGGCAGCGCCGAGCTCGTCGGCTCGATTGCCGTCGTCTACGACCGCCCGCGCCGCAACGAGATCACCGTCTACAAGGCGACGCTGACGGCCTCCGGGAAGCTGCAGGGCTGGACGACCGACAAGATCTGCAACGACGCGCTGGCGTACGCCGACCTGACCCTGCAGAGCTGCCCGCGCGACGAGATGCCGGAGCTGCCCGCGCCGGACCCGTTCCGCCCGTCGATCCCGCGCCAGCGTTCGCTGACCGAGCTGCTCAACACCGACGTGCGCGAGCTGCTCAACACCGACGTCCGCGACCTGCTCGGACGCCGGCGCTGAGCCGCTCGGGCGACGTACGTCAGACGATGCGCGCGTTGTCGTACGCGCAGTCCCAGTACGGGTTTTCGTTGCCGGTGTAGAACGCCGCCAGGTGACGGGAGCACAGCGCGAACTCGAGCCACGAGTTCGTGCCGTCGCGCCAGACCTGGACCGAGGGCGTGCCGGAGACGCCTGCGCCGTTCAGCGTGACGGACGTCGTCTCGTCGTTGAGCGTGAAGCACACGGTGGTGCCGACGGCGCCGAGCGCGATGCGGAACGCCACCGGGTCGGCGAGGTCCACGAGCTCCAGCGTGCACGCGGCAGCGTTGCTCCCGGTGGTCACCGACGGCGGCGTGGCGCCGACGCCCGCGCCGATGACGACAGCGCCGGAGGCGAGGCGGACGTCGCTGGTCGGCGTGACGAAGTCGAAGCAGAGAACGGTCTGCGTCGAGGACGGCGAGTACAGCCACAGCTTGTTGTCGGGCGAGCCGAGGACGCCGCCGGTGAGCAGGCGCGTCGAGGACTCGGCGGGGCAGTCGGCGGACGTCGCGGCGGCGGCGGTGCCGGCGGGCAGAGAGGCCGCGATGAGGGCTGCGCCACCAAGAACGGCGGCGGCGCGGGACAGGACGGTGCGCATGGAGGGGTTCTCCTCTGGGACATGGCGAGGCGCCCACCGGTTGAGTGGGCGCCTCGACATTCGCGGGGAATGCCCCGCGCACCTGCCTACTTCACGACCATCGCGGTCACCATCCCGAACATGCCCTTCGAGCTCTCCGCGTGGCTGAGGATGTGGCAGTGCCACGCCCACGTGCCGGGCAGCTCGGCCTTGACGAGGATCGTGAACCGCTCGCCGGGGCCGACCATGATCGTGTCCGCGTGGTACGGGTCCTTCAGCGGGTAGCCGTCCTTCGCGATGACGAGCTGGTCGAGGCCGTGCAGGTGCATGGGGTGCGCCATGGCGCCCTCGTTGAGGTAGTGGACCTGCACCCACTCGCCCTTCGCCGCGACGATGGGGGCGGTGGCGGGGAACGACTTGCCGTTGAGCGAGAAGCCGATGACACCGGAGTCGTTGAGCATCATCGGGAGGTCCTGCGCGACCTTCACGCCGTCGGGCACCGGCATGTCGCCGACGAGGAACATGCCGGCGAGACCGTTGGACACCTGCGTCACGGCGTTGTGGTGCGAGTGGTACATGCCGACCGCGACGCGGTCCGGGGTGAACGAGTAGGTGAACGACTTCCCCGGCTCGACGGCGTGCTGCGTGATGTCGGGAACGCCGTCCATGGCGTTGGGGATCCGTACGCCGTGCAGGTGGATCACGGTCGACTCGGGCAGCTCGTTCTTCAGGACGATCCGCACCTTGTCGCCGACGTCGACCTTCATGGTCGGGCCGGGCACCTGGCCGTTGTACGTCCATGCCTTGACGACCTTGCCGGGCTCGACCTCCCAGTCGGTGATCGCGGCGGTGACGGTGAACTGCTTGGTGCCGTCGGCGAGGACGCGCGGGGCGAGGGGCTGACCGCCGAGGCCCTTGGTCTTGGCGGGGAACGCCTCGGTGCGCTCCTTCATCGCCTTGTCCATGGCCTTGAAGTCGATCTTGCCGTCGGACCCGGTGCCATGACCGTCGCCGTGGTCGGTGGAAGCGGCGGCCGACGGCATGGCAGCCGCGGGAGCGACAGCGCGCGGCGAGTCGGACTGCTCGCGGGCGATGGCGACGAACGGCAGGCTCGCGGCGACGACGAACGCGACCCCGCCCAGGACGGTGCTGCTGTACGACATGGCGTGTTCCTTCGATGCGTCTCGGTTGATGACTCGATCGTCGCCAACCGGACGTACTCACCCGAAGGGCACGGGGTCCCGTACGACCGGGACCTTGGTCCTCAGTCGTCCTGGGTCTTGCGCTCCAGGAGTCCCGCGCCGTAGACGGCGGCCTGCGTACGGCGCTCCAGCCCGAGCTTGGACAGCAGGCTGGAGACATAGTTCTTGACGGTCTTCTCGGCGAGGAACATCCGCTCGCCGATCTGCCGGTTGGTCAGCCCCTCGGCGATGAGCTCGAGGATCTTGCGCTCCTGGCCGGTGAGGTCGGCGAGACGCGGGTCCTCCTGCGGAGGGTTGCGCAGGCGGTCGAGCACCTGCGCGGTGACGCTCGGGTCGAGCAGCGAGCCGCCGCGGCCGACGGTACGGACGGCGTCGACGAGGTCGTCGCCGCGGATCTGCTTGAGGACGTAGCCGGCGGCACCGGCGAGGATCGCGTCGAACAGCGCGTCGTCGTCGGAGAACGACGTCAGCATCAGCACCCGCAGATCGGGCATCTTCGAACGCAGCTCGCGGCAGAGCGCGACGCCGTTGCCGTCGGGCAGGCGTACGTCGAGCACGGCGATGTCCGCGCGCAGCGCGGGGACCCGCGCCATGGCCTCGGCGTACGAGCCCGCCTCGCCCACGACCTCGATGTCGTCCTCGAGGGAGAGCAGGTCGGCAACGCCGCGGCGTACGACCTCGTGGTCGTCCACCAGCACCACGCGGATCGATTCCATACGCTTCCTTCCGTGGCCACCAACGACGAGCTACGACGCCTGCTCGACGCCATCCTCCCAGTCGCGTCCGACTTGAGCCTGCCGGTCGTCCTCGAACGCATCGTCGCATCCGCCTGCGGTCTCGTCGGCGCGCGCTACGGCGCCCTCGGCGTCCTCGCCGACGACATGACGCTGAGCGAGTTCATCACCGTCGGCATCGACGCGGAGACGATCGCGCGGATCGGCCCGCCGCCGCAGGGGCACGGCGTTCTCGGGCTGCTCATCTGGGACCCGAAGCCGGTGCGTCTCGACGACATCACGCAGCACGTCGAGAGCTACGGGTTCCCGGCCAACCACCCGCCGATGCACTCGTTCCTCGGGGTGCCGGTCCTGGTGCGGGACAAGGTGTTCGGCAACCTCTACCTGAGCGAGAAGGTCGGCGCGCCGCGCTTCACCGACGAGGACGAGGAGCTCGTGATCGGCCTCGCCGCGATGGCCGGCGTCGCCATCGACAACGCCCGCCTGCACGACCGCGTCCGCGAGGTCGCGGTCGTCGAGGACCGCGAGCGGATCGCGCGCGACCTGCACGACACCGTGATCCAGCGGCTGTACGCCACCGGCCTCGCGCTGAGCGCGACGCTGCGCTACGCCACCAAGCCCGAGGTCGTCGAACGCCTCACCCGCGCGATCGCCGACCTCGACGCCACGATGCGCGACATCCGTTCGACGATCTTCGCGTTGCAGACCGCGGACCGTGGGCTGCACGGTCTCCGCGCCGACGTGCTGCGACTGGTGCAGCAGTCGGAGAACGCGCTGGGGTTCACGCCGCGGGCGACGTTCGACGGGCTGGTCGACAGCGCGGTGCCCGACGCGATCGCCGACCACCTGCTGGCCGCGCTGCGCGAGGCGCTGACGAACGTCGCGAAGCACGCCCGCGCCCACCGCGTCGACGTCGGCGTCACGGCGGGCGACCGGGAGGTAGTGCTGACTGTCGCCGACGACGGCGTGGGCCTCGCGGCGGACCGCCCGCCGGGCCTCGGGCTCGGCAACCTCACCGAGCGCGCCGCCGTCCTCGGCGGGGAGTGCACCGTGGGCAACAGGCCGGAGGGCGGCACCGTCGTGCGCTGGCGCGTCCCGCTGTCAGTCGTGCGCTGAGCCGAGGCCGTGCGTCGCGACGGCGCGCACGACGTCGCGGTGCGTGACGAGACCGAGCAGCTCCATGTGCTCGTCCACCACGGGCACCGCGGTCGTCTCCTCGAGCGCCATGATCTCGGCCACCCTCCGCACGGGCGTGTCGGGGAGAACGCAGTGCACCCGCGAGGGCATGACGTCGGCGACGCGGTGCCGGCCGGAGGCGATCGGGCCGGCGATGGCGGCCGCGACCGCCCGGTCCTCGACGACCGCGACGCAGCGGCCCTGCACGACGACCGGCAGGTGGTGGATGCGGCCGCGGCTCAGCAGGTCCCACGCGGCATAGACGGACTCGTCGGGACCGACGGTCACGAGCAGCCGCGTCATCACGCTGGAGACCAGCGGCTCCCGTGCCACGGTGACGCTCATCGCGGGCTCCTCTCCGCGAACGACGCTACGGCGCACGAGCGGGCGCGGGTACGGCCGCTCGGCCCGCCCGGAACGGGACCAAGGACCCCGCCGGGACGCAATGACCCGTTCGGGTGTCGTGTCCGTGGCCCGTTGGGACCGAAAAGGGGCGTCGCGCTCAGGTTCGCTGCGTATCCGTCGAAGGTGCGAGCATGCGCGCTTTCGGTAGCGGTACGGCACGGCGCGCGGCCACGCGCGTCGCGACGGTGGTGGCGGTCGTGGTCGGGGCGTCGTTCCCGGCGGCAGCAGGCAACAGCCCGCTCGGCGACACGGCGGTGACGTGGCCCACGACGTGGAACGGCTACCGGCTCGACACCGGCGCGTACGTCCAGGACGTCCTCGGCGACGAGAACCCGGACAATGCCGACCTCTCGTCGGGACCGTGCTCCGGTTCCGGCTGCACCGGCGGCCAGCCGACCGTCTACTACGCCTCCGACGGCACGACGGCGTTCTTCCGCGTGCGTCTTGCGGTCGACCCGTCCGACGCGACGAAGGGCGGGCTGACGGGCAACGCGTACCTCACGCAGATCGCCGTCGGCGGCGTCGTCAAGGCGGTCGTCGGCGTCGACGGCAAGAGCGCGTCGATCGACTACGTCTACACCGCGACCGCGCCGGGCACGACCGTGACGAGCGTCTACGAGTACCCGTTCACGTCGCCGTCGGCCGGCATGCGCGTCGTCGCGGCGGCGGGCGGGCACTGGTTCCTCGACTACCAGGTGCCGATCGCGCGGATCACGACCGCGTCGGGCGGCACGATCACCGCGACGACGCCGATCCAGCTCTACTACGGCTCCTCCGCTGCCGCGAACCTCGCCACCATCAACAAGGACTTCATGCTCGGCACGGCGACGTCCGTGGTCTGGGACGGCCTCTCGGTCGTCAGCTTCTCGCCGGGGTCGCTCGGCGCGACGTCCGGCGCCGCCGCGGTGTCCGGGCCGACGCCGCCCGTGGTCGGCTCGGCGACCACGTACACCGTGACACTGACGATGACGAACCCCGGCGGCGGCGAGGTGTCCTCCGCCGTCGCGACCGCCACGCTGCCGGCGGGCGTGACGTACGTGTCGGGGCCTGTCTCCCTGAGCGGCTCGGACCTGACGTGGTCGGCGGGCTCGCTGCTGCCGGGCCAGACCAAGACCGTGGACGTGACGGTGTCGCTGACGCCGGCGTCCGACGGTGCCGTACCGCTGCTGTCCGCGGTCAGCGCGACGGGTGTCGACCTGGCCACGGGCGTGACCAAGAACGGCAGCGCGCCCGCGCTCACCGTCACCGCCGTCGCGGCCGGCGAGAACGCGACACCCGACGCGGACCCGGACACGCTCACCGTCGCCGAGGACGGCTCCGGCACCGTGAGCGTTCTCCTGAACGACACCGACGCCGACGGCGACGCGCTGTCCGTCGGCACGCTCTCGGATCCCCCGCACGGCACGGTGACGGAGTCGGGCGGCGTCGTGACGTACACACCCGACGCGGACTACGCCGGGCCCGACTCGTTCACGTACACCGCCTGCGACCCCTCCGGCGCCTGCTCGGCCGCCGTCGTGACCGTGACGGTGACGGCGGTGAACGACCCGCCGCCGTCGCCCGCGGACTCGTCGTTCTCGACGCCGGAGGACACCGCGAAGAGCGGCACGCTGCCCGGATCGGTTGATCCAGACGGGGACGCGCTGACGTTCGGGGCGACCGATGCCCCTGCGCACGGCGACGTGACGGTCGACGCCGACGGCTCGTACACGTACACGCCGGACCCCGGCTACTCGGGTCCCGACTCGTTCGGCTACGAGGTCTGCGACCCCTCCGGCGCCTGCGCGCCCGCCACCGTCACGGTGACCGTGACCGCGGACAACGACGCGCCGCCGTCGCCCGCGGACTCGTCGTTCTCGACAGCGGAGGACACGCCCGCGTCGGGCACCCTGCCCGGGTCGGTCGACCCCGACGGCGACGCGCTGACGTTCGGCGCGACCGACGCCCCTGCGCACGGCGACGTGACCATCGACGCCGACGGCTCGTACACCTACACGCCCGACCCCGGCTACTCGGGTCCCGACTCGTTCGGCTACGAGGTCTGCGACCCGTCCGGCGCCTGCGCGCCCGCCACCGTCACGGTCACCGTGACGCCGGTCAACGACGCGCCGCCCGCCCCGCCCGGAGACGCGATCACGACGGCGGAGGACACGGCGAAGAGCGGCACGCTGCCCGGATCGGTTGATCCAGACGGCGACGCGCTGACCTTCGGCGGCACCGACGAGCCGGCGCACGGCGACGTGACGATCGAGGACGACGGCTCGTACACCTACACGCCCGACCCCGACTACAACGGCCAGGACTCCTTCGGCTACGAGGTCTGCGACCCGTCCGGCGCCTGCGCGCCCGCCACCGTCACGGTCACCGTGACGCCGGTCAACGACGCGCCGCCGGCACCGCCGGGCGACGCCGTCACGACGGCAGAGGACACCGCCAAGAGCGGCACGCTGCCCGGATCGGTCGACGTGGACGGCGACGCGCTGACGTTCGGCGGCACCGAGGAGCCGGACCACGGCACCGTGACGATCGAGGACGACGGGTCGTACACCTACACGCCCGACGCCGACTTCAACGGCCAGGACTCCTTCGGTTACGAGGTCTGCGACCCGTCGGGCGCCTGCGCCGCGGCGACGGTGACCGTGACGGTGACCGCCGTCAACGACGCGCCGGTCGCCGGCGACGACGCGGAGGCGGCGGCGTACGGCATGCCGGCCACCTTCGACCCGACCGACAACGACAGCGACGTCGACGGCGACACGCTGACGATCGACGTCGCCGACCCGGCGCACGGCTCCGTGTCCGTGAACGGCAACGACGTGACGTACACGCCCGACGCCGGCTGGTCGGGCGCCGACACGTTCACCTACACGGTCTGCGACGCCGACGAGGCGTGCGACACCGCGACCGTCACGGTGACGACAGGCTCGGTGAGCAACGCGCCGCCGGTCGCCGACGCGGGCGACGACCGCACGGTGCCGAGCGGGTCGCCTGTGACGCTCGACGGCAGCGGCTCGAGCGATCCCGACCTGGACGCGCTGACGTACGGCTGGACGCAGGTCTCCGGGCCCGCTGTGACGCTGGCCGGCGCGGGGACGGCGACGCCGTCGTTCGGCGGCGTGACCGGGCCGGCGACGCTGACGTTCGAGCTGACGGTCTCCGACGGCACGCTCACCGCGACCGATACCGTGACGATCGTCGTCGCGGCGGCGGAGCCCGCGGCCGAGGCGCCCGACTGCGACAGCGTGAGCGTCACGTCAGGCCCCGGCGGCATCGTCGTGACCCTCCCCTGCGACGGCGACGCGGGCGCGACCGTCGAGGTCGTCGACGGGCCCGCGCACGGCGACGTCGAGGTGCTCGACGACGGCACGGTGCGGTACGTGCCCGACGACGGCTTCACGGGGACCGACCGGTTCACCGTGCGGGTCTGCACGGCGGCGGGATGCACCGAGTCCGTCGTCACGGTGACGGTGCCGGCGCGGACGCGGCCGCGCGCCGTACCCAGCCTCCCGGCGACCGGCGCCGCGACGGACGCGCTCGTCTGGGCGGCGCTGGTGCTGGTGGTCGTGGGTACGGCGCTGCAGCGCGGCGCGGCGGTCAGTCGTCGCCGCCGCAGTTCTCCTTCCGCGTCGTGACGGTGCCGTCGGGGTACCAAGCCGTCGTCGACGGTACGCACACGACGCTGACCTGCTGGCGCGTGTCGGCGAGGTACGTCTCGCCGAAGGTGGCCGGCCCCGGCGTCCCGCCCGGCCACGTGTTGATCGACAGCTCCTGACCGTCGACGCGGAACAGGCAGGTGCCGGCGACGTTCCTGGCGCCCGGTGCCACGGAGTCGATGCGCAGCACCAGCTCGCGGGGGTTGCCCGGCGTCGTCGGCTGCGTGTACCAGCGGCAGGCCGACTCGACCGGTCGGGTGCCGCCGTCGGCGAACGTCGTGACGTCGTGCGTGACGACGCCGGTGCCGGCCCTCTCGACGCAGGCGGCAGCGACCTGGCGCGGGACGCAGACGCCGGGGACCTCGACGTCGATGGCGGCGGCGTTCGGCGCGGTGGCGGCGAGTGCGAGCAGCACGGCCGGGACGAGACGCGGTACGGACATGTGGTTCCTCCCCTGAGTGGTACGCGGTCCGAGTGAGGAGCCGCGACGGGGAAGGCTGGTTCGGCGGACCTGGACGGCGCAGCCGCGGCGGTGACCGCTACGCCTGCCCGGTGGGGTTGGACCCGCAACTTAGGGGGACCTAACATGGAGACCGGCCCGCGAGAGGACGTCCCGTGATCATCTGCCACTGCCACGTGGTCAGTGCGCGCGAGGTGACGCGGGCGATCGACGACGGCGCGCACTCGATCGAGGACATCGGCGAACGCTGCGCGGCCGGGACCTGCTGCGGGGGCTGCCACCCCGAGCTCGAGCGGCTACTGTGCGAGCGGGCAGAGCGGATGGCCGGCGCCGGCGCCGGGCACCGCCCGCTGGCAGGGCTACTCGGGTGGAGGCACGGTTGAAGGGCAACAAGGACGTCGTCGAGCTGCTCAACGAGGTGCTGACCGCCGAGCTCACGGCGATCAACCAGTACTTCATCGACGCGAAGATGCTTCAGAACTGGGGCTACCTGCGCCTCGCCGAGCACTTCCGCGAGGATTCCATCGACGAGATGCGCGACGCCGAGAAGCTCATCGACCGGATCCTGTTCCTCGACGGCATGCCCAACCTCCAGCGCCTCGGGACGGTCCGCGTCGGCGAGACCCCGCGCGAGAAGCTCGAGCTGGCGCTCACCGTCGAGCTCGAGGCCATCGAACGCCTCAACCGGTGCGTCGCCAAGGCCGTCGAGGTCGGCGACAGCGGCAGCCGCGACCTGTTCGCCGAGATCCTGCGCGGCGAGGAGGAGCACGCCGACTGGCTGGAGACGCAGCTCGAGCTGGTCCGCCAGCTCGGCGACGTGGCGTACCTCGCCGAGCACCTCGGCTGAGCCCTTCCGTGACGCTCCCCGACGGCGCCGGCGAACGCCCGCCGGCGATGCCGCGCTGGCGAAGGCGTTCGCGGTCGTGACGGCGGTCGTGCTCGTGGTGTTCGTCGTCGCGCTGCTCTCCGGCGGAGAGCACGGTCCTGGACGCCACTGACCTCGTGCTGATGCCGCCGCGGGTCCGCAAGGCCGCACTGACGGCGCACGTGACGGCGTCGGTCGGGTGGCTCGGCGCCGTGACGGCGTTCCTCGCGCCGGCCGTCGCGGGCGTGACGAGCGACGACGCGGAGACCGTACGCGGCGTGCGGAACGCCTCGGACCTGCTCGGCCGCTACGTCGTGCTGCCGTTCTGCGTCGCGTCGTTGCTCACCGGTCTCGTCCAGTCGCTCGGCACGACGTGGGGGCTGTTCCGGCACTACTGGGTCACGAAGCTGGTCGTCAACGTCTTCGCGACCGTCGTGCTGGTGCTCGTCGCGACCGTCCTGTCCGTCTTCAAGCCGCGCGGGCTGACGCCGTACGGCTGGCGGGTCACACGGCAGTGATGCACGCCGACGAGGTGCCGGTCTCCGCGGACCTCGTACGCCGGCTGCTCGCGGCACAGCTCCCTTCGTGGGCGTCGCTGCCGCTTTCGCGGGTCGAGTCCGACGGCACCGACAACGCGATCTTCCGCCTCGGCGACGAGCTGTCCGTACGGCTGCCGCGCATCCCCTCCGCGGGGCGGCAGGCGGCGAAGGAGCAGCGCTGGCTGCCGCTGATCGCGCCCTCGCTGCCGCTGCCAGCACCCGTGCCGGTCGTCGTCGGCGTCCCCGGCGAGGGGTACCCGTTCCCCTGGTCCGTCTGCCGCTGGGTGCGCGGCGCGCCGGCGACACCGGAACGGATCGGCGACCCGTACGCCGCGGCAGTGGACCTGGCGGCGTACGTCCGCGCGATGCACGCCGTCGACCTGCCCGGCGGGCCGCCACCCGGCGACCACAACTTCGGCCGGGGCCGCCCGCTCGCCGAGCGCGACGGGTACTTCCGCTCGGCGCTCGCCGAGCTGGGCGGCGAGCTCGACGTGGCCGCCGCGACCGAGGCGTGGGAGGCGGCGCTGGCCGCGCCGGTGTGGGACCGGCCGCCGGTCTGGGTCCACGGCGACCTCCACGCGGGCAACGTCCTCGCCGACGGCGGGCGGCTCAGCGCGGTGATCGACTACGGCGGGCTCGGCGTCGGCGACCCGGCGGTGGACGTGATGCCGGCGTGGACCTTCGTGGCGCCGGAGGCGAGGGAGACGTTCAGGAACGCCCTCGGCTACGACGACGCGACGTGGGCGCGCGGCCGTGGCTGGGCGCTGTCGATGGGGCTCATCGCCCTGCCGTACTACCGGACGCGCAGCCCGGCCATCGCCGCGATGTCGCGGCACTGGATCGACGCGGCGCTGGCCGGCTGAGGAACGCCGGGTCAGCACAGCGACGGCGCGCGCTCCCGCGTGTCCTTCGGTTCGCTGCCCTCGACGAACGCGCCGACGAACCGCTGGTCGCCCCACCACACCGCAAGGTGCACCCGCGGAATGCCGCCGACGTCGCGGACGACGAAGTCCGCCTCGTACGGCTCGCCGTCCGGCCGGACACCGCACGCGCGCAACGCCCTGAACTCTCCGAAGGACTTGCTCCGGACCACACGCGGCGGCGTTGCCGGGACCGCCGACGGCCCTCCGGCCTGCTGCCACTGGTGCTCGCACATCGTCGTGCCCTGCACGTCGGAGCAGTACGCCCTCGCGTCCCTGCGCTGTGCCTGCTGGACCTTCGCCGCCAGCAGCGCGCGGGCCTCGGCGTCACCGATCGCGGACGAGCGCGCAGCGGGCCTGGGTGCATCCGGCCGGTGCGCATCCGGCCGGGCCACCGCGAACGTCACCCCGGCCATGACCAAGGCTCCGGTGACGACCGCCACGACCGCCCGGCGCCTCCCCCGAGGTGTCATGCCGGGAGGGTAGTGGCGGCCGGGCGGTTCTCCCGCGCGCCACGACGCGCGCGGGAGGACGTCCGGTTCCGCCGCTAACCGACCCACTGCCCCGACCACGGGCTCCAGAGCGGCGTTCCCTGGCTGGTCACCGTGAAGACCGGCGTCTTGAGGGCGACGTACCGGTACGTGTTCGCGCCGACGTCGTCGTTGCCCCACCAGTTCGACGCGTGCTGGCCGGCGTTCTGGAACATCCTCGGCCCGTAGGTCTCGCACGACGTGCGGGCCCAGCTGTACGCGGCACCGACCTTGACCGGTTCACCCGACGCGATGCTGAGCTCGTGCGAGCGCGTCGTACATCCCTCCGTGGAGGAGTACGTGGCGGTGGGTGCGCTCTGGCCGTCGCGGTACTGCTGCGGGGCTCCGCCGTCCCACCACGGCTGCGAGTGCACCCAGAGCCTCGCCATCCGGTCGCCGCTCATCGCCGTGCCGCTGGCGTCCATGTGGAACTGCCAGTACGAGCGGCCCTTGTAGGTGTCCATCACCTGGTGGTCGAGCTGCCAGCACACCGTGCGCTGGTACCGCGGATGTTCCGCGTCCGGACCCGCGACGAAGAAGCAGTCCGAGGAGTGCTTGCCCCAGCGGCCGCGCTCCTTCGCCGCCGCGGCGGTGCTGAGGTCGTCCGCGGCGTCGCCCGCGTCGGTCGTGTCGACGGCGGGCAGGCCCATCGTCGAAAGCGGCAGCACCTCGTAGACGCCTACTTCACCGGTAGGCCGCACGACCACCTGCTCGGGCGCGTAGGTCAGCCAGGTGAGCATGCCGTCGGCGGTGTGGATGTTGTACGCGACCGCCTCGTTCTCGAAGAGGTATCCGCGCGACGCCATCTCCGCGTCGAGCCGCGCTTTCGCGTCCAGCAGCCAGGGCAGGGTCATGTCGGCGAGCTCTCCCACCTGCGCGAGCGTCTGCTCACCCAGCTGCGCGACGAGCGTCCGGTCGAACTCCGGCATCGTTCGCAGGAACTGGACGCCGACGGCCGGCACCGTGAACGTCTTGCTCTCCGGGTCCAGCGTCAACCAGACCGTTGCCACCCGCTTGAAGTAGAGCGGCGCGTCGTCGGTGCCCTGCCGTGCCGTCGAGACGAGGACGGTACGCAGACGCCCGCCCTCGGACGAGGCGCGGGCGACCAGCGACCCCGTCTCCGGTACGTCGAACGCGACGCTGCCCCGCGCATCCGCCACGGCCACCGCCAGCTCCCGCTCGGGCTCGTTCGCGCGCCCGACCGTGAGCCGGACCTCCGCGCCGCTCGCGGGGATGCCGCCGGGGAACACGACCGTGGTGGTCAGCACTCCGTGGGCGCTCGCGCTCGCCACCGGAGCGGCGAGAACGGCGAGGAGGAGCGACGACGCCGTGACGGCCACAGTACCCAGCGCCCTCCGTGACCTTCCGAGGCGCGGGCGCCGCTCCGAACGCGACGTGCCGTGCCGGTTCTGCTTGGTGCTGCGGAACTTCATGGCTCCTCCCGGAGCGCTGGGTCCCCGCAGGGACGCGGCCGCAACGGCTCCCCCGTGGCGGTTTTCGGGCAGGCCGGACGTGGCCACGGACGTCCGTGGCGGTTCGACGCAGAGATCGGGACCGGTGACCGGGACGCCTCCCCCGTGGGGCCCCGGTCACCGGCGCTTGGTCAGCGCGGAGAGCAGAACTCCGCGCCGCGCAGGATCCAGCCGCCGTTCGGGAACGACGGCGTCCCGTCGGCGAGCTGCGCGGGGGCAGGCACCCACCGGAGCGTCGCCCAGACCTGCCCACGCCGTCGTACGCGGTACGACTTGACGCGCGCTCTGGGGTAGCCCGCCTGCTCGACGACGTCGCCCGCCAGCCTGTCTGCCCCGAGGCGGTTGAGTGTCATTTGCTCCGGACGCCCGTACTCCGGCTCCTCCTCACCGGGCGGCGGTAGGACGACCGCACTCGCGGCGACGTCCGGCTCAGGACCGGCGGGATCCGGTGGCGGCGGCGTGCACGACAACGCCTCGGAGACGTAGTAACCCTCGGGATCGACGATCCGTACGGAGCCGGTGAGCTTCCTGCCGCTCGCGCGCGACCGGCAGGTCAGCGGTACTCGCCCGGGTGGGTCGAGGAGCGTGACAATCTCCGACGCCCCCGCGGCGAGGGTTCCATGGGACCGGCCGGGGGTGGACCACTCGATGGCGTCCTTGCGGTCGTTGACGAGCTCGAGCGTCGCGCCGTCGACGTAGGCATCCACGGTGCCTCTGGTGACCTTGATGCCGTGAGCGCCGCAGGCCGCCGTAACGCCCATGTACCCCACAACTTGTCCCGCTGCGAACCCGGTGTCCCCGTCGACGACGACCTTGCGCGCCGTCGGGTTCGGGGCCTCGCGAGCGTCGGGCGCGGCGGGCAGCACCGCGAGCACGGCGACCACGGCACCGGTCACCACCGCGTTACGACGGCGGCGGCGTTCGGCGATCCGGCGCATCACGCCCGGCAGCCGTGCCGGCTCCTCGGGCAGCCCGGCGCCCGCGACGGCGAGGCTCCGGCGCAGCAGGTCCTCGGACAGGTCGCGGTTCATCGGTCCCTCCCCTCGGACGCAGGAACGTCGCGGTGGTCGTCGGCGAGCAACGCGCGCAGCGCCTTCAGTCCCCGCGACGTGTGCGTCTTCACCGAGCCGGCCGAGCACCGCATCACGTCGGCCGTCTGCGCCTCGGACATGTCCTCGAGGTAGCGCAGGACCAGCGCGGCGCGCTGGCGGGACGGCAGCTGCCGCAACGCCGCGACGAGCACGTGCCGGTCGATCACCTCGCCGGTGCCCTCGGTGCCGGCGCGGTCCGGAAGCTCGGCGACGGGGATCCCTTCGCGCCGGTTCCGCCGCCACGACGACCGGCCGCAGTTCACGAGCGTGCGGAGGACGTAGCCGTGGGCGTTCCCCGCTGTGTGGTCGAGGCGGTCCCAGCGAGGGAACACGCGCGCGAGTGCCGTCTGGACGACGTCCTCGGCCGTCCGCGGGTCACCGGTGAGCAGGTACGCGACGTGCAGCAGGCCGGCGCCACGCTCCCGGACGTACACCGCGAAGTCCGGTACGGCCACCGCGAGCGAGGCGGTGGACACGTCGATGGGCAGCGCGGACATACCGGTATCTACTGCCGGCGACGGCCCGCGGTTGACACGCGGCCGGGCGCTCCCGCGCAGCAGGGAGCCGCTGCCCGCGCGCATCTCAGGACTCGCCGTTCGGACCGACCGTGACGACGGTCCCTGAGTGCTCGTTCGCCCACGCGTCGAACTGGCTGTCCGTGGGGTCCCAGTCGTACTGGTAGGGGCCTTCCTCGACCGGATTGCCGTCGTTGTCGATCGACGCCCACGGTGAGTTGAACATCACGCAGGTGCCTTGATCGACCCCCCACGTACGAGAGGGAGCCGCGTCACCGAGCGCGTCCCACGGACGCACCTCCGAGTCGAAGACGAGCGCTCCGTCTCCCATGTCGTACATACGCAGGCGAGGCAGCTGGTCGTTGGTGATCACGCCGCGCTGGGTGCCGGGCAGGCGGCAGATGATCGCCCCGAAGAACCACGTGTCAGGGTCTCCACTCGGAGGCGACGCGATCAGCTTGATGCACCATCCGGCAGGGCCGAACGTCCATCCGAGACTCGAGGCGCAGACCAGCCCGTCCGGGGCGCCGGGGTCGAAGACGACCGCGTCGAGGGCGTCGACCGGATCCGGCGCCCCGTCGACGTGGAGGGTCAACATCGGTGTCCGGAGCACCGAGGGCGACGGGGCCGGCGCCGCGGACGTCGCCAGGGGGGACGGCGGCCGGCTCGCGTCGGCCGGGCGCGGAGCGTACGACGGGTCGACGTCGCGCCGGGGCGGATGGCTGTTCGTGAGCGGCGGCCGGCGCGCGGGCTCCAGGGAGCGCCAGGACTCGCCTCCGGACCATGCGAGCGCAGTGAGAACGGTCGACGCGACACCCGCCACCGCGACGACGACGGCCCGGCGTCGATGACGGCGGATCTCCGCCGCGCGACGCCGGGTCGCTTCCAGCGCGCCCGGACGAGCCGGCAGGCTGCGCGCCGGGGGGATCATCCAGAGGTCGCTGTCAGGCATGCCCGTCCTCCAGGACTCGGGCGAGGCGGGCCCGCGCCTCGGAGAGCTGCCACTTGACGGTCCCCGAACGCCGCCCCACCACGGCCGCGACCTCCGCTACCGGAAGGCCCGCGAAGTAGTGCAGCCACACGACGGTCCGGTAGCGGAGGGGAAGCGCGTCGACGGCGAGCCGTACCGCGATGTCGGCCGTCGTCGGGTCCGACGGTGCGGTGGTGTCCTCGGGCAGTGGACGGAGGCGTTCGCGCCAGGCCTCACGGACCAGATTCGTGGCGATGCGGTAGACGTACGCGCGCGGCTCCCGGACGCGGAGCCAGCGGGCGAGCAGGCGCGCGAACGCCTCCTGCGCGATGTCCGCGGCCAGGTCGCTGTCGTCGACGAGTCGCCAGCAGTACCCGGCGACATGCGGGTACTCGCGCTGGAAGAGCTCGTCGAACGAGTCCACCCGTTCCCCCGTCCGCGTTCGCGGTACTGCCTCGGCGCTGGCGGTCACACCGAGAAGAGTGCGAACCGGTACATGTGGTTGGAAAGAGTAGCCACGTGCATCGCGCACCCCGGCGGCGCGTCCGGGACTTCGTGCCTCCGCACCGTCGTCCCGTCGTGGCGGGCGCCAGGTCCTGGATCGCGCGGAACCGGCTGGGACAGAGCGATTTCGACCGGTTTGCGCCCGGTGTCGTACTCCCGCTGGCCCGTTCGGGCGAACCGGCTTACAGGGACGCCGGACCCGTCTTAGAGTGCTCGAACAATTTCCACACAGGGGACCGTCCCTCAGGGGGGCTCGTTGCGTCGCGCTCTGACGTCGTTCGTGATCGTGGCGGTGGGGGCCGCCGTCCTGGCGCTGCCTGCCTCGGCGGGGGCGATCGACCCGCCCACGGTGCGGGTCACGCCCGGCGCGTCCTCGGTCGTGGTCGGCGGCTCGCGCCAGCTCACCGCGACCCTGGCCAACGTCACCGACACGTCGGTCACGTGGTCGGTGCTGCGCGGCCCCGGGTCGGTCAGCCAGACGGGTCTCTACACGCCGCCCGCGACGTACCCCGCAGACCCGGTCGCGGTCGTCCGCGCGGAGTCGGTCGAGGCGCCGGGCGTCGTCGGCGACGCGGTCGTGACGATCGCGAGCGGCGTGCCCGGTGGCGCGTTCGGCGCGGAGGTCGCGACGGGCCACGACGGCGGCCAGGACACCGACATCGGCGACGTGACCGGCGACGGCGTCGCCGACGTCGTCGTGCTGGAGAACTGCTGCAACCTGCTCAGCACATGGCGGTTCGTGACCCTGTCGTGGAACGGCACCGGCTTCACGAAGACCGCGACGAACTACGCCAACACCAGGGCGGCCGACGGCTTCACCGCGACGAACGACTTCGTCCTCGACCTCGAGCTCGGTGACCTCGACGAGGACGGGGACCTCGACATCTACGTGCCGTTCGGGTCGGCGCAGGCGCAGACGTGGCGCTACCAGGTGTGGCGCAACAACGGGACCGGCACGTTCACACCCGACGCGAAGGTGCCGACCACCGGGGGCGCACGCTCCGGCGCCAGGGCGAAGCTCACCGACTTCGACGGCGACGGCCACCTCGACGCGGTACGCCTCGAGCACTTCGGCAACGTCCTGCTGGAGACCGGCAACGGCGACGGGACGTTCGACGCGCCCGTGCTGCTCATGTCGACGTTCAACGCGACGATGTTCAGTGTCGGCGACCTCACCGGCGACGGCCGTCCCGAGGTCGCGGTCGGCATCAACACCACGACGAACGTCACCCAGGACGTCTTCGAGGTCGGCATCAACAACGGCTTCGGCTCGATCGCGAGCGAGGTGACGTACACCACCGGCGTGGACGCCGAGCCGTACATCGCCGAGGTGACGGGCGACGGCTGGAACGACCTCGTCGTCGCCGTCGGCGGCGAGTCGTTCTCGAACCCCGCGAACTCCCCCAAGCTCGTCGTCTTCCCGAACCTCGGCACCGGCACCGGCGCGATGAACACCACGTCGGTCCTCGCGGCGTCGATGCGCCCGCACGACCTCCAGGCGGTGCACCTCGACGACGACGGCCTCCTCGACCTTGCCGGCGGCACGTACCGCGGGCCTGTCCTGCTGCGGCGTACGGGCGCGGGGACGTTCTCCCAGATGCACGCCGCCTCACTGCCGCTCACCCCGCACCACGTCACCGTCGGCGACGTGACCGGCGACGGACGGGCCGACGCGTTCGCGAACGGCGACGACGACTCGCGCTTCTGGCCGGGCTCGGCGGACCCAGCGCTCGCGTTCGAGGTCGACCCGTACGTCACGCACGTCAACGCGACGCTGACCGCGCAGTTCAGCGCGTCGCTGCGCAACGTCACCGCGGAGCCGAAGCTCACATGGACGGCGTCGCGCGGGACGTTCGGCGGCGACTTCTTCGACAAGAGCACGTACACCGCGCCGTCGAGCGCGAGCCCGACCGGCACGCCGGTCACGATCACCGCGACGATCACCGGTACGTCCACGAAGGCCACCCGCGCGATCACGGTCATGAACGACAAGTTCCAGGGCCCGTCGCCGAGCGCGCAGAACACCCGCCAGATCGTCCGCGACCCCGACTCCCCCACGACGCTGTACGCCGCCACCGCGGCCGGCGTGTACCGCTCGACCAACAGCGGCGGGTCGTTCGCGCTGCTCGGCACGACCGCCACGACCGGCACCGACACGAAGGCGCTGACGGTCGTCCGCGACGGCGCGACGGCGCGGCTGCTCGCGGTGTTCGGCACGACGCTCTACAAGTACGACCTCACGACCGTCACCGACTGGGTCTCCACCGGAGTCACCTCTGCCGCAGCCGTTTCCGCCGCTCCCGGCACGTCCGTGGCGTTCGCCACGTCGGGCGGCGCGGTGCGCGTCAGCACCGACGGCGGCGACACGTTCTCCGCGCTCACCGGCGACAGCCTCACCGTCGTCAACCGGCTCGAGGCGATCGACGGCACGTCGTTCTGGGCGACCCGTACCAGCGCGCCGTACGTCGTCTCCGGCGCGGTCACCGGCACGACGCTCGCGCTCACGAGCCGCGAGACGCCGGCGGCGTTCCCCACGAACGCGCTGACCGTAGACCCCGGCGACCGCGCGGTCGCGTACGTCGCGACGGCCGACGCCGCCAACCCGCTCTACCGGTGGGACGCGGGCACGTGGACGGAGCTCTCGCCGCCGCACCTGCTCGACAGGCTCGCCGTGTCGCCGACCGGCACGCTGCTCGCGCTCAACACCGGCGGTGTCCCCGGCTGGGGCGGCAACGCGATCTACAAGTCCCTCGACGGCGGCACCACCTGGTACTCCCTCAACCGAGGCTTCCCCAACGGCACCTCGCTGACGACGATCGCGCACCGCGCCGACGGCCTCGACCTCGTCGGCACGTCGGGCGGCATCTACACACCGGTCGAGCAGGTCCCTCCGGCGGCACCCGAGGTCACAGCCGGCCCGAGCGGCACGACGTCGCCGGGCGGGGCCAACGCGTTCTCCTTCACGTTCGGCACGGTCGCCGACGCGGCGTCGTACCTCTGCGCGCTCGACGACACGTCGTGGGCCGCGTGCACGTCGCCGAAGACGTACTCGGGCCCGCTGTCCGACGGCAGCCACACGTTCTCCGTCGTGGCGCTCGACGCGAACGGCAACGAGAGCGCGCCCGGCACGCGCACGTGGTCGGTCGACGCGACGCCCGCGCCGGTGCCGTCGATCACCGGCGGCCCGACCGGCCTCGTGAACACGACGTCGGCGACGTTCGACTTCACGCTGTCCGGCGACGCCGTCGGCGCGACGTGCGCGCTCGACAACGCGACGCCCGCGTCGTGCACGACCGGCACGTCGTACTCGTCGCTGTCGCAGGGCGCGCACACGTTCTCCGTCCGCTCGGTGGACCCTGCGGGCAACGCCTCGGCCGCCGCGATCCGCTCGTGGACCGTCGACTCGGTGCCGCCGTCGTGGTTCGGGTGGTGGAACGTGCCGCAATGGGTGTCGGCGTCGTCGTCGGCGTTCTTCCAGTGGCAGCCGGACGCGAGCGCGACCTACGCGTGCACGCTCGACACCTCGCCCGTCTCGTGCTCGTCGTCGTCGGCCTCGCTCAACGGGCTGACCGAGGGGAGCCACACGTTCGCCGTCGTCGCGAGCGACGGGGCCGGCAACACCAGCGGCGACTCGTACACCTGGACCGTCGACCTCACGAACCCGGACCCGCCCGCCATCACCGGGAAGCCCGACGTGTCGACGACGGCCACGACGGCGTCGTTCACGTTCGCGTCGCCGTCGTCCGACGTGTCGTACTACCTCTGCAGGCTCGACACCGGCGGCGAGTTCTGGTGCAACGGCTCGCAGGAGTACTCGAGCCTCGCCGCCGGCGCGCACACCTTCACGGTGAAGACCGTCGACCAGGCCGGCCGGCAGAGCACCGCGACGACGTACGAGTGGACGATCGCGGTCGGGGTGCCATCTCTCACGGGCGGCCCGACGGGCCTCGTGAACTCGCGGACCGCGGCGTTCACGTTCACCGGGCTCGAGGGCGCGACGTTCGCCTGCTCGCTCGACGGCGCGACGCCCGCGTCCTGCGTGAGCGGTGTGACGTACACGGACCTCGGCGACGGTGCGCACACGTTCGCCGTCACGCAGACGAAGAACGGCGCCACGTCGTCGGCGGCGACGCGCGAGTGGACCGTCGACGCGACCGCGCCGGCGTCGCCCGAGCTGACCGCCGTGCCCCCGCTGCGGACCAAGAACACGGCGGCGGGGTTCGCGTGGACGCCCGACGACGCGCTGACGTACACGTGCGCCCTCGACGGCTCCCCCGTCACCTGTGGCACGGGCGCGTACGCGGCTTCGGGCCTGGGGCAGGGCACCCACGAGTTCGTGCTGACGGCGCGCGACGCGGCGTCGAACGCCTCGACGGCGTCGTACTCGTGGACCGTCGACACGACCGGCCCGACCGTCTCGATCTCGTCGAAGCCCGGTGTACGCGTGGCGTCCACGTCGGCGTCGTTCGAGTTCGGCTCGGCGGCGTCCGACCTCGCCGGATTCACGTGCACGCTCGACGGCGTGGCGACTGCCTGCACGTCGCCGCGCAACCTGTCGTCGCTGGCGCAGGGCGAGCACACGTTCTCCGTCGTCGGCACCGACGACCTCGGCAACGCCGGCGCCGCCGCCACGCACACGTGGACCGTCGACACCGCCGGTCCCGTCGTGACGTTCACCGCGACGCCGCCGCTGTTCTCGAACGACTCGTCGCCGGCGTTCGACTGGGGTACGACGGACGCCGACGTGGCGTCGTACTCGTGCACCATCGACGGCCTCACCGACTCGTGCGGCGAGCTGGATCTGTCATCGCTGCCGGACGGGCAGCACTCGTTCTCCGTCGTCGCGAGCGACGACCTCGGCAACGCCGGCGCGCCCGCGACGCACACGTGGACCATCGACACGACGGCGCCGGTGACGGCCATCGCCACGCCGTCGTCGGTGCTGAACCCGTCACACGTCGTGTCGTGGAACGAGCCCGTCACCGGCGTCACGACCGCCGCCGTCCGCCTGCTGCTCACGGGTACGGCGACGGCGGTCCCCGCGACGCTGACCTGTCGTACCGGCGAGAACGCCGCCGTCGCCTGCGCGTCGGGCTCGGCGCGCAAGGCCGTGCTCGTTCCGACGGCTCCCCTCACTCCGGGCCAGCTCTACACGATCTCGGTCGGTGGCGTGAACGACCTCGCGGGCAACGCGACCACCGGCACGCGCGGCTACCGCGCGAGCACCAGCGAGCAGGAGAACGGCCTCGCCGCGAAGCCCGCGTGGCGCAAGGCGTCGTCGAGCGTCGCGCAGGGCGGGTCGTTCTCCGTGTCGGACCTCAAGGGCGCGACGGCGTCGTACGTGTTCACCGGCACGTCGATCAGCTGGTACGGCCTGCGCGGGCCGTCGTACGGCACCGCCGACGTCTACGTCGACAACGTGCTCAAGGCGTCGAAGGTGAGCTTCTACTCGCGTACCTCCGGCGCGCTCGCGCGCAGCATCACCGGCCTGTCGAACGCGAAGCACACGCTGCGCATCGTCGTCCGCGGCGAGAAGGGCTCGACGTCCGGCACCGGCACCAACGTCGCGGTCGACGCGTTCAAGGTGGGCGGCGTGCTGTCGGCGTCGCCTGTCGTCACCTTCGCGTGGGCGCGGCGGTCCGCGGCGTCGGCGAGCTCTGGGGCGTACGCCGTCGAGGACTCGGCGGGCGCGACGTTCTCGATGTCGTTCCGCGGCCGCACCATCGACTGGGTCACGATGCTCGGCCCGTCGATGGGCAAGGCCGTCGTGTACATCGACGGGGTGAAGAAGGGGACGTACGACAACTGGGCGCCGGCGACGAAGTACGGCTACGCGCGCCGGTTCAGCGGGCTCACCGACAAGGTCCACACCATCAAGATCACGGTGCTCGGGACGCGTCGGACGGGAGCCACGGGGACGAACGTCGTCGTCGACCGCTTCGGCATCACGCCGTAACGAGCACGACCAGCTTGTCGGCGGCGGACTCGGCGCCCCAGACCTCGCCGGGCCGGCCGTGGATCTGGCGGACGTTCGCCGGGTCGGTCGGCAGCGGGTACGACGTGAACCGCTCGGTCTCCGGGTCGAAGCGCACCAGCGCGTTCGACCCGAAGTCGCTGAGCCACACGACGTCGCGGTCGTCCACGTAGACGGCGTACGCCCGCGGTCCCTGGCCAGGCAGCCTCCATTCGCGCCAGCGCCGCGTCGCGGGGTCGTAGACGGCGACCTGCCCGGCGTCCCACTGGCTGCACCACACGCGGCCGCGCGAGTCCGTCCAGACGCGGCGGGTGCCCTGACCGGCAGTCGGCGGGCGCAGCACCGTCGCGCGGCCGCTGACGGGGTCCACGCGGGCGACGTGGTGGCCGGCGAGGGAGGCGTACCAGACGGTGCCGTCGGGGGTGACCGTGATGCCGTACGGGCCGCGGCCATCCGGCGCGTCGTACACCTCGACCTTGCCCGTCGACGGCACGACGCGGCCGTAGACGCCACCCTGGCCTGTGAACCACACCGTGCCGCGGCGGTCCACGACGGGGGTGTTGAGGTTCGCGCCGGCGCGGCTCGGCGGCAGAGGGAACTCGCGCAACCGCAGCGTCTTGGGGTCGACCGTGATGATGGCGTTGCGGCCGCTGTCCGTGACCCACGGGGCGCCGTCGGCGTCGAGCACGACGCCGTGCGGATGCGAGCCGTCGCCCAGTGGCACCTCGACGATCCGGCCGTTCGCCGGGTCCAGGCGGCCGACCTCGCCGGAGCGCTGCGCGGTGTACCAGACCTTCCCGTCGGTCGCGACGGCGACGTCGTGCGGTCCCGAGCCGGCGGGCACGGCGTACTCGCGGAACGCGGGTCCCGACGGAGCGGCGGTGGCCGGGGTCGTGGGCGCGGACGCGGGCTCGCCGTTCGCGCAGCCTGTGGCGAGCGCGAGGGCGAGGAGCGACGCGGCGAAGCGACCCACGCCGTCCACGATAGTGACGCGTACGATCCCCGCCATGGCGAAGCCGTCGGAGGTCCTCAGGTTCCTCGTCCGCAGCTCGAAGCGGGTGGCGGTGACCATCGTCGGCGCGGCGCTCGTTCTCGGGGGTGCCGCGATGCTCGTGCTGCCGGGTCCCGGCATCCTCGTCATCGCGGGTGGGTTCGCGGTGCTGGGCACCGAGTACGCGTGGGCGGCGATCGCGTTCCAGCGCACCAAGGACGCCGCCGCGACGGCCGGGCGCGTCGGCAAGAACGCCGCCCGCTCCGCGGCGCGCGGCGTCAGGCGTCGCGGGAAGTAGCGGCTGCCGCCGATGCGGCGGCTGGTACCTCAGCGGTGCTGCATCGCGTCCAGGCAGACCGCCATGGCAATGGCGAGCCGGCGGTCCAGCAGGGGCGAGGCAATCTCCAGCACGTACCGGTCGCGGATGCCCCACCGGCGAGTGTGCGACAGCACGGGATCTCCCGTTGACGACGTCCCGTCGAAGTGGAAGACCCACGGGACCGGAACGTTGTTGGCCTGCGGGATGAATCCCCACACCCTGCGCAGAATGGCGATGACGAGGTTGCGCTCCTGCACCGTCACGATGGGCGTGCCCGGCTGGTCGATCTCCCACGTCGACCGGAACAGGCTGCGGCCGCCCCTCTTGTGCAGAGTCCCGATCAGCGTTCCGGTCGCCGGGTCGCTGACCATCATCGCGGAGCTGATGTCGATCGCTCGGTCCGCCTGGATGGCGAGGATCGGCTGCGTCGCGCGCTCGTCGGAGAAGAGCGTGAACGACTCCCGCAACGTCAGCCGCTTCTGCTTCGCGTAGGCGACCAGAGCCCCTGGCTCTCCGTTGGCGTCGGCGAAGACGCGGTAGACGTTCTGGAATGGCGTGATCTTCTGCCGCATGTGGAAGCGGTCGCCGACGATCGCGTCTGCCGGCAGGGCCGGGTCGGTGGTCATGTCACGAATCTAGGCGATATCGGCTGTCGTCGACGCCGCGACCAGCGCAGCCGCAAAGCCGCCGGTCAGGCGTAAGCAGGGCCGGGTCAGGTCGGCGGAAAGAGCCGCCAGGTTCCCTCGGACACGACGTCGACCACACCGTCGGTGACCTTCACGGCGGTCTGGTCGTCGATGGCATACGTCGGCACGGGCAGCTTCGCGGCCCACTTCTCGGCGTTGGCCAGCGAGGCGTCCGGGTGGTCGGGGTTGTCGAGGTGCGGGATCACGGCGAAGTCGACCAGGCCGGCTCCCGCGGCCGTGACGAACGTCCTGCGGACCTCTCCGTCGGGTGTGGCGAACGCCATGTCCTCGGACGTGAGCGGCGTACCGCTGCTGCTACGCGGCTCGGTGTACGTCTCGCCGAACGTGGACGCCGCGGCCATGGCGCCGGCGCTCGTGCCTACGTACACCGATGCCAGCGAGGGCAGTACGTCTGCCAGGCCCGACTCCCGCATCCAGTAGCTCAAGTACAACGGATCGCCGCCCCAGAACAGCAGCGCGTCGGCGGCCCGCACCGTCGGGAGCCAGACGTCCTTGCTGATGCTCGGTAGGGCGGTCAGCTCCAGCAAGCCCATCGAACCCCAGCCCAAGCCGGTCAGCGTCGTTCCCATCTCGCCACGGATGAGCCCGGCCGCCAGCTCAGGGCCGCTCGAGAACGGGAGGATCGCGGTGGGCACGACAAGCGCGGCCGACTCGGCGATCGGCTTGCCGAGCAGGTCGACGAGCGCGTCGCGGATGCACGCGTTGCTGACGCCGGAGGAGGTCAAGAGCAGCTTCACGACGAGCACTCTGCCGCATCCACGCAGCGGAGGGCGTGAGATTCGAACCCACGTCGGGTGGCCCCGAAGCGGTTTTCAAGAGGGAAGATCAACTTCCGAGCGGGTCCGGGGCAGTTGGTGACACACCGCCCGAACCTGCGGTTTTGCAAAATCGGCTGTCGCCGCGTCCGGCCGAATCCGGGGGTGTCCGCGGTCACATGTGACCGCGATGTGACCGCACTTGCGGCTCGCGCACCCGTCGCGAGGCGCCTACGCAGATGCGCGGACAACACGGCGCAGGTCGGTGTCGTCAGTCGATACGGTCGCTACCAACGCGACGAGCGAGGGAGCCTGCGCCTGTGGAGCCGCTGACGCTGCGAGACGACGCTGTCCCCGATCTACTCGTCGTCGTTCGCCTCGGCTCCGTCACGCTGGCGGATGATGCGCTGCACAAGAGCGTCTCGGAGTGCCACGCTCGCTGGGGCATCTGGGGCTTCTCTGTGTTGGAGGTCCCCCTCGGCGACTACGAGCTTCTGGCGCGGCTTCGGCCGATCATCACGACCCGCCGGCTGCTCCTCGTCGCGGAAGGCCGAGCGTTGCTGGATGCCGGTTTCCCGCTACTGCCGACCCTCGACCACCCGCACTGGACCGTCGTCCTCGCCTCTCCTTCACCTGATCAGTTCGCCGCCGTGCGGCGCGTCTTCCACGGCCCGATCGAGAACCCAGCCTGGACAGGAAGGGGGTGAACCCTACGATGGTGAGCGTGGGATCAAGCACGTACGACCTCTGGTATGACGCCACGAGCGTCGGCGCGGACCTTGTGGTGGGCTGCTGGATTTCGCACGGTCCGCGCGCGAACGACTTGACGTTCGACCCGCAGCCAGGCGACGAAGTGCTACTAGGCGACGACGAGGAAGCACCCCTCCGCGGTCGGGTGATCCGTCGAACGGGCGACCGGGTTGAGGTCCAGGTTCAACTCCCGTCGCGTTCCCACGCCGTTGCGTAAGTTCGAACGGCATGGCCGCGGCCGCCGTCGTGCGAGGCAGCCGCAGCCGCTAGTAGCGCCGCCGGCACATGCCGCGTACGCCCAAGGCGGGCGAACTGCCCTCCACAGACCGCGATAGCAACCCGGCGCAAGGTTGCGACTACGCGCGCCCCGCGCTATGCCCCGAGAGCGCGACTACCCAGATACATGGAGCGTACAGAGTTTGGCTGTACATCCGTCACGCCGCCTCGAACGGCGATCAGTCTCGCGCGCTCTACAAGTCCGCGAACAATATTCTCCTCGTAAGTCGTGGCGATAATCTGCCGCATCCCGCGGCGGCTCACCACGTCCGCCAGCAGATTCGCAACGATCTTGCGGTGCCTTGGATCGAGGTGCTCAAGCGGCTCGTCGAGAATCAGCATCCGGCAGCGGGTCAACGTTTGTAGAACAACGATCCGCATCATGATTAGAGCGATGGTCTTCTGGCCACCGGAGAACGATTCGTAATCTAACTCATTTCCGTCAACAACCAGTGACACGTCGCCGTCGTCACTAAGTATCAGTTGTTCTCGGCCGGGCCACAGCCTTGACCAACGATCTTGGACTTCGCGGCGGATTGGTTCAAGGTGCATGTCCACCAAGTTGCTGACGGACATCTCTGCAGCTTCCGCAAGAGCCACGGCGAGGGCGTGGCGACGATACAGCGCTCGCGCCTGATCGAAGGCGTCGGCGCCGCTCTCGGCATCTGCAATCTCAGCGTTGAGCGACCGCAGTTCAACATCCAGTGCGACGCGACGCTCACGCAACTCATCAAGATCGGATGCTGGAACGTCGGCAACTTCTGACAGGTCGATTATTGGCCTGATCGGCGCAACAGGCGCATCGCCCGGAATCTCTACCGTCAAGAGCTTGTCTTCTAACAGCGCAAGCGAGGCCGCCTCCTGTTCGGCGTCCGCCAGCGCTGCTTCGACGGAGCGACGTCGATCAGCGTGCGCGGCGTGAGCCTGCTCGCGCGCGTGGTCATCAAACGGCCGTAGGCAGACAGGACACTCGTCTGAAGCGGCGACTAGGTCGGCATTCGACTCAAGAAGATCGCGCTCCGCCAACGCGCGACCGCGCCTCTGCTGAAGTGACTCCATCTGAGAACGAATCTCGGCGAGGGCACGGGAATGCGCCTCCTGAAGCGAGGCCGTGTCGAGGTGAAGGTCGCCGAGCAGTTCGACAAGTTGGGCTCTCGCGGCCTCAAGAGCCCGTTCGTGATGCGCGAGTCGAGCGTTAAACGCCACCAACTCCCGCTCATACGCCTCCTTGGTCGCGCGAGCGGCGATCGCGGATTCAGCGCTAACGAGACTATTCTTTACTGCCTCAAGTTCGTGCCGAACTTCTTCCGCGCGGCGCCGCAGCGCCTCCACAGAGTCGGCCTCCCTTCGCGCCGTTAGCCGGAGCGCGTCAGCCTCGCGCAAAGTGCGCTTCGCTAGTGGTGCGGCCGCCTCCGAAGCATTCCGTAGGGCCGTTAGACCGAGCATCCGCTCGATCTGAGTCATCCAGTTTAGGCGGAGCTCACGATCACGGTGCTCCCACACGACGGAGTCGTTCATGAATAGCAGTTTCGACGCGAGCGCGGCAGGCGCGCCCCAATACCTCTGCATAAGCGCATCGAGCAGCGCGTCGTCCCTAAGCTGCGCAAATTGGGTTACTACCTCAGGCGGCGCTTGTTCGAGTCGAATAGTGGATTCGATAGTCACGCCACCCCGCGGCTTAGGGGTAACAGCGCGCCGAACTCGGACGACCGCATCCTCTGTTTCGCAGGACGAAACGCTATCACCGGCAAACCGAAGACGTACATCAACTTCAGCTCGGCGGCCGAAGCGGAGACAGCGGGCCGCGTCAACCGCATGCGCGTGCGTACCGAATAGCGCAAACATCACGCCCTGAAGTAGACTCGTCTTGCCGACCGCATTCGGGCTCAAGACGAACACGCACGCGTCTTCAAAGTCGACGCTGACGCGCTCAAACGCCTTCCAGTTAACCAGCGTTACCGACTCAATCATCACGACTACCTCGGGGCGTCTGCCTTGCTATAATGGCCTCCAGCTCCTCGACATCGATAGAGCCTTCCTGGAGTTTACGAAGAGTCCGCGCAATCCATGCTGCATCACGCTTACTCAGGTTCATGCCCTCACGCTTGGCGTCAATGCGGACCGTTCTCGCTCGGTGAGCAACGCCCTCCACGGCTTGCCCAGCGGAGGTCGCCGTAGCCATGTCGATGTCCGACTGCACGTCCGCAAGCGAGTCTCCGGCCGGCGTTTTGGCTGCATCTTCCCACTTCGGAGTGACCGGGGCGAGATACTGTCGTAGGCATTCGACTATCGGAATTGGGGCTCGCAACCTTTGTGATTGTGCTCCCAGCACCGCGTCGTGCGCTTCGTACGCCGTCACGAGTATTGAGTCGAAGTCCTCACTAGATAGCCAGACTACCGCGACCGCATCAGCGTCCGGAAGGCGATCGAGAAGGGCGCGAGCAACAAGGCGCGCTTCCTCGAAGACGCCAACTGCGTCAGGCGCGGGGGCCGCACCATCTAGGGCAGAGACATAAATCCGAGCGTCCGCGCCGACGACGACGAAATCGGCCGGCCAGAACGTGTCGTCAGGACCCCACTTAGCGTCGGCTCGTGTCTCGTTGAACACTTCAAGCCCCATGTCTGATCGTGCGATCAGCGCCATGAGGCGGTGCAGCAAGCGTGCACGCCCAGGGGTTGGCCGGTCCGAGGTCATCGCGTTCATGGTGCACCCTCCTGGCTACCGAGGCGCCGAGCGGCACCCCGGGACGGGCTCGCGGCCCCCGACGGCAGCAGCCGCGGCACGGCGTCTCTGATCGCTTCGCGCATCCGAAGTTCCTTCTGGAGCCGGGTCGCCTGCGACACATCGGTCCGCGAGCGCTGGAACGCCACTTCGTTCTCGAAGATCACGTCGAGCTCGTCCTCGGTCAGCGCACCGCAGCCCAGGAACATGCCGAGCACCGAGTACGAGTTCTCAGCCCACAGTTCCACCGAGTAGTCGACCGCGAGATGTTGCGCCCACTTGAGGAGTACTTCGTCGTTGGTGACGATGATCACATCGCGCCCGGTCTCGGCAGCGTAGGCAACGGCTGCCGCGACCAGAGTCCTGTCCCGATCACCTGGCACGGGTTGGGCGCTTCCCCAGCACGGGTCTTCCGCCGCTCGTCGCGTCACGATGCCGTCCAGCGCGTCCGCCCTCACCGACGTCGCGTAGACACGGACAGTGCAGCCCGGGGCCGACAGGTCCAGTTCGGACGACCTGATCTCGTCGCTCGTCATCACTACGCGACCCGTAGTACACGAGTGCAGCGCGATCAGGCGATCGAACTCAGTGGCCTCATCGAGCCCGAAGCGGGCCGCTAACTCGTGCGCGGCGCGCGCGATGACAGTGATGTGACTCGTATCGACGGCGAAGCAGTAGCCCGAATCGCAGAGCGTCGGGAAACACTGATCGTCGCCCGCGCACGTACACGAAGCGATTGGGCGCACGCTGCCGGAGGCGATCGCGATTCACCTCCGCCGTCGGCTCCCTCGACCGAATGGCAGGGAAAGTGTGGCATACGGCTGCAACCGCGCCAAGGTGTTGGAGAGGCGGCCGAAAAACCGGCAGGAGAGCGGCGCGGGCCGCGCGCCTCGCGGGCAGGGCTCGTCCCTGCCCGCTCCTCCTGTCCGTAGGGGTCGCAGAGACATCCCTGGGTCTTAGGGGTCAAGCGGCGGGCGCTGCCGGCGTCGCGGTGTGGTGGGCCCAGGCGGTGTGCTCGTCGTAGTGCGCGCCGGTCTTGAGGCAGCCGTGCAG
>Ga0190268_10000037_pt1 | contig 49179 bp, 83 predicted proteins | sample Popmic249T_FD_133750 | JGI IMG/M metagenome (GOLD analysis project Ga0190268, IMG submission 133750) | Populus adjacent soil microbial communities from riparian zone of Blue River, Arizona, USA - 249 T | ecosystem: Environmental > Terrestrial > Soil > Riparian zone | place: USA: Arizona... | reverse complement strand
GCGGGACGAGCCGGGCAGCTCCAGCTGCGTCTGCGCGCTGACGTCGCACTGTCGGTGGTTGAGGCCGCGTACTTTCTGCGGCTTGCTGATCGAAGCGTTGACCGCGCGGTGTCGCTGGTGCGCGGTGAGCCGTTCGCGGGCCGGGTGAAGATCACGCCGCCGGTTGCTGCGATGTTGTTGGATCGGTACCGGTTGAACTCTCGTCCGTTGTCTCAGCAGCATGTGGACCGGATCAAGGGGTATATCGCCGAGCCTGATCCGGTTTCGTTGGCGCCGGACGGTTTGCTGTACTGGCCTGCTGACGCGGTCGGCGTGTGGGTGCCGCCGCGCGTGACTCTGTCTGGCCAGCACTTGTTGCATGCGGTTGTGCAGTCGGGTGTCGCGGTGTGGACGGATGTGACGCACGTCAAGGGTGACGGTCTGGTCGCTGCTGGAGGTTTCGGTGAGTGATCCGTTGCAGGGTCCGCTGATTGCCTACGATCCTCGTTGTACGGGGCCGATTCCGGAGAGGCTGACGCCGTTCAAAGCGTTCGTCCACAGTGGCGTGTTGCTGACGCCGGAGTTGGCGCGGGAGCTGGAGCGCCGGATGCCGGTGGAGCGCTTCGTGTCGTGGCCGCGTGTGCGTGAGTTGGCGGCTGCGATGGTCGATCCTGATCGGCCGTGGCAGTTCAACCCGGAGCATCACGTGGTGTTCGATCAGCGTGGCCGTGTCATGTGTGGCCGTCACTTGGTGTTGGCTGTGATCAATGCTGATCGTGCGATCACATTGGACGTGTGGCACAACGCGTCGGATGAGTTCGTGCAGATCGAGTCACGCGGGCGGCGTCGTCCACCGGCGGATGTTCTCGGCGTTCGCCGGTTGTCTCGTGAGGATGCGTTGCGGGTGCTCGACGCGTACCGGTCGCCGCATGATGCTGCGACGACTCACTTTCTGGCTGAACGTATCTGGGATGGCAAGTGGTCTGCTGACGGTGTCCCCATGCCTGGCAAGGAAGAGCAGGAGTGACGGCGCCGCTAGTCGTTGTCCTGTGAGGACTGTTCCGTGTCGAGCGTGAACGTGAGGGTGTAGGCGCCGCCGGGCGTGAAGTGTTCGGCGGCGCTTTCCTTGACGGTCATGGTGAGGGAGAGCGCGGGGGTTGCTGCTGCCCATTCTTTGTTGCGGCCGTCGGCGTAGTCGGGGCTGAACGTGATCACCTGGTAGTCGCCGGTGGTGGGGCTCTTGGTGGTGCACTTGATCTTTGCGGTGATCATGGGCGGGTCTCCTGGTCGTCGCGTACGCGGTCGAAGGGTCGGATGCCGCGCCGCCAGTCGTCGTAGGCGACGAGTCCGAATAGGACTGCGATCAGCAGCAGCATCGCGTGTGCCCCGTTTCAGCGTCCGTGTTTGGTGTGCCATGCGTCAATGAGGTCGGTCCACCTGTGTGGTCGTCCTGCTGTGACTGCGCGGGCCATGCATTCGTCGCGCGTGGCTTCGACGCGAACATGTTGTGCCCCAATGAGTTGGTCCGCTAGGGATGGCTCGGTGGTGATGATCCAGACGCGGGGGGCGTGGTGTTTGCGGGTGAGCCTCGCGAGGAACGCGTCTCGCATTTCGCAGACGAATGGCACGAAGTGTGCGGGTTGTGCGTGGTCGCCGGGTGCGCCTAGGGCTAGTGCTAGTGCGTCGAAGTCGAAGACGATGTCGAGCGGCTGTTTGCGTTGGGCGACGTAGGTTGTTTTGCCTGCGCAGGGTGAGCCGGTGACGACGATGACGCGGTTGTCTACGCGGTAGGTGCGTGGTTGTCCGGCGCGTCCGGCCAAGGTGCGCCCCATCTCCTGTGCGGTTTTGGCCCTGTGGCAGTCGACGCAGAGGCTTTGGTGGTTGACGGGGTCGTACATGGCGCCGCCGATGGCGCGGGGTATGACGTGGTCGACTTCGTCGGCGGGGGCGCCGCACCGGTTGCATGCGGGGTGTCGGGCGAGCTGTATGGCCCGTACGCGTCGCCATCGGCCGGTTGAGCCTTGTCCCCAGGTGGAGTTGCCCCCGTAGCGTGTGCGTTGCTCTGAGACGGGTTTACGGGCTTTGTGTGCGTCGCACCGGCCGCGTTCGGTGAGGCTGGTGCAGCCGGGTTCGACGCACCGGCTTTGTGGTGCTGTCGGCATGGCGCCCCCCGAGCGGCGGCGGTCTACGCGGTGAGTGCGGGTTGTGCCGGTGGTGGCCGTAGTGCGTGCTGCGGCACGAACCAGGCGACGCGGTGCCCGTGCGGGTTGCGCTGCCATTCGTTGCGCCGGGCGTCGTGGCCGCGTATGCAGCCGCGTACGGTGAGGCGCGGGGGTTCGCCGGTGACGAGTACGTACCACCGGTCGACGGGGTCGTTGTCGCGCACGATGAGGCGTCCGTCGTGGCGCCGGGTGGCGCGTACTTCGATGCCTCGGCCGACGTCGGCTACATCGTGGAATGTGTTGACGCTGGGCACCCAGTAGTAGCCCAAGGCTTTGCACAGCGCGATTTCTCCGCATGCGCCGAGGGCTTCTTGTTCGAGCCGCTCGAGGTAGCCACGCTGGTAGGTGCTTGCGTGGTTGTGCTTGTTGTTGGCGGATGCGGTCATGCGCATCATGCCGACGTGTACGGCGGTGGCGAATTCGTGTGCGCTCAGGTCAACGTCCATGGGTGGGTGGGCGCTTTCGTTGCGGTGTCTAGGGTTCGGTGGCGCGCGGGTGGTCGTCGAGCGCTTCGAGTAGGTACCGCCAGGAGTCGGCGATGGCGACGAGTGCGTGTGCGGCTTCGCTGTCCGCGCGGACGGCGTCGCGGGTGAGTCGTTCTTGTGCTGCGGCTAGTGCTGCGGCGGCGCGTTGTGCGCAGTAGTGCGGTGTCACAGGATGTCGAGCAGCGCGCAGATGAGTGCGGTGAGCTGGTCGATGAGCTGGCCGATCATGCTGGTTCTCCTTGGGGGGTGATGCGTTCTCGGATGGCGTCGATGCGCGCGGCGACTTGTTCGGCGGGCGCGGGGGTGAGTGTGTGGAGTGCGACGGATGCGGTGATGATGACGTCGCAGAGTTCGGCGGCGAGTCGTGCGGTGGGGCTGATGCCGTTGCCGGTGATCCCGGTTTTGCGCGGGTTTTGTTGTGCGATGGCACCGAGTGCGGCTTGTGCTTCGCCGACTTCTTCGACGATTTTCCCGACTCTCCACTGGAGTGCGTCGCCGTAGAGGGCGGGGTGTGCGTCGAGCCATGCGACGAGGTGGCCGACGTCGCGCCAGTACGGCTCGAAGTAGAGGTCCATTGTGGTCAGTTCACCGGCCCGAGGTTCTTCGCGACCCAGTGGAACGGGAAGGACGCTGACGCGTAGAGCGTTCCGCCTCCGGCGGTTTTGTTGGCCAGGATGAACTTCACGCTGCCGCTGTCGAGGTGTCCGGCTTCGACGATGAATCCTCGGCTGGTGGTGACGCCTTTGAAGGGTGGCGGGTACCAGGCGGGGTCACCTTCGACGGCGGGGGTGCTGGTGCCGCTGGCTAGGTAGCGAACAACGCTGGTGCCGACGAGTACGGCGCCGTCCAAAAAGGCTTGTGTGTTGTCGCTTTTCATTGCGTGGATGCCGAGTTCTACCCAGTCGCCGATGGCGGCGGGTAGGTCGAGGGTGAATCCTGCGGGGAGTCCGTTGGCTTCGCCGGGGCGGCTCCACGCGCCGCTGGTGTCGGGTAGGGCTACGTCGCCGGTGGTGATGTACGCGGACCGCACGGTGGGTTTCGTTGCTAGTGCTGCGAGTGCGGCGCTGAGCCCTGTGGTGTCGCCGATGATGTGCGTGTGCGCGGTGGCGGCTTTGCCTGCGAGGGCAGCGTCTAGCCCGGTGACATCAGCCGTGGCATGGGTGTGTGCCGTGGCGGCTTTACCTGCGAGTGCTGCGGTCAGCCCGGTGACGTCGGCTTGTGCGTGGACGTGGGCAGCGTCTGCCTTGTCGTCCAACGCATCGGCTAGCCCGGTGACGTCGCTTTGTGCGTGGCTGTGCGCAGTGTTGGCTTTGCCGTCGAGCGCGCCGGTGAGGCCGGTGACATCCGCTTGTGCGTGTGTGTGGACGGTGGCGGCTTTGCCTGCAAGGTCGGCGGTGAGGCCGGTGACTTGACCTTGGGTATGCGTGTGGCCGGTGTCCGATTTGGACGCTAGCCCGGTGGTGACGGCGGCGGTGGTGGCGTAGGGGCTGAGCGCGGTGGTGAGTCGTGCCGCGTTGTAGTACTGGCCGTGGTCGTCGTCGGCTAGTCCGGTGAGTGCGCCGTGGTCGGTGACGCCGCCGCCGGGGGCGGCTTCGAGTTCGTCGAGGCGGGCGTCGAGGGCGACGATGTCTGCCGTGGTGGCGTAGGACGCGGTGGGCACGATCGTTGTGGCGTGGGGGATGTCGGCTAGTTCGAGGGTGCCGACGGTCGCCACGGGGATCGCGATGCGGTAGCGCCGGATGGGGTGCCCGGTGAGGCGTTCGACGACTTCGTAGGTCCAGCCGGTGGGGCTGATGGCGGGGTCGTCGGTGGCGGGCAGTAGCGCGGTGAATTGTCCATTTGCGACGGTGGCGGTGTACACGGTCGGCAACACGATGGTGTCGTCGGCGGTGACGCGGAGTACGGCGGGGGCTACGAAGTCGACGCGGCCGGTGGGGGCGTCGCCGTTGGGTAGTGCGCTGTACCGGCCGTGCAGGGTTTTGATCGCGAGGGACGCCGGTAGGGGCATCGGTCAACCCCCTTGCGCGGTCAGGGTTTCAGGGGCGGCTGAACGCGAAGATCTTGGTGGCGGCGGTGGCGGCGGTGTACGTGAACGTGACGGTTTCGCCGAAGTCGTTGGGGTCGCCGAGGGGGTAGAGGATGTCTCCGGTGGTGGCGGGGATGGTGAGCGAGATCGGGGTGACGCTCTGTCCGGCTACCTTGCGGGTGATGGCGACGGAGACGGTGCACGTGGACGCGTCGGTTTTGGTGAAGCGCACGAACGTCTTGCCTGCACTGGAGTTGACGACGGTGTTGCCGTTGGTGCCGTCGACGGCTACGCCGGTGCTGTTGTTGGTCGCTACGCCGTGCGGCACAGAGGTGACGGCGACTGCGGTCGCGGGCATGGTGCCTCTTTCGGTTGCGGCTGTGCGCTAGTCGGGTCGCGCGGGGGTGCCGATGTCGCCGCCGGGTAGGGGTGGCTGGTCGGCGTCGCGTCGGTTGAGTTCGTCGGCCACGTAGCGGCCTAGTGCTTCGGTGAACATCACGCCGACGTGGATGTCGGCGCCGCTGGTGGCGTAGTAGATGTTCCGGGCGTTCTTGTGGCCGGTGCGCCATGCCATCGGCTGTCTGTCCACTTCGGTCGCGCGGGTAGTGTCTGCGGCGTCCCCGGTGTCGCCTGTGTGGCGGTGCACCCGGTGCGCCGGGGACTCCCTAGCTTGCGTCGCCGTCGTCGGCGTCGGCGTCGTCCGCGTCGGCGTCGGCGTCGTCGGCCTGGCCGCTGACGGGCGGGGTCACGGTGTCCGGCGTGACCGGCGGGGCGGTGTCCGGCACGTCCGGGGACACGGTCCCGGTGTCGTTCGGGTCAGCGTCGGCCGGTCCGGGGTATGGCACGTCAGTCACGGTGGTCCCTCCATTGTGTCCGGACAAGACGAAACCCCCGACACGGTTAGGCGGCGGCCTAATGTCGGGGGTTTCGGGCGCCAGTGGTCGCAAGGGCGTGAGCACGTGGCGGATTGCGGGCAGAGTTCTGCCCGCGCGGCAAGGGTGCTACAGGTTGCGGTCAGGTGGCAAGTGGGACGTACGAATGTCCACGCGGCGGGGTGACCGCTAGGACGGCGCGGGCCGCGTCGTGGTCGTAGAGCGCGCGCCCGTCGGGGTGGTAGCTGACGACTTCGCAGCGCGCCCGGATGGTGCTGACGGGCCGCTGTGTCATGTAGGCGAGTGTGCGCCGGTCGACGAGTGTGCGTTCGGTGCTGGTGTCCACAATGGGTGGTCGTGCTCGCATCGGGTGTTCACCCCCATGTGATGGTGATCTGTGCGTTGGCGATCAGTTCGGCCATGGCGTGTAGTTCGTCGGCGTGGTCGCCGTGAGGGATGTCGAACGCGTATAGGTAGCCACGGATCTTGTCGACGGGGATGTCGTCTCTGGCGCAGCGGATGAGGTGCGCGGCGAGGACTTTCCGCCCGGTGTCGGTGGTCATCGGCTCCCTTCCAGGCGGTGGCGGTGGACGGCCACAAGATCATTCCAGTCGTAGGCGTAGCCGCAGGTGTTGCACCGGCCGCCGTCGATGCGACCGGTGCGGGGGTGTTGCGGGTCGTCGATCAGCGCCGGGTACACGTCGCCGTCGCATCCGTCGCGTAGGCACTGTCCGACCGGCGGCGGGGGTCCGTCACCGGCGAGCCGCCGGGTTTGCGCGTGTAGTTCAGCGATGTTGTCGGCAAGGTCTGCGACCCAGGGGTGTTCCGCGCACCACGCGATGTGCGCGCGCAACCATCCGAACTCGCGGCCGAGGTCGACGCCCCGCGTGGTGTCGAGGATGCCGAGTTCGTCGCGTAGCGCGAGGTTGATCCCGTGGATGGTGCCGACGATGGACATGACGTCGTCTTGATCGTCTGGTCCGTCTCCTGTGGACCGTGTGCGGTAGTCGTCGGCGGCGAGCTTGGTGTCGTTGGCAGGGCTTCGTGATCCGTAGCCGGGTGCCCGGCGGGTGCCGTCGTTGCCGCGTCCGGGTTGCTTGGTGGTGCGGATGATCGACGTGTAGATCTCGATTTCCCGTAGGTGCCGCAGGATGCGGACAACGCATGTGTCGCACGCGTATGCGGGTAGGTGGTGAACGTCGCGGACGCACCCGTTGATGTGGCATCGGTTCACGGCGGCTAGTCCTTGTGCTGGTCGTCGCTGCTGTCGAGTGCGGCGCCGATGACGGCGACGGCGAGGAACACGGCGGCACCGACGGCGATCCATTCCCAGTGTCCGGATAGGACCCATGCGAGGGCGCCGCCGAGGAGGCCGAGGAATCCGAACGCGGCGAGCACGGGGAGCTTTTCCCGGCGGCGGTGGTGGTTGTTCACGGGTTGTCCTTTCGGGGGTGGGTTAGCGCTGTCGGGTGTATCGGTGGCGATGGCGGGTGGGGGTGGCGCGTGCGTCCGGTGTGTCGACCGGTTGGACGGGGGCGGGGTGCCGGTCGGCGGCGTCGAGTCCGATGATGTCGAGCAGTTCGCGGAGGTCGTCGGCGTCGTGTGCGTAGTGGGCGATGGTGCGTACGGCGCGGGCTTTCTGGTCGCTGCTGACACGTAGGTCTTTGGTGGTGGCAGGAATGACGTTGAACACGGGGCCCATGTCAGTCGCCCCCGCCGCTTCCGCAGCTGCTGCTGTCGTTGGTCTCGCCGGGGCTGTAGGTGTCGACGGTGTCCACGGTGGACGTGGTGCCGTCGCCGCGACGGAGTGCGCGGTTGGGCACGTCGCATGACAGCTTGTGTCGCCGGGTCTGGCGGCATTCGGGGCACGGCTGAACCATGGTCAATCCTTTCGGGGTGGTTGTCCGGCGCGGCGTCGCCGGGCGTGCTCTGGCATGGGTGGCCACGACCAGGCGCCGTGGCGGTAGACGAGTGCGGCGAGCGTGGCGGGGTCGAGGCACTGCCCGTGGTCGCCGTCGGGGGTGCGGTGCCGGTCGAACGCGGTCACGGAGCTGAACGTGTGGTGGCACGCGGCGCAGTGCGCCCGCCGGGTCCCGTGCCACCGGGCGGTGCATCCCCGGCAGGTTGCCGGGGTAGGTCGCTTCGGGATGCCCATTGCGCCCCTAGGGGCTGGCTTCTCAGCCACTTTCAGCGCTCCCTAGGGTGGTTGGTGCGGGTTGGGGGTCTGCGTCGCTCTGAGACGCGCCCACAGGGCTTGCGTATCCGGCGGCGATCAGCAGCGCGACGACGTGCCGCAGCTCGATGCGCACCGGTGCCGTGAGCGTCGCCGGGTCGACGTCGCGCGGCACCAGGTCGAGGCCGCCCATCAGCAGCACATCGGCCACGGTCAGCCACGCCCACCAGCGGCCGGGGTCGCTGGTGCCGTCGCGCCGTTGCACCAACACGCCGAAGTCAGCACCGGCCGCAACAGTCTGTTCGGCGGTCTGACGCATGAACTCGTCCAGCCGGAAATCCTTACAGTGCTTGACTTGCCACACGATCGGCGACGTGCCGCGAATGTCACCGTGGTCGGCTGATACGCGGTCGCTGCTGCGCCATCCGTTGTCCCACTTGCGTTCCGCGAGAGGCCACCACGTCCGCAGGTAGCGGGCGAGGTCCTTCTCGGCACGGGCCCCCTTGTTGCGGGCTGCTGCGCCGCCGCCGGTCATCGCTGGACCGCCAGGCGCCACAGGTAGGCGATGGTCCCGCCGGTGAGCAGCGCGAACAGGACGGCGTGCCCGGTCTGCCCGTGCATGGCGGCGGCGATCATGCCGCCGACGCACCAGCCGAGCGCGACGCATGTCACGCCACCGGCCAGGAACCGCGTCATCGCTGGTGTCTCCCGTCGTCGGTGGTTCATTCCCGCCTCCATTCCGGCATGTGGTTTCGCTTGCGGTAGGCCGTATCCCGTGGTGTCCAAGGCAGTTCGCGGCGTGAGTGGCCCAACAGGTTCGGAAAATCACGCTGGTCACGGGCGCCGCGCCAGGAGACGAGTTCGACGAGATCGGGCCGTTCTTGTTGGCGTGCTTCGGAATGCGCCCGCAATCCGACACCGAACTCTGGCCAGCGGAGGAACAGGCTGGACCCGACCGGCCGGAGTTTGCGTCCGCCGGTGAACTCGCCGCCGTGGCCGACGTGCGCCTCAACGACCAGCGCGAACCGGTGCTTGACGCGCAGCCGGTCCAGCACATCGACGAGTGCCCGCGCTGCCGGTTCGTCTCGCACGTCGGCTCGGGTGAGCTTGTACAGCGGCCCGCCAATGACGACGTCCGGGCCGGTGAGCGCAATGGCTTGTTCGAGCCGCGCGCATTCCGGCGGTGACGCGAGGTCGACGCCGTCCGGCCGGATGACGAACCGCACGGTGTCGTCCCAGTCGACGGGGTCAGCGTCGGCACGTGCCCGGAGTTCGTCCACTCGGGACCGCATCCGTGCCCAGCGGCGGCGGATCTGCCGCCGGGAGTTCTCCGCGTCCAGCACCAGCACCCGCAGCGGCTTCGCGTGCACCAGCCCGCCGGTGAACGGATGCAGACCGGCGCCCAACGTGATCCCGAACTGGGAGACGAGTTCGGTTTTCCCTGCCCCTTCGAAGCCGGTGACGATCAGCCGGTCGGTGCGTTCGAGCAAGCCGGGCACCAACCAGTCGTGGGCCTCTTCCTGTTGTGCCATCAGCTTTTCCAGGCTGATGGGCTTGTCCGCGTCGGTGAGTCCGTAGCCGCCGTCGATCTCGTCGATGTAGGCGCGTAGCTGGGCGGCGACGTCGCCCATGTCGGCGCCGTCTAGGCCGCGTTCTGCCAGTTGCGCCAAGCGGGTTGCTGCCCGGTGGACGTTGCGCAGGTAGGCCTGCCGCAAGACCTGCTCGGCGTACCAGTCGAACGCCGTCCACGGGGGCGAGCCGGTCGCGACGTCGATCACGAGCTGCCGCACCCGTGCCGCCTGGTGGTCGGTGCCGCACGCCGCCGACGCGTCTTCGGCCACGATCAGCGGGTCGATCGGGATGCGCCGCACGATGCGATCACGGACCACGGCGGCCACGACGTTGTGCGCCGGGTGCTGCCACGCGTCCGGCGGGATCACCACGAACCGCGCCAGGATCTCCTCCGGACAGAGCGGCGCAAGCACGATCGCGATCGTCTGACGTTCCGCCACGACGTCAGCAGGAATCGGGTTGCCCATCACGCCCAGTCCACGATGCGTCCGGTGTTCGGGTCGCGCCGGTCCGCGTCAGGGTCACCGTTGGCGCGCAACAGTTCCCGGTCAACCGTCGCGAAACCCTTCGATGCGGCAAGGCATGCGGCGCTGAGAACGCGCTGCGGATCGTTGCCACCGTCTAGGAGTTGCTTCACCGTCCGCGCGGCCTGACCGATCAGGTTCTTAGGCGGCTCGACGCCGTTGCTCCGGACGCGGTCAACCCACGCCGCCGTGATGGTCTGCGCGGTCAGCGTTGCGAGGTCGGCGTCTCGCGCGTCCGTGCGCGTAGCGCGCGTGACCGCCGGAGGCTTTCCCTTCCCTTCCTTTCCCTTTCCATTCCATTCCGGCAGTGAATTGTTCACTGAATCATTCAGTGAGTTGCTGACCTGCGTGTTTCCGCCAGGCGGAAAGTTGTTCACTGAACTGGTGTCTGCGTCGTTCAGTGAATCGGTACTGGAGCTGTTCACTGCGTCGGTCCACTGAGGATCGTCGGGCGGCGGGGCCGCTGAGGGTTCGAGCGGTAGGGCCGCCGCCCCCCGTTGCTTCAGCATCTGCCGGTACTCCTCAACCGGACGATCGCGTCGTGCCTTGTTGCAGCCGACGTGGGACACGCGGATGTTCGTCGGGTGGTCGCCGCCCCCGGCGCTGACTGGGATGACGTGATCGAGCGAGGCCGCATCACTCGGGTACGCCCTGGACTCGTAGCCCTTGTTCCGCACGATCCTGTTGCACAGGTGGCACTTTCGGTTGTCGCGCCGCATGTACACGCCGAGGATGGCGGGATTTTGCAGTGACGGCGCGGCGAGCCGCGACGGCTGCGGCCGGTTTACCTTCTGGTGCTTGTGAAAGTTGACGATCCATCCGAGACGGTCTTTGGCTTTGCCGCCCTGGTAGGGGTGCACCATCCCGTTGTCGGCGAGTTCGGTCATCATGTCGGCAACGGCGGCTTCGGTGATCTCCCAGTCGTAGCGGAACGCCACGGACTTGAGATAAGCGGCAGTCCACCTGAGGAGGCCCTCATCGTCAGCGACGTTCCACGTTGCGATGAACAGGAGTCGTGCGTGTAGGGACAGGATGCCGATTGTGTCGTCTTCCCAGAATTCGGGCTTGATCGTGCGGATACGGGCCATGCCGTTACTCCCGTTCCATGAGTTCGTTGATGGTGGCGCCGTCGAGGATTGCCAGCAGTAGCAACGGGTCTGTGCGTCCGTGTTGGAGGCATGCGCGGGCGAGTTGGAGGCGCCGCCACAGGTCGGCGCGGCTGGGTAGGGGTGCGTCGTCCGATGTGGGTGTGTCCACGTTGGGTCTCCCTGTGGTGCAAGGGAAAGCGGGAGCGGCGGGGCGGCGGTGAGGGGGCATCGCCGCCCCGCCTGGTGGTGCCTGCCTAGGGGTGGGCGTTCTGCGGGTCCTCGGCGCAGCTAGCCGGACGTACGGAGGATCGTTCGGCGTGCGCTCGGAGGGAACGCCACGGCAGGCACCGGGCTGGTGGTTGTGGTGCTGCGTAAGGGGTCTAGTTCTTGCTGGTGCTGGGCGGTTCGGCGCGTTCGTCGATGATCTCCCCGTCGACGAAGTCGCCGTCGTCGAGTCGCACCGGCGGCGGCGGGTCGCCTAGGTCTGCGATGGTGAGGCCGCGCCGGTCTTCCGCAGACGTGGGCACGAACTTTGCGAGTTCGCGGATGACGGTCTTCAACCACATGCGGTCTGGCCACTTGTTCCACGGACTGTCCGCGTGGTTCGCGGTTTTCGAGACGGCGCGTACCTTCTCGATCTCAGCTTTGTTGCGTAGCACCACGTGTGAGACGCCGCCGCCGCGCATTTCGGCGTAGGCGTAGGCGCCGATCATCTGGCCTCGGTCGCTGAACCAATCGGGCGCGTGATAGGGCCGGTCCATTTCGGACTTGATGAACTTGAACCGGGGCATGCGTGCGCCGGACTCACAGATGTGGTGTTCGAGGTCGCGTTCGTAGACGATGCCGCACTGCACCGTCTGGACCCCGTCGGCGCGGTAGATCAACTCAATAAGGCCGGTGTAGTCGGGCATGCCGACGACGGCGCCGCCCATCGGCACCAGGTGGTAGGTGTCGCCGATCTCCAGTCCCAGCCGCGCGCAGTCCAGCAGCGCGGCGAGCACGCTCCCCGGATTGTTCTTCAGCACAGCCTGGAGTGCGTCGCTGCGGCGGAGCGCCCCTTGGGTGAGCCGTAGCCACTGGTCGACGCGCGCCGTCATGTGTGTGGGCAGCACGGCCGCGAAGTCGCCCCGGTATTGGCTGATGACGGCGAGGGCTTTCTTGTCTGCCAACGCCTTTTCAATGCTCTGGGTGGTCACGCTGCTTCCCCGATCTTCTGTCCACCGTCGCGTTTGACGGGCGACGGCCGTAGCGACGGCGTCCCGCCGCGTGGTCCTGCCACGCGGACGGCCACGCTTTCGCCTTCACACACGGCCCTGCGGGCGGTTCCCATGTAGTCCAGTAGTTCCGCTGCCGCTAGCTGTTTCGTCTCAGCAGCGTCCTTCTCAGATGCCAGCGCGGCCCGGTAGTAGTCGCGCAGCACCGCCGGTATCTCGATCTCGGCGTCGGCGATGTGCGGGTGCAGCTCTCGCATGGCGCGGTAGGTGGAGTCGCTGCCGTCAAGCGGCGGCGGCGTCCCGGTTTCGAGTGAGCGCCAGAACTTTTCTGCCGCGTCACGCATGATCGTGGTTTCGGCTTCGGTCCACGGGATGGTGTACACGCGGGCGTCGGACAGTCCGATGAGGACGGCGACGCGAGCCGTGTCCCAGCCGAGGCAGTCCAGGTACCACAGCACTTGTGCGCGGTAGTGCACGGGGATCTCGTCGGTTCCGGGTTGTCCCCATCCGTCGCCGGACCGGTCGGTTTTGATTTCCAGGATGTGTTTGCCGGTGAGCAGCCGGTCCGGATTGGCCAGTTGCCATGGCCTGTGGCGGTTGCGCCAGGTGCCGGTTCGGGACACGCGTACGTCTGGGTGGGTGTCGCGGTACCAGCGGGCGATGGTGTCTTCGTGGTAGTGGCCCCACAGCATTTCAGGCTTGGCTGGTGCGCTGGTCACCATGCCGTTCTTGCGGTGCCACAACGAAAACTGGCTTTGCCACGGGGACAACCCGAGGATGGCGGCGATGTCGCTTCCGCCGATGCCGGTGGCGCGGAGGTCGTGCCACGCGGAGGAGTTCGACGCGTGGGTGCCGATGAGGTCGGCGCACTTGCTGAGCCGGTTCACGCTGGCACCGCCATCGCCGCCTGGTCTGCGCGGGACCGGCCGGAATCGTCTAGTACGCAACGGTTCCGCTGGAAATCCCATTGGGTGCCGGGCAGGTCACAGACGCCCCGATGTGCGTGTTCCATCACGAGGTTTCCGGCGAGCCGGGCGATCGGCGCGTGGGTTGCACACGCGGAGAGCTTCGCGAGATCTGCTGGTCGTGGTGCTATGCCGGTGTCACGGCACACAACGAGGTGAGCGACGGCGGGCGCGTCACACGCCGGTGACTGTGGGTCTATTGCGAAGCCGCACACCGGCCGGTACTGGTCCGGGCGCGGCGGCCCCACCACCGGGCTGAACTCGATCACTGGTCCGTGTCCTTTCCGTACGGTTCGCCGGTGTGCGGGTCCACGTTCGCGAACGCGCTGCTGATCTCGTCTTCGATCTCCAGCGGCAACACGGTCGTGCCGCTGCGGCGTTCCAGCGATCGGCGGATCAACTTCTCGGCCGTCTTGAGATCGTCGGGGGTCACAACCTCGGCCCGGCGGATGCGTGCCAGCGGAACGCTTTCGCCGCTGTCAAGATCAGTGGTGACTTTGGAACAGTCCACAATGCACAGCAGCACGTGATAGCGGTGCGGCTGTTCGATCAGGGCTTGGGTGATGACACCGACACCGTTCGCGTCACCTTTGGGCAGCGGCCCTAGCTTGATGTTCATCGCACGTCTGCCTTTCGTTGCCGGGCACGGTGTTTGCGTACGTACGGCATTGCGTCGTTGAGTGCGCGGAGTTCAGCGATCCACGCGGCGTCCCGTTCGGTTTCGTCGTGGCCGTCTTCGTCGCCGCCGGTCTCGTCGGGCTGGTCGGCTAGCACCACGGCGGCGATGCCGATCACGGACAGCGCGAACAGCGTCAGCACCGTGATGTTCATGGCGATCACGATTCGCCCTTGTCAAACAAGGTGATCAGCGTGACGTTGGCGAGGTTGAGGCACTGCGGCCAGGTGAGCGTGACGGGTTCCGCGTAGAGCAGTGCACGCGCGACGGCGTCCCTCACGGTGTCGGTGCGGGCACGCTGACGCATGTCGTGTTCGACACCGGCGGTGATCGCTTTGCGTAGGTCGTCGATGTCTTCGGACAGCCACACGAGAGTGACGCCGTCAGCTAGCCGGTCTTGTAGATCGGTGAGGCTGTCGAAGGTGCGCATGGTGTACGTGTCGGTCGGTACGCCGGAGCGGTTGGTGGTGTGCGTCCACCGCACGGTGACGGTTGCGTCTGCCCACTGGACGCCGTAAGCGAGTACGCCGCCTCGTTCGCCGTCCGGGGTGTCTTCGGTGCGGCGGTAGAGGCTGAACGCGCTAGGGCATTCGTCGTCGAGCGATCCCCACAGGGCCGCCATGACACGGCGTTCCCGTTCGACGCGCACAGCGAGCTTGAGCCGCTCGATCTCCACCAGCGGGTCAGCGTCTGGCGTGTAGCCGGTGCCGGTCATGCATCACTCTCCTGTGTGGACCGCTCGGTATCCAGGTCGTGCAGGTACGCGGCGGTGAGGTTGGTGGCGGCGTAGTTCTCCAGCAGTAGCGAGACTTCGCGTAGCCCGTGCCATTCGATCGTGTCGCTGCGGTGCCGGTCGGACGCTTCGCGGTAGATGATCGCGAGGACGCGTCGGGCGTATGCCATGCGCCGCAACCAGGTTCCGTGTGGTGCGTCGTTGCAGGTGTCGCTGACGCGTTTGAGTTCAGCGATCGCCGCCTCGTGGCGGCGTTGCAACGGGTTGAGTTCGGTCGTTTTCGGTGCCATCACTGGTCTTCCGTGCGGGTGGGTGGTTGCGGACTGGACGTAGTAGTTCGGCGATGCGTGTCCGCTGGTGTTCGGTGAGCGGCGGGAACCCTGCGATGAGGCGTTGCACGTAGTCGTCGAGCGACTCGGGTGTGGTGTCCACACGGGACTGTTGGGGGGTGGTCATGCGGCGGCGTCCTGTTCGGGGTGCCGGTGCTCCAGCATCGTTGCCGCGCAACGCAAGTAGGCGGCGAGTTTGTTGATCAGGTGTGGCGGTGCCGATCGGGTGCCGCACTCAAGTTCACTCAGGTATGACCGGGAAATCCCTACGGCTGCTGCGAGTTCGCGTTGACGGAGTCCCTTGGCGTCGCGCATCCACCGCAGCGCTTGTGGTGAGTGGTTGAGGCTTGCCCGAGGTTCCCGCGTCCTCTGTGGCATGAAGTGACATTAGGACCGGGTCACTTACTTTGGACAGCAGAAGTAAGGGATTTGTCCACAGGTTCCCCCGTTGGGGGTGCCAATGCGGTGTGGCGGCCCCCCCGCTAAGGTGCCGCCGCATGAGCAGCGCCGCCCCGGATGAGCCGACCGCGAACTTCCTGCGGACGAAGATCGTCGGCGACCTGATCCGCAAGACGCGCGACGAGCTAGGGCTGTCGCGCCCCGACGTGACGAAGCTGACCGGTCTCAGCGACTCCGTGCTGTACCTGATCGAGACCGGCGAGCGTCAGAGCCGAGCCGCAAGCGGCGCGGTCATCCCGTACGCGGCCAAAGCGGCGACCCTGGTCAAGTTGGCGCGTGCGCTGGGCATCACGCCGACGCAGTTCGAGAACGCGGGACGGCCAGACGTGGCCGTCGAGCTGCTGACGGCGCACCTAGCTGCGGGCAAGCTCGACGACGTCACCACGCGGCAGCTGGTCGCCGGTCTGCGCAAGCTCCGTGACTCCGTGCCGGGTTTCGCGGCGTTGGTCGAGTGGGTCGGCATCGCAACCGGGCAGCTGCCGCCGCCGACGCCGCGCCAGGATGACGACAGCGCGTGAGGTTGCGCGTCTCGGCCGGTCGCGGTAGGACGGCGCGAGACACGTACCAAGATCACGGATGGCGGTTGATCATGGCTCTGACGCGGGCACGCGGCCCACACGACCACCCGCTAGCGGTGCTGGTGATGTTGGCGGCCGTCGGGTGGGTGTGTGCGCTGCTGGCCGTCCGGATCGACCGGCTTCGCTCGGACGTGTGTCGCTCAATCGAGGGGATCGAGGGCGGCCTCATGACGCGGGTCGACGAGTTGTGCACAGCCGCGCACACGTTGGGCGCCGCTGCCGAGGCGGCACGTGCCGCCGGTGCACCGGCCCGGCCGCCGGACCTCGCGGCCGAAGCCGCCGAAGCTGAGCGCGTCGCAGACGCGGAGGAACGCGGAGAACGCGCACCGGCGCCGGGGCACCGCCGACGTCGTGCCGCTAGCTGAGGTGGACGCTGAGACGTCAGAGCGCGCCGCCTAGGGTCCTGGGTACTCTCGAACGGTACGGGCGCGCTGAGCGTCCAGTGGGCGCACGTTGCGCGCGGTCTGCGCGCAAGCCCCGCGAATGCGCGCAGGGCAGCCCGCGCACTCAGCACGATGCCCCCGCCCGGTGACCACGGGCGGGGGCTTCGTCTTGTTGCTGAGTCGCCTACCGGCGGTTGGACTGCCCGCGCGGGCTGACCCGCTCCGGCGCGCGGTGCAACGGCTCACCCGCCGCCGTCGCGAGGCGCCAACCGAGGAACACCACAAGCGGGCGACCCTTGGGGTCCGCCGTTGTCCGCGCATCCTTCACGAGCTGCGCGCCTTCCTTGGAAAGACCGCGCTCCGTGCACGTCATCGCAAGGTGGTAGACGAACCTTGCGATGTCCCACTCGTGAACCCCCACCGCGAACGCCGGGCCGGTCTGCTCCCAACCGCCCCACCGTTGGCTGTAGTCAGGAACGATCCGAACCTTGTCCAGCCCTGCCGCATCAAGGGCCGCGCGGATGAGGTCGCTACGAACAAGGCGCTCCCCGGAGTTGATCCCCGGGACTTCGTTCGTCATGGCTCTACTTCCCTTCTGCTACGAGGTAGGCCCTGCCCGTGGTGCGCGCCCACTTGACGCGCCACGGTCCCTCTTCTGTGACGGCGCTGGCGCTGCCGGTGGCGAGCGCCGTTGCGCGGGACTGCACGGTGAGGTCGTGGAACTTCACGACCGCGCGCACCGCGTCGGCCTGGTCGGGGTAGCCGGGCGTCTGGTCGTCGGAGTTCCACCCGTGCCAGTGGCGCAGCAACGTCCCGCTGGGCGCGAACGCTTCCCACCCGCCTTCGGTCTCGTCGATCCGGCCGACGCACATCAGGTAGTCGTCCACGGCGTGACGTCCGCCGGTCTGGGCGGTGATGATCCACACGTACCCGTCGCCGTCCACTCTGGACACGTCGACGTTCTCCCCGTTGAGCCGCGCCAACGCCCATTGCCACGCGCCGGTGTCCGCAGGGTCGAACTGGTGCGGGGTGCCGTTGTCGTTGCCGTGCTGCGCCAACAGGTAGCGCGGGCCGTTGCTGATCAGGTAGTGGTCGCCGTGCTGTTCGGCTCTCCACCCGGCGGTGTTGTTCATGACGTTTCCTTGCCGCGTGATCTGTCCACGATGTCGATTACGACCTGGTCGTTTCCCGTTGGCACTACTACCAGTTCACCGGCAACGGCGTTGCCGGTGATGCGCAATGCGCCGTTGCGGTACCGGACCTCGAAGCCACGCCCGTCAGCGCCATAGGCACCGAACCACAGGGTGACGTCTCTGCCAACCGGCCGGGGCTTCTCGCCGTACGGGTCTGCCCAGACGTTGTTGTCGTCAGACTGAGGCCCGGTCATACCTGCGCCCCGAACGGAACGAGGGTCATGCTGTGCTTTGCAGCGCACCGGTTGCACGTCGGCACCTTGCCGAGGATTGAGTGCGCGACGGCGCCGTCGGCGTAGTTGTCGCAGTGCCGGTACCACTCACACAGCAGCAGGTACATCCGCTCGACCTCGGCCCGTTCCCGTGCGACGAAGCGCGCGGCGTCGAGCGTGTTGTGTCCGTGCTCGATGTCGCCGAGATCCCAACCGCCGTCGGGGTTCTGGTAACGCGTAAGGACAACCGTCTGATACGGACCGTCGGCGCCGCGCTGCGCATCGTCGTAGCGCGTGATCACCAGAGCAGCCGAGCTGCCGAACGGGTTGCCGTCCAACAGTTTCCACGCACGCACTTCCACCATGACGTAGCCGAGCAGCTGTCTCGGCATCGCTGCGAGGAACTCCGTGCGCTGGTCCAGTTCTGCCTGTGGAATCACTGTCATCACTCGCTTTCGTTTCGGCTGTTGTTCTTCAGGTACACCTCGGCCTCGACCTCACCGTTGCCGAAGACGCCGTCGACGCCGTTCGCGACGTACCGCTTGACGTCCTCACGGATCGCAGCGTGACCCTCCACTCCGAACGCGCGCGTCCACTGGGATGGGTCCGCAAGCTCAACGATCACCGTGACGGCGACCCTCATAGGCTTCGGAGTCACTTGATCATCTCCAGAGCCTTGTTGATAGAACGGCTTGCCTCACGCGCGATCGCGCGGTGACTCTTCTCCTCGTGCGAGCTGTTGGAGTAGCGAACGGCGCGTTGTAGTTCCTCATGCCACGTGCGCAACATGCCCTCGATCTTCGTGTGACCCGCGCTCTTCAGCCGGTCCTGAATCTCGATCATCTCGTTGACGTGACCCATGATCGTGCTCGAACTGCGCTGACCCCGGTAGGCCAGTTGACGGGCCCGAATGCCGCGCACCAGACCGGCCAGCCTGCGGTACTCGGCGACGTACGCGCGGACCTGTTGCGGCGTCATGCCTGTACCTCCTCGGTCACGCGCCCGGTGTAGTCGGCGCTGTCGGTCGCTTGTGGACAGTTCGGGACGTGGCCGACGCTGTGCGCGTCACGCGCGCACCCGTGGCACTTGTGGCGCTCGATCGCGGCCAGCGCCCGGTCACGTGCAGTGCCGAGCATTCCCTCACGGTTAAGAGACAGGTCTGGGGATGCGCTGTAAGCGCGGGCGACGAGTTCGGCAGTGAACATGCAGGGCAGCGCGTACAGCGCTGCCCGCTTGACCGTGTCACCGTTGTCCGCGAGTTGACTCACGCGCAGAGTCCACCCGGATTCGGAGCTTTCCCATACCTCGTAGCGGCAGACATCGTCAGCGGCGACAAAGCCGCCCCGGTCATCTTGACCGAACGTCAGAGTGTCGTCGAACTCGTCCGTGATCCACTGTCGGCGTGCGTCTGCCAACGCGTCGGCGACGTCGGCGCCGTTCAGCAGCCGTTCATACACTTGCTGCGCCCGGTCCTCGTCGCCGCACAACGTGATCAGCGCACGCGAGAGGAGATCTTTCACCGGGTTCATGTACGTGGGCCGCACATAGAACGGCCGGGAGCGGGAGCCGATGGTGTCGAGCTGTACTCGCGCCGCGTTGAGCACGCGTGCCGCTTCGATGTCTTCGATCTTGTGCGGCTGCTGTTCGGCGCGCATCCGCACGGTGATGACGCCGTCGACGGCTCTCACCTCAGCGCGTCCCCCGGCGAACTCCTGCGGCAGATCGAGGGCAAACTCAATCGCATCGGCGTGGGTGCCAGTCTTGTACGCCTCAGACGTCACGGTGCCGCCGCCGTACTCTGCCCCGAACTTCTGCGCGTGGTCCCGGAGGAGTTCGCGCTCCTGTTCGGTGATCTCGCGATAGTTGCTAGACATGGTTGGGGATCTCCCTCACTTTTCGTGATCGACATCAACGGTGTAGTTCGTCAGTCCGTGGTGCTGTGCAAGCAACTCACCGGCCGCCGCGTAGGTGCGTGCGTGGCCGATCACCCGCTCGACGCGTCAGCGTGCGACTCAGCGCCCCTTGCGGGAGTGCGAGAACGGCGCAGCAAGCCGCGCTGTGCCGTCAGACACCGGTCCAGAACCTTATGGGCGGCGGCAAGTTCGGAGCGTGCGCCCGGTTCGTGCACCTGGTCCTGATTGGCGCTGATGCACGCTTCCGCGTAGACGATCAAGTCCCCTAGAACTTCCCGCGCGTCGGACGCCGGGACCGTCAGACGCAGCGTGTAGCCACGCCCCCGCGCCACCCGCCTAGCGGTGCAGTACGCCAAGAAAAACGGCGTCTCTCCGTCCTCACCCTGTGCGCCGCCCGTGCCGGATAGGAACGTGTGGAACGCGCCGGGTACGTCCACGGTCACCGGCGCCGGTGCGTGCTGCGCCTCACGGGTGGAGGGCGCAGCGTGCGCCACAGCGCCCGTTGCGGGGGTGTCACCGGCGGACGTCTTGCGCCGACGGCCGCCGCCGGTGCCGCGTCCGCGACCCTGCCACGCGCGCAGTTCGTCGGCGCGCGACTCATCCCACACGGGGCCACCGTTCTTCGTGTCGTCCGGCACGGGGAACGCGTACGGGTGCCCCTCGGGGTAGCGCTGCTGGTAGGCCTTGATCGTGCCCGCCTTGACGCCGCGCAACCGTGCGACGTCGCGCCGGTCGAGTACTCCCACTGTGATCACACTCCCTTGACTCTCGAACGTTGTACCTGATTCGGGTACGACGTTACACGATGATCTGATCGCCGGTGCGAGCCACGCCGTTACACACAGGGACCCCCAACCCGGATGACCAGGTGGGGGTCCCTGTGAGGTGGGCTACGCGGCGGCGGGCAGCGTCTCCACCGGCGCCGTCACGCACACCGGCGCGGGCTTCGGCTCGATCACCACCGACGACCGCGAGAACCGGGTGCCCGGCACGAACTTGGCACCCTTCACGGTCGGCAGGATCTTCACCACGAACAGGGTGCTGATGATCTCGCGCCGGATGTGCACCGGCTGCTTTGCCCATTCGGCCGCCACGTCGTCAACGCCGATCAGCGGCGCGAGGGGCGATTCCACGATCGTCACGTCGAGCAGATCTTTGATCTCAGCAAGCCGCTTACGCCCTACCTGGGTGGCGTCCAGAAGCTGGTCCTCATCGATGAGGCCCCGCACCAGCATTCCGCCCAAGCTCTTCAAGCTTGCGCGGATACGGGCGCTCTCAGCCTGCAATCCGGGCACGTCTACGTCGGGTACGTCCACGGTCGGAATCAAGTCGACCGCGTCCGCGCGGGACAACCGCGCGACCACGGCGGCAGACACCATCTCGTCAACGTAGGAAGACGTCCGGCGGACGTGGTTGTGTCCCTCGCACCGGTAGTACGGGACACAAGCGGTGCCGCCGCCGGTCGCTTCCATGTACGTCTCGCCGTCATCGCACCGGCCACACAGGTACACGCCGGAGCCCTGCCATTTCGCCGCCGGTCCGGAACCGGTCGTGCGGGACGGATCGGTCAGCAACGCGACAACAGCGCGATAGATGTCTTCGGGGACGATCGGGTCCGACGTGAAACGTCCTAGTTCCTCGCCAAGGTGGACGGTGATTCCGGCGTTGCGCGGACGGAGCAGAATGTCCCGCAGCGTCTCGGCTGACCATTGCGCACCGGTCACAGTCGGTACGTCACCCGCGCGGAGTTCCAACGCCAACGACCGGAGCGAAGTGAGCTTCGTCGTGTTGGGGTTCTTCTCTTTCGCCTTAGCGTCGATTTGCAGGACACGCGTCGAGCAGTCCAGGACAACGGCGGCTTCGGCGGGAATGGGGGTCATGCCGTCGATCTCGAACCCGAACTTGCGGCCCCCGCCGGTCGGCTGGTTGTTCTCTGCCGCGCGCCGCCGCGCCTCAGATACACGCCGCGCCGTGTCGCGGCTCGACTTGTTTGCCATCGTCACCATGATGCGCGCCATGGTGATCTCAGAATCGGTGCCGCCGTTCGTGAGAGTGAGGCTTCCGCTCAGCGACCGGGCACTAATGCCACGCCGTTCCGCTACCTCGATCAGGTCTTCGAGGTCACGCGGGTCACGCACCATCCGGTCCAGGTCTTCGGTGAGCAGCAACGTCACGGTGCCCACCCACAGGTCCCGGAGGATCTCATCGAAGCCCTTGCGGATCACGCGCCACGTCTCGCGCCCGTCCGGCAAGGTGATCTTCTTGCGCTTGAACGCGGACACGCCCTGTTGCCGTCCCTTGCCACGGGAACGGAGGTCGTTCTCACGGATGACCTTGACGACCGTCGCGCCTACACGCTTGGCCAGTTCGCGCAGATCCTTCTCACGCGCGCAGAACGCTTTCTCGATCCCGTCGGGCCCAGGTTCGATCAGTCGCAGATCGGAAAGTCGCAGGTAGATGACGGCGCGGACGGCGGTGGTGGTGCCCATGGCGCGGATACTCCTCCATGTGCATTACAACCGCCGAGTGGGCAAGACCACTACCGGGTTGTAATGCACCTCGTTGGGTCAGCTTCGCTGGCCTGTATCGCGCGGCGGGGCGACCGCGTTACCGGTGTAACGCCGCTGGTCAGCGGCTCGAACCCTTCGCTGCGGGTGGTCAGCGTGGCTACCGGCGGGGAGGAGGTGAGTCCGATGGATCTCTACGGGGACCCTGACGAGTGCGCGTCGACAGCTGATGACCGGTTGCTTGATCGGCTGGGCGCGGCGGTCGTGCTGCTGACGCCGGAGGAGGCAGACGATGAGCTGGTGACGCTGGTGTTGGCGTGGCGCTGCGAGATCGACCGGCGCGAGATCGGCGACGTGGCGATGATCACCGCCGCGTAGTGCCACAGATGGACACGGGACCCGAGGAACGGGGTGCGTTCCTCGGGTCCCGTGCTGTTTCAGCCTACGGTGCTGGGCCGTCGCGCGGTGCGTGGTCTGACCGTGGCCCCTTAGGATTCAAACGGCCCCCCGGTCAACGTGAGTGACCGGGGGGCCGTCCTATCTAGCGTGTCCCTATCGGGGGTCGAACTGACCCGCCTTGACCGCGCGCATGAACTCGGGCGTGATCGGGATGGAATTCCCTTCCGGGTCCTTGGTGTCGCCCGCTAGCGTCAGCGAACTGTGGACCAGGACGCACTGTGCGTCCGTGCTGCTCCGCCTGCTCTTGCGCCATGCGGGGCCTGTCAGATGCATAGCTTGCTCACCTTGTCCCTTGCCTTTTCGATCGCTCGCATTGAGTCGTCCGCGCTCAATGCGATCCCTGCCACGTCATCCCAGACGTTCCGCAGGACATCCATTTCCTTGGCGTTGGCCGGGTCGATTTGGTCGATCCCCGACCAACCTTCAATGAACACGCCGAGAGGTTCTTGGGGGTCGTCGAAGTCCAGCAGGACGATCGGGTTGTACGCGCCGAACGCGGGCACGTCCCGTGGTACGACCTGTACCGAGACGTTGTCCTGGTCGCTGACCAGGCGTAGCAGGTAGTCGAGTGCGTCACGCGTGACCTGTGCGCTTCCGACGATGCGGTACAGCGCGTTCTCTTCGATGAGCGCGTGCAGCTTGAGCGGGGCCTTTTCGCGGTACAGGATCGCTTGCCGGTTTCGGCGCTCGGCGGACGCCTTTTCGTTCCACGTTTCACCTTCGATGCGTCGCCACGCGGCACGGGCGCAATGCAACGCGTACTCTTCTGACTGCGCCAGACCGGTGATCAGTGACGGGTCAAACGTGCGTTCCTGCCACGCTTCGCCTTCATCGGCACGGAAGTTGCGATACTTCGGTTTCAAGTCGCGTGCGTGCTCGATCGTCGCGAAAGTGATTGCCGCGTTCTCGTGTTCGAGCTTCGCTTGCCGGATCACCTCGTACGGTGCACTCAGTTCTAGGAGTGCAGCGGCGATGGTCGGCCACTGCACGAGAGTTTCACCGCTGATGATCCGCGAGATTGTCTGGCGCCGTACGCCGATGGCGTCCGCAAGAGCTTGGTGTGTCATCCCCTTCGGGATGTACGTCTCCACGAGGCGCCCAATCCGCCGTCGCGCCCGTGGTGTGCCATCAGCCATACCAGTCACCCTAATCGACCACCCTGCGTTGTACCCGATTCCTGAACCTTCACCCGATCAGACAATGCAACTCTGTACGGTACAGGGCATAGTGGGTTCACGCTGGTGAGGTGACCGGGAGCGTCGTCGCGCACCCGACGCGGGGGCGTCTTCGCGCACCCCGTTGAACCCCATCGGCCCTAGTCGGTGGGAAGGGTGATCGATGTGCAAGTGATCGCAACGACGGTGTTCGTCACCGGGGTCGTAGGGCTGAGCGTCATCGCAGTTCGGATAAGGCTCGGGAACGCTGCTCTCTCGCGCTACAACAGGTCAGGGGCGTTCGGGCGTAGGCGTCGGGCCAGGTGGCTCCCATGAGTGACGACACTGACTGGGAGAGCACCAGCGACAGAGCTTCGGCGAACCGCGCTGCTCTCGGGACCATGAGGCAGATCAACCAGCGCTTCGCGAACTACAACAACGGGCTACAGCGCATGCTCAACGGCGACCCGTATGCGGGGATGAGCGCGGTCAATCAGCTGTCACTGGTGGAGGACCTCGAACGGGTTGCACAAGGGTTGCGGGCCGATGCGGTAGCCCGGCTGTCTGCGGTGGACGTTCACGGCGCCGGGATTCTGTCGACGCTGGAGGGGTCCAGCCCGGATCATCGGGTGCCGCTTAGCTCCCTTGTTGAGCGGGGCGCGCCGGAGGAGGTGACGTTGGCGCTGAAGGAACTCATCCGGTTGGGCCTGATCGACTTCGCTGTGCAGGGCGCCGGTGCTGGGTACTGGATCACGGACACGGGGACGGTCGCGCTGTCGCGTAGGCCTGTGGCGTCGTCTGAGCGTCCCGCTACCGGCGGTGGCGTCGATGGCTGGTGACGGGTTGCCGACGTCGCGTCAGCGGGCGCTGGTGTTGCTGGTGCTGTGCAACGCGAAGGGTGCGTTGCACCCGGTGCAGGACCTGTTTCCGCAACTGGGCGGGAAGGTGCCGTTGCCGACGGTGTGGCTGATCATCGCGAACCTGTTGCACTTCGAGCTACTCACCTTGAAGGGCCCGCGTGATCGCAGCGTCGGGTACCTGCTGACGCGTCGCGGTGCGGCGCACGCCGTCCGTGTGATCCGCGCCGAGATCGAGCGTGTCCACGGCACCGGTGAGCGCCTGTTGCGTGATGAGGCAAAGGAGTTGGGCTTGCCGTTGCCGTACGTCGATCTCTACCAGCTGCCGGACGCTGTCCCGGATGGACCGGCCGCCGAAGACCATGATCCGACTGAGAGGAAGAGTTGATGACGACGCACGCGAAATGGTGGGCCGCACCGGATGGTGACGCGCTGCCCTACTGCGTGGTGCTGGGCCAGATGCTGCGTCAGTTGCGGTTGCACGCGGGTAAGACGCAGATCGACGTGGCGCGCACGCATGGTGTGCTGCGCAACCAGATGTCCCGGTACGAGTCCGGCGAAGCGAAGCCGTCGATCAGCTTGGTCGTCACGTTCTGCGGCGAATACGACGCGAATCCGGTGGAGTTCTTCGCACGTGTGGCGGTCGCGTCACGCGACGCGACCGCGCGTGCGGAGTTGGGTCCGTTGCCGGTTGATCGCCGGTTCATTGAGATGATCGTTCAGTACGACCGGGCGTTGCCCCGTCGGCGCGCAGTCGAGCGCACGCGACGGCGGCACGCTCTGGCGCGGGTGTGATGCACTGAATCCAAAGGGGCGTCCGGCTAGCTGCTCACTAGCCGGACGCCCCTTTTTGCGTTGTCTGCCAAGCCCTTTCTATAAGAGAGTTGATCACGTTGGTACATCACGGGACAGTGACCCCTGGACTAGATGGCAATCTCGGCCGTCTCACAGAGTCGCTGCTGGACGCCTTCGCGCAGCGCCCGAATGAGTGGCTGACGCTTCGGGAGATCCGCGACGCCACAGGGGCGACTCAGACACGGGCACAGCGCAGGCTGTTGCGTCTGTCGCTTGCCGGGGCGGTTCACCGAACGACCCTCAGAGGGAACCTGTACCGGCCGACGGAGGCATTCCTGACCGGTGTGGTTGATCTGCGTGGCCGTGCGGCCGTGTACGTCAGCAAGGACGTTTGCAGCGAGGGTGAGGCCGCGTACGCGCGCGTGCTCGGTGATGCGCTAGCCGAGGTGCGCACGAGGAAGGGTGTCGGCCGCCAACACATCACGCACAGGATCAGCCTCGGCTGGGATGTCGTAGGCCACTACGAGACCGGTCGAGCGGTGCCTGGACCACGCGGTCTCGTCGAGCTGTGCCGTGCGCTGGACACTCCGCCGTCGGTGCTGTTGTCGTTGGCGCACTTGAGGTTCCTCAGGATGCGGGGCTTCACGCCCTGCCTGAGGTTCTATGACTGGCAGGAACGACTAGCGACTGCCGCCGCATTGGCGTTCGCTGACCTGCCAGAAGAACTCTCGCCTTTCGGGGCGGGGTATTGCGAGCACACAGCGTGCGCTGATCGTGGGTCACGAGCGTGAACAGGCGCAGCGCCAACCAAAGAAGAGAGGCAGGGTAGGGATCATGAGTGAGACTGAGTGCGGGCCGAACTGCATGTGCGGCACGTGCAAGCACGAACGGCATCCTCAGGGGTGCAGTTGCATGACGTGTACGAACAGGAGGGGTAGTCACCACCGCTAGCCACGAAACCCCCTGGCGAACGAGAGGCCCCAACCAGAACGGTTCTGGTTGGGGCCTCTCGTTGTCTGTGGCGCAACGACAGGGGTCACACACTCCTGAACCTGTAGGCGCGTACACCCGCGTATCGCACAGCGTGCCGCATATGGAAGGCGCACAGCTCGATCACGCGCGGCGGGCTCCAGTCGACCAGCTCGCCGTCGATGTCCTCGACCTGGACAACTACCGGCCATTTGGTGCGGTACTCAGCTGGGACGTGCCCGCTGGCACACCAACGGCACGGGCGTTTCGGTCTCTCTGCGCGACGCTGAGAGCTGAACACCTTGGCCGGGGTCATCATCGCTACCTCACGGATCTACGTTGCACAGGCAGGCCCCAACCGGGAGCGCGGTCCGGTTGGGGCCTGTGTCGTCTGACGGGGCGGGTCCGGGGCATGTGGCCCGCACGCCGACGACGTGGGGGCGGGTCCCCGGCAAGCTGCTCACAAGCCGGGGACCCGGTGTCACTGCGGCGCGTGCCGTCCGTCGCCTGGTTCGCGGACGGCACGTTGCCGGACCCGTGGCGCGCAGTGACGTGGTCACGGTACCGCGTGCCGGGTCCGGTCGATGGGGGTGTGTCACCCGGACGGCGGTGTCCACGGGCTGGTGTTCTCGGTACCGCTGTTGGCTACGCGTCGAAGGTGTCGGGGCACGTTGACTGTGCCGAGCGCTTTCACGGACGCTTCGGCGATGTCGGCGGCGTCGCGTGCGTATCGCTCCGCGTCCATCGCGCGGAGCCGCGCGCTGTGCGCGACAGCCATCCCGTAGGCGGCGAGGGCCAGAGCCAGCCATGCAGCAATGCCGGTCCACAGTGCACTCAATGTGTGTCCTTTCCTTGGTGGCCCGGAAGTCAGAGTGAGCGGCCGGGCCGCTCTGCGTCCGTTTCACACCGAATGTCCTACGTCTGCGCTGGTGAGGCCCGCCGCGTGCGGTTGGGCCGCTGACGGAGCGGCCTGCCCGCACGACTTACTTTTTCGCTGTGGGGTAAGGCATGCGCTCCGTGTTGCGGCCGGGCCGCTTGTGGTCCGGGCGGGTTACCTGTGGCACGGACCGTACTGCAAAGGTCGTACCGCCCGTCTGTCCTTACTGGACTCAGTGAACCTCGTGGTGAGGACATCGTTGGCAGCAAAGGACCTGCTGAGAGCACCCACACTGAACGAGCGGCCCCCCCGCTGCGTTGTGCAACTGCCATAAGAACTGTTCGCTCGATTGTGCGAACCGACCGCGTCACAGCTTGACGCAGTTCGACACGTGGTCCACGGTCTGTCTCACCCGATCACTCACTTTTGGACAGTCGGGTGCGAGACACCAGGAAATCCCTACGCAGCGCCAAGTACCGCGCTGACGTAGGGATGGGGCACGTAGGGAGAGCAACGCAGTCATGGCGTACACGACCAGCACGACCGCGCCTCTGCCAGACAACCCGGCTGGTTTGCGGGCCGTGGTGGTGCTGCCGGTGCAGCACGGCCAGAAGAAGCCGTCGACGCGCAGTGAGACGGCGTGTCATCAGATCTGCCTGGACCACGGGCTGAGCGTTGACGCGGTGTTCCTCGATGAGGGGCCAGCGGTAGGGCCGCGCGTGAAGTTGGACCGGCCGTCGATGCGCCGCGTGTTCTCGTACTTGGCGCGTCAGCAACCGGACGCGCTGGTGATCTACGACTGGGATCAAATCAGCCGGGACCCGCGCGAGCGTGCCGAGTTCGCGGATCGCATGTGCGCCTATGGGATCGCGGTGTATGCCGAACACAATGCCTGCGCGCCTCACTTGTCGTGGGACGCCTCACACGACCGGCCGCAACGGCCGCATGGGGGCGCGCGCCGGGCTGGGTAGCCGCGCGGACACCAACGAGGGAAGGGCGCTGTGACGCCGACCGAGTTGTATCTACTGGCCACGACCGTGACCTGCGCGGCAGGCAATGTCCTTTTAGGAGAGCGTCTCATCGCGTGGAAGTGCCGCGCGCTCGAACTTCAGGCCGAGGCCGTTCACAGTCGGCTGGGCCGCGTGCGGTTCCGGCGCCGTTTCCGCGCAGCCTCGTTCATGTCACAAGGAAGGAATGCCGATGTCCGTAATGCCGACGGCGGTAGCCGAGCGAGAGACCGCAGCACAGCGGCGTAGCCGCTCCGTGTTGCGGTATGTGCCGCTGACCGGGCCGGAACCTGAGAACCTCAATCCCGGTGAGACGTTCTGCCACCGGCTGGTGCGCCTTGATGCGAAGCTGGCACGTCAGCTGCTGGACGTGAACGCATCGTTTAACCGCAAGGAATCCTCGCTCTACATCGAGGCGTGGGCTGAGCAGATGCTCGCCGGTGACTGGGATCAGCCGTCGCCGCAGGGCATGGTCGTCTCATGGGACGGCGAGCTGATTGACGGCCAGACCCGTTGTCGCGCTTTGCTTCTGGCGGCGGAGACGCGGCCGGACATCTGGATTCCGCAGAACGTCGAACACAACTGGGACCCTGCTGTGTTCGCGAAGCTGGACTCTGGCCGTAAGCGCAGCACCGGCCAGATGCTGAACGAACCGAACGGGCACAATCACTCCACGAACACTGGGCTGTACTTCAAATACATGCAGAAGTATCACGAGCCGCCGATCGAGTATCCACAGTGGAGGCGGGCAAGCGCGCCGATCACGGAGCGCGTGATCCGCTTCCTGGAAGCGAACCCGGACATGCGTGCGTGCTATCAGATCTCGCGGCCGATGAACAACCCGGCGCGTATCCCGCACTCGGCGGCGACGGTCGCGGTGTTCCTTCTGCGGCAACAGGCTAAGGGTGACTCGGTGGCGTTGTCGGTGATCCACGAGTTCATCAACGGGGTGGCCGATACTCGCCGATGCAAGGACGGTGATCCGCGTTACGCGCTGAACCGGTGGGCGGAACGCAACCAGTATCGGGGGCGTCGTCCGAAGCCGTCGGAGTCACTGGGTTTGATCCTGCGGGCGTGGGAGTACTGGTGCCAGGGCGAGAAGGTCACGCAACTGTTGTGGGAGCACGGCAAGAGCAAGATCCCGGATGTGTTCGTGCCGCCGAAGTGGGAGGAAGTTCCGCGCAAGTGGGGAATCGCGCTGCCGTTGCCGTCCAAGGAGGCGGCGTGAGGAAGCGCGCCGCCGCCGTGGTCGGCGTGTGCGCGGTCTTGGCGCTGGTGCCGTTGTCGTGTGGCGCGCCGGGGGCGCCGTCACGTACCACAATGGCGCCGCCGCCGTCGACGGCGCACGCCACTGTGGACGGACACCCCACCCGGTGTTGGCGCGTCATCCGGGTGGCAGCGTGACTGAGAACCCGTTGGCCTACACGGACGTGATCTGTCTGCACGACGGTCGGGTGATGTCCGTGCACGGCGCCGATGTGTGCGCGTCGCAGAGTTGCCCGGTGCACCGGCCGAGTGATCACGTGCTGAACACGGCGCCGTTGGTCTGGCATCCCGTGGCGCGGATGATGCTTCGTCGCTGCGAGCACGACGAACTTCACCCGGACCCTGATGACCTGAAAGTCCTTACGTGGCCGCAGGAGGCCGTACACCCGTGCGATGGATGCTGTGAGGTGGGAACGTGATCGATACTGCGGATGCGATCGATGCCCCGTGCGACAACGGCTTTGCTGTCGACGTGGCGCGCTGCGTCGAGGCTGACCGGGCCTTGAAGGCAACCAAGGTCGTGTATGCGAGCGCCGTTGAGGAACGCCGCGCGGCAATCCTGGTGCTCAAGAACGTGCATCACATGGACAACAAGCGCATCGGCAACTTGTTGGGGCTCACCCCCGGTGCCATCTACCGGGTGTTGACGCCGCGCCGCAGCCGCGAAGCGACAACGGAGCCCGCGTGACGAAGAGACGCACCGGGGATGCGCCGTCGCGTGACGAGCGGGCGGCGGCGCTGATCATCGAGTTGCACAACATCGGGTGGCGGTTCTCTCCGCGTGGCGCTGTCACGCACGCGGTGAACGTTGAGGCGCGGCACAGGTTCGCGGTGTGCGGGGTGCCGGTCGACAGATTCGACGAGTGGCGCGGCACCGGCAACCAGCTGGAGAGAGACAAGGCGGACCGCATGGCGCAGTGTCGCCGGTGCGCTAACAGGCTTGCAGCGGAAGGGATGCGGCTACGTGACGACGCGTCGCGTGGAAGTGGGCGAGCGCGGGAATCTCGCGCTCATGTTGTGCGGCCTGCTGGTGCAGGTCGTGGGGTTGTGCTGGCTTCCGTCCAATCTGGACCCGCTGGACGGGTTGACGGTGGACGACTTCTACGCGTTCGCGATGGTGTTGGCGGGCGCGGGTCTGGTCGGTCTGGCTCTGGTGGTCAGGGCGTGTAAGCGCGCGCGTGGTGTGCGCGCTGGGAACCGAAGTGTGGCAAAGGATCATGGCGAGTAAGAAGCACCGGAAGCGGACGACGAAGCGCGCGGCGATTGCGGCACGCGCGGCCTCTCAGGAGCACGGCAAGAAGGCGAAAGCACTTCCGGCGGGGCGGACGACCCTGGCCGACTGCCTGTGCCGCAACGAGTTTCAGGACGGCCTCTACGGGCACGGTCGGCGGGTGTTCAACCTGGGACCTGCCCACACCGGCGCCGGTCAGATGGCGTGCACATCGTGCGGTTCCAAGCGGACGCGGGTCGTGCGGGAGAAAGGGTGACGTGCGGTGACGCGGCGCAGGATCATCACGTCCGAGGAGAACGACGTGCACACCGGGTGGAGGCGCCTTCTCGTGTACCTGCGCCGGGCTGGTGTCGCGTCGGCGGTGAAGCGTCGTACGCGGCGACGTGAGCGGCGCGAGGGTAGGCGGGAGTGCCGCGCGGGACTCGGTGAGGACGAAGGGTGAGGCAGGACAACGAAGGGGACTATGTCCAGCGTATGACGGGTGTTCTGTGGTCGGGCGGGTACCACGTGCGCCCCACGTCGTGGCTGTGCCATCCGGAACGCGCGCACATTCTGGCGGCATACCGTTACGCGGCAACGGAACTGGGCGCCGCGTCATCGATTCTGGCGGACGTGACACCGGAAGAGGCGTGTCTCATCTGGAAGATCATTCAGACGGGGCTAGCGGTCACGGCCGCTGACCCCCGCCGGTGGGAGATCAGGTAATGGTGATCAAGACGAAGTTGGCGAAAGCGCAGACGTTCGAGCAGATCGAACCGAAGCGCAAGATGAAGCCGGGTGATCTGCCTCCGCCGCTGAAACGGGTGCCCGGCATGGGAAAGAACATGGTGTATGACGGTTATGTCGGGCGGTACGTGGTGTACCGGCGGACGTCGTGAACGCCCTGCGTTTCGGGCGACGCGCGGTGGGTACGTCGTTGCTGTGCACTGGTCTCACGTGGACGGTGTGGCAGATCGTGGACACGTCGCACGGCTGTCCGCCCCTGGCGGCGTGGGTCCTGGTGTCCGTGGTGGGTTTCATCCTGGTGCGGGACCGTAAGAAGAGAACGAACGCGGGCTGACGCGCGTGACTTCCGATGCCCCCGCCATGTCTGTAGCAGGCACACGGGCGTGAGGTGCATCGGGGCGTGCGCGGTAGCGGTCGACTGGTCCGGAAGGGTCCGCGTCAGCGGTGGTGTGCACGTGATCGGGATGTCGCGTGTGGACTGTGAAGCCACCGGCATCATTCGGGGCTGACGCGGAACACCGTTACTGCGCACGACAAAAGGCCCCCGTGCACACCGATGGGTGCGCACGGGGGCTCAGTAAGGCGTCGATCACGGAAGGGACGTTGTGCCGCAAGGTGGGATTTGGCGCCAACGAGGAAGGCCGAGGGGGGCGGTGTGCCGGTGGTGCCGCCGATGGTTCCCGTATGCGTTGCAGGGCAACCATGCGGCGGAGTGCAAGCCCGCGCCGAGACGCGGCAAGTCTGGGAAGAGGAGAGCGCAGTGAGCGGTGATCCGGAGAGCGAGCACCAGCGGGTACGGCCTGCGCCGGTCGCCCGGCGGCGAAAGCGTCAGGTGGCTGACGGGTTGAAGCTAGGTGAGATTGTTGTACTGCGCCAGATCGATCAGGGTGCGACGCAGGCGACGGTGTGCCGGTCGGCGCACTACTCGCGTAGCGGTGTTGCTGCGTTGCTCCGGCGTCTGCGGGCGCTGTACGGCGTCGAGTCGACGCCGGACCTGTTGCGGCATCCAGATATCCGGCGGCAACTGACCGCCGCGTACTCCGCTGACGCGCGTCTGATCATGCGCCGTCGTCAGCGTTGAGACGCACCGCCGGGCGGGTGTAGGGCTCCGCCGCCCGGCGGTGCGGCATCAATCCACATGCGACAGAGAGGCGCGCGTGTCATGCACATTCCGGTTGTCGAGATGAAGTCGTGCGCATTCCCGATCGTGATCGAGTTCTTCTCGAAGGCAGCGGGAGACATGGTGTGGGCAACCACGATCGAGGGCGGGGGCGTGCTTTCAATCCCGCCGCTGGTTTGCACGCACGGCCCCGTTCGGGTGCGCGTCACGTACGCGGACGGCGCGGTCGTCGAGGCCGAAGCCTTGCCGCTACAGGAGTTTGGTCCGTGAAGCGGATCATGGTGACGTGTTCACGCACGTGGCGGCGGTGGTCGTTGGCACGGCGGGTGCTGACGCAGGTCTACGCGCTGTACCCGGACGCCGTGTTGGTCCACGGGGATTGTCCGAAGGGTGACCGGCAGCTTGCCGGTATCTGGCAGTCGCTGGGCGGCCGTGACGAACCGTGGCCTGCCGACTGGGATAGGTACGGCGACGCTGCTGGTCCCATCCGCAACGCGGAGGTGATCACGACCCGCCCCGATATGTTGCTTGCGTTTGTCCACAACCGTTCGCGCGGCGCGTCCGGCACTGTGCAGCTTGCCCGGTCGGCGGGTGTGCCGGTTTTGCCGTTCGACGATGACGCCGACGACGAACCCTTCTAGTAGACGATGCGCTGTCCGGGGTAGATGCGGTCCGGGTCTGTGATGTTGTTGCGCCGCGCCAATGCCTGATAGCCGCCGGGGTAGTTGAGTCGTCCGGCGATGCCGGACAGCGTGTCACCGGCGACCACGACGTACACGCGTTCCGCAGCAGCAGTGCCGCCGGGTACCGCGAGGGTCTGTCCGTTGTAGATCCTGTCCGGGTTGGAGATCCTGTTGAGCGCGACCAGTACGGCGACTGTCGTTCCGAGCTTCGCGGCGATGCCGGATAGCGTGTCACCGGATACGACGGTGTAGCTCCCGCCGACCGGCGGGGGCGCCGTCGCGCCGGTACTGCCGGGCTTGCGGATCACTTGGCCTACATGGATGAGGTCAGCGTTGGGGATGCCGTTGGCGACAGCGACAGCAGACACGGTCATGTTCCACGCGGATGCGATGCGGGACAGCGTGTCACCGGCGCTCACCGTCCACGTGTCGCCGGGGTCAGCGATCACGCCGCCGCCGCCGGGTGCTGCGATGGGGGGCGCAACGCGGCCGATGGTGATGGACGCAAGGTCGTAGGTGCCCAGCGTGGCGTTGCGGTCGACGTGCCCGGCGATGCCGGAAATGGTGCCGGTCTGGGTGTGCTGGTGCACAGCGGCACGGGGGTAGCGCCATCCGGGATTGCCGGGGTCGCCGTTGTAGTGCGCCAGGTGCCCGAGGATGTCGCGGCGTCCCCACGCGTTGAAGTCCAGCACGTTGCGGAACCAGTCAAGGTTGCCGTAGCAGTCCATCGGTTCCACGCGGAGCGCGTCGAAGAACCCGTTGACGTAGCCGTTGGCGCCGACTCTGACGTCGGCGGCTTCCATGTCTGCCATGGGCATGAGCGCGCCGCCGTCGAGACAACCGGCGTCTCCTGCTACCTGCCGGAAGTGGTTTGCTTGCGCGACAGCGGAACCGGCACGCATGAAGTGGTAGGCGCCGGTGACGATGCCCGCCGCTTTGAGCTGCCGCACCTTGTTGAAGAACGTCGGATCGACGTACCCGACACCTTCGGTTGCTTTGCACCAGGCGTAGGTGATGCCGTTGGCGCGCACTGCGTTCGCGTCCGCGACAGCGTTCCACATGGACAGATCAGTTCCGTACTCCACAGCGCGACCCCTTTCGTGTTCAGCGCGGACACGACTCGCGTGGTGGCTGCGGATACGGGTTCTTCTGTTGCAGCGCCTTGACTTCGGCGCGCTTGGCGACGTAGTCGCTGACGGCCTTGCGAGCGATTTCGCTGCGCCGCTGCCTTTCTGCCTCATCGACTGGCGGCGCGGCGGCGAGACCGCCGACCGTGCGCATGAGTTCGTCTAGCGCGTCTTGCGCCTGCTGGCTTCCGACCGACCGCGCCTCGATCGCGTCGGCCAGTGCGTTCGCGAAAGCCGCGTGACAGTCGGAGATCCGGCGTACGGCGGATGACTGGATCATGCCTTGCACTACGGTGATGATGCCGAGCGCGACGACGATTACGGCGATGACAAGCTGCGTCACGTGTGGCCTGCCGGGCACACGTCCCGTCACGGACCTGCTTCGTGGGATCACCGGTTCTCCTTTCGTCGCAACGGTTTCAGCGATCCGGTGTACGTCACGGGCGGCGCGCCCTGCGAGGTAACCAAGAAAGAAGCTGACTGCGCCGACGCCGACGGTCTGGAGTAGGTACGTCCATGTGGTCACCGCTGATCACCTTCTCTGGTGGTGTCAGCCGGTGCGGCTGGGTGAGCGCGGTTCGGGTCGTCGCCTGAGATCATGTCGCCGAGGCGCCGTCGCGCGTTCTGCACCGCGTTGCCGTCGTCGCCGGTGGTGCCACGACGGCCCAACGCGTACACGGTTCCCACGACCACGGCGAAAATGGCGTTGACCAACGGGTCCCGTAGCTCTGGCCGCACGAAGCCGACTACGACGTTGGCAGTCCACACGAGACTGATGAGGATCGTCAGAATGTTCGTCAACCGCTGCGGGAGCACGGGAACCCCCTTCGGGCTTGCTAGGGGACGGGATCGGGCGCAGCACCGGCGACGGCGTCCCACCTGGAGTTGACCGTGAACTGAATGTCGCTGTCGCTGCTCGTGAAGCTGATGGCGACGTTCGAGGCCACGACCCAGGCATAGACGCCAGCGAACGCATCCTGATTTTGCAGGACGTTGACGGAGTGAGCGCGTCGCAGTCGGCGGTACTCGCTTCCGTCGTTTGCTTCTGCGCCAATGTCTACAGCCGCTGTGATCATCGCGATCCGTACGCGTTCGCGGAAGCCGGGATGTTCGGCGAGGTACGCCATGTCGACGAATGCCACGACAAGAGTCCTTACGGGCTAGGCGGCTTTGCCGAGCACCAGCCACGGTGCCGGGCCTTGAATGTGTACGACGTCGCCGTTTGTCGGCGTGTACGAAGCGAGGCGGGGCAACGTCAGCAGCGATCCGCGCACGGTCACGAGTACCTTGGTGCCGCTCGTTCCGGTCACTGTGCCGACTAGCCGCAGGGACGCGACGGCTTCCTCGATCAACGTGTTGATGGCGTCTTCGGGGAGCATGGGATGCGCCTCCTAGGACTCTGCCGGTAGCTCGACTGAGCGGGTTTCGATGGGCTGTGTGTCCGATGGGGACAGTGGCACGGCCACCTTGTCGATGATGTGCGCTTGCGCGGTGCCCTCTTCGACGTCGTGGGCAAGGATGACGTCTCCGGCTTCGAGCGCGGGGTTCGCCAACGTCGTGAGGCTGATCTGTGCGCTCATTCCCTTGACCCGCGCCAGCAACGCCGTCGCGGTAGCGGTGCACTGCGGCACGGTGGTGAGCATCTGAGAGGTGTAGAACCGTGGCTTGCGGCCGAACGTCCCGAGGTAGTACGTCGGTGACTCGGTGTCTGTGTCCCACACGGTCGCCGTCGCGGGCGCCGTGCCGTCACTGCGTTGGCCGGATGCGACGACCCCGTTGTACACACCTTCACGGGCGAGCTTCTCGCCCTTGCTGATCAACACGCCTTGCTCGCCGCTGTTCACGGTCCACACGCGAGTGTCGGTGATCAGCGGCTGAGGACGAATGATCCCGTTTCCTTGTGGGTCGAAGAACACTTCGGCTGAGATGCTGTTCGCTAGTGCTTCTACGCCGTCGGCCCATCGTTCGCGTTCGATGTCGAGCACGGCGGCGACCTGCACCGATCCTGTGTAGTCAGTGACGGGCACTGCTACGCCTAGGGTTTCTTGAATCAGGCGCCGGATCTCAGTGACGGTGGTGGCGCCGGACACGGTTTGAACGGGTGCGGTGAAGCGGTCTTCCGCGACGCGCGCGGACCGGTCGACCAGCGTTAGCGGTAGTTGTCCGTTCGTGTCGATCGGTCGTTCCCGGCTTGCTTCGGTGAGAAGTCCGCGTATGAGCGGCACCCACTCGACGGCGCCGCCGGTGAGCACAATCCCGTAGTCCACTTGGATCTCTGTACCGAACGGCGCCAGTACCGAACGGGGGTCGACGGGCCACAGGTTCGCCGACGTTGACAGCGTCGCGGTGCGGCGCACCTGTGACTTTCCGTCTGACACAACTGATCCGCCGTCGATCGGGATCTCTTGCATGCCGAACGCGCCGTAGGCCGTGGCGCGAACGGTCATGCCGTGCGACTGGGAGAGTGCGCGTTGAGCGGGTGCCGACAGTGGCCACACGGTGACCCCCTCACGCGGTGATCAACGCGTCCGGCGCTTCGACTTCCCAGAACGGGGACGTGATGGTCCGCGTTTCCTGCCAAGGCTTTCGGCCCTGCGGGTCGATCGTGAGCGTGGCGAGCGATAGCCACATGTCGCCGGGGTGATAGCCCGCCGGTACCCGCAGCAGCACGGGTGACAGGTCTGACAGCAGCGCTTCGAGGTCGACGCGTTCCTGTGTGCTGACAACGCCGAACGTGATCGTGCCGGTGGCGCTGTGCCGCTGCGATGCGGAGATCACGACCGGGTACCTGCGCCCGAGCGGGTAGAACACGCCTTGCACGGCCGCGTACTCGATCACGGGCGCGCTGCCGAGTGGTGTGATCAGTACGGGCGTGTCGGGTGTTGACGGGTGCGTGATCCACACCTGGTCGTTGCTGTCGAGCACGACCGGTGTCGACTCGACGCGACCGCCCAACGCCACCGTGACGAACAGCTGATACGTGACGGGGATGTCCATCGGCGCTTCGCCGTCGTCGAGTTCGATCACCGGCGCCAGGAGTGATTCGGACAGCTCGGCTACGCCGGTCCACTGTGCACCCAACGCGGTCGTGCCGTCGAAGTAGGAGCCGTCCGTGGTGCCGCGTTCGAAGATCACCGCGTCGAGGTAGACCTCTGTCACGGACGCGGTGATACCGGAGACGGTGAGTGTTGCTGCGCCGGACACTGCGTTGGTCGGCGCGGCGAACTGGCGCACGACGCGGGTCGTCTGGCCCACCATCGCGTTCAGTTCGTCTGCGGTGAGCGTGAGCGTGGTGCTTCCGGCCGACGCGCCCAGGTTGTCGAGCCACGCAATCGACCACACCACTGACGTCGGCAATGTCGTCGAGCCGATGTTGAACCCGACGGTGTAGCTACCGGCGCCAGCGAACACGCCCGGCGAGATGACGCCGGTGGTGGTGGTGTTGGACATCATGCGCATCGCGCTGGCCCTGTGCGCCACGTAGGGGGCCGTTTGCGACTGGGTGAGGGTGACACCCCCGTGAAGCTGGGTGTAGCCGTTCAGGCCGGTCTCAAAGCCCCCGTTGGGGTTGACGTTGCGTCGCGTCGGCGTGGTGACCGGCAGGCCGAACGCGCCGCGTACCGGCGTGCGGACACCGTCCGGCGTTTCCCGCATGACGTGGAAGGTCGGCGCGTCCGGCCACCACAACCACAGGTGCACCACGCCGTCCTCAGGACGTGGCGCCGCCAGGATGCCGCCGCCGGGGAACGTCGGCGTTGCCTGTGCGCCCGCCCAGGTCCGTGACGCCCACGCCGCCGCGCCGGTCTGCGTGAGATAGGTGTACGTGGCGGTGGCGTCCGGGATCGGCGGGGGCACTTCCTGCCACCCCGGCGGCCGAACGTTGGGCACATCGTCGGCGGACCACGGCCCGCGCCCGAGAGCTACGCGCGCCCACATGACTAGTAGCCGATCGACAAGTACTGGAACTCGACGCCGGTGCCGTTCGCGACCGGCAAGCCGTCACTGCACTTGTAGAAGATGAACGTGACACCGGCGGCCGTCTCCGATGACACAGCGGGCACACACGACGTGTCAGCGTCCACAAGGGCGATCGTGCTGACGATCGTGGCCGTGGTGAACGCGACGGCGTGGGTGATCGTGACGAGCCCGGACGCGTTCGCCGTGCCGGTCTTGTGTCCACCGCGCATGGTGATCACAGCGGTGGACGGGATCGTTCCGCTCCGACGCGGACCCGCTTCCGAGGCTTGGCATACGCCGACTGACGGCCCCCACGTCGTTGCGAGACGTTGCACTACAACGCTTTCGTCGGTGAGCGAGTAGCGCTGACCAATGTTGGCGTCGGACGGAAGGGATGCCCGCGTTGTCACGGGCAGCCCATCCCGAACCGTTGGCGCACACAGCACTTGCGAACCGGACGGCCATGCCCGAGCCGTCGAGCCTTCCTTGGCGCGGACCACGGTCACTGATGCTGACGCCGCAGAGTGGGCGGTCACCCACACGACTTCGTACAACTTCAGCGCCGGGTCGTGCAGCACCAGCGGCAGATACCGGCCGGTGGTGTACGTCGTCGGCAGAACCGTGAAGTCGCTGCACGTGATGGTCGTGTCTGAGATGGTCGCGGCGTTCGTCAGCGTCCCGAACAGGTAATCCCTGATCTCACGGAACTCGTTAGCCACAGGGCTTTACCTCCGTCGACTCATGGCGGCCGTACCGGTCGCTTGGTTCGCCGCTTCGATGCGCCCATTGATGAGAACGCTGAGACCGTCGTTGGCAACGGCCAGGGTGCCTACGATCTGCACCGGTTCGCCGTTGCCAATGTTGTTGCTGGACAGGGCTTTCCACTGCTCCCCGGTGAGGACGGGTTCGGGCTTTCCGGTTCCGTTGTAGACGGTGCTCATGCCGGGCATGAGGTAGCCGCCGTGGTCGAAAGCCCAGTGCACGTGGTCGTAGTGATCAGCCTGCGTCGGCGCGTCGTACGTGAACGGCCGTCCATTGAGGATGTTCACGCCGGGCGTGTAGATCAACTGGGTGGAGTTGGGGTAGACCTGCGCGATCCAACTGTTGATGGCGCCCATGGGGCCGCCGATGTCGATCGCCCTGCCCTTGCCGTGGTACCCCGGATCTCCTGGCCTGTAGGAAGAGTTCAGGGTCGCGCCGGGGAACTGCGCGCTGATGATCGCCCACATCTGTTGCCAGCCGACCGGCACGCCGCCTGCGGCACCGGCCGCTGATGCGGCGGCATCGCTGGAGAAGCTGAAGAACCCCTTGATCTTCTCCCACAGCCACTCGGCCCCTTGCTCTATGAGCTTGGCCGGTCCGCGTGCGAGTAGGTCGAGCCATCCGCTAGAACCTAGCTGTGCCTTGATGAACGCGGCTGGGTCCGCCCACAGTTTCGCCACGGAGTCACCGATGCCGGACACCCAGTTGAGGAGGCTGCCGACGACGCCGCCTCCGGCGAACCGTTGAACGACGCCGCCGCCGGAGTAGCCGTTGCCGCCGGTGTTGCCGCGACGACCCGACACGGATGCGTTGAGGGCCAAGATATTGCGCGCGCCGATCAGCCGCACGGCCTCCGGCACCAACACGGCCTCGCCTGGTGACAGCAGCGCCGGAACGATGTCGCGTCCCGGTGCGTAGCCGGGGAGCACGCCACCACCGGCGAAGGTGATCGGGTCCATCGCCGGAAGTCCGTCTATACCAACGAAATCCGCGACCTTGTTCCACACGGCGCGAATGCCGTCGTTGTACACGGTCTGGATCACGAAGTTGACGGGCTTCGCGAGGATCTCACGGAGTCCGCCCCAGACACGTTCGATGAATCCGACCGCAGACTCGAACGCGCCGCCGACACCCTCCACCCCGGACGAGATGAGGCTGAAGACCCTGCCGATCGTGTTGTCCCACACCCAGCTCAGGAAATCGCCGATGGACTGGAGTGCCGGTTGCACGTAGCCGGTCCAGAGAATTTGGAAGCACAGCCCCAAAAACTCAAGCTTGGACACGACGAAGTTGACAAACGGAAGGATCTTGTTGTCCCACAGCCACGTAAAGAAGTCACCGATGGCGGCGAGCGCAACTTGAATCGCCAGGTACGCAACCTGAACGATGGCAACCCATTTGTTGAATTCCGCGACGACCTGGCCGATCACCCAGCCGACTACGAATCCGATGGCGTCGAACACGGGTTTGATCACGGCGTCGTAGAACCATTGCGCCAGACTGGCTATCGTCCGAAACGCGGCGACGTGCAGCGCCACGAAGGGCTCCATGACGGTGCGCCACAACCACGTTGCGACCGCCGCGATACCCTCGAACGCCGGACGAATTCCGTTCTGCCACAACCAGAGCGCCAGAGCCGACAGGAGGTTGAACGCGATCACGATCGGTGCGACGAACAACGTCGTGATGACGACCGCGACTAGCCGCGTGGCGTCGAACATGAAACCGAAGAACGGCTCAAGGACGTTGTGCCACAACCAAGATGCTGCTGCGCCGATGGCTTCGGCGGCTGGCACGATCGCGTTCTGCCAGAGCCACACGGCCGCGTCGCCTACCGCCTTGACGGCGGTGACGATCGCCGTGAACGCGGGCTTGATGTGCTGGTCCCAGGCGGTCATGACTGCGGCGCGGATGCTGGCCCAGGCGTTGATGAAGAAGTTGCGGAAACCCTCATTGTTGTTCCACAGATAGATAATCGCTGCGATGAGGGCGCCGATTGCCGCAACGATGATGCCTACCGGGTTGGCCGTCATCGCGATGTTGAGCGCGATTTGCCCTGCGGCCCAAGCCTTGTAGAACCCGATGATCCACCTGATGCCGTTGAAGAACGCCACGGCGCCGTTGAACAACAGCAGTGCCGCGTATCCGCCAAGCCATGCGGCGGCAAGGGTTCCGGCGGCGGGTGCTAGTTCCCGGACCAGAGACACGATCGGCGGCAGGATGCTGACCGCCAGCGATACGAGGTCCGGAATCAGCGGCGCAAGACTGATCGCGACGTCCGAGAACGCCCGCGCCACAGGGGGAATCTGCGGTCCGAGCTTGATGATCCCGTCTAGCACCGCGCCGCCCACTGAGCGCAACCCCGGCAAGAGGGCCTGAACCGTGTCGTGCACGGTACGGAAGAACGTCGAGAGAGCCTCTTGTCCTTGGGCGCTTTGCAGCATCGCGACAACGCTTCCGGTCACCGCGTTCAGCGTGTCGAGGAACGAGCCGCCTTCGCGGTTCGCTGCGCCCAACACGGTGCTGATGATGGCGCTGATGTTGCCGAACAACTCGCCAAGGTCGCGGAGTGCTTGCATTCCGGCGTTGATCCACTGCTCGATCTGGCCGGTTTCGCGGGCGTTGCTGATGAACGCGGCGAACCCGACGGCGCTGCCTTCGAGCCCGGAAGTCATACGCGCCAACGCTTCGCCGCCCACAACGGACATGTCCAGGAACGCCGCCGCTAGTGGCGCGACGGCGCCCCGGACGTTGTGCACCTGCTGCTCGGTCAGGTTCAGGATGGACGTGACGTCACGAACCGTGTTGCCCTGGACCGCGAAGCTGACCAGGCTCTGACGCGCGAGGCCGAACTCTCCCGACACGTCGGCAAGTTCCTTGCGCAGCACGGGAATGTAGGTCTGTCCGAGTGCCTTGACGTCGTCCGAAGCTCCGGCAAAGAGCCGGTCTTGCACGACGTTGCGCAGCCCGATCAACTCCGGCCGGAGCGCCCGCACCTCGACCGCGAAGCCCCGCGCGTTGGTGCTCAGTTCCTTGATCTTCTCGGCGAACTTCTCGGCGTCGTCCCATTCCTTCAGGGCGGCGCCGACGCCGCTCAACCCGAGCTTGAGCGTGCCCGCCGCGACGCCACCGGCGACAAGCGCACCCGGCAGTATGAGCGCTGCGCCGCTGGCTTGAGCGAAGATGCCAGCGATGCCAGCGATAGCGGGCAGCGAGGACCCGATAGCGGCGATGCCCGCCGCTGACGCGTACGCCGCCGCACTGAACTTCGCCATCGACTTCGAGCCGGAGTCAATGCGCTTCGTGTCCACCTTGGACATTGAGCGCACCATGTTGGCGATCGCGCTTTCGGTCCGCGCGGTCTCCTCGGTCTGGCGGCGCTGCGATTCGGTCAGGTGCGCGGTTGCCTGGTCGTGCTCTGCGACCGCGCGGGTAGCGCCGCGTTCAGCGGCCGTGTGCGCGCGGGTGGCGGCGGACAGACGTTCTTGTGCCGTAATGACTTGGGCGCTGGTTTCGGTGTACTTCTTGCGGGCGTCGGTGAGCTTCGCTTCGGCGACGGTGACTCGACCGGCGGCGTCTGCCACCTTGTCGTGTGCTTTGGTCATGTCGTCGGCGGCGTCCTTGACACGGTCCTTCGCGTCTTCGACACCGGCGGCCAGCGCTTCACCGGCCGCCTTACCGGCGTCCTTGGCTACGCGTTCAAGCTGGGTAGCCATTGCCTGCCCGGCGCGACGACTCCCGCCAATGGCCTGTTTAGCAAGCTCGGCACCGAATCCGACCAGCGACGGGAGTACGTCGATCCAGACGGCGTTTCCACCACGGGCAGGCATGCGACGTCACCCCCTACCGCGCAGGTTTGAGACTGTCCAGGTAGGACACGACTTCGGACGCGGGCATACGGCCGCGACTCCCAGTGCGGTTGCGGCTCTTATCGGGACGCGGCAACGCTTTTGGTCGCGACGCTTTGCCGCCGAGCGCACGGACGATGCCCGCTGCCGCTTCGGCGACACGGTCAGCGGTGATCGCCGCGAGGTAGGTGTCGTCTGTCCACGCGTGGCCCTTGACTGCACGGGCTCGCGCACCGTTTGGCGGTAGGTGCTCGATGAGAACACGTAGACGCCGCAACGTGATTCGACCGCGCCAGTAGTCGCCGATGGGATCGCCGCCGTAGGTGGCGGCTAGGTCCGCTTCGGTTGCCTCCGCTGTGCCCGCGAGGAGACTGGCGGCCGTGTAGGGCGTCCGTCACGGTCTTCGTCGTAGGCTTCCCGGCGAATCTGGTCCATGAGGATCGCGAGATACGACGAACGTCCGCCCGCCTCAACGAACTTGTCGTATTCGTCGCCGAGTACGTATTGCCCGAACTCGATGTCGCCGCTGATGTCGGCGAGTCCGCTCTTCCACTCGTCGTCTGCGAGCAGCGGGTGAGGGAACGAGAATTCGGTACCGGCAAAGGTAAAGGTGACGTTGTCGCCGCCGACGGCTTCGCGCCGCTGATCAACGATCGCGTCAAGGTCGTATGTGGACACTGCGGTGTACTCCGTTGCGGGTGGTGTACGGGCGGGTTGAGGGGTGGGACCGCCGACACGTCACCCACCCATGGGCGTATCGGCGGTCCCGGATCAGTCGAGGGGGTTTTCCCTTACGCGGGAACCCATCCCTCCTTGAAGAGACGCTTCACGCTGATGCCGTCGCTGCCGGGGTACGCGGTGATCGTGACCTCGTAGCCGATCAGGGTGTCGCTCTTGTAGTTGATGTCGCCGCGTTCGGTGACTTCAGCCATGGGCAGGATGATCCGGCGGTGATAGGTGCCGTCGATGACGTCGATGCCGTACGCGCGCGTGTCGCGGTCGGGCTTTCCTTGCTGGTTAAAGGAAACGATCTCGTTGGGCGCGGTGCCGGTAACGGTCATGTCCGCTTCGGGAACCCGGTAGAACAGGGACACCGTTGCGGCCTTGGACTCCCACAGGGTTGCGGAGAACGTCTGAACGGACGACGTGATCTCGGTCCTGATTGGAGTCGCGGACTGCCACGGCGTGAAGTCCTGGCGGTCTTCGTCGGTGGATTCGGTGACTCCGTCGTCGCTGATGTAGCCGAGGTCCACCCATCCGGCGCCCCAAGCGTCCAGATTGGTCGGTACGGTCGTGCCGAGTGGTGCGACGTAAAGAGCGCCCGTCACACCCAGACGCGCAAGTTCCGCGTTGGTAGCCACAGATTTTCTCCTTGCATGACAAGCAACCCGCGCGGCGGGCGGGTTGCTGGGATGTGACGGTTAGTGCGCTGGCCTGATCACGAGGCCGTATGTCGCGCCGTAGCGGCGGACGTTGGCGTTGAAGTCCGGGCGCCGTTCCGGTCCTAGTTCCTCGACTACCTGCGCGACAACGGTTCCGTCTGTCTGCACACCGGGAAGCGTTGCGAGCAAAGCCTCAACGTCGCGGCACAGATCAGACGCTTGTTCGCGGGTGGCGGCGAACACATCCACGTCGAATCGTGGACGGCCGGTCAGCCATCGGTTTCCGTTCCATCCGCGCGAGTCGACTTGTCCGGGTAGCCCGGTGATCTGCACGACCGGGAGTACGTCTTCGAGGTTCGGGGGCAGGTCCGCGAGAACCGTGGTCGGCGCGAGTTGCGCGGACAGCCACGCGATGAGGACGGCTTCGGTGTCCGGGTAGGCGCCCGGTGCTGTCATGGCTTACGGCTCAACGATTCCAGCGGGCGGCGACGTCACCGGCGACGCGTCCGGCTGTGCCGGTTCGGTTGCTGGCTCGGGGTCGGCGTAGCGCGCACGTCCTTCACGGACAGCAATCTGCGCGGCCTCGTCGTCCATGTCGACGGTGGTGCCGATGCGGTCGTTGTCCGCGTCAAACGCGATGATCATTCGCGGCATGCGAGGGTTTCCCTTACGTGAGTGGACATTCAGGCGCGGAACCCGGCGGCACGTCCGAGCGCCCGCGTGCGCTTGCGTGTCGCGGTGCCCCATTCGCTGTCGTCGTAGTTGCTCGACACCACGCGCGAGAACGTGCGGCCCTTCGGACGGGTGCCGTCCTCGACCGTGATGTCCGTGTCTGCGTCGTCTTGCTGCGCAAGGCTTCGCGCGGTTGCGGCGAGTGTGCGCGCAGTGCGGGCAAGTTCAGCGCGCACGTTCGGCATCGCGACGACAGCGCGGAAAAGGTCATCGGTGACGCGCACCTTCACGCGCACCTGGACACGGCGGGCCATGGGCGTTCACCCCCGGACGCGCTGTAGGTCAAACTCGACGTGATGCACTGCGCCGGTACGGATCGGGTGCGGCCAGCGGGCGACTTCGCCGACGACTTCGCACACGGTGCCGTTCTCCAGCTCGACACGGTCGGTCGCGTGTATGTCGACGTCGATGCCTGCACGCGTGTACACGCGCCATCCGGTGATCGTCTGCGTACGCGGCTCGGTCGTGGTCTCAGTGGTGATGGTCGGCTGCACGGACACGCCGGTGACTGGCGTGCGGGTGGCTTGCTCCCAGTCGAGCCGCTGAGAGTTGTACCGGTCGGTGATCCACGCGGGCCGCACGATCGTGATGCTGCTGGTGTACATCATCGTCACGGGCGCTCACCCCGGTTGAGCCTGTACGTCTCGACAGCCGCCGACCATGCTTCGGTCGCACCACTGACCGCGCCACCGAACCGGGTCGCGTAGCTCACCGACATGCCGCCGACAGACAGCGTGGACAGCCCCGGCTCGGTGTTGAGCGCGATGTGCGCCGCCGTCGCGACCGCGTCAGCCACCATGCCCGGCACGGGGTCGTATCCGTGCGACCAGATGACCCGCACGTTGCGCCGGGCGCGGGGCCAGCCGCTTTCGCGCTCTAGGAGCCCGTCTGCGGACCAGGCGTACTCGTCGGCGGTGAGGGCTACCCCGGCGACTTCTACGAGGCTCACGGCCGTCACAGGGGCAGCAGGGAGCAGCAGGGTCGCGGTGCCGTTGCCGTCGAGTACGGACTCGTCTGCCTCGACCAGCCGCACCGGGTGCCGGACGGCACCGGCGAACCGGCGGGACGCTGCCAGCAGCGCGGCGCGTAGCCGCGCGTCGTCGACGGCCAGCCCGGTCAGCGCGGCCAGTTCGGCAGGGTCAGCGAGGAACTCGGCATCAACGGGCGCGCTCACCGGGCACCCCCTCGATCACTTGTTGTCGTCGGCGGCACGCGCGCGGTTCGGGACGTTCGTCCGTGCTTTGCGCTTGCGCGGTTCGGGCTGCTCTGGTTCTGGCTCTGGTTCCGGCTCTGGCGCACTGTCCACTAGGGCCGCGCCGAGACGGGCCGCGTCGGTGTCGTCGAGTCGCATTCGGGTCTCGTACCCGTTGACCGTGACGGTGTAGAGCCGCAGTTCGGAGGGCATTCGGGTCTCCACAATGGGAATGTCCACGGGGGTGACGTCGCCGCCCTGCCCGCACGCGGCATGTGCTGTGCCACATACAGAGCAGCGCGGCGACGTCTCCTGATACGTCACGACGATGCGATCAGGCCAGCGGTCCGCAGGGACGCAAGCAACGCGTTCACGGTGGTACGCAACGCGTTCACGTCCGCTAGCAGCGCGTCGTACTCGTCGTCGGTCGGGGCGGCACCGGCGGCGGCGGCCGCCGTCGCCGCCGCTGCGTTCGCCACGTGCGCGGCGCGCTTCGCTGCACGGGCTGCACCGGCGGCGGGGTCAAGGTAGGCCATGAGAATCCCCTTACGCCGTGAGGTCGATCTCGACGAACGCACTCGGCTGGATGACGCCGAACGCGGCGCGCATCTCGGCCAGGATCGCGACGAGGTTCTGCACGAAGAACGACGCGTGCGAGTCGCTCATGGTGATGGCGGACTGTTCGCGGTCCCAGATGATCGCCTTGCGGAAGTCACCCACCCAGCCGGTACCGGCGGCAACAGCTTCGGACTCGATCACCGGCAGGTCCCACAGCGGTGCGGTGCCGAGCGCGCCGCCGACCGTCCCCATAGGACCGCCACGGTAGAACCGGGCTTCGTTGTCCTGTAGGAGATCCATGGTCTCCACGTCGGTGGGGTTGAGCAGGTACGCGGTGGGGACGGACCGGCCGACGGTGCGAACCTTCGTCTTCGCCTTACGCGTGGTCGTAAAGATGTTGCTGTCCCACGCCTGAGACTGGGTGCCGCTGACGGTGGTCAGACCCTCGAAGTTCTCGCCGGTTCCGTCACCGGAAACGATCTGGTCTTCGAGTTCCTCTTCGAGGCCATACTCCAAAAAGGAGTCGATCAGAGTGCGAACCTGTGCAGCGTCAGACAAAGCACGCTTCGTCGCGGGAATCCAGTGCGCGATCGTCTTGACCGGGGTCGTGACCTTCGCAGTGGTGAGCGCAGATTCCGGCTTCGTGCCGTTAGAGGTCGTGGTCGCTTCGGCCACGGGCACAGCGGCGTTCGTAAATCCGGTGACGCGCACATACTCGACGGTGTCGGACGTGGTGGTGCCGCCGGTGATCAAGTCCCGCAGCATCAGGGGGCGCTGGAAAATGTCGGCGCCGACCTGAAGACCCAGGTAGTCGTTGACGACGAACGCACCAGCGGACGTGTCGGACGCACCGGTGACCAGCGCCTTGGCGCCACGCTTCGGCGGCACCAGGTGCGTGAAGCCGGTCGGCCGGGACTGAACACGGTGCTGCTTCGTGAACTGTCCACCTGGGACAGACTCCAGAAGCGTCCGGTACTCGGCGGACTCGGTGTACAGCTGGCCGAGAGACTTCCGTCCATCCGGGACGATCAGCCCGTCCGGGCGCGCCTTGCTGCCACCCTGGTCCGGCTCGAAATCAATGCCGTCACCCAGGTCGCGCACAGCCTGGCGAACCTTGGCGTCGGACTTCGCGGTCGTCAGATCCTTCTTGAGCGCCTCGGCTTCCGCGTACTTCGCGGTCACGGCGGCGCGTTCCTCGTCGGTGAAGTCGCGGCCTTCCGCGTCTGCCTTGTCCGCCTGTGCGCGGATGTCCAGCAGCACGGTCTTGAGCCGCTCGGTCAGTTCCTCAACCTTGGTAGGCAAGGGTTCTCCTCAGTTCGTAGGCGTCACATGACGTCGAGCGAGATCAGCTCGGCGTCGGCGCGCAGACGTGCCGAGGCGGTTCCCGACCTGGCCTGAACGGGCTCCGGCGTGGCCACAGTGGACGGTTCCGGAGTTGGCTCAGACGCGGCAGGCTTGGCCTTGTCGTCGTCGTGCGTGTTGTTCTTCTGCGGGCTGACCGGCGGCGTCTGCACGCCGGGGTCATCGCCGGTGCTGGTCGTAGGCGGCTTTTCCTTGCGGCCCTTGACTTCGAGTAGTTCGGTGTTCTGGTTGACCCCGATCAGACAGGGGCCGACTTCGTACAGCTTGAGCGTGCGCAGCTCGTAGACGTCGTGGCCGTCGCGTTCTCCCCATCCGCCGTCGATGACGTCGAACGCGAACGAGAATTGCTTGACACGCCTACCTTTCAGCAGGCGGAACACCTTGCTGGTCTTGCTTTGCTTGTCCGCCAAGTCATCCGGGTCGAGCTGGGCTTTGACCCACAGCCCCTCTGGCCGTTCCTCGGCTTCCATGACGTAGCCGATGTGATAGTCGGGGTCGTGGCTTGCGTGTGCCCACAACACGGGGATCGGGTCGCCGGACGCTTGCCATTCCTTCAACGACTCGGCGAACGCGCCTGGCATCACCACGTCGCCGTAGGTGTCGACGTTGTTGAACGCGGACACGATCGCTTCGAACACGCCCTCTTCGGCGCCGTCTTGTTCCCCGGCGGCCTTGATCGTGACCGGGGCTGACTTGATGTACATCTAGGAGTCCTCCCCAGGTGGCGGAAGTTCGGGCGTGTTCGGGTAGCGGTCGAGTCGTTGCGCAGCAACAGCTTTCGGGGCGCTGTCACGCGGCGATGCTTGTCCGCCAACGAGAACGTTCAGCGGCGTCACCAGGCCGTCCCCGTCGGGGTGCTGGGCCAGGTTGAACAGGGCGCGGGTTTCGTTCGCGGTCATCCACGGGCGGCCGGTCGCGGTCGATGCGGCGAGCGCTTGTTCCTCGAACGATCCGCGCAGCTTCTCGCCGATGTTGAACTCGGGATACACGTCGGCGGCGTCCGGGATGTCCG